>Ga0172377_10002648_pt1 | contig 18348 bp, 18 predicted proteins | sample Pumphouse3metaG_FD_119749 | JGI IMG/M metagenome (GOLD analysis project Ga0172377, IMG submission 119749) | Leachate microbial communities from a municipal landfill in Southern Ontario, Canada - Pumphouse #3 metaG | ecosystem: Engineered > Solid waste > Landfill > Unclassified | place: Canada...
CTCCACATGAAGACATGCCAACAACTGAGCCAACCATAACAATGGTCGATAGAAGAAGTAAACTTTTTTTCATAATTCTAAAACTTCCTTTCATTTTTGTTCGCATAATGTAAGCGGTTTCACTAGTTTTTTGTTTTTTAAAAACGGAACAGATAGTAGATCGTATTCCGCCTTGATAAAATCGTACAACAAAAAATTGTAAAAGTTCGATTTATTGTGTAGTCCTTTATAAGGCCAAGGCTAGATAGATGATCCGCCAAAATGATCACATATACACCGCAAACAATTATGTTTACTTTTCCAGTTTAGTCAATTCGCTTTTCTATTTCAATCATTTTCGAAAAGATAAATATCTAATTAACCAAATTATCTTTGATTTTTATACAATTTAAATATCTTTTAAAAGGTATAATAATGCTAAAATAGTCAAGTAATACGGGCATTTTATTTTGCAATGCCTTAAGAATATTATAATATTTTTGAATATATAAAATTTTATTAAATTATTATCTAGCATTTTTTTATAATTTATTCTTTCGATCTGTTCTTTGTCAATTTTTGTTTATTCAATATCCCAAAGAATTTTTGGATATTTTTCAAGTGTAGTCAGGTCTTTGATTGCTTGTATAACGCTTTGCTTATCTTCTTTATATGTTACTCCGAACCATTTTTCCTCAGTGGTCAGTACGCGAACGCTGTAGTTTTGTTTTATCATTTCCCCTACAACATAGGGTAAAAAGTATTCGCATTTCAAAGGGTTAGATTTAATAGCGTTCAATAAGAAAGGCTCCATGCCGTTTTCAATCTCTCTTAAAAAATCTGAATTGAATCCCCACATGTTCATTGACACTACAGTCTCCGCCGGTAGATATACTTCTTCATTATCCTCGATGTATTTTATGCCTTCTTTTGTCTTTATTATATTTGTTCGTTCAACGATATTTATTAAATATCCATCTTCAATGTCACAAATTCCTCTAGCTACAGAACCATTTTCCGTCACGGTGTTTTTTAATTTATAACCTACCATGTAAAATTGTTTGGAGTTAGAAGCTAAAGATTTATATATTTTTTCAAATGCATCTTTTCCATAATAATCATCTGAATTAATTACGACAAAAGGAGCGTCACCTATTTCGGATATGGCGGTGTATACGGCGTGAGCTGTTCCCCACGGTTTAACTCTATCGGAAGGTATAACAATATTTTCCGGTAAGTTGTTTAATTCTTGATATACGTATGCTACTTCAATATTTTTTGCTATTCTATTTCCAATGATAGCTTTAAAATCTTTGTCTATTCTTTTGTTAATAATAAAGATAACTTTTTCGAAGCCGGCTCTCTTTGCATCGAATATGGAATAGTCGATAATAAGTTCTCCAAATTCGCCTACGGGATCTAACTGCTTGAGGCCGCCATATCTACTCCCCATACCGGCTGCCATAATTACTAAAACTGGTTTCATGTTGTTTCTCCTTTTTATTTAAGTATCTTCTTGTATTCATCCATATTTGCTTCGAGTTCTTGTACGAATTTGAATTGGTTTTTCGCGCGTATTAGATTGTGCTTATCTCTATGTACTTTAAAATATACATCACCATTTAGATAATCTGTTAAAAATCTCATACCGCACTCGAATGTCATTAAAACTGCGCTTGTTGGAAGAAGGTCATACTCCTTTTTTGTAATCGAATCTCCCAACATTTCTAAATATCCATTTGTGTAAGCTTTTATACGTTCAAAATTAAGAATAACTTTACTTAGATCTTCTTCGTCTTCAAGGGCTGTGCTTCCGCAGGAACGTATGGCATCTCCATAATCACAAAGCAAAGTTCCTGGCATGACAGTGTCCAAGTCGATTACAGCCACATATCGACCTGTGGCATCATCTATTAACACGTTGTTGATCTTCGTATCGTTGTGGGTTACGCGAAGGGGTATTTCTTTAGCGTTGATACTATCAGTAATAATACTTGTAATTGATTTTCTATTTATAACAAAATCGATTTCTTTCAAACAGTCTTTCTTTCGGTCAAATTGATCGTTTTCTACAGCTTTTATAAAGGCTTTATACCTTGCGGGAGTATTGTGAAAATCCGATATAGTCTCGTTGAGGGTTTCCACAGGATAGTCTTTTAACAGCCTCGAAAATTCACCGAATGCTTTTCCAGCTTCGTGCAATTTTTCCAAATCATCAGCGAATAAGTATCCTGTAGAATTTTCGAGAAATTCATAGATTCTATAATATTTATTACCTTCGTCTTTGAAAAAATATTTTCCCGTTTTTGTCATTACTAAAGATAGGCTTTTCGCGGTAATCTTATTCTTTTTAATACTGTTGCTGAGATAGTGGGTTACCCCTTCTATATTTCTCATAAGGCCTTCTACGTCCTTAAATACCACGCTGTTAATTCTCTGTAAAATGTAGTGTATAGTTTTATTTCCTAAGAGACATGTGACTTTGTACGTATCGTTGATGTGTCCATCGCCATAAGGAAGCGTACTTTGCACCGTTCCTTTAATATCAAATTCTATTGCGACATTTGTTATTTCCATAATTTTATCTCCATTTTGATTTTTTAAAATAATTCTACATAGTGGATTCTACTTACAATTCTACATGGCTTTTGAACAATGGTTATTCATATAATCTAACTAGCGATAATTTCAGGTATAACTGCTTAACATATCAGTATTTTTGTCAATGCGTTGGCGGTGTTGTCCCCCGCAATATTACGAAGGAGTTTGGTTTACAAATTAGGAGTTTACTCTATTTGTGTGTCCTTTTTGATAATCTCTAAAAGGAAGTGATAGACCTAAAAGATAAATATGTTAAAATATTTGTATGACGATTCACGAAGTTATCTACATTATTTAAATAAAAAGGATATGAAGATGAAACGACAAATTGAAACGGATAGATTATTGTTAAAACCTCTTTCGGTAGATGATGCATCGGCTGTATTTGAGTGGGTAAGTGATCCGGCAGTTAATGCGTATATGGTATATAAGATCTACAGCGATATTAACGAGGTGAAAAAATGGATATTAAGTTTGCAAGAGAACGACAATAACTTCGGAATATATTTAAAGAGCAGCAATAGGTTAATCGGTGCAATTTCTATCCCTTTTAGCAAAAAAGAAAACGCATACTCTATCGGGTATAATATGAATAAAGACTATTGGAACAAAGGATTTACGACTGAAGCATCGAAAGCTATTATCAAATGGGCACATCAAGAATTGCACGCTCGTGAATTTGTGGCGACTTACGCTAATAGCAATATTGCCTCGAGAAAAGTTATTGAAAAATGTGGATTCAAATATGTTACCCCAACAAAATATAAAAAAGCGGATGGCAGCAAAACATTTGAGTCTTCGCTTTGTAGCTTGCATATAGACTAATTTTAATAGCCTTAACTATTTCTTAACTACACTTTATATACTTAATTTGGGAGATAAGCATTATGAGATTATTAATTGCAGAAGACGAACCAGACTTAAATGAAGCACTGGTAACTATCTTTAAAATTAACGGATATAGCGTTGATAGTGTTTTTGATGGACAAGATGCCTTAGATTACTTGGAACTATCTGATAATTATGACGGTGCTGTTTTAGATATCATGATGCCGAAGATGGATGGCATACAAGTGTTGAAGACATTGAGAGCTGAAGGAAAAACCCTTCCTATCTTATTGCTTACCGCAAAAAGTACAATCGATGATAAAGTCACTGGATTGGACAGCGGAGCGGACGATTATCTCGCTAAACCTTTTAATTCTAAAGAACTTTTGGCGCGCGTTCGTTCAATGCTTAGACGCAAATCTAACGACGTTGCAAATTCGGTGATTACCACCGGCAACGTTACGCTAAATAGAATCACATTTGAAGTTAGATGCGGAGAAACTGTTAGACATCTTGGAAATAAAGAATTCCAAATGTTAGAACTTCTTATGACAAATCCCAACAGACTATATTCAACTGAATATTTTATGGATAACATATGGGGGTACGATTCTGAATCAGAAATCCACGCTATATGGACCTGCATATCCGATTTAAGAAAGAAGTTGGAAAGCATGAATGGTAATATCCATATTAAAGTAAAGCGAGGGCAGGGCTACTACCTTGATGTTGAAAATGGTAAATAAATTAAAGAGAAGATTTGTCATTTTGACATCCGTAGTATCACTTGTAGTTATGCTTGTCATCATGATGACGCTCAATATTTCTAGTTACGTCAATATGTGCACTACCGCAGATAATACTATTGCCAGAATATATAATACTGGGAATGATGCTCCTTCTTTTAGTTCGCGCTATTTCACCGCAACCATCAGAGACGGTGAGATTATTGACTTAGATGTTAACCATATATTTTCATTCGAAAGTGAAAATACTATCAACGTGGAAAGTTCAACATCTGACGAAGAAATTGCTACAAGGTTGACCTATGATATATTGGCTTTGGATAAGTATAATGGGTTTGAGAACGATTTTAGATTCGGAATTTTTGACAATAATAATGATGGAACTCAAACATTAATAAGTTTGGACACTGCGATGCAAAGGGAAACATTTGCTCACACGCTCAATATTAGTTTGATTATTTCGATTGTAGCGTTTTGTGCTATGACATTGCTCTCATATTTATTTTCTGGTCATGTCGTAAAACCTATTGTAGAAGGTTATGAACGCCAAAAAACATTTATTACAGATGCTTCTCACGAATTAAAAACTCCCTTAACCGTAATTAACGCTAATATGGAAATATTAGAAATGACAAGCGGGGAGAATAAGTGGATAGATAAAACTAAGGATCAAGTAACTAAATTGACTAAACTCACGAATGAATTAGTATTTCTTTCGAAGATGGAAGAAGAAAAACGAATCCACACTATGAGACCTTTTGCACTGGATGACTTCGATGAAGCTATCGTAGAGCCTTACAAAGCTATCGCTTCGCAAAGAAAGTATTCTTTTACAACTGATTTTGATAGAGATTTAATCATTACTGGTGAAAAAGAAAGCATATATCGTTTGGTGATAATACTATTGGATAACGCTATGAAGTACACCGAAGAAAAAGGAACTATAAATCTGTATATTAAAAAGGATAAGAAAGTAAGAATAGGTGTTAAAAATACCTGTAAATCATTTAGCAAAGGCAAGCACGATGAAATATTCGATCGTTTCTATCGCGCAGATAAATCTCGCAACTCCAAAACCGGAGGCTCAGGTATTGGTCTTGCTATAGCATCGGCAATCACTCGTGTTCACAACGGTAAGATAAGTGCGATAAGCGATGGACAGTTTATTGATATTTTCGTTGAAATTTAGTTAAATATTTCGATTGAATATAAAAGAATATTATTTTGTTCGACTTAAGTTAATCTTAAGTCCGAATTGTATAGTTAACTTATAAGGGAGATAACAATTATGAAAGCAAAAAAATTATTAATAGCCTCTTCTATTATGTTACTGGTAGCTGGAGCATTAGCTTCGTGCGATACATCTGTAACAAGTAGCGGAACGACAGCAGTGTCCTCTGATACAACTAGCGTCACGGAAATAGGAAGTGAGCAAGAGGATGTAACTGAAGAATACACTTCTATAGATTCGAGTGAATATTTTTCAAATAAGGACTACGTTACAGACTATGCGGATGAAGATCTTCAAACCATTACGTTGGCTAATGATGCGAGTTCATCTTCAGCGGATTCTTCAGATGTAACAATCGATGGAAATATAATTACAATATCAGCTAAAGGCTACTACGTTTTATCTGGCACCTTAAGTGAAGGACAAATCGTATTAAGCAATGATGAAGATGAAAAGATTCATCTTATACTTGATAATGTTTCTATTTCAAATTCAAGCGCCCCTGCAATATTAGTATCAAATGCTGATAAAGTCTTTATGACTACCGCCGAGGGTTCTGTAAATACAATTAGTTCGGATGTTGATGGAGAAGCGGATGAAAATGCAGCCATTTATTCTCACGACGATCTTACCTTGAATGGATTGGGGACTTTAACAGTAACCGCATCCTCAGCTCACGGTATTAAATCAAGCGATGAATTAACCATTACTAGCGGAACATATAACGTGACCGCTGAAAAGAACTGTTTGCGTGGAAAAGATAGCGTTGCTATCGCCGATGGTACATTCAACTTAAATGCTGGTACCGATGGAATTCACTCAGAAAATGCTGATGATGAAGAAAAAGGAAACGTGTATATTATTGGCGGAGATATAAATATCGCTGCTGGTGACGATGCTATTCACGCCGAAAAAACATTAACAATATACGATGGTGATATAGATATCAGCACTAGTTATGAAGGAATTGAAGGTCAAAATATCTATATTGGTGGAGGAAACATAAGCGTTTATTCTACTGACGATGGAGTAAATAGCGGAGACGGCACAGGTGGTGGCACCGGTGAAGTCGTGAATGTAGATACTCAATCGTCTATTACGTTCACTATGGCTGGTGGTTCTTTATACATAAATTCTGATGCTGACGGTATTGATTCTAATGGATACATTTGGATTAATGGTGGTGATATTACTATTGATGGTCCTACGGATTTTAGAGAAAGTGCTATAGATTTTGATGCGGATTGTTACTTTAACGGCGGAACCGTCATAGGTATAGATGCTTCTGAAAATTTGGAAACATTTTCAAATTACTCGACTCAAGGTAACATCATGTATTGTTTAGACAATACAGCTTCAGCAAATACACTTGTCACGCTTAAAGATTCTAGCGATGTAGAATTGATGACTTATACTCCGTCAAAAGAGTTCTCTACTATTTCGTTTAGTTCCTCAGACGTTGTAGTTGGCGAAACGTATACACTCACTGTAGGAGACGATGAATATACTATCAAAATGGATACAACAGCTTATACAAATTACGTAGCAGTGGAAGAGGGCGGTATGCCTGGCGGCACTGGTGGTCCTGGCGGCGGCGGTCGTCCTTAAAGATAAATTACTAAAAATATCTTTGTTGAGATAAAATACTTTTGCTCCAATGCTAGTTTTCCCAATTAGCAACGGAGCATTTTTAATGCATTTAAAAACCGGTAGATAAATGCCAGGGACTTACTGCTTTGTTCTTATTAAAGTACAAATCATAAGCGTTGCGACAAACTACCGGTTTAGTATTAATTTTCTTTTTTAGCTAGCATTGCTTCGTATCCGTCGATTTCTGACTTATCAGGAACGTAGACACAATTGACATTGCGAGCGATTTCTTTGTAATCAAGGCCGTAACCCATTAGGAATTTATCTTCTTTGAGCACCATCCCGGTGTAGTTAACTTCTACATCTAACTTTCGTGCGGCTTGCTTGTCGATTAAACATGCAAGAATAATTTGTTTCGGATGATATTTATTTATTAAAAAGTCTTTTAAATAATGCAAAGAATAACCTGAATCTACAACATCTTCAACAAGAATGACGGTTCTATTTGTTATGTTTAGTGTCAAATCCTTTTTTAAATTGACGATGCCAGTAGAGCTGGTACCTTCCCAAGATGAGATTTGAATATAATCAGTCATCATCGGTACTTTAATCTCTTTAATTAAATCCATCATGAAGTTTAAACCGCCCTTCATAACGCCGACAAAGACAGGTATGTTGGTTTCTTTTTCTAACTTCTCATTTAGTTCTTTACCGATTTTTTCACAGATTTTTTTAATCTGAATACTAGAAAGTATTATTTCCTTCATAAATTAACCCCCATTAAATTTTATGTATAGTATTATTATACGAATAATACGCATCAAGTCACGGAAAAACACGATAAAAGTGCTTTCTTCTAAAAAAAAGTTCATTTTGATTGAAAATTATGTGTCTGAAAATGAGTTTCAAAGTGGTGAAAAGTAAAAAAATATCAAAAAAATAATGGAAGAAACAACTCTCAACATTTATTAAAGTGGAAGATTAATGCTGTTCGCATATGTTAGATGTAACAACTTAGACAACGTATATAATTGTTAATTTAAGACTGTTTTTACATTGGATTTACATCGCAAATATTAAGTTGAAAACTGATAAAATATATATGTATTCCAAGCGAGGAGAACAAAGTGGAAGAAGAGCGAACAATACTAGCGATTGATCTTAAGAGCTTCTACGCATCTGTTGAATGTGTTGACAGGGGGCTGGATCCATTTAACACGCCTTTAGTCGTATGCGACAAAGAGCGCGGGAATGGAACGATCATTTTAGCTGTAACTCCATATGTTAAAACTCTTGGAATCCCATCTCGTTTAAGGCTGTATCAATTGCCGAAAGTTAAAAATATGATATATGCTAAACCGCGAATGGAGCGATATATAAAAAAGAGCGTAGAAGTTCTTGAAGTATATTTGAGGTTTGTTGCTAAAGAAGACATTCACGTGTATTCAATCGATGAAGCATTTCTTGACATAACCCACTATCTAAAAGTCTCGGGAAAATCCAAAAAGGATTTTGCGAGGGAAATTATTGATAAAGTCTACGAACAAACTCATCTAACTGTCACTGCGGGCATAGGGCAAAACTTATTGATGGCAAAACTAAGTATGGATATTGAGGCAAAACACAATCCTGACTTTATGGCTTGCTGGACTAAAGAAGATATACCCAGCAAGTTGTGGCCCCTGTCTCCGCTGACTAAAATGTGGGGAATTGGTCCTAGAATGCAGATCAAACTAAATGCTCTCGGGATGTATTGCGTAGGAGACATCGCTATTTCCAATCCTAAATATTTACAAGATAAATTTGGTATATTGGGACTCCAGTTGTGGGAACACGCTAATGGAATAGATGATTCTAAGATTCAAGAGCCTTACGTGTCTCAGTCCAATTCTTTGTCTGTTGGTCAAACTCTATTTACCGATTACGATGAGGAAGATACCAAGTTGATATTGAGAGAAAGCATAGATGAACTTATAGTCCGCATGCATCACAAAAAGTGCTTAGCACAAAGCGTTAGTTTATTTGTTGGTTATTCAGGACACGGCGGATTTTCAAAAGCTGTAAAGTTATCCCAAGCTACAGACAATATAGAAATAATTCTTACTACTGTATTAAAAGTATTCAGCATGTATTACAATTCTGAACACTCAGTTCGTTCAATTTGCGTATCCGCAGGCGGGCTTGAAAATAATTCGTATTATCAACCCACGTTATTTATTGATCCTGAAAAAGAAAAGATAGAACGAGAATATGAGCAAACAATAGAAGGAATAAAACGAGCTTACGGTGGCAAAAGCATATGTAAGGCTTCAGCTTTACTAGCTAAATCAAACGCTGTGAGAAGAAGCAATCAAATAGGAGGACATAGAAAATGATGAACAGCAATCGCGGTATGAAAAAGTGGATGCCTTTTGCATCTCTTCCCGAACACAACGACTACATCAATAAGATGATGAAGGATAGAGAAAAGAAACAACGCCCTGAATTATCTGAATTTCAAAAAGATGAAATAAACGATGTACTTTCAACTTTGAAGAGTGGCGATTTCATTGAAATCGTATATTACGACAATGGAGATATTCTCACAGAAAAAGCCGAGTTTATAAAACTCGACTTATATAACAAATGCATATTTTTGAATACGATGAGTATTCACTTTAGCAATATATTGGAAATATCAAATTAAACTTTGGGCTTGTGAGGGACTTCGTGGTGTTTTCTACAGCGAGCCTCATAGCATTCGCTTGCTCCAACGATTACAATAGGGTCTTCATAATACGCTGGCTTACCATTAACGATGCGCTGAGTGCGCGTAGCGGCTCCTCCGCATATTTTACAGGCTGCGGTAAGTTTTGTCACAAACTCGGCTTTTGCAAGAAGTATGGGCATAATGCCAAAAGGTTCACCCCTAAAATTTAAATCCAATCCCGCGACCATTATTCGTTTGCCTTCGTTGGCATATTTGTCTAAAAGAGGAACGATTTCCTCTCCAAAAAATTGAATCTCATCTATGGCGATTACATCAGTGTCTTCAGTGACATATTTTACAATATCATCAGCTTTTTTTACGGGGTACGCATTATATTTTCCGCCAGCGTGACTCGCGATGGATGTTTCAGAATATCTATTATCAATACTGGGTTTAAAACACACGATATTTTTGTTTGCGTATTTTAACGTGCGTATTCTACGAATAAGTTCCTCGGATTTTCCGGCAAACATAGGGCCGGTAATTACTTCTATCCAACCTGCTTGAAATTGTTGATACATAAATTGTTTACCTCACTGATATTTAGTATAAAGTAATATAAATTTTAAAAAAAGTAGTTAGTAGAAACTTAGTATAAAATTTTAAGGAGATACAAAAAAAGCTCCCCCTGAATCTAGAATTATTCAAGAGGAGCGTCAAAGGAAGACGTCGGTATATTAATACTTCAATATATCTTTAGCTAATTTGTCCTTAGGTACTTTCTCACCTATCTTCAGGTCGAGACCTAACGTACCGCCGGGATTCATAATATTATCCGGATCGAAGTGGTTCTTTAAAACTTTGAATGTTTGATATTCTAAAGGGCCCATTTCGCCTTCAAGCCAAGGAGCAAAGGATTTACCTATGCCGTGGTGATGCGACATAGCCGCACCGGATTTTTGTATAGCGTCAAGAATACCATCTTGATACTTTTTGTATTCTACTAAGTCGTCCATCTTGGCAATAAAGATGAAATATAAGTTGGCTCCTTGAGGATATGCGTGAGACATATGTGTCATACATATAGTGTTAGGACGAGACTTGCAATATTTGCGAACGTCTCTGTGGACCTGTTCCATATTGGACCAGTTAACAGAGCATTCAAGCGTATCTGTCATAATGCCGTAATCTTGCATGCTGTCTCTGAGATATGGATCGTCAAATCTACCGCTTTCCCAGCCTTTAGTAACGTATCCGGTTAAGTTCATGCCGTGATATTTGCGAGCGATTTTCTTAATGTTTTTCGCTACGTTTTTTGAATAGCCTTTGCCACCTTCAGAAAAGCCTAAAAATAAACATTTTTCGTTAGGTTTCATTCCGCGCAAGGTGAATAGTTTTGCTATGGGACTCTCCTCTATTTTATAAAGTTTCATCATAATTGATGTTTCTTCAGGATCTGACAATCTAAATACGGAAGAAAAGCCTTCTTCACACTGCATCATTTCTCTACCTGCAGCGCGAGCTGTTTCCCAGTCTTTAAACATGAAAGAATAACGTCTTCTATTTTTAACGGTAAGTCTAAATACTCTGAGCGTGACTTCGGTGAGTACACCGAATGCGCCTTCTGATCCCATCATAATTTGATTGAGAGAAGGACCTGTAGCTTCACGAGGACAATTGGATGTCTTGATGATTCCAATGGGAGTGGCGTATCTTTGAGATAAGGCCATATCTTCTATCTTTCCATAATATGTGGAGTTTTGACCCGCGCCGCGAGTTACGACCCATCCACCGACGGAAGAATATTCGAAAGATTGAGGGAAGTGTCCGCAAGTGTAGGCTTGTTTTGCTCCGAAGTTTTTAACCGCTTCATTCAATGTTTTCTCTAATTTAGGACCAGACATACCAGTTTGAACTGTGATAGTTTGATCGATTTTGTTGAATGCAATTACTTTGTTGTATCTGAGTCGCATATCTAGCGAGATACCACCTTTGACGCACTCTACACCTCTAGTAACGGACGAACCGCCTCCATATACGTATAGAGGAATTTTTTTCTTTGCGCAGTAGGCAACGACTTTTTCTATCTGTTCTTTTGTATCGGGATACAAAACAGCATCAGGTACGTGTTCTATCTTTTTTTGACGCAATCTAAGAAGGTCGTACATGGTTTTACCATAAGCGACTGACAATCTTGAATAGTCGTCATTTTTAACGAAATCATCACCCATTACTTCTTTGAAGAATTTAATATCTTCATCAGTCAATGTCGCAGGAGCTATATCGAATTTAACTTCATCCAATCCTAAATCTGATTTGTATTCTTTAAAATCGTCATCAGTCATTCCGAAAATATCTTTCATCATAGCGAAAAGGCTGGGTTTCGCAACCTTTACATAAGAGGGATCTCCCCATTTAAATATCGAACGATAGGATTTTTCAGGTATCTTTCCTTTAAACCATACAGGTTGAAATTCTTTCTTCTTTGCCATAATTAGTCTCCTTTCACCATATCAGTGGTTGTAATGACATCTACGCCAGAATTAAGGGCGTTTTTCATAACTACTGTGCCGATAGTCAAGTAATCTGTAATAACTATCTTATTGATTTCTTTCATGAGATCGAATATCTTGTTTTTATCTATATCTCCTTTTGTACGAACGGAAATTACAGGATATCCTTTCACTGTTGTTTTAACAGTAGAACAAACTGAGCGAACAGGATGATGATATTCTGAACGAGCGTATTCAACTCCTCTAGGACATTTGTTTCCAGTTACGATGTCAGTTTTTTCATCGTAAGTAAGATGGCAACCATTAGGACAAACAATACACGTATATTCTTTCATATTACATATCCTCCAGTTTAAATGTTAATTCACCTTTTTGCTTAAGTGAGATAATAATTTTTTCCATTTCCGGTGGTTTGAGATTCGCATATACTTTTTTGAATATGACCTCGCCGTTTTGGTAAATCTTCAACCTCTTGTTCTTAAACTCATCTCGACTTCTAAAGTAAAAGATGACGTCATCTATTTTCTTGTTGAAATCTATGTAGTTCGGGACAATGTAAGCAAAATTATTGTCTGAATTAACTTCGAGTAAGTCGCGTTTAGCCTTTTTTGAAAGAGCGGCATTTCTACCAGCAATTTCTCCGGACTCTGAAACGTAATCAGCAAGGTCGTTGACGTGCATAGCGTTACCGCAGGTAAATACGTTGTCGACTAAACACATGAATTCTTGATCGACAGAAGGACCTTTAGTTCTGTTGTTCATAGGAATATCTAAACTTTTAGAAAGTTCGTTTTCGGGTATGAGACCTACGGATAAAATTAAGGAATCGCACTTAACTATTCTCTTTGTGTCGGGAATGACATTGAAATGATCATCGACCTGATGAATTTCAACGGCTTCTAATCTATCCGCTCCGTATACTCTCGTAATCGTGTGAGACAGATATAAAGGTATGTCGTAATCAGTTAGACACTGCGCAATGTTGCGAGTGAGGCCGCTCGGCGTGGGTTTTAATTCGTATACGCCTTCCACCTTACCGCCTTCTAAAGTTATTCTTCTCGCCATTATTAGACCTATATCTCCGGATCCTAAAATGACGCATTTTTTAACTGGCATCTTGCCTAAAATATTTATGTAGTATTGAGCTTGTCCAGCTGTCATAACACCCGCGGGGTTTGTTCCGTGAATCGCTACTTGTCTTGAAGTCCGCTCTCTGCATCCAGTTGCGAGTATTAAAGATGTGCAAGTGACGTGAGTTACGCCAGTTTGAGAAACGTAAGTAATGGTAAAGCCCCTCTCAGTTTTCTCAATGCTTGTAACAAATGTGAAGAGAGTAACAACTACATCAGTTCCTTTTAGTCTTTCTTCCTCTTTATATGCGTATTCAGGGCCGGATAATTTTTCTTTGAATCTAGTTAATCCGAATCCATCGTGAATGCATTGATTTAAAATGCCTCCGAGTTTACCGGAACGTTCAATAAGCAAAACGCTCGCTTTGTTTTCACTTGCTGTTTTTGCCGCAGCGAGCCCAGCTGGCCCACCGCCTACTATCACGCAATCGTAATTAAGCATTTTGTTCTCCTTTCGTATCTCTAAACATTATTCTTCCGGTACCTTTCTTGCGTATATCCGTAAGTTTTTCACCGGTCTCTTCCGCTAAGATTTGAGCGACTAAAGGTTGACAAAATCCACCTTGGCATCTTCCCATGCCTGCTCTGACTCTGCGCTTGATACCATCTGTAGTTGTTGGAGGAATAACCGAGTGAATAGAATCGATTATTTCACCTTTAGATATCTCTTCGCATCTGCAAATTATCTTTCCGTAGTTGGGATTAGTTTTGATCAGTGCATCTCTATCATCGTCAGAAAGGTTGCGAGTTTGTATGACGTTTTTTCTAATTGGATTAAATTTTGTATTTGGAGTAGCTCCACCCAATTCTTCAACAGCGAATCTCGCTATGTCTTGAGCGATAGCGGGAGCTGCAGTTAAACCTGGAGACTGAATGCCAGCGGCGTGAACTATATTGGATGTCCACTTACCTTTTTGTACGACGAAATCTTCTTCGTACGTCGCTGCTCTTATACCTGAAAAGTAAGTGATGATATCTCGTTCACTTAATTTATTCATGGTTTCTTTATGCTTGTCGAATATTCTATCTACATTAGCTTTGCACGTGGTGAAATCTTCTCTTTCAGGCTGTTCTATAGCGTCGGGTCCGACAAGGATATTCAAATCGATGGTGGGAATAATTCCACCACCTTTAGAGTGAGTCTTTTTAGTTGAACCGACCTTAAATACTGTAATACCTGTGCGAGATAAATCTTTTGTTTTAGATTTATCCATAATGGTATCTGTACCTTTACGAGGATGAATAGTGAAAAATTGATCATCAGCCATATCAGCGATGATATCAGAAAATACACCAGCTGCATTTACGACAACTCTAGGATAAATAGTTCCTCTGTTAGTTTTAACGGAGATGATTTTGTGATCCTTCAGCTTCATGGATTCAACATACGTATTGAATTTAACTTTGGCTCCGTTGATAACAGCGGATTCAGCTAAAGCTATTGTTAGACCATAGGGACAAACAACGCCGGCAGAAGGGAAATTAGCTCCAAACTTAATGCTTTCACTCAAGTTCGGTTCGAGTTCTAACAATTTCTTTCTCGAAAGAATTCTAAGTCCAGGAATTTTATTCTTTTTTGCTCTGCGTTTTAAGTAAAACTTCACAAAAGGTTTTAATATCGCGGTATCAAAGCCTACAGTTTGTCCATCTAATCTGTAATCCACTTCTAACTCTTTACACATTTGTGGATACATCTTCACTGCTCTTTGAAGGTAAGCTAATTTTTTCTGTCCTTTGTGTAAATCCGCTCCCATGTGAATACATCCGTCGTTTCTTCCGGACGCTTGCATAGCAAGATCTTCTTCTTTTTCCACAAGGAGGGTGTTTAGTTTATATTTTGAAAGTTCTCTTAAGATGGCTGAACCTATGACGCCGCCACCTATTACGAGCACATCTAATTTCAATCCGTCTAGCGACTTGTCTTTTATATTAGGTTTTCTTTCGGGAGTTGGAGTGTAACCTTTAACGGTAATTTTATTTATTACTCCGTAAAAATCTTTAGTCTCCGCCGCGATCTTCCCAGCTTGAAATAAATCCTGGTAGTCGTTCACCTCGCCGGTGAGAACAACGCAGTCATCTTTTGGAGAAACTGTTATTCCTGGAATATTTTCGTTGATCAACTTTTGTAGCTTAAATATTTTTGTTTTCATTTCTATATACCCCACTTATTAATTTTATTATATTTTCTTTGTAATCTTCTTTAGATTCAAGAACTTCTTGAACCACTAATCCGTCAATTATTAGCATTATGAGATAAGCATCGGTCTCTGTATTTATCAACTTTGGGAAGACTTGTTTTAATCCTAAAACTATAGTCTCTTTCCACTCTACCCAAAGTTCGTTGTACCTTTTTTTGAAGGCGGGATTAGAACCAGCGCATTCATTGATGAGATATATGTGAGTTTTAGCTCTGTTGAATGACTTAACGCCTTTAGTTAATATGACTTCTAAAAAGCGCTCCGGTGTTATCGTGTCATCTTTGTGTCTATCTAGCCATTCGAGATATTCTTGCTTTAAAGGAGCGATGTGCTTTTCAATTAGATCTAAAATAATCGCATCTTTAGATTGATAGTAGTAATACAGAGTACCTTTAGAGATTTTGCACGACTCCGATATCATTTTCAGCGAAATATTATTTACGCCTTGGGACGCAATAAGCGTTTCCACAGCTTCTAATATTCGATCGCGCATTTTAGAAGATTTTTCCATATGTACACCTCAATAAATTTTGTCGGTCGGTTGGCCGACTTGTTAAATTAATTATAATCCACAATTCAAGGATTAGCAAGGGCGAAAATTTATTGCCAGTTTATAATTGACTGAATACTCTATATTCTATTTTATTAAAATATAATTCTTGTGATATAATACATATAAGAAATAAGCGAATAAGAGGTACATTTTTATGATGATGATGAACAAGCGCGAAAAGAAAAATCTATACTTAGGAATAGTTGAAATTGTCGAACTATTTTTATTGCTAATAATGACAATTATTTCCTACTCAGTAGGGCTAGATGTATACGTATATACTTTTGTAGTAGGTGTAGTCCCTTTTGTATTAACTGTTTTGCAGTTCTATCCAACTATGGATCTATTTAAACGCAAAGGTAACATGAATAGGATAGAGTGGGCCGAGTTAATAGGGTTTGTTCTAATTCTAATCTTTTACATAGTTTGCCTATATTTACTCAACGACAATATTATTTAATTTATCAGCGCGCAATAAAAAAGAAGCCTTGTAGATTTCTATTTCAAATAGAGTCTATATGTAGGGCTTCTTTTATTCTTGAATTTTTAGCGTAGTTTCCATCGTGTTATCCAATTTAAATAAGGCATTTAATATGAAGAATAAAACGAAGGTTCTGATAACTCCGTTGATTGTAAAAGTTAAAGCTTGAGTGAATGCGTTGAATAACCAGTCGAGTTGAAATACCATTCCGTTCCATATACCTAATAAACCCATTGAAATAATTACTTCATTGACTAAACATATTATGTATATGTCGAATAGAGAAAATCGCTTTTGGCTTCGATCCACCAAAGAGAATGTCTTGGTTTTTGACATAAAGTGAAATACTGTGTAAACCGCCAAGAAATATATTCCGAAAAATACGGGTATTGTTACTCTCAACCAATCGGCTAATTCAGTACCTCGGTACGATGAATACTTCGCACTGAAAAAAATGATAACCATTATGAACGCGGCAATAAATATCGAAGATACCACAGATTGTCTTTTATAGCGTCCCTTTAATAAAGATACAACAAAATAGGGAATAACGCCTTGAAGCGCTGCATCTATCGTGTAGCCGGGGAAAAAGGCCCCTACAGGGAAAAGAAGAGCTCCTATAAGATCAGAACCTGCTCCTACTAGAAGTCCCCAGATAGGACCTGCTACTAGCGAAGTAACGATAGTGGGAATAGAACCAAATCCAATTCTAATAAATGGCGCACCGGGAATATAAAAAGAACCGAAGCGCGTAAGCACCACGGCTAAAGCAATCATGATAGCTGAAAAAGTTAAACTTCGTATTATTTTACTGTTTTTAGCCATGTATAGCGCCTTCTTCCTACGAATTAAAATCCTTGATTACACGAGCGATTTTTTTATCGGTATCGCGTTTCTTAATAACGTCGCGTTTATCGCGAACATTCTTACCTTTAGCTAGTGCAATGACTAGTTTTGCTTTACCTTTTTTTAAGTAGCACTTTGTAGCGACAACTGTTAAACCCTGTTCTTTACACGCTTCTTGATACTTTAGTATCTCGCTTTTGTGTATGAGGAGTTTGCGGTCGCGCTTAGGATCGTGATTGAATATGTTGCCTTTGTCGTATACAGCGATGTCCATACCGGAGATAAAAGCTTCTCCGTTATGAAACGTAACATACGTATCGGATAGTGAACAATGACCAGCGCGCAACGATTTAATCTCTGTACCAGAAAGAGAGATTCCTGCTTCCAGAAACTCTGATAGGAAATACTCGTAGTGAGCTTTCCTATTGCTGGCGATTAAATGGTCTTTACTTATTTGTTTTTTATCTTTATTCATATTTTACCTGCTAGAAATTAGTCTTTATTATCAGATTTTTTCTCACTGCTATAATTTGAAGGTCTTCTATCGCCGGAATAGGATGAACTTCTTCCACCTCTACTTCCATTATACGAGGGTTTGCGATCTCTTGAGTATGATGAACTTCTATCGCTGCCGTACGAAGGTCTACTATCTCTTGAGTAAGATGAGCTTCTATCGCTGCCGTATGAGGGTTTGCGATCTCTTGAGTAAGATGAACTTCTATCGCTACCATATGAGGGTTTGCGATCTCTTGAATAAGATGAGCTTCTATCGCCGCCGTACGAAGGTTTACTATCCCTTGAATAAGATGAACTTCTATCGCCGCCGTACGAAGGTCTGCTATCTCTTGAATAAGATGAACTTCTATCGCTGCCGTACGAAGGTCTGCTATCTCTTGAATAAGATGAACTTCTATCGCTGCCGTATGAGGGTTTGCGATCTCTTGAATAAGATGAACTTCTATC
>Ga0172377_10002650_pt1 | contig 18337 bp, 15 predicted proteins | sample Pumphouse3metaG_FD_119749 | JGI IMG/M metagenome (GOLD analysis project Ga0172377, IMG submission 119749) | Leachate microbial communities from a municipal landfill in Southern Ontario, Canada - Pumphouse #3 metaG | ecosystem: Engineered > Solid waste > Landfill > Unclassified | place: Canada...
GACTGGCAATTGGTCAATATACCATTGACAACAATGATCATTGCCCCAATCCTTATGATGGTTCTGGATTTAACTGGTACATATCCTGGCTTACACAATTAAATCCCTACGCGGGTGGCGTAAGCCGTGATAAGTTGCCAGCGTATTCGACATCATTCAAGTTTGCGGACATATTTGTATGTAGGGCCCGAAAAATTAACAGATTAGATCTTTGGGGTACTTGGCAAGGTTCAAATTACAGTTACAATTCGCGGATTGGTGTTAATCTTAGCTATCCAGCTCAAGGAGGAGCAAAAATATCCCAATGTTTACGTCCGTCAATTGTCGTTGCAATGGCCGATGATAAAGACAATGAGCATCAAGTGATGTTTGATGTAGGTGTAGGAGGAGAATTTTCGTATTTTCCGTTTTCACATGGAGGAAGTAATAACTTTCTTTATTTCGACGGGCACGCTGAATCACAAAAAAGATTTTCGGAAGGTACGGACGATCATTACAGGCGTCATTATGCCATTGATTTGCCAGCTGGTTGGAAAAATTTATGGCCAGGTGCCAACGGGCATTAAGAGTATTGAAAAAGGAATCCGTAAACTATTTTACGGATTCATACCTAAACGATTAAAGGATAATGAAAAATGAAACGTTATTTAATATTGTTATATTTTGCTTTCATAATGGGATTAATGGCCACAGTAATGCAGGCAGGGATTATTCTTAACGTAAAGGATTTTGGTGCTGTCGGTGATGGTGTGACCGATGATTCTGCCGTTATTCAGCAAGCTCTTGTTTTTGCGTTCGCAAACAGCCAGGATCTGTACTTCCCCTCTGCAACATATGCAGTCGGAAGCACCTTGATTATTCCGCAATATATGGATTACACGATGCGCGGAATAAAGATTAACTGCGGCAATTCTACTTTTAAGATGTTAAGCAATACAACATTATTCACCTCTGGTTATTACAATAACGGTGTTCTTACCAGTAATTTTGGGACCAGCAATGATTTTCGTTATAGTCAAGGTATTATTCTGGAAAACTTTAAAATAGCCAGCAATGTCGGCATACTAACTGCAACTGCATTAAAAATTCAGGACTGGCATCAAGGGTGCGCAATTCAAAATATAAACAGCAATGTTACTGAAGTTGTTTTGCAATCTCACAACAGTTATTATACATTGTTTGACAATATTCGTACAATATGCACCAGTTCCACCGCAAGATTTGATTTTACTGGAGCCCACAACCTTAATAAGTTCACAAGATTAATGGCGGCTGGAGCCGCAGTCGGTTATAAATTTGGCGCACTTACGGCTTGTGAGTTTTCATATAACTCTGTTGAAGGTGTTGGGATAGGTCTTCAATTTACCTCATCTGTATACGATATTATTATTGAACATAACTACTGTGAAAATTTCAGTGATGTTGTTATTCAATTTGATGATTATGTTTATGCGGCGACAATACGAAATAATTATATAAATTTTGTGGATCACGGGACTTCTCATTTTCTCGATTATGTACCACTCCCTCTTAATAATATAATAATTGATTCTGACAATACTTTTATATCAATGCCAAGTCAAAGTAATATGATTAAAACAATAGACAACGTTTATAGCTCGGGTGTTGTTATTCGAAAAAACAAAGTAAATGCGGCTTCATTAGATGACCTGATTATTTCAGATACAGTCTTTTCTACAAAAATTGACTGGCAGCAGAAGATTGATATGCCGGGTATGCGGGCAAACGTAGTTAACAAGTATGCGGTTGGCAATTATTCTGGCAAATACACAGACGGCAGAAATGCAGCGCATGGTTTCGAATGGGTTAACACTTCAAACTCTATACTTAAACTTACTACAAAAATATTAAATAGTGAAACACAACGCATTTATATTAATATATATGTATATGCGCCCAATGGCGGGCTGATTACTGGCGAATTTATGGGGTCAACTTTCTATCGGTATGACGCAACAGGTGTTGCTGTATCTACTATGTTGTCGCTTTCAGTTGTTAACGGTTATGTTCAAATTGACGGTTTTTTTTCTGGAACTGTTACTGGATGTAAAGGCGAAATTCGTTTGATGTGATAAAAAAGAGAAACCGTAACTATTTTGAGTATTTTGCATGGAAGCATCTAGTGCGATCAGTTTAATAAACGACCTTGATGCAAGCATACGAGGTATCGGGGACTTTGCGGTCGACCAGCGTTTCACCGCCGGATTTCGCCTCGGTACGATCGAGAACGAATTACGTTTTTTTTGTTCTTGTACGAATAAACAAAAAACGGAACCTGTCTAATAACGATGCTAAGCATCGGGGAATTTATCCTTCCCTGATTAAAATTGATATTAATAGTGAAGAAAAGAAAATCAAAATAAAGGTTGATGGCGGCTTTCATTATGTAGGGCTTGAAGTAAAAGACTGCAAACGCATGAATTCGTTTCTCCTGACGGTTCCATTTCAGTGTAAAAACACCGTTGTAAACTGTCAATGGAAGTAATTTAAAAAAATCAAAAAACAAATTAAACACAAAACAATAAACAATAAAAAGAAACAAAACAATGAAAAAGACATTTATTTTAATGACTCTATTGCTAAGCTGTTTAATCACCTTGGCGGGAGATTTATCCAAAGATTTAATTTGGCAAATGGGAGGAAACGCTCCAATTGATACTTCAATTAAGCTGAATGTTAACGCTGAATGGATAGCGACACCCGGATTCGGTAATGGCTTGGAATTTTTTGGCGACGGTAGCTGGGCATCTGTTCCCAATTTTCCTGCAAACAAGATTGGCGAGGATGTAACGATTTCTTTCTTCTTTAAATGTTACGACTTAATCCCAAAAGATAAGGAAAAGACATGCGGAGCCATCTTCAGCTATAAATATGAGTGGCTGGGCAGAGTTTATAAGGGCGGTTCAGTTTTCGGGGGAATGTGCAATAAAAAAGGCGAATTGAAAGGTATCTTTTCTTCAATCAAAATTGAACCTCAGAAATGGTACCACTTTGCATTGGTTTGGTCATCCAAAAATAATAATTTCAGTTCATACATTGACGGTGTGCGAGCTGGAGTCCGAAGCGATAATATTACCCCCTTAAAAAAACTTTCTTCAGACAAGCAATTTGCTTTTGGACAGGATCCTGACGGTTCTTATTTTAACGGAGTTGTCGCCGATTTTCGAATTTACAACCGCCCCTTAAGCTCGAAAGAAGTTAAAAAATTAGCATCTAAAACAGATATACCTTTTACAGCAAAGCCTAATTATCCTAGCCTTTATGCTTTTATAACCGAAGCAATTTCGGGTAATCCTATTATTCCAGATAGCAGAATTGATGCTAAATTCCTTGGTAAAACGATAAAGTTTACTGCAACCCCTGGAGAATATGAGTCCGCGTCTTTTGTATTACGTCCAACGACTGATTTCAAAGATGTAACTTTTGAATTATCAGACCTTAAAGGAACAGCCGGGGTTATTCCCGCTTCCGCGCTAGACTTAAAACTGGTTAAATGCTGGTATCAAGGTCCTGCGGCATGGCGGAATGAAGCCCCTGGAAAATATCCTAATGTAATGGTTCCTGAACTCTTGCTGAATGATTATAATTTGGTTAAAGTTGATGAAAAAACAGAAAAAAACTTTCTGCGCCATGGCAAAGGTTCTAAAGTAAGTTATGAAGATGTCAGTGGGCGTAAGGATAATAATAATTTCTGGCAAAAAAACATGACGATTGCGGAATATCCCGTTTATGATGCCGCAACTTTGCAAGCTTTGCCGTTGAACACCAATCGCAATCAACAGTTTTTCCTTACTTTGCATGCACCCGAAAACGCAAAAGCTGGAATCTATACAGGCAGTATTTCAGTTAAAAGTAAGAGTGATGAATTAGCAAAACTAGCCGTTGAAGTCGAAATTCTTCCGTTTAAACTTGTAGAAGCCAGAACATATTATAATCTGGAAAAACCTTATATGACCAGTGTTTATTATAATACAAATTTACAGGAGGAGGACCAAGGAGGAATTACCGCTTATCATCGCAATAGCAGCCAAATACGCAACGAACTGAAAAATCTGATTGCACATGGCGTCATGTATCCAACCTGTTTACAATTGAATACTGGCGATATCAGCACACCTAAATATCAAAAATTATTGCGAAAAATGCTTCGTCTTAGAAAAGAAGCTGGTATGCCGAATAAACCAATTCATTTAATTTCTAATCATAAAATTAATTTGCCTGATTCATTGCCTGCTACACCGGAAGGATTGCAGAAATTAACTGATCGCGCGATAATGATCATGAATTTGGTTGAAGAAGAACTTGGACACCGGGACGTTTATTTCTATGGAGTAGATGAAGCCAAAGGCGACGTTATGAAAGCGCAAGTACCTTTCTTCAAGGCGATTCAGAAAGCCGGCGCGAAAGTATTTTCTGCAGGATATAGTGAAAAAATAGTTCCTCCAGGTAATTTTGCTGCTATCGGAAAAGTACAAGATCTTTTAATATGCGCCGCATACTCTACTCGTGAAGAAGCTGCAAAATGGCATTCGGTGGGACATGAAATTTGGTGTTACGCTTATCCTCAGGCCGGCAATGAAAATCCAGAAATTTTCAGGCGTAATTTTGGTTTAATTACTTATAAAGCCAACTATGATGGCTCAGCGACCTTCTGTTATTACATGGCTTTTGGTCATCCGTGGAATGACTTTGACAGTACTATTCAGCGTGATTTGAATTTTGTCTATCCAACTGCTGATGGTGTTGTCGACACAATGGCATTTGAAGGATATCGCGAAGGCTACGATGATATTCGTTATGCTACAACACTAAAATTTGAATGTCAGGAAGCTAAGCTTTCTAGTAATCCTGTTCGTGTTGCCGCCGCTAAAGAAGCAGAAGATTTTCTTGAAAAACGAGATGTTTTTCTTAAAGATTTAATAGAAACTCGCTCATTAATCATTAAGCGAATTTTAAAATTGCGCAAATTAGCAGGAAAAGGTAATAAATAATTGGTTCCATTTCTAAACAAAAAACTTCCGGTCGAATGGCCTGAAGATATTTTCTCCAGCATCCCGGATGTGCGCGAGGCTCCGGAAGAGGAGTTCCCGGAAAGGAAACCGGAACGAATCAGAGAAATCTATCTCAGCGGGATTACTTACAAAGAGCGTCCCACTGAAGTATGCGCCATGTTTGCCTTGCCGGAACAATGTACCGAGCCGGTTCCGGCGGTTATTCTGGTGCATGGCGGCGGGGGAACCGCTTTCTATGAATGGGTTACGTTGTGGAATCAAAGAGGGTATGCGGCTATTGCGCTTGATCTTTCCGGTCAGCGTCCAGCCAAAGATCAAAACGGCTATGAGTACAAAGTTGCGCCATCCCCTTCTGGGGGGCCCGGAGGATGCGAAACCGGAATCATTGACTGCGACAAAACAGACATTAGAGATCATTGGATATATCATGCAGTCGCAGCAATTTCACGAACATTCAACTATCTGGCGTCTTTGCCAGAAATAAAGTCGGACTGCATTGGATTGATTGGTATTTCCTGGGGAGCTTTCACGTCCATTATCGCTGCCGGAGTTGATCATCGCTTTCAATTTTTATGTGCCACCTACGGATGCGGTTTTTTGGCAGAAGACTCTATGTGGGCTGAAGAGCGCAAAAATGACGCTGATTGGCATGAATTTATTCGTCTTTACGATCCTGCTCATTATGCGCCTTTTATCACTATGCCGGCGCTTTTTGCTAACTCGACTAATGATCCATGCTTTCCGGTTATTTCATGGGAAAAGACCATTGATCTCATTAAGCTCGCGTCAGTACGGCGAGTATTAAAGCTGGATCTTTTTCATTCTTATCCTCCAGAAGGAGACCCGCCGGAAATTAGATTTTTTGCAGATGCATGTAACAATCGACATCATCAGCTTCCTCTTGCTGATGAAACTAAAAGCGAGGGAACATATTTTTCGTCAATTATTAATGGAGTCTGTCAAAGAGCTGAACTTTTGCTATAGCACGGACTCTGGTGCGTGGAAGGAACGCAAATGGCAATCTATTCCAGCAACCTTGAATGGACAAAAGGCATCAGGTTCAATTCCCAAAGGTACAACTTCTGCTTTTTTCAGTTTTTATAACGATTTTGATGTCGTGATAACGTCTAAACACTGGAATCATGAAAAATAATGTATTTTAAAATGAGGTGATTTTTGCGGATTGTCGAAGTGGTTCGCCCGTTCCGGTTCATCACCAGTGCGTTGCGCTGGTGTGGACTAGGCAGACCGATGAAAGACCGCGAGAAAATGCTCTTGGCGTTTTTCCTGAAAACGGTTTCCGACCTTCCAAAGTTGCTGATTGAAAAATTGAAGACAAATTTGATGCGTCAAAACAGTTTTGACGTATGAGAAAATAAGTTATCAACAAAAATGAAGCCAATCATTTTGAAATTGGCTCAAAATAATTAAGGGGGCTATTATTTTTTTTGCAATGCGAGTGCTAGGCAAAAAGAAATCAGAGAATTTTCCTCATCAATTATTGCTTAACAGAAGAACTGATGGTATGTTGTAATAAATATAACTATGGAGATGTAATAATGCAGTGCACCAGTGAAAAATGGTTATGGATTGAGTTAATTGGTTTTGAACTTAATGCTCCCGATTTTGGAGTAAAAGCATATCTGGATAGATTGGGGTTTACTCCTGACGGCTTATCCTTGTTAATTGCGACACCTGAATTTATCAATACTCATACGGATGATTTTTTAAACAAAGAGCTACCGCCTGAATATTGCTCTTATGAAGCTCATAATTCTAACGGGGAACGCCAACGTGAGAAATGGACCGGGAAATATTTAAAGTTGCTTGTTGACGAGTTGCATAAGTATGATATCAAGGTCTATTTCTGTATCTTTGAATTCTGTAAAGAGAAAGAATGGCTAAAAGAACATGATGAACTTTTTTATGTGTTAAATTCAGAAGAAAAGACATCTCGCTCAATATGTCCGCTGAAACGTCTCAGCGATGGTTCTTACTATGAAGACTTTTTTGCCGCACAGCTTGAAAAAGTCATGATTGATTACAATTTCGATGGCTATCATGCCGGTGACGGCTTCGCGCATCCTCGCTATCCGCTTTATACTGGTGATTTTTCTGATGATATGATAGAGCAGTTTGTAAACTGGAGCGGAATAAATATTCCAAACAATAAGCCAATTGAATGGATTCTTGAAAACCAAATATCAAAATGGCGGGATTTTTATATCTGGCGTAATACTCGTTTTTGGGAAAAGATTGTCAAAGTACTAAACAAACTTAATAAAGATATTATTTTTAATTCAGCCTGGACGCGAGAACCTTTTGAGGCTATATATCGTTATGGAATTGACTATAAAGCTTTGTATGATATAGGAATCAAAAAAATTATTGTTGAAATAGCTGATGCAGGACTGGAGTTGTGCAATGAAGGTTCTCAAAAACCGCGCCCATTGTACAGTCGCATGGCAATGAGTATGCTGTTGCGTGCTTATGTACCAGACGCAAAATTAATTATAATGAATCAAATTCGCGATTTTAATGAACGTTATTTTATTTTACATCATGCTCCACCTCTCTTTGAATTGCAGGTCATAACACATTTTAATCTTTTTTACCGCAGTGCGGATAACAAGCTTAAATCCTGTTATGACGGCGTTCTGGCATGTTTGGCTGATGGCCTTACTAGGTCTGAATGGGAAAAAATCAATAGCACTTGGAATACGGGAAGTTCTTTTAAGCCGGAAAGCCTTAATTGTGCTGTAGTACTTTATTCTGAAAAACAAATAGAAAAGCAGATCAAGCTTTATGAGAAAGAAAGAAACTGGTATGACTATCGAATTCTGACACGCCTACTTGATGCTGGAGCACCAATCTATGCAATTGCTAATCTTGATAGCTTAAAGGAACGCAATGAGGTGCTAATTGTATTAAACCCTGAACTTTTTGAGAAAAACGAATTGCAGGCTATCGCGGCTTATAAAGTTGCACCCGTAATAGGCATAGGTAACTCTGGTTGCAAACTTTTAAACAAACCACAAGTAAAAACTCCACAAATCAAGATTAATAAAAAGATTCCAACCGATATTAAAGATTCATGGACATGGTTGGACGATTTGTATGTAACAGACATTAATGATGAGTTTTTTATTGAATGTGCCGAATTTATCAGACAAAGCATTGTAGACACATCCTTTACGCCAGATAATCCTGCTGTAAAGTTTGTAGTAGAAAAGCTTAACGAAACATATCGTTTAATATTATGGAACGATGAATATTTCTATCAAAGTATAAAGATCTCAACAGATATAAAATATAAAGAGTTAAAGTATATAAGCGGTTTTACAGACTGTGAAATACCAGTTATTAACAATTCTTTTATAATCAAACTTCCGCCACGAGGTGTGTCAATTATACAGATAAACACATGTCTGAGTCGAACTTAGCCGCTATGCGACAAGAGGAACAGGTAGTACCTTGAAAATAAAAAGCTCATGGCGTAATATATTCTGAGCTTTGCCATTTTTTCTACTCACAATTTTACCGGAAGCCGGTTTATGCATAATTTTTAATAAAATCATCATAAACCGGCTTGATTTTTATCTTGATTTTGCTTTTTTTATAATTATTCACTGTATCCGATGCAGCCGTAATAGGCCATATTGTTTTGCGTAGTGTCCAGCCTGCCGAACTGGGCGATGATGTTTATATTGGAACGCACCCGGATTGAATACTGCGTTAATGCCGGAATGTTAAGTCCGCCGATGTCGTCAGGATTGTCTAAACGTAAAGTTTTGACGCGTTCCGCTTCTACTTTTAATAATATATCTTTCACCGGATTACGGTCTGAAAAATAAATGTCAATTAATACTTCTGCTTCTTGTTCAGTTGTATTGAGCAACATTAATGCTTCATGCGCCTCCATCGAACCGTTATTAGTTTTTTCAGGTAAATAACCGTCCGGAAAATACCACGTTTTAGCTCCATCATTCATGATCAATTGATTCCTTATATGTAACTTTTTTATTTATTATCCTGTTTTTCAAGTAGGTCTAGTGTTGTCTGGGCAAAAATTCCGGCACATATCCATGGGGCGTTCTCATCGGGAAGCGAAATGCCGAATTTTCGTAGTAAATCAAGTCCGATTACTGCATTGCCGATCGGATTAACATGTAACATGTCCCTCATCAATAGCCGGTGTGCGCCTGGGTTGACCAGTCGCAAGCGTTCCCAGCGAACCCAATTATCATTCAGCATCTCTCCGGCAGCATCTCTAATAACTTGCATGTAAACAGTATAATTCTTTGCCCACTTAGCTGTAAAATATTTTTCCGGCGGACAAGCTGCATAATAGGTCTGGAAAATAGTCTGCCCACCCCATTTAGCAATACGGCTACGTAGTTCAAAGAGATTTTTGCGCAATTCTTCAGGAGATACATTGTTCGTTGGATTAGCATCGTTTCCTCCAATCGTAATTATAACCAAGTCGGGCTTCATTGGTGCAATATCCCGGTCGAAACGATTTAATAAGTCACATGAAGTCTGGCCGCTTATACCACAATTTATAAACTGTCCGCAACCTCCACCAAAGAGCCTTTTAAAACCTATTTCAATATAATCAAACCAATGTGCCCCGACCATGAAGCGCTCCGTATTCGATGACCCAAATGCAATTACACGTATTGTCCCCCCTTTTTTGAGCTTTTCGAAAAGTTTCAAATTTGCAAATTGTGCCGAATTATTCATCTTATCTCCTTATTTTTAAGTTATCTATTATTGATATAAGAAAAAGGAATAGTATAAATATTCGCATTAGTTTATTAGCTTCTTGTAAATTTGTTCTCACTTTTTTTACCTATTCCCGTTGGATAAAGCCAATAAAGATTTTTAGTTTGCATCATAAATTTAAATTCCTTTTGCTACTAATTCTCTGATTGTCGGAGTTAATGATTCAGGCATATCCTTCGTAATGACAAAACCTTCTTCAATGCGGTTCGAGCCGTCTGGATGTCCGAATAAACTAATATCTGAATTCACGCACATCCCTGCCTGTAATTTGTATGTCGCATTTTCATCTGGATATGGTGATTCCGCTTCAGCTAAACCAATTCCGTGCATTGGCGGATAAACATCGTATTCTGAAAGATTATGTTTTGTGAATACCTTTTTAACCGCACGAACCATTTCGCCCGAAATAACGCCTTCACGCAAGTAATTTTGCTGAACTTGTGCCGCTTCAAATAAGGCGTTCAGAAAACGTTTTTGTCCGTCAGTTGGTATTCCTGCGACAAATGGGTATTCAACTGTTGCAACATATCCCTGATACTGAACCGCTAAAGCCGCCATAACCATATCGCCGTCTTCGATGACTTTATTAACTGCGCGGCCGATAATTGTCGCGGCACGTTTCCCGCTGCCAAAAACGGTAAAGTTAATATCTTCAGCGCCAGCCATACGCGCGGCGCCTTCGGCGGCGCCGGCAGCCATGACTTCGGTATTGCCGGGAATCGCGGTTTTCAACAATTGTTCATAGCCGATACAGGCTTGTCGTCCGGCTTCACGCAAACATGCTATTTCAGCGGGCGTTTTGATGATGCGCAGGTCATTTATGATTTCGGAGCCGTCAGAAATTTCCACATTTTTTCCGGAATATTTGAGTCTTTCCATAATTGGCGCCGGAATATCCCATAAGCCGACAATAGCCAGTTTTTTGCCACCATTGAGAACTTCGCCAAAAATTTCTGGAAACGATGAAAACGACGCCATCGGATAATCAATGTCTTCCGGTACTGATACGCAAGCAAATTCTTTAACGTTCCTGACATCTTTCCATGCGGACATTTCACGAGCGTAAATTTCTCCTTCAGGGGCTCCGGCTAAAATCGGACTTCCTTTTCTTGGAATAAAACACGCGGCACGTTCAAATATAGGCCAGAAATTGCAAACATAGCGTAAATTTTCTTTGCGGTATTCATCGCCATAAACCATTAAGCCGTCAAGTCCGCGTCTTTCCAGTTCTGTCTGGATTCTGACAATTCTCTGTTTAAATTCAACTTGTGATATTTGTATCATAATAAAAAATCCTATTTAATTACTTCGTATTGGATTCGCATAAATTTAGCGACTTTTTTGAGTTCTTTAGTTACGTTGCCATGAGCAACAATTATATGATGTGCAACACCTTTTTCAAGAATTTTTTGAATATACTCTTCTACAGGTGATTCAACTTTGATCATGGCGTGTATCTCATCACATGGTAGGCACGGAAAATCAATTGCTTCTCCCTCGGAAATAAGCATTTGCCAGCTATCTCCAGTATTCAGGAAGTGCCCCATAGTTACCGGACCGGGCTTCATTATTAATTCGTAATTCAATCCGTTGCCTTTGAATCCCCATTCTTCAGGCGAACTGGTCAAAGTCGGATTATGCCCCAATTCCGAGGAGGCAATCCCATGTCCAAGCAGAAAGACCGCGTTGTTTTTGCGATCCATCTGTCCCCATTCTGCTTGTAGTGGCACATTGCCGATATCATCAACTGTAAAAGACCAAAGATTTTTCATTAAAATAAATCCTTAATTTCTGCAATTTTTTGTGGAGTAAAAAATGATTGTTTTAAAGCTTCTGCATATTTTACGCCAATTTTACTGCCATGATACCGGGCTCTGGCTCTTAGCTGTTCAGCCAGTGAACCGAGATGTTCTTCGGCAGTGGTAAATCTTTTAAACGATTCAATTTTATCTTCAAATGTATCTGAAATATCTACCAGGTGAGTTGGCTCCGGCAGGTCTTGCAGGACTTCGTAATGATAATATTTATCAGCAGTCCAAGGTTCGCCGAGGTCGGCGCTGCAGTTCCAACCAGCCTGAAACCATGCATCACGGGCTTGAGAAGCCATTTCATGATGCTGGAAATATTCCGCCCAGTAATGACCAATAATTATAGCTGGTTTGTATTTACGAATTGAACGTATGCATTGACGGTAATCATCGCGGTTTTTATGTACTCCAAAATCTGGAACATCAAAACATTCAAAATTACTTACGCCGAGAAGCTTATGGGCTTCCACTCCTTCGCTTTTAAATTTTATTATAGCTCTTTCTCGTCCATCTGGAGTGGTAAAGCCCTCATCTCCATTGCCGAAGCAAACGACATTTACTCTATAACCATTTTTAACGAATTTGCTTAAAATTCCACCGACCGCTATTATTGAGTCATCAAGATGTGCGGCAATTACTAAAACAGACTTGTTCATTCTAAATTATCTCCTTTATTAATTAATTTAATTTATAAAAGAAAGTATAATTCTTAAAGAATTTTTACGCTACGCGGATTCTGCTATTTTTTTAACGTATTCTGCTTTTTTCGATATTTACCTGGTGAGATGCCTTCTAAATCCTTAAAAATACGATTAAAATGGGGTAAGCTGTTAAAACCGATATTGTAAGCAATATCCGTTATAGAAGTTTTGGTATTGTGCAGAATTTCTTTGGCTTTAGCAATCCTGAATTGATTTAAATAATTAATCGGGCTTACACCAACTTCGGCCTTAAACATTCTACTAAAATGACTTTCACAAAGAAAAACACAACCAGCAATTTTTTCTACCGTTAATTTTTTTTTGTAGTTTTGTTCAATAAACTGTCTCGCTGCAAGAATTGTTTTCTTTTCGTTGACTGATTCCAAAAATAATATTTTAGATTCGCTTTCAAGGATGTAATTTCCGACAAGCGATATCAATTCAATCATTGCCTCTATTTGCTGTTCAGTCATTACGATTGTATTAAAATAATATTCCTGCAATTTTTTTTCATCCAATTTGAGACGTTTTACTTTCTGTAGAAACTGCTTGAATGTTTTTTGAGTTGGTGCCTGCTTTAATATTTGTCCTGTTGTCAGGCAGCCGATATACTGCTTGTTTACAAACAACGGCACAATTATATCAATCAGTCCTGCATGGCATTCGTAAACAATACTCTTATGGGTAGCTGCGGCTTTAATAATATTTTCGCGGTCAGCCCGGGCACAAGCAGCAGCACCTGCGGGACAACTATAAATATAACTACATAGGGGATTATAATGTTCAGCGGGACATAACGTCATTGTCTCGCCAGTTTCAGAGATAAAGTCAATCGCCACCCCTGTTAATTTATAAAGGATCGCATGATAATCCTGCAATATTTTTTTCCCAGCAATATTAATAGACATCGTTTCCCCTGTGTAAAGTGTTTGTTTTTCGAATATACCATCGCGCAAAAGTATTTCAAATTAATAGCTCCTAAACAACTTTTGTATAACACAAAAAACATGGTTGATTATTACGATTATGCCATTTCTGCAATAAATACCGAAACATTGAAAAACTGGCGTTTAATTTTTTTAAAAGTCCGACAGTTAAACGGTGCAGTAAAAAGCTGTAGTTACTTCAAACAAATGAAAAGTTTAGGTTACAACATATAATCGAATCGACCTCCTTTGATTTAATTTTAATGTAGCATACGAAAGGAATATACTTTTGTAATGGGGAAAATTGTGGTGTTTGTTTCTTTCCATCTTTTGAGTATGAGCTTTTTGTTCTATAAAGTTGTTTTTGGCTGAAACAAAAAGCAATTTATGGTAATATATTGTTTCAAAGTCTCTTTTGATGCTCTTCTGTGATGTGATATAAATAGGATTTGTTTTTCATGAAAGATAGAAAACTTATAATTGGAATTGTCGGGAGCGTGTGCCCCTTGGCAATTGCGGATATTTATTCTAAAGCGATAAAACAGAAAAAGTTCAGCTGTGCTGAAGTTGATCTTGTTGATATTATTATAGGCACAGCCTTGAAACAGAGGCGCAGAGAAAACCAGTTTGAAGATGCTTCCCCCAAAAAGGATGATCAGGCTCATCAAATGCTGTCTCTTTATCAGGCGGCAAAGGAATTGAAAAAGGGGGGAGTAGATAAAATTCTTATACCCAATTTTCTCCATTATAGTTCTGTGAAATCCATTCGTGATGCGCTACAAATGCCCGTTGCTGATAATGTGGGCATCCTTATTGCCACAATTAAAAAAAGATGGCCTCGGACAGGTAAAATCGGTTTGCTTACAACCTGTTTTGCGATGAGGGAAAAAGTGTTTGAAGAGCAATTTAGTCAAGAGGGCCTTGATATTATTTATCCGGATAAAAACATACAGGAAAATGCAGTGATGGAGGCCCTTTATGGTGCAGAAGGAGTAACGAGAGGACATCGTAGCAGAAAATCAGGAGAATTGATTCGACGAGCTTGCGAGCATTTATTTTCAAAGGGGGCCGATATCATCCTGTCAGGAATGACAGAATTGCCGCTGATCGAAAGGCAATATTATCCACAGAAAAATTACTTGGATTGTAATGAGGCGCTTGCTGAAAATTTGATTTCTGATGCTCATGGCTCTTCTTTGAAACCTAAAAAAAGAGGAACAATCGGTATTCTTGGTGGATTGGGGCCCGCGGCCACGGTTGATTTATTCGATAAAATAGTGAAGAATACGCCCGCTTGCTGTGATCAAGATCATTTGAAGATTGTTATCGAAAACAATCCACAAATTCCAGATCGGACTGGCGCATTGGCTGGAAAAAATGAAGACCCTAGTGTTGCGATGTTGGCGACGGCGGAAAAGCTTAAGGATTCCGGTGCGGATTTTATTATTGTACCATGCAATACCGCTCATGTATTTTTGCCGGTGATACAGCAGTATATCAAAACTCCAATATTGAGCATGATTGAAGAAACAGCGGATTTTATTGTTCAAAAAAATCCAGATATCAAAAGGGTGGGGCTTCTTGCAACTTCTGGAACTGTTGGCTCGGGGGTGTATAAAGCTCCCCTAAAAAGAAAAAATATCGAACTCCTGATTCCGTCTGCAAATTCCCAGACGGCGCTCGTGATGGAAGCAATCTATGGAAAAAAAGGAATTAAGGCTGGATTTCGTGAAGAGCCTAAAATTCTATTGTTAAAAGCCGCGGAAGAACTTGTTAAAAATCACGCAGAACTTATTATTTTAGGCTGTACTGAAATTCCGCTTGTGTTGACGAATGGCGATATGAATGTCCCTTTTATTGACCCGACTGAAATATTGGCAAAAGCCGCGGTGAAATACGCAATGACAAAATCTAAAATTCCTTGCCTTTTGGATCCGGAGGATTTAAAGTAGTGTTTTGTGAAAAGGAGTATCAAAAGGAATGAAAAGGGGGGGCGAATAAAGGATTAGGATGAAATGCTGATAAAGTAATACAGGTATAAAAAGTGCGGAGAAGAAAATAAATTTGACAAAAAATTTAAAAGGAGTCTTGTTGTGAGTGATTATAGGATTCAAAATTTGTGGAATATCCAAAAAAAGTTTTTCTCCTGCTGGGAGCAATCCTTTATCAACAACCTTTTTAAAAAAACTTTTTTTTGTATTCCTATCTTTATTTTTTCGTTTGTTTTAGCAGCGTCGGCAAATCAATCGATTCCCGAATATTCATGCTGCAAAATTTCTTCCCAAGAAATGGTCCTTGACGGCCATTTAGACGAGGTCTTTTGGCAACGCGCTCCGAAAGTACAAATGAATGATATGGCGTCAGGGGAACCGACAAATTATGCAAATAGCGTTAGCATGGTTTATGATGAAAAAAATCTTTATCTCGGTTATCGTTTTGAAAATCCGGTAATTTGGGGCAAAGAAAAAATACGCGATAAACCATTTTTTCAATATTCTGGAGAAAAAAGTGAAATGTTTGTTAAACTTTTTCTTGATCCAGATGGTGATGGCGTCGATATCCTGGAATTGCATATTAATCCTCTGGGAACAATATTCGATGGTATTCAGAGCATCCCAAATATAAATTTTAATGGGCTGACTTTTTTCCGTCAAAATGGGCTTTTCAGGGAAGATATTAATATAGAGGGATTGAAAGTAGCGGTTGATGTTGATGGGACTCTCAATAAGGATGATGACTTTGACAATGCCTGGACAGTAGAAGTGGAGATCCCCTTTGAGTCTCTGAAGAATTTTACAACTCAAAAGCTGCCGCCGGCAAATAAAAAGAAGTGGCGCTTTTCAGTACAATCCCGTTACTTTACGAAACAATTGCCGGCCCATGCGCATTATTTGTCATTTCCTGAAATGGGGACTGTTGATTCCCATAATTATGATGTTTATGCATATCTTAATTTTTCCGAAAAACCTCCTTGTTCTCTCCAGCAAAAATCCGTGTGGGTATGGTCTATGCCACAAAAAACCAAGAACGATATTGAAACTGCCGTTCGTGCTGCCAAGGAATTGGGATTCAATGTGATTATATGGAATGTTAATAAAAATTGGTATGACTTGATCTATTATGCTCGTAAATATGGCTTGAAAGCGTATGCGCCTTTGGTGATTTCGGGGTCCTACTCCCAAAAAATGACACCGGAAGAATCAAAATTAAACATGGAAAATAAATCGGATTATCAACGGGGCGGGGAGCCATTAAGCGGCAAACGCGGCGATGAAATTCTATATTGTAAAAGTCCCGAATTTTTACATCCATTTGTGAAAGAAGAAAATAAAATGCGCATACAAACATTGATTCTTCACGGATACCAGGGTATTGCACTGGATTTTGTTGGCTATCGAAACTACTATGCCAGTTTCACGCCTCTTGCAAAACGCCTATTAGCAGAACATATCAATCCGTCTATTTCTAAAAAAGAAGCACAGGATCAGTTTTTCGAACAGGCTTTGATCGATTTTTATGACGATATGGTTGATTATGCAAAAGAATACGCTGCTTCCAAAGCTCGTAAAATTGAAATATCTTGTCATATATATCCGACTTTTTTACCGAACCCTCTTTATGGAAATAAATGTAATGTTGATTATTGCGGACAAACCGTTTCATGGTTTTTTAAACCGTACTGGAGTTATGATAAAATTGAAAAGTATGCGCGTTTTGTCGTGAAACAAGAGAATCGCTATCATTCAAAATCAATTGGGGCGCCTTTTATTGGTTTTGATTCCATGTGGCAGAATGGAATCCATGCTAAGTCGCCGGAACGCATACGCAGCGAGATCCAAATTGTTAAAAATGCCGGCGCCCGAGCAATCCAGTTTGCTGAGTTGGGATATATACTTCATTGCCCTGAAGTCGCAAAAGTTATCAAAGAAGAGCTTGCACAATAATAAAAAAAATTAGACGAAATAACTTCTAATCCTATTTAGCCGTGTGTCCGAAATGTTGTATGGAAATGATCTGAAAATAGACTCGCGCAGAAATCACTCAAAAATAGATAAAGTAAAATGGGGGTATACACTTAAAATCACTCCATTTAGCTGTCGTGTATTAAATAGAGACGCACGGCGGTCGTCTCTATTTGTTTTAAAGCTCGCGAAAAGCTTTTGTTTTAAGACTTGCGTGAATGGCCGTTGATCATGAACGATGCGTGAGAAAAAAATTAAGGCACTCTTTTAATTTTGTGCGGTCGGAAAATGTTGCTATTTTTATCCTATTTAATCTTTAGAGTCGGGAAATGTTCCTTCATGAATCTTGAAGAAGATTCATAATTTTTAATTTTAGGGGCGATTATAGAGTCTTTTTTATTTAAAAGTATTAAATTATAAATGATTTCTTTTTATTTTATTATTATTGTGTAGTTCAGGAGTTCAAATGAATATTCTTTTAATTGGCGGTGGTGGCCGAGAGCATGCATTAGCATGGAAAATGATGCAAAGCCCCCTTTGTGATCAACTTTTTTGTGCACCGGGAAATCCGGGAATGAAAAATGCGATTTGTGTGGATGCAAAAACGCCTGATGAATTAGCCGATTTCGCTGTAAAAAACAATATTGAACTAACAATGGTTGGTCCTGAAGCCCTTCTTTGTGATGGTATCGTTGATGTCTTTAAGGAACGCAAACTGCGGATCGTGGGCCCAGATAAATATGCGGCTCAACTTGAGGGCAGTAAATCTTTTGCAAAAGATTTTATGAATAAACATGGTATGCCGACTGCAGAAGCCGGTGTTTTCGAAAATGAAAAGGACGCGATTAATTATCTGCGTTTGCATCGAATGCCAATTGTTGTAAAAGCAGATGGTCTGGCTGCCGGCAAGGGCGTGATGGTCGCCGAAGATTTCGAAGAGGCCGAAGATGCCGTGAAAAGCTGTTTTGCGGGTTCTTTCGGAGATGCCGGCTACCGAGTCGTTATCGAAGAATGCTTAAAAGGCGAAGAAGCCTCTATTATTGCACTTTGTGATGGTAATACCATTTTGCCGCTTGCGTCTTCCCAGGATCATAAACGCGCTTTGGATGGCGATCTGGGTCC
>Ga0172377_10002651_pt1 | contig 18330 bp, 15 predicted proteins | sample Pumphouse3metaG_FD_119749 | JGI IMG/M metagenome (GOLD analysis project Ga0172377, IMG submission 119749) | Leachate microbial communities from a municipal landfill in Southern Ontario, Canada - Pumphouse #3 metaG | ecosystem: Engineered > Solid waste > Landfill > Unclassified | place: Canada...
GCACATAGAGGCGACGTTAAAAAAGGATTCTGCCAAGAATCTTTCGGATAGCTATATGGAGATATATAAGAGATTGAGGCCAGGCGACCTTGCTGCTCCTGATGCTGCTAAGAGTCTTATAGATTCTATGTTTAAGAGAGACGACCGATATGATCTTTCTGAAGTTGGCAGATTTAAAATTAACCAGCGTCTTGGTACAGAAGATTCTTCATCCAGGCTTATCGAACAGAAAGACATTATAAGGATTGTTAAAGAAATGATTTCTTTGAACAATAACCCTGACGCCAAGGATGATGATATAGACCATCTTGGAAATAGGAGAGTTCGTGCTGTAGGCGAGTCGCTTGAAATGAGAATGAGGCTTGGTTTTAGTAGGATGAGAAGAATAGTCCAGGATAGGATGTCTACTCTGGAGAAGACGACGCTTACTCCGGTTCAATTGGTTAATGTTAGACCTTTAATTGCTTCGGTCAGGGATTTCTTTGCTACAAGCTCTATGTCGCAGTTTATGGACCAAGTTAATCCGCTGACTGAATTAGAGCATAAGAGGAGAGTTTCGGCGCTTGGACCAGGCGGCCTTTCTAAAGAAAGAGCCGGTTTTGAGGTTCGTGACGTTCACTCTTCTCATTACGGAAGGCTTTGCCCGATACAAACTCCCGAAGGACAAAATATTGGACTTATTAACTATTTATCTATTTTTGCAAGAACAAATAAATACGGTTTTATAGAAGCTCCTTATATGAAGCTTGATAAGGGAAAAATTACTAAAGATGTTGTATGGCTTGATGCATTTGAAGAAGAAAAACACAAGATAGCTCATTCAGGCGAGGATTTTGATCAGAAAAAAGGGATGCTTGCTAATAAAGTGGTAGAAGTTCGCTATCAGGGCAAGCCTACAAATGTTCCTAGAGAAGAAGCTGAATTTATAGATGTTTCTCCTTCGGAAATATTATCTGTGGGAGCTTCGCTTATTCCTTTTCTTGAGAACGATGATGCAAAACGCGCTCTTATGGGATCAAATATGCAGAAGCAGGCTGTTCCTTCAGTTAAGCCGGAGATACCGCTCGTGGGTACCGGCATGGAAGAAAAAGCTGCTTATGATTCCGGTCATGTAATTATTGCCGAAGACGATGGCGTAGTTCAGGCTGTTGATGCTTCCCATATAGTTATTTTGGAAAATGGCGGAAAGAAAAAAGAGTATAACCTTGAGAAGTTCCGCATGACTAACCAGTACATAGCTTTTTCTTATAAGCCGACTGTTAAAATTGGAGATAAAGTTAAAAAAGGAAGCGTTATAGGAGATGGACCTTCAACTAAGGACGGAGTGTTGGCATTAGGACAGAATTTAACTGTTGCTTTTGTTTCATGGGAAGGAGCTAATTATGAGGATGCAATAATTATTTCAGAAAAGGTTGTCCAGGATGATAGGTATACTTCTGTTCATATAGAAGACTTTACTTGCGACGTGAGAGACACAAAACTTGGTCCTGAAGTAACTACTCCTGATATTCCGAACGTATCGGAAGATAAGCTTAAAAACCTTGATGAAGAGGGTATTGTTCGCATAGGCGCAGAGGTTTTAGCCGGAGATATTTTAGTTGGAAAAATTTCGCCAAAAGGGGAAGCTGAACTAACTTCAGAAGAGAGGCTTTTAAGGGCTATATTTGGAGAAAAAGCAAGAGATGTTAAAGATACTTCGCTTACCGTTCCGCACGGAAAGAGCGGAAGGATAGTGGGTGTTAGAATATTTGACAGAGAAAAAGGAGATAAGCTTGATCCGGGCGTTATTAGGAGGATACAGGTTCAAGTTGCTTCTTTGCGTAATATACAAGCGGGAGATAAGATGGCCGGAAGGCATGGAAATAAAGGTGTTATTTCACAGATAAGGCCTGTTGAGGATATGCCTTTCTTGGAAGATGGGACCCCAGTGGATATTATTCTTAATCCGCTTGGCGTGGCGAGCAGAATGAATTTAGGACAGATACTTGAAACTCACCTTGGCTGGGCTGCCCAAAAACTTGGTTATTTTGCCCATACTCCGGCTTTAGCGGGAGCCACTGAAGATCAGATAAGAGAAGAGCTTAAAGAGGCAGGCATACCGGAAGACGGAAAAGTGTCTCTTTATGACGGGCGTACCGGACAGTTATTTAACAGCAAAGCAACAGTCGGGCAAATATATATGATAAAACTCAACCATATGGTGTTAGATAAGGTTCATATGAGATCGATTGGCCCTTATAGCCTTATTACCCAACAGCCTTTAGGAGGAAAAGCCCAATTCGGAGGACAGAGATTTGGAGAAATGGAAGTTTGGGCGCTTGAAGGATATGGAGCATCCCATACTTTGCAGGAAATGCTAACTATAAAATCCGATGATGTTCTTGGGAGGTCAGCCTCTTATGAAGCAATAGTGAGAGGCGAAAAAATAAAACAGCCGAATATTCCTGCTACTTTCAATGTTATGACTAGCGAGTTGAAAGCACTGGGATTAAATATAGAGCTTCTTTCCGACGGAACGGAAGAGGATTTAGAAGAAAAAGATCAAAAAGAAGACCAAAATGGATAATTTTAATTCAATCAGATTAAAAATCGCTTCTCCTGAAGAAATACTTCGCTGGTCTTATGGCGAGGTGACGAAGCCGGAGACTATAAATTACAGGACACAACGTCCTGAAAAAGAAGGCCTTTTTTCCGAAAGGATATTTGGACCAACTAAGGATTACGAGTGCTATTGCGGAAAATATAAAAAGGTTCGCTACAAAGGCATAACTTGCGATAAGTGCGGAGTCGAGGTTACCAGATCTTCGGTTAGGCGCGAGCGAATGGGTCATATAACTCTTGCTGCCCCAGTTGCCCATATTTGGTTTTTAAGAAGCGTTCCATCAAGAATCGGTCTTGCTATAAATGTTCCAGTATCAAAAGTGGAAAAAGTTATATATTATGCTGCTTTTATAGTTATTTCTGTTGATGAAGAACAGAGAAAAGCAGCTATGGCTGAAATAGATAAAGAACTTAAATCTCGCAAAAAAATAGAAGATGAAAGAGAATCTGAACTTGAGAAAGCTGCTGAAAAAACCCGCCAGACTTTAAAAGATCTTCGTCCTGGCATGGTTCTTTCAGAAACCGAGTATTATAGCCTTTCTCGCAGGTTTGGCGATGTTTTTGTTGCTATGAGCGGAGCGGAAGGCGTACGCAAAGTTCTTGAAAATGTAGATATAGATAAAGAAATAAAAGCAGTAGAGAAGGAGTTTGAAAAAACTCAAGATGCAAATAGGAGACAGCGCCTTTCTCGCAGGCTGAAGTTCTTTACTGCTATGAAAGAAACTGGAGTAAAGCCTGAATGGATGATACTTACTCATATTCCGATACTTCCTCCAGACTTAAGGCCAATGGTTGCTTTGGATGGAGGCCGTTACGCAACATCTGATCTTAATGATCTTTATAGAAGAGTAATTAATAGGAATAACAGGCTTAAAAAGCTTCTTGAGCTTAATGCGCCTGATATAATTGTGGTTAATGAGAAAAGAATGCTTCAGGAAGCTGTTGATGCTCTCATAGACAACACAGCAAGGATGGGTCGTGCTCAACTTACTTCTCGCAGGAGGCCTTTGCGTTCTCTGGCGGATATGCTTAAAGGAAAGCAAGGCAGGTTTAGGCAGAATCTTCTTGGAAAGCGTGTTGATTATTCCGGCCGTTCAGTTATTGTTGTCGGACCTAAGCTTCGTTATGACGAATGCGGAATTCCGAAAAAAATGGCTTTGGAGCTTTTTAAGCCTTTTGTTATAAACAAGATTCTTGAAAGAGGGCTTGCTCATAATGTAAAGAATGCAAATAGATTGATAGATCTTGGTCCTGCTGAAATATGGGAGATTCTTGAGGAAGTAATACAGAACAGGCACGTTCTCTTAAACAGAGCTCCTACTTTGCATAGGCTTGGAATACAAGCTTTTAAGCCAAGCTTAACAGAAGACCTTACCATACAGATACCGTCGCTTGTTTGTTCCGGTTTTAATGCTGACTTTGATGGTGACCAGATGGCCATACATCTTCCTCTTACGGAAGAAGCCCAAAGGGAGGCGGGTAATCTAATGCTTTCAAGCAAGAATATACTTAAGCCAGCTTCTGGAAGTCCGGTTCCCGGACCTTGGAATGATATTGTTTTGGGATTATTTTATCTTACAGAGGAAGAAAAGGGCGGTCTTGGAACAGGAAAGATTTTTTCAAGCGAAGATGAGGCTCTTCTTGCCTATGATTTTAATGAGACAGGGCTAAGATCTCTTATAAAAATTGGCAAAGATTTCGAGACTACTGTTGGAAGGATAATTTTGAATAGGGCTCTTCCAAATGATTTTGAATATATAAATCATGCTGTAACTAAATCGGTCTTGAGGCAGCTTTTTGCCGATATAATCGAGAAATATGGCTTTGATAGGACTAATGATATTTTAGATAATATATCCCAGCTTGGTTTTGAATATTCGACTACTTCTGGAATTACCTGGAGTATGTCTGACCTTGAAGTTCCGAAGGAGAAAGAGCAAATACTTGAAGATGCCAATAAACAAGTGGCGGTAATAGATGAGCAGTATCAGGAAGGTCTTCTTACTCATGATGAAAGAAGGGCGAGAGTTATTGAAATATGGAGTGAAGCGAAAGCTAAGGTTGAGGAAGTTGTTTCTAAGGCTCTTAAGCCGGAAAATCCTGTTTATAAGATAATTTCTTCTGGAGCCAGGGGCAGTTGGGAGCAGATAAACCAGATGATGGGAATGAGGGGTCTTGTTAAGAATCCGAAAGGCGAGATTATAGATCTTCCGGTTACTTCTTCATACAAAGAGGGATTTACTCCTCTTCAGTACTTCGATTCAGTTCATGGAAATAGGAAAGGGCTGGTAGATACTGCTCTTAAGACAGCAGAAGCCGGATATCTTACCAGAAGAATGATTGATGTGTCCCAGGACGTTATTGTAAGAGAAGAAGATTGTGGCACTAAAGAGGGGATAGAAATTAAGCGTGATGACGGCGGTGAATTTGGCCACAAGTTTTCTGACAGAATATTCTCAAGAACTCTCTTAGAAGACGTTAAAGATGGCAGAAAAATGATAGCTAAGGCAGGCGAAGTAATAACAATGGATCTTGCAAAAAAGATTGAAGATTCAGCTGTTGATTCCGTCAAAATAAGATCTCCTCTTACTTGTAAGACATTATACGGCGTTTGCGCGAAGTGTTATGGAATGGATCTTGGCCACAATGAGCCAATTAAGACTGGCGAGGCTGTCGGTATAGTGGCGGCACAGTCTATCGGAGAGCCGGGAACCCAGCTTACGCTTAGAACTACCCACTCGGGAGGCGTAGCTCGTGCGGATATTACATCTGGTCTTCCAAGAGTAGAAGAACTTTTTGAAACCAGGACCCCAAAAGGAAAGGCTATAATGGCGCAGTTTGATGCTGTTTGCGATGCTATAGAGGAAAAGGGAGATATTCGAATAGTTCGCCTAAAGGAAATTGGAGGGAAATCAAAAAAACAAAAAACTGTTGAATACCAATTTCCGAGGATAATAATGCTGAATGTGGAAACGGGCCAAACTGTTGATAAGGGAACTCCTATTTCTGAAGGAAGCCTTGATCTTAAGGAGCTTTATACTTTAAAAGGCAAGGAAGCTGTTTATCGCTATATAATTCAAGAAGTACAGAGAATTTATCTTTCTGAAGGAGCTGGCATAAATAACAAGCATATAGAGATAATTATTAAGCAGATGTTTGGAAGGGTTAAAGTAACGTCTGTAGGAGACAGCGATTTTGTTATCGGAGAAATTCTTGATAAATCTGTATTCTTTGAAGCTAATAGAGAATTAAAGAAAAAAGGCAAGGAGCCTGCCAGAGCTGAAGAATTATTGCTTGGAATAACAAAATCAGCTCTTGCTTCTGAAGGGTTTCTTTCAGCTGCTTCTTTCCAAGAAACTGCCAGAATATTGGTTGGCGCAGCGAGCGAGGGCAAAGTTGATGGGCTTAGGGGCCTTAAAGAAAATGTGATAATCGGACGTTTGTTGCCTATAGGAACTAATTATAGAAAGGAGTTTGGAGGTGAAGAAGACGAGAATCAGGAAGAGGTTTTTGCCGAAGAAGCTGGCGCTGAAGAAAATACTGGAACAGAAAATGAAGATGTTGCGGAGGAAAACGGACACAGCGATTCTAAAAAAGAAGGCAGTAAAAAGGGCGAGGAGGAAGAAAAAGACAAGGATTAATAAAAACTTTTAGCCCTGATTTTGCCTTTATTAAAAACGAGGCAGATGAAGCGGTTAAGTTGACATCAATCTAAGCGTTTGATAATTTGAGTCAATGTTTGAAGCTATGAAACAGTACGAAATATCTTTTCTTACGAAGACTGAAGCCGATAAAGAAGTGATTTTAAAAGCGCTTGCGGATATAGGAGCTTCGAATATGGAAGAGGGTAGGTTTTCAGAGATAAAGCTTGCTTATCCGATAAAGAAAAATACGGTTGCTTATTTTGGCTCGGTTGTTTTTGAGTCAGATCCTGAAAATGTTACCAAAATAGGAGAGGCTTTAAAGTTTTCGGAAGGAGTTCTTAGATTTTTAGTTATTACTCCTCCTCCGAAAAAGCCGGTATCGAGATATCCCTTTAACCAAAAAGCTGACGAGATTAAGAACCAAGAAGAGGGGACAGGAGAGGATATGCTGACTGAAAATAAAGAAGAAAAAGAAGAAAAACCGGAACAAGAAAGTTCTGAAAAGGAATTTTTTTCGGCAGATAAGAAGGTTGAGGTTGATGACGCTGCTCTTGATGAAAAGTTAGATGAAATATTGCCTAACAATAACGATTAATAATAAATAATGAATTTAAACAAGGTATTCATAATGGGAAGATTAACTGCTGATCCAGAGGTAAGGACTACCTCTATGGGCGATAGCGTGACTACCTTGGGTGTTGCTACTAATAGGGTATGGAATGATAAATCGGGACAGAAAAAAGAATCAGCAGAATTTCATAGCGTTGTTTTGTGGGGGCGCCAGGCTGATATAGCTGGCCAGTTTTTAGTTAAAGGAAGCATCGTATTTATTGAGGGTAGATTACAGACAAGAACTTGGCAGGCGAAGGATGGCAGCAATAGAAGAGTAACTGAAATAGTTGCCGAGAGAATGCAACTTGGCCCGAGACCTATGAACGCTCAAAGAAAAACAGCGGATGACAGAGAATCTTATTCCGGAGGCAGGAATGACGAAAGCGACTCTTCTTCTGATGAAGTGCCGGTGATAGAAATGGAGGATGATGACAAGGAAGAAATTAAACCGGAAGATTTGCCTTTTTAAGGCTAAAAATGATATAAAGACCAAGCTTAATAAAACCAATGGCAAAAATAGTAGAAAAACAATGCTTCTTTTGTTCACAAAATTTAGTGGACATAGATTACAAGGATGTTGATATGCTTAGAAGGTTTGTTTCGGGGCAGAAAAAAATAATTAATCCCAAGCATACCGGAACTTGTGCTAAACATCAGAGAAAATTGGCACAGGCCGTCAAAAGAGCCAGATTTATGGGTCTTTTAGGTTTTGTCAGGAAGTAAGTAGTAAATATATAAATGCCTTTTCCTTTTGAGGAAACAATAGTTAGAAGTATTTTTGATGTCGTGAACCGTGCTGCTTTTTTAAAGTCGGCTACGGTTTTTTTAGGTTCTTTTTTACCGTGGATTATTGGAATTTTTCTTATAATATCGATTCTGGCATCAAAAAGTTTTAAGCTGGAGTTTTATTATTTTTCACTTGCCTCTCTTAGCGTTATTTTATCGAGAGGAATAATAGCTGAAGTTATACAAAATTTTGCTTGCGTGCAGAGGCCGTTTGAAGTTTTTAATATGAGTCCTGTGATAGATTCTGCTTTCAAGACAGGGATGCCTTCGGGGCATATGGCTCTTTTAACGCCTTTAGCGCTTACTTTTTTAATAATGAACAAGCGACAGGGCTTAATAGCTTCTATTGCTGTTTTTTTAGCGGGTTTTGCAAGGGTTGCTGCCGGCGTCCATTGGATCTCTGATGTATTGGCAGGTATAGCAGTCGGAATAATTTCTTTTTTGATTATTAAGGCTATCTTACCTAAAAAGCTTTCAGATGTTCCTGCTAATGAAATGGACGACAAGTCCCAGGTAGTTTAATATTCAGTTATGAGTAAATTTATAGAAAAATATTCGGTTCCGGTGGCTATAATTGTTGCAGGATTATTTGTAGCTGGAGCTGTTGTCTTAACTAATTTTTATACTAAGCCTCTAGATAGTGAGGGACAGCTAGCGCAGGTTAACGAACCGTTGCTTGGTGAAGAGGCTAATAATTTGGAGCCTTTTAAGAATGTTAAACTTTTATCGGATAACGATCATTTTTTAGGAAACAAGGATGCAAAAATAAAAATAGTCACTTTTTCGGATTTTCAGTGTCCATATTGCATAAGATTTGAAGAGAATATGAGGCAGGCAGTATCTGATTATTCGAATGATGTAGCGTGGGTATTTAGGCATTTTCCTTTGGACTCCCATGAGTACGCGATGCCGGCAGCTATAGCGTCTGAATGTATTGCGGAATTGAAGGGAGAAGATTATTTTTGGAAGTTTATGGAGAAGTTTTCGTCAGAATCTCTGTCAGGAGAACAAATAAGCATTAATTCAATAGTTCTTTCGCTTGGCGTTAATGAGTCTGATTTTAATGACTGTTATGATTCTGGTAGATATTTGCAAAAAGTGAGCGATAATTTTGCTGATGGAATTGAATCAGGCCTTCAAGGAACTCCGTATAGCGTTGTTTTTGTTGATGGTAGTCCAGTAGATATAATAAACGGCGCTCAATCATTAGCTTGGATAAAAGATGTGATAAGCCAATATCTTGAATAAATAAGAATCAAAATATTGAACACGGATTATATACCTGCCTGATAAAACACTCTATTAAAGGTTTTGCTTGTCTTATTGTATTTAAAAACCACCATTTGTGGTGGTTTTTAAGCATTTTTGGGGTGCCGCCGGTAGCTTCGCTTCCGACATTACCTCGTTTCAAACACAAAAAAACCCTTTCGGGCTTTTTTGTGTTCTTACTCGGTGCCGCCGGTCGGAGATTTCACTGCTCGCTCCTCGACAAGTCTCGGAGCTGCGCTTTAAAACCTTGCGGTTTTAATGTTTCCACCACGGAAAACCTCCCGGTTTTCCGACCCTTTCCCCGTTCAACTCCTCCTCGGATGGCATAGAAAAGCCACCTTTAAAGGTGGCTTTGTGCCGCCGGTCGGAGTTGAACCGACATGAGTTTCCCCACACGATTTTGAGTCGTGCGCGTCTACCAGTTCCGCCACGGCGGCATACTATTTTGTTTTTATGCTATTTAAAGACAAAAACAGTGTACCTTAAATTAAGCTTGCCAATCAATATTTTCGTTTTGAGAAAGGGCTTTGCTGGTATATTATTAGTATATAAATGGCGCGAGTGATAGCTGTGTGCAATCAAAAAGGAGGAGTCGGAAAGACTACTACTACTGTTAATTTAGGGGCTTTTATTGCGAGTATAGGCAAAAAGGTTCTTTTGGTGGATTTTGATCCGCAAGCAAACGCAAGCTCTGCTTTAGGGCATATTGGCGATGGCCATAGGACTATTTATCATGGAATAGTGGGGCAAGTTGAACCTTTAGAGACTATCAGGCCTACTCAAATAGAAAACTACCATTATATTCCTTCAGGGCCTCATTTATCGGGTGCGATGGTTGAGCTTGTAAATGTCGATGAGAGAGAGTTTTTTTTAAAAAAGTTTTTAGACAGGCTTGTAGCATCATACGATTACGTGTTTATTGATCTTCCTCCAAGCTTAAGCCTTTTAACAATAAACGGCTTACTTGCCTCTAATGAGGTAATAATACCGGTACAAGCAGAGTATTACAGTCTTGAGGGATTAAGTCAGCTGCTTGAGACTATTGAAATGATAAAAAGCAACATGAGCCATGAGCTAAAAGTTGCTGGAGCGGTAATAACGATGTTTGATAGGTGGGAGCAATTATCGCAAGAGGTAGCAAAGAATTTAAGGGCTAATTTTCCGTATCCTGTTTTTGAGACGGAAATACCCAGATCGGTCCATTTAGCGGAAGCTCCCAGTTTTAATCAGCCAATATCGATTTATGCTCCAAATTCAGCGGGAGCCGGAGCTTATCGTTCTTTGGCTAATGAAGTGCTTAGGCAGGTTTCTTTGCCAGCCGAGCCGAATTTGCAGAATATTAAAGAAGACATTGATTCATTTGGCGAAGAGGGCTATTTTGCCGCATAATCATATATATAAAAAATGTTAGGAAAAGGATTAGAATCTTTAATACCTTCAGGAGGTTATAAGAAGCCGGAAAACAGCGATTCGACGAATTCTTCTTTTAACCAACAGCAAGAAAATAGCGCTGTTTCTCCAAGCGCTGTTCCGTATGAATTACGGGAACAAAAATTTATTCCTGAAAGGCAATATCAGGAACAATCGCCTGCAGAGAGCCCTTTGATTATTGCGGAACAATCTTCTTCTTCAGAAGCAAAACCTTTAGCAGGACAGGCAGGGCAGGCTTATTCTCAAGCTCAAGATTCTTATGAACCTCAACAGCCGCAAAGCCCCGTTTGCTTACAGCATGAAAAACCTGATAGCGAGCCTGCTTACCCTGCCGGCGGTTTTGATGCGCCTGCAGAGAATAAAATTTATAACGTTAACGAGAATGCGCAAAAAATAAGGCAAGAAGAAAATAATTCGGAAGCAAACAGACCGAGTTATTTATCTAATCAACAGCAAGAAGCTTTTTCTCAACCAAGAGTTTTGCCTGCCGAGGATACAAAGAGTTTTGAGAAAGCTTCGAGTGTTGACGAGAGGCTGTGGGCCGGCGAAGAGATGGATTATTCGAGGAAGCAAGACTCTGTTTTTCAAATAGAGGCAGAAAAAATATTTCCTAATCCACACCAGCCAAGAAGGCATTTTGACGAAGATTCTTTAAATGAATTAGCGAATTCTATAAGAGAGTTTGGCATAATACAGCCTCTTGTGGTTACAAAAATGCTTAAAGAAACTGATAATGGAACAGAAGTGACTTATCAGCTGATAGCGGGGGAGAGGAGGCTTATGGCGGCAAAAAAAGCGGGCTTAAGAACGGTTCCGGCTATTATAAAAAAAGTGGGAATGGATAGAGAAAGGCTGGAGCTTGCAATAATTGAAAATATCCAAAGAGAAAATCTTAATCCTTTAGAAGCGGCAAGATCATACGCGAGGTTACAGGATGATTTTGGGCTTACCCAGCGAGAGATAGCGATACGTATGGGAAAAAGCAGAGAAACTATAGCTAATACGTTAAGGCTTTTGAATCTTCCTTCGGAAATACAGCAGGCATTAGAGGAGGGAAAAATAAATGAAAGTCATGCAAGGCTGCTTTTGCAGATAGGAGACATATCGCGACAAAAAGAATTTTTTCAATCGATATTAAGAAATAAGCCTTCTGTAAGAGAGCTTAAAGCAAAAATAAGAAGAGAGAAAAAAACAGCTGGTGAAGATAGCCAATCCGGACGCATTAATCCAGAACTGATGTCTTTGCAGTCCAGATTAGAGGAGGTTCTAGGAACAAAGGTAAAAATAAATGATGAAGGAGATGGCGGAAAAATAACGATAAATTATTATTCTCCGGAGGAGCTTAACGCCATAATAAGCAGAATGGCAGGAGGGGAATACAGTTAAATATCAAAAGGGATATAAATTAATTTATAATTATCAATTAGTTAATTTTTAAAAAACCGCCGTTTTGAAAGCGGCGGTTTTTTATATGAACTTGTATTCAACTTCTTTAACTTCTTCAATATTTTTAAGCTTGAGAGCTATTTTCTGAACTTTTTTGGGATCGTTTATATCACAAATAATCTTAACAACATGAAAACCGCCGTGCGTTTCGGAAGAGGAATTTATGCTTGTTATGCCTATATGGGATCTTGATATGATAATAGATATGTCTTTTATTATTCCTATGCGATTTTTCGCCAATACCCTAAATTCTGTTTTTTTTGATTTAACGGGAAACGCCATTCCTTTTTTTTGGCTCAATTCTTTTTTTATATGATGTTTTGCCAATTCGGTGCGGACAAATTCCAGCCAAGAAGATGAAGGTTTTTTTCCTTTTTGGGTATTTATTTCGACGATGTCTCCAGAAATAAGCTTATGCGCCAAGGGTACTATCTGTCCGTTTACTTTTGCTCCTATGCATTGGTTGCCTATATCAGAATGAATGCGGTAGGCAAAATCTACAGGAGTTGATCCTGCTGGAAGATCGATAACTTCTCCTTTTGGCGTGATAGCAAATATGCGATCTTTAAAGAAATCGATTTTCATCGATTCAAGAAATTCTTCGGAATTTTCTTGTTCTTTTTGCCATGTGCGCAATTGCTGGACCCACTTCACTTCTTTTTTGTCCGCAACGGAAGTTCTTCTTTGCGCGTAGCTCTTGCCTCCTTTTTTTTCTTCATATGCCCAGTGGGCAGCAATGCCATTTTCCGCTTCTTCGTGCATCTGGGCAGTTCTTATTTGGAATTCCACTATTTGTTTATTTACAGCTATAACCACGGTATGAAGGCTTTTATAGCCATTAGGCTTAGGCATAGCTATATAATCTTTAATTCTTCCAGGGAAGGGAGGCCAGAGCTTATGGATGACGCCTAGCGTAGCATAACAATCCTCGACTGATGAAACGATAATTCTGAAAGCAACGAGATCGTATATTTTTTCAATATCCATATCATAACGCAAAAGTTTTTTGTAAAGACTGGAATATCTTTTAGCACGAAAGCTTATTTTTTGCGGTCGGATGCCAGTTTCAGCAAGGGCTTTGGCGACGATAGGTTTTATTTTGGCGAGATATTTTTCCCGATCTTCATATTTTACTTTAATATTTTCTTGCAACCACTTATAAGCTTCGGGATTGATATAAGGAAAGGCAAGGTCTTCTAATTCTCCACTCAAGTTTTGCATACCTAGGCGGTAGGCGAGAGGAGCATAAATTTCATAAGTCTCAAGAGCAATTCTTTTTTGCTTATTTTTTGGCAAAAATCTAAGGGTTTGCATATTGTGATATCTGTCAGCGAGCTTTATAAGCAGAACCCTAATATCTTCGCTGGATGCCAAGATTAATTTTTTGATGCTTCCTATCTGCCTTTCGGTACCGCGATATTTTATTTTTCCCAGCTTAGTTATTCCCGCAATGAGAAAAGATACGTTTTTCCCGAATTCTTTTTCTATTTCATTAAGGGTTATCGAAGTATCTTCAGCAACATCGTGCAAAAGACCGGCGGCAACTGTTTCGTCGTCTAGTTTCCATTCGAGTAGAAAATCAGCGGTACAGACCGAATGGTTTAAATAAGGCTCTCCTGATGCCCTTTTCTGTCCGTTATGCGCCTTTTCGGCAAAGATATAAGCTTTTCCTATGAGGCTTTCGGGCTCTTTTTTTGCTATATCTTTAACACTCATAGCTTATCGTATGATAAATAATTGTCTTTGACAATAATAAGGTTTTGTTTTGTTTTAGTTTAAAAAAGGATGATTAAAATATAAAAAACTCCGCTACAGCGGAGTTTTTTGTTGTGCGGGTTAAAGGCTAGGGTCTTGCTATATTCCAACCGCTGACTGATTCGCCTCCGGCATCTCCGGGCGCTTGGTCATTTGCCCAAGTATAAAGAGGCATTCCTTTGTATGTTATTTGTTCGCTTCCGTCGTTTCTGGCGAAGACATCAACTGTTCCTTTGGCTATATAGGAACCGATTGAAAGGGAGCTGCCGTTGAATAACTCCGGAGGCCAAGATTCTGCGCAGGCGTCATAACAATTGCTCTGCATATTTCCATCATTATCAAAAGTATATAGAGTCATACCGTTTATATTTACAAGTATGGCTCCAAGCTCTGAATGTTGGAATACTCTGATATTGGCGTCAGATTGTTCCGGTATTTCTACAGTGGTTAAATCAAGTTCTTCAAGAGGTACTTGCGTTTCATCTACAGGCTCTCCTTCAGTGTTAAGCGCTTGCTGGCTTGATGATTCCTCTTCTGGCTGGCCTTGTTCCGGTTGCTCTGTCGTTTGCGGGGTATAGAGGTTGGTATAGGCAATGTATCCAGAAATCAAGATAATGATCAGTATTCCTGCTACTATGGAAAACTTTTTTATATTCATATGTTTTTGTTTTTATGCGACAGTTTAATTATAGCAATAATATAAGTTAAGGTGGTGTGGATTATTTTTAAAAAATCGGGATAAAAAATAAAAAACACGGTTTTTATTCCGTGTTTTCTGTTTCCTCTTCTATTAGGTCTGTTTTTTTCCAAGTAGCAAAATCGCAATCCGGGTATCGGCTACAACCGTAAAATAATCTGCCTTTTCGCGTTTTCTTTGGAATAACTTTTCCTTCTTTGCATTTGGGGCAAGCGATTTCTTTTCCTGATTTATCCTTTAGAGCCGTTGGAGCTATTTTCTTTGTATTTTTACATTCCGGGTATCCAGTGCAAGCAAGAAATCTCCCAAATCTTCCATGTTTTATTACCATAGGTTTTCCGCATTTTTCACAAACTTCATCGGTCTCTTCATCCATATTTTCCTTTTCAACTTCTTCATACTTTTTTTCTAGGTTTTTTTCAAACGGACCGTAAAATTCAGCAATTACTTTTTTCCAGTTTTCTTTTCCAGAAGCTATCTTATCGAATTTATTTTCCATTTCAGCAGTAAAGCTGATATCAACTATTTGGGGAAAATGCTTTGTCAGTATTTCGTTTACTTTTTCTCCTATCTCTGTAGGGATAAACCTTCTTTTTTCATCTTTTTCAACATAGTTTCTAGTTTGGATGACTGATATTATCGGGGCATAAGTGGAAGGCCTCCCTATGCCGAATTCTTCAAGTGTTTTAATGAGGCTGGCTTCGTTATATCTCGGAGGGGGCTCTGTTTTATGATCTTCTTTTTCTGCTGATAAAATATCAAGATTTTCTCCTTCATTTAATTCAGGCAATATTTTTTCTTCGAATTTAGAAGGCCATATATTAAGATAGCCGTCGAATTTAAGAGTGTTTCCAGAGGCGGATAAATCATAAGCTTTATTATCCTTGGTTGCCGTAGCGACTATTCTTTTTGCGGAAAATATCGCATCAGGCATTTGAGATGACATAAACCTTCTCCAGATAATTTCATATACTTTTTTGCTTCGATTATCTCCTTGAAGATTATCAGGTTCAAGGGACGGGTTTGTGGGCCTTATAGCTTCGTGCGCTTCTTGGGCTGATTTAGATTTTGTTTTCCATATGCGCGGAGCTGCTGATGAATATTTATTGCCAAGCTTTTCGTTTAGCCATTTTTTTGCAGCTTCAGTAGAAGAAGAAGATAAATTAAGAGAATCGGTTCTCATATAGGTGATGTGGCCTTCTTCGTAGAGATGCTGGGCTATTACCATCGTGGCTTTTGCGGACAAGTGCAGCCTTTTTGAACATTCTTGCTGGAGAGTGCTTGTAGTAAATGGCGGATTGGGAGTTTTTTTAACCTCTCTTTCTTTAACTAAAGATATTTTACACGCGGCATCCTTAATATCAGAAACTATTTTTTCCGCTTCGGCTTCGTCTTTGATACCTGGCTTAGGCAAAGACTTTCCGTTTATTTTCAATAATAAAGCTTCGAATTCATTTCCTTTGTCGGAGCGAAGCAAGCTCTTAATAGTGAAATATTTTTCGGGAATAAATTTTCTTATCTCGTTTTCCCTTTCGACTATTAACCGGACGGCGACAGATTGCACTCTTCCTGCGGAGAGATGACTCATAATCTTTTTCCAAAGGAAGGGGGATAGCTTGTAGCCGACGAGCCTGTCGAGAACTCTTCTTGCCTGTTGGGCATCTACGAGTTCCATAGACATTTTTCTGGGAGATTCAAGCGCTTTTTCGATTGCTTCGGGAGTTATTTCGTGAAAAGCTATACGCTCATAATCTTTTTTGCCGAGGTCGAGAGCTTCTATAAGATGCCAAGCAATAGCTTCTCCTTCTCGGTCCTCGTCAGTGGCAAGAATTACTTTAGGCGCTGATGCAGCTTGCTTTTTAAGCTCGTTAACTCTTTTTCTATTTTTGGTCGGTATGACGTATTTTGGCTCAAAATTTTCTTCAATTTCTATGCCGAGTTTTGATTTTGGCAAATCTCTAACATGGCCGTAAGACGACTCTATTTTGAATTTTTTACCAATAAAACCGCTGATAGTGCGGGCTTTAGTGGGAGATTCGACTATAACAAGTGTTTTGTCTCCGATATTATTTTTTTCAGTTTTCTTTTTAGCTGTGGGCATATTGTTTATCCTTTAAGGCAATAACCAGAAGCTGTTTCTATTATATATCCATTAATGCAAAGTTTGGTGATAGAAACCAGCGCTTTTTGCGGTTCAAGTTTAGTGGCAGAGATTATTTTGTCAACCGGGACAGCAGAACCGCAATCTTTTATAAATTCGAGTATTTTTACAGCTTCGCTTGAAAGGCGGTTTTTTTCAAGCTGTAAAGGCTGTTTTTTTTCGGCTTTTATTTCGATGCCAAGATCGGCGAGTATGTCTTTAGATGATGTCACTAGCCTAGCACCATCACGTATGAGTTTATGGGATCCTTCATAATTCGGGTGACCAACCGGTCCCGGAACAACAAAAACGTCTCTTCCTTGTTCGGCTGCCCAATTGGCAGTTGATACGGCACCTGATTTAAAAGGAGCTTCTATTACTACGACGCCTTTTGATAAACCGCTTACAATTCTATTTCTTTGAAGAAACAGGGGCGGGTATGATTTGATATCTTTATATTCAGAAATTAAAGAGCCTCCAGAACTTATTATTTCATTTGATAAGCTAATATTTGAAGAAGGATATATTTTTTCGATTCCTCCGGCAAGAACAGCGATTGTTCGTCCTTCTGCTTCAAGACAGCCTTTATGGGCGGCTGAATCTATTCCCAAGGCTAAACCGCTTATAATAGGAATACCTTCTTTAGCAATATCTTTAGCTATTTTTTTTGCGAGAGATAAGCCGAAAGAACTTGCTTTTCTAGTTCCAACTATAGCTATTCCCCAAAAATTATCTTCGATGGAAGATCCTTTTATAAAAATGTTTTTAGGAGGGTTTGGTATTTCTGAAAGTATAGTTGGAACGCCAGCCATTCATGTTATTATAAAGGTATATTCAATATATCTCACGATAGAATGAGAGATTTTAGAAAAAAGCTTTTAGTTCAGTTAGGTCTTATGGCGGGAGTGCTGGTTGTTTTGGGCGGATTAATAGCGTATGTTTTTAGCGACTTGAAGTCCGTGGGGGAATCGATAGAAAAAGCAAGGGCGGCAATTACTATTAGGGCTCAAGCGATAAGCAGTTTAAACTCGTTAAGAGAAGACGCGCAGGAGGCTATGGTGCTTGTAAACCAGTTAAGAAACGCTTTGCCTTCAAGGGAATCATTATTTGTTTTTTCGGAGGAGATGAGTCAATTAGCGAGAAGCAGGGGATTAACTCCTTCGTTTAATTTTGGGAGCGAAATAGCTGGTTCAGCGGGAGCGCCTAGCAGAATAGAATTTATGATGAATGTTGCGGGCAGTTACCAGTCTGTACTTTCTTTTATAAGCGCTTTTGAGTCGAGTCGTTATTTTACTAGAATAAGCAGCTTAGAATTTATTTCACAAGGAGCGAATACATCTTCTTATCAAGCTATAATGTCGGGAGAAGTTTTCTTTAGAGGACAATAATGAAAAAAAAGATAAAGATAAAAAGAGAAAGAATATTAATAACTGTAAGCGCGTTTTTGGCTATATCAGCGGTGGGCGTTGCTGTTTATTTGACTGGAATATTAGGAAAGAGCTTAAACGAGTTTTTATCTACTGAAGGAACTTCGGTTACGCCTGCAATTGAGTTTAATTTTGATACTTATGAACAGCTAGGTTTATAAGCGTTTTTTTATATGGACAAAGGCGTTGATTTTATTCTTTTTCAGAAGTAAAATGCCATTTATCTGTTAAAGATATGTATGGGCGCATAGTTCAGTGGTAGAACGCTGTCCTGATAAGACAGAGGTCGTAGGTCCGATTCCTACTGCGCCCACTGATATCTGTACTGTTTCGCATCAGTTTTTATTGATTTTAAATCTGTCCTATCGTTCAAAGAAAATACAGACGCCATAAGCGTCTGTATTTTCTTTTCACTTTCGGCCATAAGACAGAGGTCGTAGGTCCGATTCTTACTGCGCCCACTGATATCTATACTGTTTCGCATCAGTTTTTATTGATTTTAAATCTGTCCTATCGTTCAAA
>Ga0172377_10002652_pt1 | contig 18325 bp, 17 predicted proteins | sample Pumphouse3metaG_FD_119749 | JGI IMG/M metagenome (GOLD analysis project Ga0172377, IMG submission 119749) | Leachate microbial communities from a municipal landfill in Southern Ontario, Canada - Pumphouse #3 metaG | ecosystem: Engineered > Solid waste > Landfill > Unclassified | place: Canada...
AAGGCAAGACTAGCCAATGTCCTCTTCATTCGGATTCGTAATCTAAGCATGATTTTAATTGTTAGTATGGTTTATGTCAGCCAAAGATGATTTGCAAAAGTAGCATCATTATGTTACGATATGGTTAATAGTACTTTAACGTATTGTTTCAATATCAAGTTTACAATTCGATATGCGATCTCCGATAATGCATAACTTGTTGTTTTTGACGAATCCCTCACCCTGGCGAGGACGCAAGTCAAATACATTGTTATCATAGGAAGTAGACCGCATACGGCGTAACTTGACATTGTTGAAATAGACATTATTCACCTTACCATAGGTGTCGCCACCCACATAGCAACCGTTTTCAGATGTGGCGAAGATGTTATTGAAGTAAATTCGGCTTATTTCGCCGCACTCCCCGCGGGTCTTTCCCTTAGGGAACCGCCAGTTTCCATCCTTGTTATTGCTGTCGGCACGAGGGAAACTAGTCACGTATATCGGCTCTGCCTTGCCCCACCAAACATCGCTCCAAAGATGCAAGTCCATGATAATGTTTGAAAACGACACATCCGTCACCGTCCCTTCATCGCGATTCTGAATACCTAGTCCACGGTTACTTTTTGTGATAATACAGTTGTTCACCGTCACATTATATATGGAATCCATGTTCTCTGAACCTATCTTGATGGCACAGGAGCGCGAAGTCATGGTGCAGTTAGTCACTACGATGTCGTGGCAAGGACCGTGTGATGCAAATTCACGTCTATTTTTCAGGCAGATACAGTCATCTCCTGACGTGATATAACAATTGGAAATACGTACGTTGCGTGAATGGTCAATGTCTATGCCATCGCCATTGCGGATCTTTAGGTTGTTCAAAAGGCTGATGCCCTCGATTGCTACATCGTCGCATCCCACAAGATGCACTGTCCAATATGCACCTTCCTTTATAGTCAAGTCGGATATCCGGATATTTTGGCCGCCAATGATTGTCAGTACATGTGGACGTGGATCAAAAGAGGTAACAGGTTTCAGTGCATAACTATCTAACAGTTCTTCACCCATAAAGCTAACCCCGTTACCATTGATAGTGCCATTACCAACGATGCTCAAGTGATTGATGTCTTTTCCCCACAACCACATCATGCCCTCGCCTCGGTTTTCACCGAAGGCACTCAGCTTATACACGGATTCATCGGGGTTGGCCAATAAGGTCGCCCCAAAGTCAAGATAAAGTTGAATTTTTGATTTCAATTGCAGTGGTCCTGTCAAGAACGTGCGCCCGTTGGGGAAATAAACTTGCCCGCCCCCATTGCTGTTGCAGACATCTATGGTCCTTTGAATGGCGGCTGCATCATCGGTTTTTCCGTCACCTACGGCACCATATGCCGTTACGTCATAAACCTTTACCTGTGCGGGAACTGCCAACCAGGACAACCAAAAGAATAAAATAGAAAGGTAGGTTCGGTCCATTAGATACGGTTTTTATGTTGCAAAGATACTATATTATCACACATTTCAAGTGTAGAAGTGCATAATTCTTTGCTAAATTAATATCATCCTTTTTTGTATATTTAATATCATAAAAATACACATTTAGATGCATATTTCCCGTAATTATTTAAAAAAGATGCAATCTTCTTTGGCCAATACAGAATAAATACATAATTTTGCAGCATATAAATAAACAAATAGCACATAATGAAAGTAAAAGAAAAGAGGTTGGAAACGATCAAGATGATCCTTTCAAGTCAAGAGTTGGGAAGTCAGGAAGACGTGTTGCGTGAGTTGAAGCGTGTTGGAATCAATGTAACACAAGCCACATTGAGCCGTGATTTCAAACAGCTCAAGGTTGCCAAAACAGCCGATATAACAGGAAAATACGTCTATGTCCTGCCCAACGTGCCTATCTACAAGCGCCCTAACAAGCAGTTGTCAGTGGCCGAGATGATGCAGAATCCAGGGTTTAAGTCGATTGAATTTTCAGGTAACATAGGTGTTATACGCACCAAACCAGGCTATGCCAGCGCCATCGCTTATAACATTGATAGTGATAAGGTGCCCGAGATATTGGGCACGATTGCTGGCGATGACACAATTATCATTATCCTCAAGGAGAACGTGGATCACCATGCTGTCATTGAAGGACTGAACGAAAGTGTAGAAATTTAAAGGAAACATGGAAGAAATACAGGTGATGGTGGCCGACGAGACCCATATCAAATACGTCGACACCATACTGGAGACCATCGCAGAGGCCGCCAAAGTTCGTGGCACGGGTATCGCCAAGCGTTCACCCGAATATGTAGCCACAAAGATGAGGGAAGCCAAAGCCGTCATAGCACTGCAAGGAGAAAAGTTTGCAGGATTCAGTTATATAGAGACTTGGGGCAACAAACAGTACGTCACAACGTCAGGACTCATCGTCCATCCCGACTTTCGTGGAGTGGGATTAGCCAAGAGAATCAAGAATCTCACGTTCACCTTGGCCCGTATGCGTTGGCCTCACGCGAAGATCTTTTCGCTCACGAGTGGTGCTGCAGTGATGAAGATGAACAACCAACTTGGCTATAAGCCAGTAACGTTTGGCGAACTAACAGATGACGAATCGTTCTGGAGAGGTTGTGAGGGTTGTATCAATAAGGATATATTGAAGCGTACAGGACGCAAATATTGCATTTGTACAGCCATGCTCTTCGATCCTGACGACCATCTGCCAGCAAAGTTGCCCGATGCGGTGATGGAGCGATTGCATCGCATAGATGGAGACGCGCCAGATCAGAAAGGTTTTCAGGGATAAACAATAATAATGGTAACAACTTAAAATGGTATGATTATGAAAAAGAAAGTAGTAGTCGCCTATAGTGGCGGACTTGATACGTCATATACCGTGATGAAGCTTGCAAACGACGGATGGGATGTCTATGCCGCTTGCGCTAACACCGGAGGATTCAGTGCAGAGCAACTGAAGGTCAACGAAGAACACGCCTATCAGCTAGGCGCAACAAAGTATGTGACACTCGATGTAACACAGGAATACTATGCCAAGAGTCTCAAATATATGATCTTTGGCAATGTACTGCGCAATAATAGCTATCCAATCTCGGTATCGTCTGAGCGTATCTTTCAAGCCATTGCTATTGCTCGCTATGCCAATGAAATTGGCGCCGATGCCATCGCACACGGCTCAACTGGTGCTGGTAACGACCAGATTCGCTTTGACATGACCTTCTTGGTCATGGCACCTGGAGTGGAAATCATTACCCTTACTCGCGACCATGCACTATCTAGGCAGGAAGAGGTCGATTATCTCAACGAGCATGGTTTCTCAGCCGACTTCACTAAACTGAAGTATTCCTACAATGTGGGCATTTGGGGGACCAGTATCTGTGGTGGCGAGCTTCTGGACCCAACACAGGGCCTGCCTGAAAGCGCCTACCTAAAGCATGTTACTGCTGAGGCACCGGAGGCGGAATTGCGCATCACCTTCACTAACGGCGAGATTTCTGCTGTCAATGGTGAGTCCTTCGATGACAAGATGAAGGCCATTCAGCGTATAGAGGAAATCGGTGCTTCCTATGCCATAGGACGTGACTGTAACGTTGGTGACACTATCATTGGCATCAAGGGACGCGTGGGTTTCGAGGCCGCTGCGCCAATGCTAATCATCGAGGCACATCGCCTGTTGGAGAAATCTACGCTTTCAAAATGGCAGCAGTATTGGAAAGATCAGATTGCCAACTGGTACGGAATGTTCCTGCATGAGAGTCAGTATCTTGAGCCGGTGATGCCTGATATGGAGGCTTTCCTACAGAGTTCTCAGCGTCATGTCAACGGTACTTCTATATTGAAGTTGCGCCCCTATGGCTTCCAGACGGTTGGTATAGACTCCGATGACGACTTAACGAAGTCGAAACTTGGAGAGTACGGGGAGATGCAGCATGGCTGGACAGCCGAGGACGCTAAAGGGTTCATCAAGATTTCCTCCAATCCTCTTCGCGTATACTACGGTATGCACCCAGACGAGAGGTAGAAATATGAATTGTCCCCCCTCCAATGGGGGGGATCTTTCCACTCTTAACGCAATCGACTATCATTTGAAAATAATGTAGATCGATGCAACTTTTTAACATTGTCAATCGTCAAAATAACAATAACGGGATTGTGAAACAAATTGATTCACCGAGTGAAACAATTTGGATCACACGGTAAAGTAAATTGAATCACAGAGTGAAACAAATTGAATCACTACCGCACAATGCCGTTTTGGTAGCCTCGTGGGAGGCTACAGCAAACGGGATAAGGCAAAACATTAAACCATTAAATATTTTACGATCATGGCAAACGGCAAGAAATTAGTAAGATCAAGGGACAGGATATTGGCTGGTATACTTGGGGGCTTTGCAGAATACATGGACTTTGACCCAACGGTAGTGCGCGTTATCTATGCATTACTTACGGTCTGCACTGCCTTTAGCGGAGTCATCATATATCTTATCCTTTGGTTGATCATACCAGAGGATTACAAATGATAAAAATTGGAATTCTTGGCGGGGCAGGCTATACAGCAGGCGAACTCATTCGTCTGCTGATCAACCATCCGCAAGTAGAGCTTAAATTCATCCATAGTGAAAGTAATGCCGGCAACCGTATCGCTGACGTTCACGAAGGATTGTATGGAGATACGGATATGGTCTTTACATCGGAGATGCCTTTCGATGATGTGGACCTTTTGTTCTTTTGCTTCGGCCATGGCAAAAGTGAGGCTTTCCTAAGAGAGCACGATGTGCCCGCCCATGTGCGAATCATCGACTTGGCGCAGGACTTCCGGTTGGAAGGTGCTTCGGATAACGTCAGCAACAATGGCTTAAATCATCCCACGCCACAACATCACGATTATGTCTACGGGTTGCCCGAGATCAACCACGACCGTATCGCCAAGGCTCAGCATGTAGCTAACCCAGGCTGCTTTGCTACGTGTATACAGCTTGGTCTGCTGCCAGCAGCTGCCATGCATCTCATCGACAAGCCAGTGAGCGTCAATGCAATCACTGGTAGTACAGGTGCAGGTGTGAAGCCGTCAACTACCACCCACTTCTCTTGGCGCACAGGCAACATGAGCATTTACAAGGCGTTCAACCATCAGCATGTGCCCGAGATCAGGCAGAGCCTCAAACAGGTTCAAGGTAATCTCGATGTCGACATTGACTTCATACCTTACCGCGGTGACTTTGCTCGTGGGATTTTTGCCACCGAAGTGGTGCACACAGATGTGCCACTTGAAGATATTGTGGCCGGCTACAAGGCATTTTATAGCAATGCCGCTTTCACCCACTATGTGGATGGGTCGCTCGACATGAAGCAGGTAGTCAACACAAATAAGGCTCTCATCCACTGCGATAAGGTGGGGGACAAGCTACTCATTATCTCATGCATTGACAATTTACTCAAGGGAGCTGTCGGTCAAGCCGTACAAAACATGAACATCATGTTCGGCTTGGAGGAGACAATGGGTCTGAAATTAAAGGCAAGCGCATTCTAAGCAACCTTCCCCAACCTCTCTGAAGTAGGGGATATACATATTCTTCAGTTTCTTGTAGAATTGAAAATAACGAAGGATATTGTTGTGTCAAGAAGACTTAGGGGAGTTGTAAGAGTGAAAGCCAAAAGATATTATTATTGATAATCATTGCCAATGCCTTTCCATTTGGCACTCCCTCTCTTATCGGAGGGGGCAGGAGGGAGGCTTTATTATAATGAATTTATACGACGTTTATCCGCTTTTTGACATCAATATCGTCAAAGGCAAAGGCACCAAGGTATGGGACGACAATGGACAGGAATATCTTGACCTTTATGGTGGCCATGCCGTTATCAGCATTGGACACAGTCATCCCCATTATATAGAGATGATTACGCAGCAACTTGGCAAAATAGGTTTCTACTCAAATAGCGTTATCAATACCCTGCAGAGTCAGTTGGCTGAGCGCCTCGGAGAGGCAAGTGGATACCAAGACTATAGCCTGTTCCTGATCAATAGTGGTGCCGAAGCCAATGAGAACGCGCTTAAGTTGGCCAGCTTTACCAATGGACGTCGCCGTGTCTTGGCCGCTCAGCATTCGTTCCACGGCCGCACTTCAATGGCAGTGGAGGTTACCGACAATCCTAAAATTGTGGCGCCGATCAATGCCAACGATCATGTGACATTCCTTCCGCTCAACGATCTCGCTGCGTGGGTGCGCGAGCTTGCCAAGGGTGATGTGTGCGCGTGCATCTTCGAAGCCATCCAGGGCATCGGTGGATGTGTCGTGGCTACGGCCGAGTTTGCCCAGGGACTGTCTGAGGCATGTCATAAGTATGGTGCCGTGCTTATTGCCGATGAGATACAATGTGGTTATGGACGTAGCGGAAAGTTCTTCGCTCATCAGTGGCTCGGTATCAAACCAGACCTCATTACTGTAGCAAAGGGTATCGCCAATGGTTTCCCCATGGGTGGCCTGCTGGTATCACCAGACTTCAAAGCGGTTTATGGACAGTTGGGAACGACCTTTGGCGGCAACCACTTAGGCTGCACAGCTGCGCTCGCCGTTCTTGATGTGTTCGAGAACGAGCATCTTGTAGCCAATGCCAATGAGGTTGGCCAATATTTCATCTCGCAACTCCAACAACTCCAGCAGACCGAGAAGCATATCACTGAGGTACGCGGTCGTGGCCTGATGATAGGTGTTGTGCTTGATGTGCCTCATGCAGAGGTTCGTCGCAAGCTTATTTTTGAAGAGCATGTCTTTACGGGTTGTGCAGGTAGCAACATTCTGCGCATCCTTCCGCCTCTGTGCCTTGACAAGGCAGATGTCGACGATTTCATCGGTCGGCTGAAGCGAGTTTTGAACACATTGTAACGACTTATCAATATCAGCCATGAGAATATCTATCATCGGAGCAGGAGAGATGGGTGGTGCTTTCGCCATGGGTCTGCTCAAAGGAACAATTTTTCAACCATCAGAAATTACAGTATCCAATCGTCATGAGGATAAGTTGTCCCCATTTGCACGTCTTGGTGCAGGAGTGACAACAGACAATAGGGCTGCTGCCGACGGTGCGGATATCGTTGCCATTGTGGTTAAACCAGATGTGGTATATACCGTTGTTGAGGAGCTAAAGCCAATCCTTGATTATAGTCGGCAGGTCATTGTCAATATGGCTGCGTCTATCAGCATCGCGGAATTGGAGCAGTGGTTTGATAAAGATGGTGAGGTGCCTGGGATTTTTCAGGTATTGCCTAATATAGGTATAGAGGAACGGGCCTCCATGAGCTTTATCACCCCCAATACAAAGGGCTCTGCCGATTCTGCTAAGGTGCAAAGTATATTCGATGATCTTGGACGAACCATGCTTGTCAACGAGCGACTTCTCAATTCCGGCAATGCCTTGGCTGGCTGTGGTATCGCTTATGCAATGCGATATGTAAGGGCTGCAGCTGAGGCTGGTGTTGAGTTAGGATTTAGTGGCAAGGATGCCACTGGTATTATATTGCAAACCATGGAGGGTGCCGTGAAGCTACTAAAGGCCAGTGGAAACCATCCTGAAGTAGAGATAGACAAAGTCACAACACCTGGTGGAATGACGATTAGGGGACTTAACACCATGGAAAAGTATGGCTTTTCCAATGCTGTGATTGAAGGTATCAAGGCTCCTCTCAAACCTAAGGCATAATGAAAGAGGCAACAAAAAAGCCTAAAGAAAGTCGCAAGTCGATGAAACGAGTTGCGGTTAAGGTTGGCAGCAATGTACTGACACGTGATGATGGAAAACTCGACGTTACCCGTATGTCAGCCATTGTCGACCAGATAGCGTGGTTGAAACAACATGACTATGAGGTCGTCCTTATTTCATCTGGAGCCGTTGCCTGTGGCAGGGGAGAGTTAAAGGTGGATCGTCGACTAGACAGCGTAGGACAACGACAGTTGTTTTCAGCTGTAGGTCAGGTCAAGTTGATAGGCCTCTACTACGACTTCTTTCGTGAATTTGGCATCCGAGTAGGTCAGGTGCTCACGATGAAAGAGAGCTTTGCCACACGAGCAGAGTACCTCAACCAGCGCGAATGCATGAATGTCATGCTCTCAAATGGAGTGATTCCCATTGTGAACGAGAACGATACGGTCAGCGTTACCGAACTGATGTTTACCGATAATGATGAGCTCTCTGGGCTCATTGCATCGATGATGGACTGCGATGCTTTAATCATCCTCAGCAATGTGGATGGTATCTATAATGGCAATCCTAAGCAACCAGGCACACGTGTCATTCCCGTGGTCGATTGTGACCGCGATATCAGCGAATATGTGGTGGACGAGCGAAGCGACTTTGGACGTGGAGGGATGGGCACCAAGGTGCGTATTGCTCAAAAGGTTGCAGAAGAAGGCATCAAGGTTATCATTGCCAACGGCAATACGGATGACATTCTTTTGAGCCTCATTCAGCATCCACAGAAGACCATGCATACAGAATTTCGTCCGAATCCCAATCCTACTTCTACAGTGAAAAAATGGCTGGCGCATAGCGAAAGTTTTGCAAAGGGTGTGGTGCACGTGAACGACCCTGCCGCAGAAGCTCTTCGTGGTGATCAGGCAGTGAGTCTGTTGCTTGTAGGGGTCACATCGATCGATGGTTCCTTTGAAGAGGGAGACATCATCAATATCGTCGATACAAGGGGACGATCGGTTGGTCTTGGGTGCAGTGGTTACGGTTCGGAGGAAGCCGAAAAACTCATTGGGGCACACGATGTGAAGCCTCTAATCCACTATGATTATCTTTATATAGAATAAACAAACTCCCTATGGCTTTGGAAGATATATTCAGCCGCGTGAAGCAGGCGAGGAAACGGCTTGGCCTTATGGCCGATGCTGATCGCAATAAGATACTCAGCGAGGTGGCCGATGCCATCGAACGAAATACCGATAAACTGTTGGTCTCCAACTGTAAGGACCTTGCTCGTATGGCTGAGGACAACCCGATGTATGATCGTCTCAGGCTTACCGACGCACGACTGAAGGACATCGCCGACGCCATGAGACAGGTAAGTCAATTGCCTTCGCCGTTAGGACATGTGCAGAAGCATCGTGTCCTTGAAAACGGAATGGACCTTAAGCGTGTCAGTGTTCCCTTTGGCGTCATCGGAGTAGTATTTGAGGCTAGGCCCAATGTATGCTTCGACGTGTTTGCGCTCTGCCTAAAGAGTGGTAATGCTTGTATTCTAAAATGCGGGAAGGATGCCATTGACTCTTGTCTCGCTGCTGTGGATCTTATCCATGACGTACTTCGTAAGGCCGGTGTAGACCCTGATATCGTGGCTCTTCTGCCAGCAACTCACGAGGCAACGGGTGCCCTCCTATGTGCCACGGGATATGTAGACCTTTGCATTCCTCGTGGAGGCAAGCGGCTAATCGAGTTTGTCCGTGACACGGCAAAGGTGCCAGTCATCGAGACAGGGGCAGGAGTCGTGCATTGTTACTTCGACAAGGAGGGCGATGTTGCCATTGGTCGAGACATCATATTCAATGCAAAGACGCGTCGTCCGAGTGTTTGCAATGCCTTGGACTGCTTGCTAGTCCATGCTGATAGGCTCGAGGACCTGCCAGCGTTGTGCCGTCCCATGGCCGACAAAAATGTGAAATTGCATGCTGACGAACGAGCCACGGCAGTCTTGAAAGGACAATATCCAGAGGAGTTGCTGGTAAAAGCCGATGACGATGACACATGGCAAACAGAGTGGTTGAGCTTTCAGATGGGATTAAAAACCGTGGACTCGGTGGATGAGGCCATCGCCCACATAGACCGATATGGCAGTGGCCACAGCGAGAGCATTGTAACTGAGGATATGGAAAGCGCACGAAAGTTTCAGTCATTGGTCGATGCTGCCTGCGTTTATCTGAATACCCCGACAAGCTTTACCGATGGAGGACAGTTCGGACTTGGCGCGGAAATCGGTATTAGTACACAAAAATTAGGTGCTCGAGGACCCATGGCTTTGGAGGAGATGACCACTTATAAGTGGCTTATCGAGGGTCATGGACAGACTCGCCCATAAAAAATACAACAATCATTATTCACCCATCAATTTACAGAAACTATGCAGAAATTTTTTCATGTCAGTGACATAGGAGACCTTGGAGAGGCTCTTCGCGAAGCAAAGGCAGTGAAATCCAACCGATACGACTTCCAAAACTTGGGCAAAAACAAAACTTTGCTCATGATATTCTTCAATAATTCCTTACGCACAAGACTGTCCACGCAGAAGGCTGCGATGAATCTCGGCATGAATGTGATCGTGCTTGATGTTAACGCTGGTGCCTGGAAATTGGAGACCGAGCGTGGAGTCATCATGGACGGAGAGAAGAGCGAGCACCTTTTGGAGGCTATTCCCGTCATGGGCAGTTATTGCGATATCATCGCCGTACGTTCCTTTGCTGGGCTCAAGGATCGCGAGTTCGACTATGCCGAGACGATTGTCAATCAGTTTGTGCAGCATTCCGGACGCCCAGTTGTGGCCATGGAAACAGCCACGGTGCATCCTTTACAGGCCTTCGCAGACCTTATCACTATAGAGGAATATAAGCAGAAAGCTCGCCCTAAGGTAGTCCTCACATGGGCACCTCATTGCCGTGCACTTCCTCAGGCCGTGCCAAACTCGTTCGCCGAATGGATGAACGCTGCCGATGTGGACCTTGTGATTACTCATCCAAAGGGCTATGAGCTTGACCCTAAGTTTGTAGGTGATGCGCAAGTGGAATACGATCAGCACAAGGCCTTGGAGGGAGCCAACTTCGTTTACGCCAAGAACTGGAGCTGTCCAGGCGTAACCAATCTTGCAGATTATGGCCAGCAGTTGTCCCAAAATATGCATTGGACAATTGATGCAGAGCACATGAGTTGGACAGATAATGGCTATTTTATGCATTGTCTGCCTGTACGCCGCGGACTCATTGTGACGGACGATGTGATCGAGGGCGACCATTCCCTCGTCATTCCGGAGGCTGCCAACCGAGAAATATCGGCAGAGGTGGTACTGAAGCGAGTGCTCGAGAATCTCCAATAAATGATAATTGCCTTACTACCATCCCAATGATGCGTTAGAATAGTGAAAAGTGGAAGAGACAATAATTCATAAATTATGCAGTTTCTTCCACTTTTTTTAACGCTTTTTTCATCATTTCTTTGTACTTTTGACGATGATTATACAACATAACTCTATGCAAGAAGAAACAAGTTTACAGATAGGCTGTCGGCTTAAAGGGCTGCGCGATGCCTTGGATATTTCCGTGGAAGATATGGCGCAACTATGCGGCATCACAGCGGACGAGTACTTACATATGGAGGAAGGCACAGGGTCTGGCTACCTGCATGTAAGCAATCTGCAGAAGATTGCACGGAAATATGGCATCTCTATTGATGAATTGCTTTTCGGTGAGGAACCTCACATGAACACATACTTTATTACCCGCAAGGGCAAAGGGCAGGTTGTGGAGCGTCGTAAGGAGTATAAGTATCAGAGTTTGGCCAGTGGCTTTAGTGGACGCAAGGCCGATCCATTCATGGTAGTCATAGACCCTAAGCCTGAAGAAAAACCTATCAGCATGAGTTCTCATGCTAATCAGGAGTTTGACATGGTGATGGAGGGTTGCCTTGAGATCACAATCGGTACCAAGGTGCTGACGCTCAACGAGGGTGATAGCATCTACTTTGATTCAACGCAGCCCCATCATTTAAGGGCCCTAGAGAACAAGCCGGTTACAATGTTGGCTATTATTTTCTAACCATTGGATAGCAAAAGATAACATGATAGAAAGATTTTTGAAACAGACTAAGTTCACTTCAGAGGAAGATTTCGAACAGAATCTGCAATTTAACGCCCCAGAGCACTTCAATTTTGCTTATGATGTGATGGATGCTTGGGCTGAAGAGCAACCCGATAAGGAGTGTCTCTTATGGGCCAGCGAGCGTGGCGAAGAAGTCCATACCACATACGCTCAGTTTAAGGAACAGACCGATCGTACAGCAGCTTACTTCCAAAGCCTTGGAATTGGCAAGGGTGATAAGGTGATGCTCATACTAAAGCGTCATTACGAATGGTGGCTCTCGATGATGGGTCTCTGCAAGCTAGGAGCAGTTGCCATACCGGCAACTCACATGTTGACGGCCAAGGATATCGAATATCGCAATCAAATGGCCTCTATTAAGGCTATCATCTGTGCCAACGATGAGTATGTGACCTCACAGATTGCGGGTGCTATGGCAGAAAGCCCAACCGTGAAAGTCTTGGTTGCTGTGAACTCATGTGTTCAGGTGGGTCATCCAGTACCAGAGGGTTTCCATGATTGGCACTCTGAGTGGCCTATGGCCCCCGAGTTCCATAAACCCGATTTCGTTAACAACAACGATGATATTATGATGATGTATTTCACCAGCGGAACTACAGGAGAGCCTAAGGCAGTTGCTCATGACTTCCTCTACGCTTTGGGACACCTCACCACAGGTGTTTACTGGCATAATCTCAACGAACATTGTATCCATCTTACAGTAGCTGACACAGGCTGGGGAAAAGCAGTGTGGGGTAAGCTCTATGGTCAGTGGTTTGCTGGAGCGACTGTCTTTGTATATGATCACGAGAAGTTTACGGCAGAGAAAGTCATGCGTGCCATGGAACACTTCCACGTTACATCCTTCTGTGCACCGCCTACTATCTATCGCTTCATGATTCAGGAAGACTTCTCCAAATATGACTTGTCCGCTTTGAAGTATTGCACCACTGCAGGTGAGGCTCTTGAGCCAGCTGTGTTTGAGAAGTTCTACGGACTTACTGGCCTAAAGATCAGGGAAGGCTTTGGCCAGACTGAGACGACCATGACCCTGGGCACATTACCATGGGTTGAGCCAAGACCAGGGTCCATGGGCAAGCCAAATCCACAGTATAAAATTCGTTTGCTGCATCAAGATGGTACTGACTGCGAGGACGGAGAGAATGGTGAAATCTGTATAGATACGAATGCCGGCAAGCCAATAGGCCTTTTCTGTGGCTACTATCGTGATGAAGAGCTCAGCAAAAAGGTGTGGTATGATAATATTTATCATACTGGTGATCTTGCCTGGCGCGATGAAAATGGATACTTCTGGTTTGTCGGACGAGCAGATGATGTGATCAAGAGTTCTGGTTATCGTATTGGTCCGTTTGAAGTAGAGAGTGCGTTGATGACTCATCCTGCTGTTGTGGAATGTGCCGTGACAGGTGTTCCTGATCCGATTAGAGGTATGGTTGTCAAGGCCACGGTGGTTCTCAAAGAGAAGTTTAAGGCTCGCGCTGGCGAAGAGCTTATCAAGGAATTACAAGCCCATGTGAAGCATGAAACGGCACCTTACAAGTATCCTCGTATCATAGAATTCGTTGATTGCCTGCCAAAGACTATCAGTGGAAAGATTCGCAGGGTGGAACTTCGCGATAAGGACGCACAGAAAAATCAATGTTAAGGTAGCCCTAGAAGGGTTAATAATAACTTAAGCTAATGCCTTAACCATAGGCGTTCCTTCATCATAATAAATTGCAAGCGCACGAGATGGTTGACCATTTCGTGCGCATTGTTTTATAATGGTATAAATTTTTACACGCGATTCCTGCCTTTTGGTAGTACGATTACTTGCCTTTCATCTTAGCGAAGGCAAGCATCTGGGGGGTGTCGAGAAATTGCAGTTGAACCTTGGAAGGTTACTTCTGCTTTAGCCTGATGTTGAGTTGCAGAAGGCTGGGAATAAGAATGCACAGAGAGAAACCAATGCCGAGCCACATCATGCGATCACTGCCATGGAAAAGATCGATAAGCTTGCCGTCAGCCATATGTGGCATGAGGTTGAACATGATGTATGCTACGGTGTTGTTTACCCAATGCAAAACGATACCTGGTATTACTGAATCTGTACGGTAGTACATCCAGCCAATTAGTAATCCAATCAACGTGGCATGGATAAATTGAGGTAGATTGCCATGAGCAGCACCGAAGATTAACGCAGAGCTTATGATGAGAATCCAGTGCATACGATTGTCAAACAATTTGAGAAGCGTGCGTAGAATGGCTCCACGAAACACCAATTCCTCTGCTATTGGTGCCAGTATTCCCAATGCCAAATAACCGGAGGGTATACCCATGATATCTTCAAAAAGCTTGATGGTGCGCTCCGGCATGGAGATTTGCATCTGATCATCGATCCATTGTGAAGGCAAAATGGTGCCTAATGCCAGGAATATCACCCAGACAAGCACTGTCCAAGGGTGCGTGGACAACCAATTGCGCGAAATTGGCGCCCATTTCGAACGTAAAAAAATGGCTATTGTGAGCACGCTGGCTATGGCGGAGCTAACTACCAGTTGCTTCCCTGACAAACCGTTAGCGCCAGCCGTGGCAGCGTTTGAAACCTCGTTGGCAGACCCGCCAAGCCAACCTGAAACAAGATGTACCCCTAGGTAGGCAAGGTATTGGATCAGAAAGAATGTTACGAAGAACATTATGATGTCCAACGTGCGGCGTAAAGTGTTATTCATTATTGTCTTTTTTGAATATTTTCTCAATCATTCGCTCGTCCTCCTTTAGTTGAGTGACGAGCTGATTGACGTTGTCAAACTTGAGATCATCCCTGACACGACGCACGAAACTCAAATGCATCGGCTGACCATAGATATCTTCATGAAAATTGAAGATGAAAGTTTCTATTGTCAATTGATTATCGCCGAACGTGGGTCGAGTACCAACGTCGGTCATAGCGGGTAATAGCTTGTCGTACCCTTTTAAGCCTACGCGGACAGCATAGACACCATTAGCAGGAATTAGTTGACCGAAGTTCTTTGTGTCAAGATTAGCTGTGGGATAGCCCATTTTGCGTCCCTGCTTCACACCATCGACGATTTTACCTTCTAAAGTGTATTCGTAGTCAAGACATCTGTTGGCCATTGCTATCTCGCCCTCTTTTAGGAAAGCGCGCACCACCGATGAGCTGACTTGAACACCGTCTAATGAAAAAGCGTCACCGTGTATAACCTCGATGCCTAACTGTTGCCCATAGCCTACATAATCATCAAACCCTTCTGCACGGTTATGTCCAAAACGGTTGTCATAACCGATGATTAATTTTTTTACGCAAAGTTGCTCTAGTAGAATATTCTGCATGAAGTCGTGAGCCGAGAGGGATGCCAACATGGTATCAAAATGAACGACAACCACGCGGTCGACGCCTGTCTCTGCTAATCGTTGCAACTTCATGTCTAGGGTTGTGAGAAGCTCTGGTTGATAGTCCTGGTGCAGAACTTGTCTCGGATGGCGGTCAAAGGTTACCACCATCGAAGCCAAACCCGTAGCGTGTGCCAGAGAAATGACCTGTGCTATGAGTGCTTGATGTCCTCGATGTACCCCATCGAAGAAACCTAATGTTGCCACACTTGGTGGTAATGATGCAGTTTCTTCTCTGTTTAGATAAATCGTTTCCATTTTCTTATCGGTTGAACAAACGCTTTATTGCACGCCATAGTTCACCGCCTCCAAAGACAACGACACCGGTAATACCTATGATGATGCCCCATTCGGAGGGACTTAGTGGCACGGTACGGAACATACGCCCACCGAATGTTACAATGAGCCATTGGCCGCCAAGGATAAGTGCGAGAACCAAAAGCAGACCGCGGTCACGCCAAAGATAGCGGAAAGCGGAGTGAACGGAGCCCAAGCATTTGGCGTTGAATAGGTTCCAGAATTGTATCATCACAAAGGTCGTGAAGAATATCGTTAATTCCCTAATGTCGATAATGCTTCCTGGGCCATGACGCTCACACCAAAGTAGGAATACAAACATGGCGGCAAAGAAAGCTACTCCGCATCCTAATATACCACGTCCAATGGGTTTGGTAATGATAAAGTCAGTCTGTTTGCGCGGCTTTTCCTTCATGACCTCGTGAGATGGGGGCAGGGAGGCAAGTGCCATGGCTGCAAACGTATCCATGATGAGGTTAACCCAGAGTATCTGAGTGACGGTAAGTGGCATCTCCGTACCCACGAATGCCCCAAAGAGTACAAGCAGAAGTGCGGAAACATTAACCACCAACTGAAAGAAGATGAACCGTTGAATATTCTTGTAAAGGGAACGGCCCCACATCACTGCTGATGTGATGGAGTGGAAACTATCATCGAGTAGGGTGATGTCGGAAGCTTGCTTAGCCACCGAAGTGCCAGAGCCTAAGGATAGCCCAACATGTGCATAGTTGAGGGCCGGGGCATCGTTGGTACCATCGCCAGTAACAGCCACCACCTCACCATGCTTTTGCAGAAGTTCTACGAGTCTCTGCTTGTCGGTTGGACGTGCGCGAGACATGACCCGCAACTCTTGTACGCAATCGTATGCCTCTTTGTCGCTGAGCTCAGCAAACTCAGTTCCAGTGATATGCCAGCATCGCTGTTCTTTGGATGAGGCTCTCTTAGCATCCCATATTCCAATTTGACGGGCAATCTCGATGGCGGTAGCTGAATTGTCGCCGGTAACGATTTTGACCTTGATTCCAGCCTTGCGGCACGATGCAACTGCCTTTGGAACATCTTCACGAACCGGGTCCTCAATCGAAAAGACAGCTTGGAATGTCAGACCTGACGTGCGGAACTCGTCTGCCTCGGCCGTTGCCAAGAGCAACACACGCATGCCGGCACGCTGATAACCACTTACCTTTTCGATGATCATTTGTCGCTCGTCCTCGACTACATCGCACATGGCGAGCACTATCTCCGGTGCTCCCTTGACATATAATCGCTGATGATCCACGATGGTCATCATGTATTTGTTTTCGGTAGAGAAAGGTAATTGGTCGGTAATATTGGACGATTCACGTGTTTGCAGGTAATCCTCACCTTCTCCGTTCATCCATTGCAGAAGAGCAACTTCGGTAGGATTGCCGACACCCTTGGAATCGTCTAGAAAGGCCGTTGAGTTGGCGGCTATAGCCTGATAAAGAATAGGCTTGTCAGCGTTCTTGGCCATCACGCAATCCTTCACAGTCATACAGTTTTGTGTGAGTGTACCTGTCTTGTCGGTGCATATCACCGTTACTGCCCCCATTGTCTCAGAAGCATGCAACTTGCGAACCAAGTTGTTTGATTTAAGCATTCGCCGCATGTTCAGCGCCAAAGCCAATGTAACGGCCATGGGAAGACCTTCTGGTACGGCCATCACGATGAGCGTTACCGCCATCATGAAATAATTGAGTACTATCTGAGCCATTCCAAAGTAATCCGTGCCCTGCCATAGTGGGTTAGTTATGATATCATGGACAAGGAAAACAACGAACGCAGCCACGGCCACTCCTGTACCAACCTTGGATATAAGCTTAGCCAACTTGTTGAGTTGGATATTAAGTGGTGTCTTGGTGTCAGTCTTCTCGGTCGACTTGGTGGCTACTTTACCAATCTCGGTATCGTCGCCAACACGTGTCACTACAGCCTCACCATGTCCATTCATCACCATCGATGACCGTAGAATGATATGAGCCGGGTAAGCTTCCTCGCCATCTTTTTCTTCCTCTTGTTCAGTTGCCACTGACTTGGTGGTCATCTGTTCTCCGGTCAAGCTTGACTCGTCCACCTGAAGATTTACGGCATCGAGCAGTTCTCCATCGGCAGGAATCTCATCGCCGACTTCTACAAGGATGATATCGCCTACAACAATCTCACGACGAGGAATCTCCATGACACGTCCATTACGGCGCACCTTTACGGCTTGCTCTTCGTTGATGGCAGTGAGGACTCGGAACTTCTTGGCGGCATCCATCTCAAAGTAGAAACCTACGGTCGTAGCCATCACTACCGCAATAATGATGCCTATAGTCTCCATAAAGTCGTTGTTGACAAATGCCATAATCAACGACGCAACGGCGGCAACCAAGAGAATTCGAATAATGGGATCGCGATACTTGTCCAAGTATAATTTCCAAAGTGATTCGCGCTTGGGAGGTGTCAGCATATTGGCACCATACTGTTCACGACTTGCGGATACTTGCGCGTCTGTTAGACCATTGCGATTCACATTATTTGATTCCTTTTTTTTCATATTCCAAATACAAATGCTTTCTGCAAAGTTAGCTAAAAATAGTCATAACGGCCTATTGGGGCTATCTTATTTAGTTACTTTTCACAAAAAACATTTGGCGTTTTCCCTAAAACAAAGTACCTTTGCATCACATAATAGGTCGTTAACCCTGTTGGCGACCCATTGGACTTGTAGCTCAGTTGGTTAGAGCAACAGACTCATAATCTGGAGGTCC
>Ga0172377_10002653_pt1 | contig 18324 bp, 12 predicted proteins | sample Pumphouse3metaG_FD_119749 | JGI IMG/M metagenome (GOLD analysis project Ga0172377, IMG submission 119749) | Leachate microbial communities from a municipal landfill in Southern Ontario, Canada - Pumphouse #3 metaG | ecosystem: Engineered > Solid waste > Landfill > Unclassified | place: Canada...
AAACAAAATAGCACTACAATAATTCCTAAATATATACTTTCCATTTATGATGTTTTTTATCATGCAAATGAACAATTTAGATATTACAAAAGTGTTACATCTGTATAAATATTATATGTCTTTCTTAAGTGAAAAGATGAACTCAGCTCCTCCGTGAGCCCTATTTCTAACGAAAATATCTCCACCATGCATAACTACTGCATTCTTAACTATTGACAAACCTAATCCAGTTCCTCCTTGCTGGCGACTTCTTCCTTTATCTATTCTATAAAATCTTTCGAATAATCTATTTTGATGTTCCTTAGGAATACCTACACCATCATCTGAAAAACATATGGTATATTTTTTCTGGTCTTCTTTTAAGAGATACACGAAAATCGTATGTCCTTCAGAATAAGCTATCGCATTATTTATAAGATTATTAAATATGGAACTTAGTAATGTTTGATTTCCTTTTATCATCAAATTAGGAGGAATAGAGTTATTTACATTAAACCCTTTTTCTATGATGGCTGAGTGTAAATCATTTACTGAATCATTCACTATATCACTCAGAGATATAGCTTCTTTACTTATCATTTCTTTACCTTCATCCATTCTAGTTATTATAGATAGATCTTGTAGAAGTTGTGATAAGCGAAGACACTGCTTATAACTTTTTTCTATAAAAGATATTATCTTCTCTCTTGGCAGATCTTCGTGCTCTATTAAAGTTTCAAGGTAACCCTGGATACTACTTACAGGTGTTTTTAGTTCGTGATTAATATTTTGAGTTAATTGTTTTTTCCTTATAATTTGTTCTTGTTCTTTAGCCTCTGTCATTTGATGTTCTAAAATTAGAGCCTTCTGTGCATGTTCTAATTCTTTATATAAAGTAATCATCTGATTAGAAATTTCTCCTAGTTCGTCATTGGAAAACTTCCAATTATCTGTATTAATAGACTGTCCAGTAGCAGTGCTTTTCGCGAATAATTGAAGTTTCTTAATGTTTAGCCTGAAATTTCTAGTCATTCCGAAAGCTATGAAACTTATTATAATAGCGAAAACACATATAAACCATAAAATATTTTCATCATTTCTAAGAAGACCTATAAATGATATGGAGTATTCTACAGCTGAACGAACTACTACATCTTCATTCTTAGAGGCTGAATAAAAATAAGGTTTAGAAGTAGTTACAGATTTTCTCCTTACAGTATAGCCTTGCTCATTTTTCATAGCATTTATGAATTCATGTCTAGAGGAATGATTCTGCATACTATCGATAATCACAGTGGGGTCAGAGTCATAAAGAACTTGTCCTGTGGTGTCAATAATAGTTACACGAAGAGACGTAATCTCTTTTAACGATTTATTATTAACTAGAAGGGAATCAATGGATTCATTATAATGATATGCTGAATAAACTTGCGTATTTACCATCTGAAGTAAATTATTCATTTCTTTCTGACTCATCACTTTTTCTCGATTATAAAGAAAGATGATAAGTCCCATGATAAATATCAAGAAGAAAATCATTAAATAGCTAAATAAGCCTTTATGAAATGATGGTTTATATTTCGAATCCATATCCATAACCTAAACGTGTTATAATGTTCTTTCCATATTTTCCTATTTTCTTTCTAAGTCTAGTTACATTTACATCTATCGTTCTATCTAAAACTATTACATCATCACTCCAAACAGAATGCAATATCTCCTCTCTAGCTAGAATACGACCTTTCTTTTTTATAAATAAAATGAGAATTTCAAGCTCCTTTTTAGTTAATTTGATATCTTCACCATCTATGCTACAAGTATGTTTTAATAAATTAACTTCCAATCCTTCAAAAGAAAGTATAGAATCTTCTGTCTTTTCTTTTTTAGCTTCAGTTCTTCTTAAAACAGATTTAACTCGAGCTACTACCTCTCTTATAGAAAAAGGCTTAGAAATATAATCATCTGCACCAATATTAAGACCAGCTACTGTATCATCTTCTGTATCTTTCGCTGTGCAGAAAATAATAGGAATATGCGACCATTCTGGCTTCTGCTTAATTTTAAAAGCTACCTTAAAACCACTAATGCCTCCCATCATAACATCTAAAAGTATTAAAGAATATTTTTCAAGAGGAAGACCTAGTGCAGCTTCGCCACTATAAGCGACATCCACGCTATATCCTTCAACTTCAAGATTAAACTGTAAAATCTCACAAAGAGATTCTTCATCATCTACGACTAAAATTTTTTTAATATCCGCCATAATACTTTTTGAAATTTATGTTCTTTACAAATATATAATCAAATTTAATATAAATATCATTACTACAAGTCTTTAACCTAAATAAAATATCTTATTAACTCGTTCGTAACATTGATGTAATATACGAAGTATTATTTTGCAATTGAATTTTAAAAATAAACAATGCGAAATTATTACAAAATCATTTTTATCTACCTACTATCTCTATTAGCCATAAGTGCTAATGCAGGAATAATAAAGGGTACAATAACTGATAAAAAAACAGGCGAGACTCTTATAGGAGTAACAATCTTAGTAAGAAACACCCTTAAAGGCTATTCAACTGATACTAATGGTCATTATGAAATTAGTGATTTAAAACCAGGCCAATACACTATAGAAGTAAGATATATATTCTACAAAACCATAATTACTTCTCCTATAGAAATAACAAAAGCATCTGACAAAACTCTTAATTTCTCCTTAGAAATAGAAAATACTGAATTAGAAACAGTATATGTTACTGCTCGTAAAAATATGGAAAATGAGCAGACTCTTCTTCAACAACGTAAAAAAGCACCTACAGCTATAGAAAATATAGGAGCCAAAGAAATGAGCATAAAAGGACTTTCAAATGTTAAAGCTGGTGTTAAAAAAATATCAGGAATCTCTTTTTCTGAATCTGGCAAACTATACGTTCGCGGTCTTGGTGATAGATATAGCACTACCACTCTGAATGGGCTCCCAATAGCATCTTCAAACCCAGATGACAAACTAATCCCACTCGATCTATTTTCAACATCTACCATACAAAACGTTACAGTAAATAAAGTTTTCGAGGTCAATTCCTTCGCAGACTACTCTGGAGCTCACATAGACATAAATACCAAACAAGGACCAGAAAAAAGATTAATAAAACTTTCTATGGCAATAGGAGGACGCATAGGATCTGTCGTAGAACCTTTTTATCAGAGTGATAAAAAGTGGGGACTATGGAAATCTAACAATATTTCAAACAAACACATGCAGTCTCTAAATTCATTCCGAAAATCTTCAGATTTTCGAGAATATATGTACAGTCACAATGTATTCGGAACAGGCTTTAATATAGAGAAGAATACCTCATTGCCAGATATATCAGGGTCATTTGTTTACGGGAATCAATGGAAATTATCTAATGGTAATTCTTTAAATTTAATATTCTCTGCATCTATAGATAAATCAACTTTAATTAATAAAGATGCTTTTGAATCCACCCGTAATAACGATGGTTTTATGACCAATTTTCATTACGACGATTATTCACAAGACTTAAAAACTTCTTCTCTTATAAACCTAAGTTATAACTACAAAAATAGCAATAACATAACTTATACATCATTCTTCACACGTGATGCTAAAGATGACTTTAAATATAGAGATGGATATGATAACGAAAGATATCATCTAATAGGAACAAACTCCGTATTTCACGAATACATGTTATTCGTAAATCAATTACATGGTCTCATAGACCTTTCTGAACATCTATCTATGAATTGGGGGCTTTCTTACTGCTTAACAGAAAGTAATGAGCCAGATAGAAGACAAGTAATGTACAGAATATTCGACGATGAAAGAATAGGCATACATACCAATAATAGCCAAGAAACAATGAGATATTTCGGAGAACTGACTGAAAATGAATTATCTGGAAGAGCTAATTTCGATTACAAATATGGTACACAAAGTCATATCAAATTCGGAACAGCTTATAAAAATAAATACAGGGACTTTACATCTATTAGATTCTTTTATCCATACAATACTAATCTTTTAGACCCTTCTTTCACCAGCAAGAGTGAACTACTTAATCCTGATAGTTTTCTAAATTATGATAATTTCGAATCTGGCGCTGTAAGTATAGTTAAAAATTATCCACCTAGTGCTCTTTATAATGCTAGAAATGAAATAGGGGCTGCATTCGCTGAAGCAGAAATGTATCCTTTAGAAAATTTAATGATTAATTTCGGCATAAGAACAGAATATTCTAATCAATCAGTAAACTACTCAGATGACACAGGAGCAGCGTTAAAAACTAACTTAGAGGCCACTAACTTATTTCCTTCATTTAATGTTAGATACAATATTGATAAGACCAATACATTACGTTTCTCTTTCTCTAAAACTATTACACGTCCATCTTTCTTAGAAATGGCACCTTTCAGATATCAAGAATCATATGGTGGCAAACAAATTCAAGGTAATGCTGATATAAAAAATGCGTTTAATTATAATATTGATCTTAGATATGAGATATCTACTCCGGGAACTACAAATTTAATTTCTGTTACTGCATATTTTAAGAAATTAAAAAACCCAATAGAACAGACTCAAATAGCATCAGGAGGAAATACTATTTATTCATTTCAAAACTCTAAAGAAGGAACAGCCTTAGGAATGGAATTCGAAGCTAGTGAGGACATTTTTGAAAACCTTAGATTTACATGTAATGGCTCTTATATGTTCACAGATGTTAACCTTCAAGAAGAAAGTATTAATACAGATAATAAAAGAGCGCTACAAGGAGCATCTCCTTATTTAGTAAATGCAGATTTAGCATACACTATCCCACTGAAAAAAGAAGATTCTAATCTGCATTTAATTTTAATGTATAATCTTCAAGGTCCAAGAATAGAGGCTGTCGGAGTATATGGTAGAAATAATGTTATTCAAGAATCTCTAAACTCTCTAGATTTCAACGCAGAATATACATTAAATCAACATTGGAATGCTAATTTAAAATGTGTAAACATACTTAACTCAAAATATAAATTTACTCAAGAAAATGCCAAAACCAATATAGATGAACTCATTGAAGAATTCAAAATTGGCACTGGTATTAAAATAGGAATTTCTTATAAATTTTAATAAACATTAAAAATTAAACAATGAAACTAAATTTTTTAAAAACAGCTATTATAGTTCTAATAGCAAGTATCTCTACAATGTTTTTATCATCATGTGATAAAACTGATTCTGTGGATCCTGTTGATCCTACTAATAAAGAAGAGCTTAAAGGAGCTATCACAGAAAACATGACTCTAGAAGAAGACGAGACTTATACATTGACTGGGGCTGTTACTGTTCCTGACGGAGTTACTCTAACTATCGAACCAGGAGTTACTATTATCGCTCAAGAAGGCGACATAGTAGGATATTTACTTATAGAGCAAGGGGGTAAAATTAATGCAGTAGGTACAGCCTCTAATCCTATCGTTATGACCTCAGAAGTAAAGGCTAAAGGTGCCTGGGGAGGAATACATATTTGTGGTAAAGCTCCTCTAAATGTAGCTATACCTGCTAGTTCAGAAGTTGGAAGTAAACCTTATGGAGGAAATGATCCTCACGATAATTCAGGAGAATTAAAATACGTAAGGGTAGAATATGCTGGTTTCAGTTATGATGAAAAACATGAATGTAATGGCTTCTCTTTATATGGAGTAGGTGATGGAACTAAATTATCTTACTTAGAAGCATATAAAGGATCTGATGACGGATTCGAATGTTTCGGAGGAACAGTAGGTTATAATCACTGTCTTTCTATTGACAATGTAGATGATGCATTTGATTGGACAGAAGGTTGGAGTGGAAAATGTCAATTTTTAGTAGCTTATCAAGAAAGTAAAGATGTAATTGGATATGACTGTGATCGTTTAATAGAAGCAGATAATCTAGAAGATGATTTCGACGCATCTCCTTGTTCACATCCTACTTTTAGTAATCTTACTCTTATAGGAAATAATTCTAGCGATAAAACTTCAGGAGTTACATTCCGTCGTGGTACACAAATTTCTATTTATAATGCATTAATAGAAGGTAAATCTAAAACTTTAAATATAGAATCAGATCAAACACAAACTGCATTTTTAAATGGTACTTCTATAGCTAAATCAGTATATGTTAATGGCTCTTTTAATACTAAACAAAATCAAGAAACTACACCTGCTATTTATCTTGAATCTAACTTTACCACGGATGGTAATGTAGTATCAGATTCAGATTTTTCTTTCACCAATATTTATGTAGGTACCCAAGCAGGCGTAACAGTCCCTTCTGGTTTTGAAGAAGCTACTTATGCTGGTGCAGTTAAAGAAGGTAATGATTGGACAATAGGTTGGACAGTAGAATTATAAAAATTCAAATTAAGTAAGAAGAAGCTAAAGAAGATTAAATGTAACTCGGTGATATTTAGTTATTCCGAATTTAGCTATGGCTGCCCGATGAGATTTCGTCGGGTAGCCTTTATTTTTATCCCAAAGATATTCAGGATATTCAATAGCTATCTTACGCATATATTCATCTCTATATGTCTTCGCTAAAATAGAAGCAGCAGCTATGGATGCATATTTACCATCTCCACCTACTACTGTTTGATAGGGAATATCTCGCCAAGGTCTAAATCTATTTCCATCTACAAGAACATATTCAGGAAGTATCGATAATTTATCTAAAGAATCATGCATCCCTTTTATGGATGCCCACAAAATATTCAATTCAGCTATTACTTCTACAGGTTCTGCAGTAACAGCGAATGCTATGGCTTCCTTTTCTATTATTGGACGTAATATTTCTCTATTTTTCTCCGAAACTTGTTTTGAATCATTTAATAAAGGATGATGAAAATCCTTTGGCAAGATAACGGCTGCCGCTACTACTGGTCCAGCTAAACAGCCTCTTCCTGCTTCATCACATCCCGCTTCTATTAAATCATTGTTTAAATATTTCTTTAACATGGAGACAAAGATACTAATCTTTCATATTTTTTTTCAAAAGATCAATAATAGTTTCTTTATCTTGCAGGCTCTTCTTTAACAATTCGGCATTATCATAAATTAAAGTATTTTCTAATTTAAGTTTGGCCTTTTCCTCATTCGCAATCTCTAATAAGTGTTTAACTTCTAATCTTTCTTTCTCCTTTGAATCATATGATATTTTAAAGTCATTTAATTCATCGAAGTATCCAGAGAATTCTTCAATTACTTCGAAAAAAGATAATAAGTTAACATCGTAAATTTCAGCTAACATAGGTAGCCATTTACTAATTAAATTAGTCGGGCCATTTTCTATATTATTATAAGAATTTGTAGAAATGTTTAAAAGAGATGCTGTCTTTTCTTTCGTTAGATGTTTTGACATCCGCAATTTTTTAATGTTTTTTCTTATTATTTTGTTGTACATACCTGCAAATTTGGTAACTAATTGCATTCAAAGTAAACAAGTAAATGTTTTTTTATCACAATTTTTGCTTGTTGTTAAAATATTTCTTTTAAAAAAAACATATAAAAGCTTATAATTTTTTATTGAATTCAGTATTTTGTATAAAATTCAGTATTTTTTGTAAAGAATCATATAAATCTGCCTTAAATATTTGTTTATAATATCTAATTGTGCAAATTTTGAGATAACCAAAATATTTTAAAACAATCTCTATTATGTTAAAAAATAAACAAAATGACGAGAACGTAGAAAAAGCTGAGGTGATTTTATCATTATTTATCGATTATCATATTTTTCTAAATAGCCATTTAAATCTTAAAATGTTGTCTGATATCTCTGGTTTTTCAAAACAAGAAGTAAAATATTTATGTTCAGAAATTATAGAGATGCCTTTAGATGATCTTATCTCTTATCATAGATTAAGATTTCTGAAAAATATTCCTTTATCATCCCCTTATAGGAACAAAAATATCTGGAAAATGGGAGGATTCAAGTCTAGAAGGGCATATGAGCGACATCTAAAAAATATTGTTTTTTAGAAAAAATAATCTTAAATTTGTTTTTAAACAATTTATTATTAACGAATAAAAAAACCTAATGAAAACATACCAAACTATAGACATTAGAAATGTCGTTCTTATGGGTAGTCCCAGTTCTGGCAAAACTACTTTAGCAGAGAATATGATGTTCGAGGGTAAAGTAATAGACAGAAGAGGAACTATCGAAAGTGAAAACACTACTAGTGATTATACCGATACAGAACATATCTATAAACGTTCTGTTCATTCTACTCCTTTGTATACTGAATTTATGGACCATAAATTTAATATTATTGATACACCTGGGTCTGATGATTTTATAGGTGGAATGATTTCTGCTTTCAAAATAGCGGATTCTGCTATAATGGTTATTAATGCAAGCCAAGGCGTAGAAGTAGGAACTGAGATTTTCAATCGATATGCTAAGGAATATAATAAACCTTTTATAGTAGCAGTTAATCAACTTGATTCTGAAAAGGCTAATTGGGAAGAAACTGCTGAATCTATCAAAAAATCATTTGGAGGAAAAGTAGTATTCGCACAGTTTCCTGTAAATCCTGGAAAGGGATTTAATTCCTTCATCGATGTGGTTAAAATGAAAATGTACACATTTACAGATAATAATGGAACTAGAGAAAGTGCAGAGATACCAGCTGAATATAAAGAAAAGAGTGATCAGCTTAGATCTGAAATTATAGAAATGGCAGCTGAGAATGATGAAGATTTAATGAATAAGTATTTTGAGAATGGCACACTTTCTCAAGAAGATATGCTTTATGGCTTGATGTTGGGATTTAAAGCCTCTAGTATGATTCCCGTTATGTGTATATCTGGAATAAAGGATGTTGGAGTTAAAAGATTAATGGAATTCGCTATTAATGTAGCACCTTCTCCTAAGCACGAAAAAGAAGTATTGAAAAATGGTGATTTAGTAGATTGTACTGTAGATGCTCCTACTGCTATTTTTGTTTATAAATTAAGCATGGAACAGCATTTGGGAGAAGTCGCCTATTTCAAGGTTATGCAAGGTCTTATTCATGAAGGTGATGATTTAATTAATCCTGAAAATGGAGATAAAGAAAGAATAACTTCTATTTACGCTGTAGCTGGAAAAAATAGAGTGAAAGTGACCGAACTAGCTGCTGGAGATATAGGTTGTACAGTGAAGTTGAAAAGCGTAAAAGCTAATCAAACTTTATGTACACCAAATAAAGAAGTAATTTTTAAACCCATTATTTTCCCTTCTCCAAAATATCGCACTGCTATTAAACCTAAGGATAATAATGATGAAGAAAAACTAGGAGCCGCTCTTAATAAAATTTCTTCTCAGGATCCTACGATAGTAGTAAGATATGCCAAAGAGCTAAAGCAAACGATCCTTAATGCACAAGGAGAAATGCAGGTTAATATTCTGAAATGGGAATTACAAAATGTTTATAAAATAGATGTCGAATTATATGAACCTAGAATTTCTTATAGAGAGACGATTACTAAAATAGCTGCTGCTAGCTATAGACATAAAAAACAGTCTGGAGGTGCAGGTCAGTTTGGTGAAGTTCATATGATTATAGAACCTTTTATAGAAGGAGCTGAACAGAAGAAAAAATTCAAAATCAATGGTAAAGAAATTTCTCTGAATATCCGAGCTAAAGATGAATATGATATGCCATGGGGAGGAAAATTAAATTATTATAATTGTATCGTTGGTGGCGCTATAGATGCTCGTTTTATGCCGGCTATATTAAAGGGTATTATGGAGAAAATGGAAGAAGGACCTTTGACTGGTTCTTATGCTCGTGATATCAATGTATATATTTATGATGGAAAAATGCATCCTGTAGATTCTAATGAGATATCTTTTAAATTAGCAGCTATTCATGCTTTTAAGGAAGCCTTTAAGAATGCTGGACCTAAAATAATGGAGCCAATTTATAATGTAGAAGTTATGGTTCCTAATGTCTATATGGGCGATGTTATGTCTGATCTTCAAAACAGAAGAGCTATCGTAGAGGGTATGAGTAGTGTCAAAGGTTTTGAGGTATTAAAAGTTAGAGTTCCTCTGAAAGAACTTTATAAATATTCTACCGCTCTCAGTTCTCTTACTTCTGGAAGTGCTAATTTTACTATGGAGTTTGCTGATTATTCTCAGGTCCCTGGTGATGTGCAAACAAAACTTTTAAAGGAGTACGAAACTGAAGAAAACGAATAAGTGTGTTGTAATTTTTTAAGCTAAGTTCGAAGATTCTTTTTCGGACTTAGCTTTATTTTGTATCTGCTATTAGTTCAAATCTTGTATTGAATGGACATTTGGCTATCTCCATTAGTGTCAACACTTTAGATATTCCTGCTTCGTGGTACTCTAAAGGAGATAATTTGTTTTTCCCACATACTATTATTAGTGGTTTGGAGTGTTTTAAACAGATTTTAGCTACTCCTATAGGTACTTTGCCATTTAAAGACTGCCTGTCGAGTGCTCCTTCTCCAGATATTACTATGTCTGCTGTGGATATTTTTTCTTCAAGTTTGGTGATTTTTGAAATTTCCTCAAATCCATTTTGCAATTCAGCTCTGAGTATATTGTGAAATGTATAACCTAGTCCTCCTGCCGCTCCACTCCCTGGAAGGGTTTCTTCTGAATTATATTCTATCGATAGCATCTTTTGGGTTTCATTAAAAGAGAGGTACTTTTTTACTGTTCTGACCCAATTAATCATTCCTCGTTCGAAGTGTTCTCTTAGTTTGGAGTCTGCTCCTTTCTGCCGGGAATAAATATTGGTCGCTCCATTTATTCCGAGTAGTGGATTACGAACATCACATAGTATTTCAATTTTTATTTTGTGTTCTTTTATTTTAGATAATAACTGTGAATTTTTAGGAGGAATTATTTCTGTTATGTTTTGAAGGATTTCTGCTATTTGAGAGCCCTTGGAGGATAATCTATATGTCGAGGACGAACACATTGCCATAGAATTATAGTCGCTGCGTAGCTTGAAGCTGTATCCTAGCGCTGATAGCATACCTATTCCTGCATCATTGGTAGCTACTCCTCCTATCGCGATGCGTATTTTATTGACTTTTTCGTAGTTTTCTATTATGTACTTTATAATTATGCCGAGGCCGTATGATGAAGTATTGTCAGGATTCCTTTCTGATGGTTTAATTAGGGTTAAACCTATGGTTTTAGCAGCTTCTATGATGGCTGTCTGTCCTTTATTACATATTAATATTTCTGTTGCTATGGTTCTACCTAAAGAGTCAACTGTAGTGATTTCGCATCTTTTGGATTGGTCAAATAATGCATTTTCTATTACGTTTTGACTGCCTTCTCCTCCATCTGCCATAGGACAGAGGATGATATCTCCACTGAATCCTATGATTAGTTCTTGGGCTATTAAGTCGGATATCGTAATAGCTGTGTATGTCCCTTTGAATTTATCAGGGGCTATAACTATTTTTTTGATAGTGTCAGGCATTTTAGTAATTTTGTCGAATGCGATTTCATAGAATTTTTAATATGATTTCTTTTTACAAAATTACAAATTAATCTCATTTTTAATGAAAAAAACAAAATTACTTGTCATAGCATTATTAGTTCTTTTGGTTAGTCCTGTAAGGGCTGATGAAGGTATGTGGCTTCTGCCATTGATAGAAAAGATGAATGGCAAAGCACTAGCTGAAAAAGGATTTACTCTTACTCCTGAAGAGATTTATAACATTAATCATTCGAGTTTGAAGGATGCTATTGTACAGTTTGGTGGTGGTTGTACTGGTGAAATAGTCTCTAAGAACGGACTTATTTTTACTAATCACCATTGTGGATATTCTTATATTCAAGCTCTTAGTTCTGTGGAGCATAATTATCTTAAGGATGGTTATTGGGCTATGAATAATTCTGAAGAATTACGAGCTAAAGGTTTATATGTTAAGTTTTTAGATAGCATGACTGATGTTACTAAACAAATAAATGATGCTTGTAAAGATGCTAAAAATGATAGTGAGAGAGACTCTATTATTTCTGTCGTTTCTAACCGTTTAGTCAAAAATGCTGTTGGCGGTAGAAAACATTTAGAAGGAACTGTAACTGATTTTTATAGTGGAAATGCATATTATCTTATTCTTACTAAAACATTTTATGATATTAGATTCGTAGGAACTCCTCCTTCTTCTATAGGTAAATTTGGTGGTGATACTGATAATTGGATGTGGCCTCGTCATACTGGAGATTTTTCTGTTTTCAGAGTTTATGCAGACGTAAATAATGAGCCAGCTAAATATTCTAAAGAGAATCTTCCATATAATCCTGATAAATTTTTAACTGTTTCTCTTAAAGGTTATCAAAAAGGAGATCCTGCTATGATTTTAGGTTATCCAGGAAGGACTAATCGTTTCATGACTGTAAGTGAGCTTAAGGAACAACGTGATATTAGTAATGCTATTAGTATTAAAATGAGAGGTATCCGTCAAGATATTTTAATGAAAGATATGAGATCTAACCCTAAGATTATGATTCAATATGCTAGTAAATATGCTGGTTCTTCTAATGGCTGGAAAAAATGGATAGGGATGAACAAGACTTTCAAAACTCTTAATATAGAAGAGCATAATCTTGAGGATGAGGCTATTTTTAAATCTTGGGTTAATAAGACTAAGTCTAGAAGGAAAAAATATGGAGATGCTTTAGATTTAGTTAATGCTGGTGTAGCTAAAAAAGATAGTATCTTTCCTTATTTATTATATTTAATGGAAGGTCCTGCTAAAATAGAGCTTTCTACTTTCGCTTTTCAAACAGCTCTTTCTTTACAACAGGATAGTCTTAATACTCTTAAATCTGTAGATAAATTCTATAAAGATTATTCTGTAAGTACAGACAGAAAAGTAGCAAAAGCTATGTTAAAAGCTTATAAAGAGAATGTTGATTCTACTATGAGAATAAATATTTTCAATAGAATAGATACTGCTTATAATGGTTCTATTGATAAATATGTTGATTATATTTTCGATAATTCTGTTTTTACCTCTAAAGAGAAGCTTGTTCAATATTTATCTAATCATACTGCATTCTCTATAGAAAAGGATCCTGCTTGTCAGATTATGTCTTCAATAATGCATTTTTATCCTCGTCTTTTGACCACTTATAGAAGTGCATCTAAAGATATTCAGGATGGTAAAAAGAAATATATAGCTGGTATTCTTCAAATGAAAAAAGGTAAAGCAGTATATCCTGATGCTAACTTTACTATGAGAATGACATATGGTTCTGTACTTCCTTATTCTCCTCGTGATGCTGTTTTTTATAATTATTATACTACCTTAGATGGTGTAATGCAGAAAGAGGATCCTAATAATTGGGAGTTCGAGGTGCCAGATAAGCTTAAAGAATTATGGAAGAATAAAGATTTCGAGCAATATGCAATGCCTAGTGGTGAAATGCCTTGTTGTTTTTTAACCAATAACGATATTACTGGTGGTAATTCTGGTTCTCCTGTATTAAATGGAGCTGGCGAATTAATTGGTCTAGCTTTTGATGGTAATTGGGAATCAATGAGTAGTGATGTATTATTTAATCCTAATTTACAGAGATGTATCTGCGTTGATGTTAGATATGTACTGTTTATTATAGATAAATTTGGTGGTGCTGGATATTTGTTGGATGAAATGAATATAAATAAATAATAAAATAATGAATAGCAAAATAGAAAAAGTCTTATCTACTATAACTCATCCTGAGAAAGAGAAAGATATCGTTTCTCTTGGTATAGTAGAAGATATTAGAGCTTTAGGTCAAGACCAAACTGCGGAGTGTAAAGAAGATGAAATTCCTTCTTTAATTAAATTTCATTTAAGATTTCCTACTCCTGATCCTCTTGCTTCTACTATTAAGAAAAAATGTGAAGAGGCCCTTATAAATGAGTTCCCTGGAGTTAGAGTTTCTTGCTTAGTTTTGGTTAGTGAAAAGAAAATAGCTAAGAAAAAACTTGAATTAGGTCAAGAACAGCTTGAGAATGTAGGAAAAGTAATAGCCATAGCTTCTGGTAAAGGAGGAGTTGGTAAATCTACTGTAGCTGTAAACTTAGCTATCGCTTTATCTAAATTAGGATATAAAGTAGGATTAGCTGATGCTGATATATATGGCCCATCTGTACCTACAATGACTAATACTCAAGGTTTCCGTCCAGATGTCGAGACTGTTGATGGTAAGGATTTAATTATTCCTATAGAAAAATATGGTATTAAATGGATGTCAATAGGATATTTTGCAGATCCTGAACAAGCTCTTATCTGGAGAGGTCCTATGGCTAGTAATGCTTTAAAACAAATGATTTTACAAGTTAAATGGGATGCTCTTGATTATCTGCTAATAGATTTGCCTCCAGGAACTGGTGATATTCCTATTACTTTAGTCCATGAGACTCCTCTTACTGGTGCTATAATAGTCAGCACTCCTCAGGCTGTAGCATTGGCTGATGTAGAAAAGAGTATAAATATGTTCATGAATAAAGGTGTTAATGTTCCTATTCTTGGAATAGTCGAAAATATGGCTTGGTTTACACCTGAAGAGTTACCTAATAATAAATACTATATTTTTGGTAAAGAGGGTGGAAAGAAAATGGCTGAACGCATGAATGTCGATTTGCTTGGTCAGGTTCCACTTAAAATGGCTATCAGGGAAGGTGGAGATTCTGGAATGCCTGCTCCAGATGAAATTTGGCAAGATATAGCAGAAGAAATAGCAGTTAAATAAATTTTAAAATATTTCAATTAAGTAATCAAAGCATATCAAAATAATTATTGATATGCTTTAATTTTTTATGTAAGTATTATAAGTGATTCTCCTGGATTAGAATTTGGAATCATAGAGTATTTCCCATTAGTTGAGTCTTGATAATGCATATTTAATTCATTCTTTACGTTTATATACACATCATGCGAAATCTCAGATAATGGAGATCCTTTTATAATTATTTCTATCTTTCCTTTATGTCTTGAATATTCTATTTTTACTGAAATAGGATAAACTTTATTTCTTTCATTATTATATATTAAAATGCGTTCTAACATCTTCCTAAACATAATAACATCAATATTATTTTTACTTTGTGACATATGCGTATCAAATGTGACAGAAGTGTAATTATCATGCATTGAATTAGCTTTATCGACTATTTCTTTTATTATAGGAATTATATCTACATTTTCGATTTTATAAGTTAACTTATCGGATTCAAGCCTTGAAAACATCAAAATATCGTTTACATAATCAAGAAGTAAATCTGCATTAAACTTTATTATTTCTTTATTCTTTTCTTTTTTCTCAACAGAAAGATGAGTAGCTGATATGCTTTTCTCTACTGTAGTAACAAGCATCTCTAAAGGTTTATTAATAGCCTCACTTATTTCTCTTTGTAAGATCTCTTTAGATTTTACTTCTCCAAGAATATTAGAGTTATAAACTTCTTTTTCTCGAGAAATATTTTCTATAATTTCTTTATTCTTAAAAATATATACTATGTATAATGCTAATATTATTAATAAAATAATCAAAACTATAATTATATTTATAATTAGCCTAATATTCACAGAGTTATTATCCTTTATTACTTCATCAATATTGTATAATGATTTGAGTGCATTATACTCTTCTAACACTATAGTAGAGTTAATAGAATCTTGCACATTAATAATGGTTTTATATGAAGAAAAAGCTTCATCATACCTTTTCAAACTTAATAATAGTTTTACTCTAAGACTTGCTTGCCCTATATAATATTGAGGGGCATATTTTATAGCTATATTCAGTAATTTACTATTTATAGATAGAGCCTTATTATAATTTTTTGATTTTTCATATTCATTCTTCGCTATATTTCCTTTTTCTTTATAATACTGATATGAACTAAAATAGTAATTAAACAATAAGGTGTTCTCTACTTTATCGATATGATTAAATATATTCTTTTGAATATTATAATAATATTCGGCTTTCTGTATATCTTTCTTTTCTATTAAATAATAAGATATATAACTATTATATATATCCAAATAATATTTTATCGCTGGGTTATTTAAAGAATCTACAGTAATATGATATGTCTCATTTAAAATATCTTCATATTTATGAGCTATTTCAACAGCTTCTTTATAGTTGGCTACATCTTCAGATGAATATAGCACCATAAGATTTAAATAAATATTCTCTTTTATTTCTACTTTCGTCTGGTCATTAATTAGAGAGTATGCTTTTTGTAAAGATTTTTTAGCTGATTCATAATTATAAGAACCTTCTTCATACATATATTTAGATAAATAATATAATATATCTATATTTTCATCTTTGGTCTTATTAGAGAAATCGAATAATTTAATTAAGTAGTTGTTAGCTAATACTAAATCAGACGTAATGGAATAATTATAACATATAGAAAAGAGATTTTTCCCATATTCATAGGAAGAACCAATATGTTCATAACAGTCATAAAAATCATCTATATATTTTATTAGTGTATCTGACTTATCAACATAGTAAGATGTAATATTATTTAATGTTAATAATAATTTGTCATAATAGTTATATTTTCGTGCTAAACTATAACAATGATAAACATTCTTTATAGAGACGGAATCTAAATCTAGTTTATTTGGGAGCTCATTATATAAACTATCAATGAACTTTTTTTGAGAAAGCGTTTGGGCATAATTCTTCTGAGATATTAGGCCTAAACTAATACATAATACACATAATATTATATTGCTTAATCTTTTCATTTATTATTAGTTATTACTCCTTGTACAAATGGCAGAGTAAAAATAAATCTAGCTCCCATTTTATAGCTTTCATCTAGCCATAATTTACCTCCCATAAGATTAACGATCTCATATGATATACTAAGCCCTAAACCTGTTCCTTTCCCTGTATTATCTTTATTTATATACCTTTCATACAATTTACTTTTTATTTCTTCTGACACTCCTTTTCCTGTATCTGTCACAGAGAAAAGTAATGTCTTTTCATCTTTTATATCTAGTTTTAATTCTATAAAACCCTGTTCAGTAAATTTTATAGAATTCGTTAAGATATTAACTATAACTTGATTTAATCTGTAACGGTCGGTTAATATGAATAATGAATCCCCTATCGCTTCGCTTTTTACGAATCTTATATCAACTTCAGGATTATATGATGTTATTATAGTCTTTATTATAGATTTACATATATCAACTAGATCATAATTCTTATATTTGATAGATAGTTCTGAAGAATTTTCTGCTATAAGATGCTGAAGCATATGCGCATTATTTCTAATAATATTTCTACATTCTATCATAGTGTCATCATCCAGTGTTTCATCTGACAGGAGTATATTGGAAAAGCCTATAATAGCATTTAATGGAGTACGTACCTCGTGACTCATATTAGATAAAATAGTTACTTTGTTTTTTATAGCTTTTATCGCAGCTTCTCGACTTTCATCTAATTCTTGAGTCTTCTTTTTAATTTCTTTAGTATTTTTTGTCATCACCAAAATAAAAATCACTACTATTATTAGTAATAGCAAAATAGATATTAAAAGAAATTTTAGTTTGTTTTTTTTATTTAGATTAATTTCTCTTTGAACTTCGTATGTTTGATATTTTGATGATAATTGTTCTAAACTAGAAATATACATTCGTTCTACAGCATTATTCCTTATAATGATTAGTGAGTCTAATATAGAAGCTGCTTCTTGAAAATCACCTAAGAAATATTTTATATTTCCTTTTTTTTCTAAGGCATTTAAATAATGTAATCTAGTAACTTCTGGGCGAGCTAAATATTCATTAAAAAATTGGAGAGCTTTATTATAATTCTTAATATCATAATTATATGTTCCTTGTGTATAAAGGAGTAGAGATTTGAGACTACAATGTGGATATTTTGATATCAGATTTTTAACTGATGTTATTAGTTTATCTGCTTTATTTGTTTTTCCTATTTTATAATAATATCTGGCGAAAGATAAATCTACATATCCTCGCTGTATCTCATTAATATTAGAAAGGTCTAAAGATTTATATTCTTTTATATATTTATCAGTGGTAGATGCATCTTCTGTTTCTAAAGACATAGATATTAGATGTATTAAGACTTGTAATTTCATCTCATCCGACATATTTTCTTTTTTAGCCAGATTCCACGATATTTCAGAATAATTTAAACATTCATCTCGCATCCCAACATTGGCATAAATACGACCTAAACCCATGTATGCATCTAATAGTCCTATATTATCTTTTCTAATACTAGCTAATAAGAATAACTCATTATTA
>Ga0172377_10002660_pt1 | contig 18300 bp, 12 predicted proteins | sample Pumphouse3metaG_FD_119749 | JGI IMG/M metagenome (GOLD analysis project Ga0172377, IMG submission 119749) | Leachate microbial communities from a municipal landfill in Southern Ontario, Canada - Pumphouse #3 metaG | ecosystem: Engineered > Solid waste > Landfill > Unclassified | place: Canada...
GCGTGCTTTGGAAACCAGGAGGAGCGTTGACACAAGGCGTGTCTTCTCATTGTTTTCTGATGATAACGGGCTTACTTGGAGCAAGCCCCGGGACATAACTTCTGAGGTAAAGCGTCCTGACTGGACTTGGTTTGCCACGGGACCTTGTCACGCGATAGTGAAGAGGCGTTCTCCTCACAAGGGCCGACTGATTGTTCCGTCGAATCACAAGGAGATTTCCGATGAGGGTGAGGTGTGGTCTTTCTCTCAGATCATTTATTCTGATGACGAGGGGGAACATTGGCATATAGGCGCAGTCTCGCAAGTCGGAGGAAATGAAAGTTCCGTGGCGGAACTCAGAAACGGAGATTTGTGTCTGAATATGCGTCACACCGAGAAGAAGGATTCGCTGCGTCTATATGCCCTTAGCAGGGACGGAGGCGAGAGTTTCTATGAGAGGGGGCAGTGCCCGGATCTGGTCGAGCCGAGATGCCAGGGGAGTCTGTTGAACTATTCTTTTTCCTCGCGTCTTTCAAGAAAACTGCTTTTCTCCGGTGTTCTTAGCAGCAAGTCAAGGGAGAATCTTTCGCTCAGCGTCAGCACCGACGGCGGCAGGACCTGGGCCAAGACTGCCACTCTGTTCAAAGGGGCTTCCGCTTACTCCGACATTGTCCTTCTTGACTCCCGCAGGCTCGGCGTTCTCTTCGAGAACGGTGCGAAAGGCGATTTGTACCGGCGCATCTCTTTCTCCCTCCTCGACCTTTAGTTTTCCGAGTTGCGGACACACAAAAAAAGCAACCACTTTTCGTGATTGCTTTTGAAGCGGTGCGGAACAAGAATCTGAAGATTACGGACAAATATGCCTACTTCGACTGATGTTTTCTGCCTCAGATGCGCTAAATCTGCACCAAATTGGTGATAAATGATGCAGAAAAGTAGTGCGATGAGGCAGAAAAATGCTTATATTTGCCATTGCGATAAATTAAGAACGGCTATGCACGAATTTGATTACAAAGAGACGCCCCGAAAGCTGCTGACTCCTGAAGTGGTCAATATGCTTACGCGCCTTCATGAATTTAAGGGCAAGCAGGACCTTTTCATCGAGGCGGAGCCGGACGTGCTCTCTTCCTTGCTTGAGATAGCGAAGGTCCAGTCAACTAAAGCATCAAACAAAATCGAGGGCATCCGGACTTCGGACGAACGTCTGGAGGCTATCGTCAAGGACAAGTCACAGCCAAGGAACCGCTCGGAGGAGGAAATCTCGGGTTATCGTGACGTTCTCTCAACCATCCACGAGAGCTATGAGTATATAATGCCGCGTCCCGGCAATATTCTTCAGCTTCACCGCGACCTGTACAGTTTCTCTTCCAGCAGTGCCGGCGGCTCTTACAAGAACTCCGACAATGTGATAGCGGAGACGTACAAGGACGGCAAGTCGAAGGCTCGTTTCATGCCGGTTCCCGCATTCCGGACAGCAGATGCGATGCAGACTCTCTGCACTTACTTCATTGATGCGCTTGAAGTGGGGACGTATGATCCGCTCGTGCTGATACCGATGTTCGTGCTGGACTTCCTAAGCATCCATCCCTTCAACGATGGCAACGGAAGAATGAGCAGACTGCTGACACTGCTGCTGCTCTATAGGGCCGGCTATATCGTCGGCAAGTACATCTCCATCGAAATGCTCATCGAGAAGAGCAAGGAGACCTACTATGAAGTCCTGAAGGACAGTTCAACAGAGTGGCACAACTCCACCAATGACTACCTGCCGTTCGTGAAGTACTACCTTGGCATCGTGCTCAAAGGCTACAACGAGTTTGAGGACAGGGTGGAGTATATCCATCACAGGAATATCAGCAAGGCAGACCGCGTTAGGGCCGTATTCGACCGCAAGGTGGGCCGCATCACAAAGGCTGACATCGCCTCTCTCTGCCCTGACATCAGCCAGACTACCATTGAGAGATCCCTCGCCGAGCTTCTGAAGGAAGGCTACATCGAGAAGTCCGGCAAATCAAGGGGGACTTACTACACGAAGAAGGACTGATGAACGGCGGGCCTTTAAGAACACAAAAAAAGCAACCACTTTTCGTGATTGCTTTTGAAGCGGTGCGGAAGGGGCTCGGACCCTCGACCTCGGGCGTGACAGGCCCGCATTCTAACCGACTGAACTACCGCACCAGTCTTTTTTTTGTGGCTTTCCTGTGAAAGCGAGTGCAAATATAGGCATTTTCCCTTTACCTGCAAACTTTTTTTCTCGAAAAACCCTTTTTTAGAACAATAACGGCAAAAAAGGCGGCGACCTGAGAAACTCAGGCCACCGCCTTCAATCATAATCTGTCTGAAAGATCAGTTAAGTCTGTCAGAGGAATTATTTGACCTCAATCAATTTCTTTTTCGCATCCACGACAGTCTTCGCTTTCTTCGGAATGTTGACTTTCAGAACACCATTCTCTACGTGAGCATCGATCTTGTCGCTCTCGGCATCGTCAGGGAGAAGCATAGTCTGCTGGAATTTTGAGTAAGAGAATTCGCGACGCAGATAGTGGCCGTGTTTCTTCTCGTTGTCCTCAATCTTTTTCTCCATATTGATCATCAAATCACCGTTGTCGTCAAGAGAAACGTGGAAATCATCTTTAGTCATACCCGGAGCGGCAAGCTCAAGGTCGTAACTGTTCTCATTTTCTATGACATTGATGGCCGGAGCCGTGGCATTAGTCTTCTCCATCCAATCGTTATCAAAGAAATCATTGAAAATACTTGGTAACCAATTCTGGTTATAAACTCTTCTTGAAGGTATCATAATAAAAATCTCCTATACTTTAAATTGTTAATAATCATTTTCCGCCTCGGCTCTCATCAAGCCTCAGCCTCGTTTCTTTTACGAAACAATTAGCAATATGTCAATCTCCGTACCAATGCCCAAAATTGTCAAAAATGTTCAAAAAGTGGAAATTTTGTCACTTTATATTGCCATATTGTCAAAATGTATTGTCAAAATGTCGCTTTTAGTCCCTTGGCCTCCAAGAAATGAAATCAGTGAGCGAGATTAGTGAAGCATTGCCGAAAAAGCGGTATATTTGTAAAATTTTCGCCATCAGAAACATTATGCCAGAAGAAGAAAATATTCTCATCAAGGGAGCCAAGGTCAACAACCTCAAGAACGTCACGGTCGAAATCCCCAGAAACAAATTCGTAGTTGTCACCGGAATCTCCGGTTCCGGCAAATCGTCTTTAGCTTTCGACACCCTCTTCTCTGAAGGTCAGCGCAGGTTCGCCCAAAGTCTTTCTTCTTACGCAAGGCAGTTTCTCGGCAGAATGAACAAGCCGGATGTCGAGCTGATTGAGGGGATTCCGCCGGCGATTGCCATTGAACAGAGAGTTAACATACGTAATCCTCGCTCCACAGTCGCCACCACTACGGAAATCTACGATTATCTGAGAATCATCTTCGCCCGCATAGGCCGCACATTCTCCCCAATCAGCGGACAGGAAGTCAGATGCGACAGCACCAACGATGTGATGGCCTTCATATTGGCCGGAGGAGCCGACACTATGTACATCCTCGCTAATCTCAATTGGGACAATAGGGAGGACAAAGTCGAATTGCTGCTCCGTCTCAAGGAAGAAGGCTATTCGAGACTCTTTGGCAAAGAGCCTGTCAAAATTGAGGAAGTGATGCGTTTGGCCGAGACAAAAGACTATCCCGAAGGCCTCCAGTTGCTTGTGGACCGCGTTAGATTGCCTGAATTCAAAGACTGCCTTCCTTATATGCCCGACGGATCACCGATGTCACAGAATGACTGGGAAGATCTCCAGACCAGACTTCTCTCATCCATAGCCTCCGCCTTCAGCGAAGGTGACGGCAACATAACCGTCGTCAGAGGCACCAAGATCAGACAATTCACCAACCGGTTCGAGCTTGACGGAATGTCATTCCGCAAGCCGGACGAATATATGTTCAGTTTCAACAGTCCTCTCGGAGCATGCCCGACGTGCGGCGGCCTCGGGAAAATCATAGGTATAAGCGAGGATCTTGTCATTCCTGACAAGACGAAAAGCATTTATGACGGAGCCGTTGCCTGCTGGCGAGGCGACAAAATGAGCTGGTTCAAAGATCATATAATCAAGAACGCGGATAAATACGGAATCCCGATTTTCGACCCTTATTGCAAACTGTCCGACAAAGTCAAGACAATCTTGTGGGAAGGCAGAAAGGGCGAGACGGAAGAAGAGAGCATAATCGGCATCACAGAGTTCTTCAAATGGGTCGAGGCCAACCGCTACAAGATTCAGTACAAGTATATGCTGAGCCGTTTTTCGGGTCGAACTACTTGTTGCGACTGCCGGGGCAGCAGGCTAAGAAAGGAGGCGCTCTATGTGCGGATAGGAGGCAAGAACATCCACGAGCTCCTTCAGATGAACGTAGGTGAGATCTCTGAGTTTTTTAAAAACCTGAAACTCACTGCCTATGAGGATGCTATAGTTCGCAAGGCCATTGATGAGGTGCTCTCCAGACTCAAGTACATTCAGGAAGTGGGGCTTTCCTATCTGACGTTGGACAGGACTTGCAACACGCTTTCCGGAGGAGAGAGTCAGAGAATCAATCTCGTTACGGCTCTTGGCAGCTCACTTGTCGGTTCGATGTACATTCTGGATGAGCCGAGCATAGGGCTTCATCCTCGTGACACGGACAGGCTTATCTCCGTCCTCAAGAGATTGAGAGACATCGGCAACACGGTGGTGGTGGTGGAGCACGACGCGGAGATAATGCGCGCGGCGGATCAGCTCATTGATATGGGTCCGTTGGCCGGAGTGAACGGAGGCGAGGTTGTGTTCCAGGGAAAGATTGGGGATAAACCGGATGCCAAGACGCTTGACAGGTCGTTGACGCTTCAGTATCTCCAGGGCAAGCGGACTGTGTATATGCGGAAGAAACGCAAATGGACTTATTCCGTGGTAGTCGAGGGTGCTATGGAGCATAATCTCAAGAATATTGACGTAAAATTCCCGCTCGGAGTTTTGGACGTGGTCACGGGCGTGAGCGGAAGCGGAAAATCCTCTCTTGTAGGAGACGTCCTGTATCCCGCGCTTTTCAGAAAAATCAATGAGACAGGGGATTTGCCCGGGATATTCAGAAAACTTTCCGGCAACGTGGACAGGATTGACAGAGTGGAGTATGTGGATCAGTCACCGATCGGCAAGAGTTCCCGATCCAATGCTGTGACATATCTCAAGATATATGACGACATCCGCAAATTGCTTGCGGATCAGCCTTATGCCAAGATGAACGGCTACACTTCCTCGTTCTTTTCGTTCAATCAGGATGGAGGCCGCTGCCCTGAATGTCAGGGAGACGGATTCGTAAAGATTGAGATGCAGTTTATGGCCGATGTGACGATGGTCTGCGAAGCTTGCGGAGGAAAAAGATTCAAACCGGACATCCTGGAGGTCAGATACAAGGGAAAGAACATTGACGACATCCTGAATATGAGTGTTCAGGAGTCCATCGAGTTCTTCGGGGCACAGAAAGAGGACGCTTCAAAGGCAATCGCTTCAAAGTTGCAGCCGCTGGTCGATGTGGGATTGTCGTACATCAAACTCGGGCAGAGCAGCAGCACGCTCAGCGGTGGGGAGAGTCAGAGAATCAAACTCGCTTATTTTCTGTCCATCAATGGTGACAAGAGCGGAAAAGAGAGAATAATGTTTATCTTTGACGAGCCTACAACAGGTTTGCACTTCTACGATGTGGACAAACTGCTGAAGTCTTTTGATGCGCTTCTGTCCAACGGCCATTCAATAGTGGTCGTGGAGCACAATCCTGATGTCATTAAGGCTGCTGACTGGGTAATAGACTTGGGACCCGATGCCGGAGACAAGGGTGGGGAAGTGGTGTTCGAAGGAACGCCGGAGACGCTGATTAGCGAGGGCAAGACACTGACTGCTAAATATTTAAAATAAATCACAATGTATTCTATCGCTATTAACATCGTATTCTTCTTTTTGAGGATAGTCGGCCTTTGGAACGAGAAAGTCCGTTTGTTCGTGAAAGGTCGCAAGGAATTGCTTGACCGCATTGAGGCGGCAGTCAAAGATTATGACGACATAATATGGTTTCACACGGCTTCTTACGGGGATTTTGAAGAAGCAAGGCCGATTGTGGATGCCACAAGGAAAGCATTTCCTGAGCGAAAGATACTTCTTACGTTCTTCTCCCCATCCGGATATGAGGCCAGAAAGACTTACAAGTCAGTGGACTGGGTTTTCTATCTGCCTATGGACACTAAGCGCAATGCCGGGGAGTTCCTTAGAATAGTTCGTCCTGTCAAAGCGATATTCACTATAGGTGAGTACTGGCGCAACTATCTGACTCAGTTGAAGATGCATAATGTTGACACCTACGTTATGTCGGTTAGGATTCTGCCGGATTCCCCTTATCTCAAGTGGTACGGGGCTTTCTACAGAAATCTTTTCAGAAACTGTTACAAGAACATAATTGTGAAAGATGCGGAGTCTGTCAAACTTCTCAAAGGAATAGGAGCTCCGAATGTAACTCACGTTGGAGACGCCCGTTTTGACAGAGTGATTGACATCGCATCAGAGCCGTGGCACAATTCCGTTGTCGAGTCATGGGCTTGCGGCCGGAAGGTGTTCGTAGCTGGAAGCACTTGTCCGGGAGGTGATGACGATCTTGTGATCTATGTCGCGAACAAACATCCTGAAGACAAATTCCTTTTCATTCCCCACGAGATCGAGGCGGTCCCAATCAAGCATATAACCGATTCAGTGAGAGGAGGATGCGTCATTTATTCCGATGTTGAGAAAGCCTTCGAGCCCGATGCCTCGTCTCAAAGCAGGGAAGCGGCGGAAAAGGCTCTTTCCCATGCGCAGGCTCTTGTCATTGACAAAGTCGGTATGCTTTCCAAACTGTACAGGTATGGGTTCGCTTCTTTAGTGGGAGGTGCGTTCATCAATATGCCTCACAGCGTCATAGAGCCGGCCGTCTACGGATTGCCTGTTGCTATGGGCCCTCAGTATGAAAGGGATCTTCATTTCGTGGATATGCTCAGGGAAGGCGCGGCAGTCTCCGTCAAAACAGGAGAGGAACTCGACCAATGGTACGTCAGGCTCAAAACAGAGCCCGCCTTTCTGTCCGAATCCGGCAAGAAAGCTATTGCTTACTGCGCATCCAACAAAGGAGCCACTGAGACTATAATGCATTTGATTTTCGGCTGATTATCTTGCCGCGAGCCCTGTCTTGACAACGCTCCACTCTGTGCCGTTCAGTCCTGATCCCTCGGGTTTGACTGCTATATGGTAGTGGCTGTTGCGCAGCACGTCGTAATTGTTCGTCTTGTCCTTCAGGTAAAATCTGTAAATCAGACTCTCGTCAGGCTTTGTGGTTAAAGAGTCTGACTGATAGTGGCTTTCAATCTCGACAAAGGAGCAAAGCCCGTCAATCGGCTCGTTCAGAATCCCTTGTCTGTTCTCAAGAACGTAAAGGCTGATTTCCCCACTTCTCCCTGAGGCATTTCGAGTGTTCAGAGGACCGGTCTGACTTTGTCCTTTCATAAACCCCACCTTGAAGACATCTCTTTCCGATTCGGCTCTGCTGTCCGAAAACAGACGGGCGGAATTAGGGCAGCCCCCTATTCTGACACTCAGTATGTTGAATTCAACATCTTTGTCGAGGGCCGCCCTGTTGACACTTAATGAGATTTTTGACATCAGTCTGGTCAGGGGAACCGAGACAGTGTCGGATTGACCGATAATGATGCCTTCAATCTTTCCGCTCATCGGTATCCCTTCCTTGTACTCATCGGGATACGTCATATAGTATTTGTAATCAAGAAGATCCTTTTTAGTCCTTATTCCTTTTAGGGCATAGCCCAGATTGGCGCACACATAGTAGGAGTAGGCGCTGTTTCTGATTATCCTTGTCCTGCATTGTGCCCCTGACCCAATCTGAAGAACTTCTTTCTTGCTGAAGAATCTGTGCTCGTCCAGTTCGTCCAGACCGTTGAAGACGAACAAGTTGATGTCAGAGATAATCTGTTCATCAGGGTCTTCCGACTTGGACAAGCAACTTCCGGTCCCGAAATTGAAGACAACGGTTTTCTCCTCTTCCTCAGTCCATGGGGCAACCAAACCTCTGACTTTGACAGTTCCCGGCGCCACTGCCGTGTCGGGATCCGAAGATCCCTTCCTCGTCAAAGTGATGTTCAGAGAATAGTGCTTGTTCCTTGACAGTCCCTCGGAGCCTTTATCAAATCCGCCCCCGAAATACTCACGGTTGACGTTAATGGGATAGTAGTAAGTCCGGCCTTCGATTTCACCCTCTATGACAAGCCTGGTGAAAGGCGAGCCGATGGTCTCGTCCGAAGTGCTGTTGGGATAGCAGAAGAGGTCGCAGCCGGGATGTGAGACGTAGCCGTCCACATCGATCCCGGGATGTTTAAAAACAAGCTCCGGACAAATCATTTTCTCCACATTCTCCACCTCAAGTCTACCACTGTTCAACAACGATATTGGATTGAATGATTCAGTCCGGAGCAGCTCACATTTAGTATTTACGTTAGTGAGGTATATGCGTACATCTTTAAGCTTCTCGTCTTTATAAGGCCTGTTGTGGAAATCGCAGCACAGCGTACTGATGCTGACTTTCGACATCAGCGGTTCCAGTTTGACCGAGCAGCCCGACTTCTCTCCGGCAGTTATTTCCGCGGTTGCGCTCATAAGCGGGCTTTCAGGACTCTCTTTCATCAGGTCGGCCATTCTCTCGTTCAACACGTCAAAACTACCCATCTCGTCCCATTCGTACTTCTCGTCCTGAGAGTTGGCCACCGCCACAAGAATTTTCTTTCCGTTTCTTGAGGCCGCCGACACAGTCCCGCTTGAGTAATTCTCTATCCTCTGATGCGAGTCAAGTCGTCTTAGACTGTCATCGTTGAAAAAGAATATGTCCAGAGTTCGTATCAAGAGGCCGTCCGGGCTTTTCACTTTTATCTCGGTCATTGTCTCATCGCAAATCACATTCTCGTAGCTGCCATCTTCTGCGATTTCCGTACAGCTGAAAAATAAGGTCGGAAGTACTGCGAATGAAAGCAAGGCTACGGTTTGAGTAAAACCGAGTGTAATTCTGGCGCATAAACACTGCGGCATTGTTAGAAGATGAGTATTCCGACCTTTTTTCACTTTATTGTGCGATTAAATTGTCTGTGGCAAATCTATGGATGAAAATCGGGTTTTGCATCATGACATAAAAAACATAAGCGATAAATGTATGTTTTTTAAGTATTTACTGGTTTTTAACCAAAAATATCCTAAATTAGAGGGCTTAGAAAAATTTATTTATGGTATTTATGAAGGCGGTGAGGAGATTGTTCTCCTCAGATAAAAAAGATTTTATCCCTATTTTTTCCCAACAAGCCGGTTTTGTCTGCCAGACTTCAGCCGCTTTGGTCGAGATGCTGAAGACGAGGGATGACAACGAGTGGCTGAGACTCGAGAAGGAAATCAAATTGTGTGAGATTCAAGGTGACGCTCTGCTTAATGAGTTCTACGAATTTCTCTCAGGCAACCTGTTCTCGAAAATCAGCAGATTTGATCTTCAGACCATAGCTATGGCAATGGATGATTGCCTTGACGTGATCAAGGACACTTCCAAGGCTATTCTCATATATATGCCTAACCGTATTGACTCACAGTTGCTTGAGCTTGCTCAGATGATAAAGGCTGAGGCTGACGCGCTTAGGGTGATTTTCCCTCTGCTTAAAGACATAAAGTCGTCATACACACAGATTAATCTCCAGTGTGACAGGGTGAAGGAACTTGAGCATGCTGCCGATGACGCTTATGAGGAGTACATAGGGTTCATTTTCAAGGCCAACATTGATGTCAAGGAGATGATCAAGTACAAGAACATAGCCGAGTGCCTTGAGAATGCCACTGACGCCGGCAAGAAGGTCGCTGACAACGTCCGTAAAACAGTTCTCAAAAGCATCTCTGAGTAAGACAGCTTATCGCAAAAAAAAGAGCGACCCGCAAAGGCCGCCCTTTTTTGATATGTTGTTTCGAAGACTATGCCCCGAAATTATCGTAAAGAATGCTCTCCTCAGGAACACCCAGTGAATCAAGTAGGTTGACCACAGACTGAACCATCATAGGAGGACCGCACATAAAATACTTGATGTCCTCAGGCGTCTCGTGATCCTTAAGATAAGTCTCAAACATAACGTTGTGGACGAATCCCGCAACATATTTGACACCTGCCGCATCAGCAGCCGGATCTGGACGGTCAAGGGCGAGGTGGAAGTGGAAATTAGGGAACTCCTTCTCTATTTCCGCATAATCCTCAAGATAGAACGCCTCTTTCAGACTTCTCGCGCCGTAGAAGAAGTTAACCTGTTTCTTGGTCTTCAAAGTCTTGAATAAGTGCATAATGTGACTCCTCAAAGGAGCCATTCCCGCACCGCCGCCTACGAAGATATATTCCTGACTGTCAGGGTCGTTAGCAGGGAGAAGGAACTCTCCGAACGGACCTGAGATAGTGACCTTGTCACCAGGGTGACGTGAGAACACGTAGGACGAAGCCACACCCGGATTCACCGGCAGAAGAATGTTGCTTCCCTTAGGCTTGCTCCTGTCGAACGGAGGTGTCGCGATTCTGACGTTCAGTTTGACTATGTTGCCCTCTGCGGGATAAGAGGCCATTGAATATGCCCTCATCGTCGCCTCGGGATTGACCATCTTCAAATCGAAGAATTTGAATCTTTCCCAGTCAGCCTTGTAGTCAGCGTCCACGTCTATGTCTTTGAAATCCACCGTGCACTCAGGAATGTCAATCTGAATGTACTCACCGGACTTAAAGTCAAGATGCTCCCCTTCAGGAAGTCGCACCGTGAACTCCTTGATGAAGGTCGCCACATTGTGGTTTGAGATGACCTCGCATTCAAGTTTCTTCACGCTGAGCACTGAATCCGGAATAGCAATCTGCATATTCTCCTTGACCTTGACCTGACAGCCGAGCCTGTAATTGTCCTTGATCTGCTTTCTGCTGAAGAACCCGGTCTCAGTTGGCAGAATGATACCGCCTCCATCGAGAACCTGGACTTTGCACTGTCCGCAGTTTGCCTTTCCGCCGCAAGCGGAAGGAAGGAAGATTTTCTCGTTAGCCAGAGTAGCCATCAGTGACGAGCCCGGAGCAACGCTCAGGACTTTCTTTCCATTGTTCACATTGATGCTGACGGAGCCTTTTGGAGAAAGACTGATCTTAATCCACAGAAGCAGCGCTACAAGTATCAAAGTGACGACAGAGATTGTCACTACTGCTATAATGATTGTAAGTAATATTGAATTCATTTTACTGCCTCCTTAATTAAAGTGAGATACCCATAAAGGTCATAAAGGCCATACCCATAAGACCAACGGTGATAAATGTGATGCCGAGACCTTTCAAGGCATGCGGCACGTTCGCATAAGCCATCTTCTCGCGGATTGCCGCCAGAGTCACGATAGCGAGGAACCAGCCGATACCTGAGCCGAGCGCGTAGACGCTTGCCTCACCTACATTGACGAAATCCCTTTGCTGCATAAAAAGCGATCCGCCGAGAATCGCGCAGTTGACAGCGATAAGCGGAAGGTATATTCCCAATGCGGAGTAAAGAGACGGTGCGAATTTCTCCACGACCATTTCCACAATCTGAGTGATAGCCGCGATCACAGCTATGAATATGATGAAACTCAAGAAGCTCAGATCCACGTCTGCGAGACTCGGGCTAAGCCATTGGAGGGCACCCGGGCCGAGAACGTAGACATTGAGGAGGTAGTTGATCGGCAATGTGACCAACAGTACGAAGATAACAGCGACACCCAAACCGGAAGCTGTCTTCACATTCTTTGACACCGCCAGGTAGGAACACATTCCCAAGAAGTAGGCGAATATCATATTGTCAACGAAGATTGACTTTACGAATAAGCTTAAATATTCCATATCGATTCGAGTTTGATGTTATTTTTCCTGTAAATCCTTCTGAATGCTTCTCTGTATCCAGACGATACATCCGAGAAGAATCAGCGCCATAGGCGGGAGGATAACCAGTCCGTTGTTCATATAACCGGCAGCGTAGAATGACTCCGGAATGACTCTCATCCCGAACAATGTGCCGGAACCCAGCAGCTCGCGGAAGAAGGCCACGATCAAAAGGATGAGCGCATAGCCGGCTCCGTTGGAGATACCGTCGAGAAGAGAAGGAATCGGCTTGTTTGCAAGACCGAAGGCTTCGATTCGTCCCATTACTATACAGTTTGTGATGATAAGGCCGACATAGACAGAGAGTTGTTTCTCAATGCTGTAGGAGAAGGCCTTAAGCAACTGATCCACGACGATCACCATCAAGGACACAACCACGAGTTGTACGATGATTCTCACTCTGTTTGGAATCGAGTTCCTCATTAGTGACACGACGAAACTTGAAAGTCCCGTCACGATGATGACTGAAAGCCCCATAACGAAGGCTCCTTTCAACTGTACTGTTACAGCGAGGGCGGAGCAGATACCGAGCACAAGGACCGTAATCGGGTTTCCCTTGAAAATCGGATTAAGTATTGTTTCTTTTAATTTTGCATTCATAATCTATCCTCCGTTTATTCAGCTACGATTGTGGAATCGGAAACGGCCAGACTGTCAGCCTGTTGCGCAAGAGCGGCAGCGGCCTGAGCTTTTTGTCTGATTGTCTCCACGCCTGATTCAAGATAAGGTTTGTAGGCCTGCAGCCATAGATTGATGGCCACGTCCAAACCCTTTGACGTCATTGTGGCGCCGGTGATGGCGTCTATGGCGTTGGTCTGACCTTCTTTCGCACCGCCTTTGACGATGTTGAAGATTCTGTCCTCTGACAAATCCGTAGTCTTGCCTACGAACTCAGCTCTGAAAGCGGGATCGTCTTTGATCTTAGCTCCCAGACCAGGGGTTTCGCTCGCGTGATCGAAATATGCTCCGGCGAAAGTGGTAAGGTCCTCATTGAATGCGAGATAGCCCCAAATAGGGCCCCATAGTCCTGCGCCGTAGCACGGAATAACCGTCACCTTGGAACCTTCCTTGTTGAAGATGAAGACTGGGAGTCTGAGCGCGTCAGCGTTCCCCTTCTTTATCAAATAGTTCTGAGCTTTCAGATCACTTTCGGTGTAGATCTGACTCTTTGCTTTGTCAAGAGAATCGACAATCTCACCTTTTCCGTTGACAATCAATGCTTTGTCAATGCTCTCAACGTATTTTGAGAGAATCTTGTCATTACCGAGCGCCTCAAGTTCCGATTTCTCTGCGAACTGGGCTGCGGTCAGCATCTGGCTTATCGCCTCTGCTTTGACATTGGCTTCTTGCTTAGGTTTCAATGCCATTGACGTGAAAGCAAGAATCGCAGCGACCAGAATGACAACTACTGTTGTGTAGATGATCGTATATATGTTATTGTTTGTGTTCATACCTATATATTATTAAGCGACTTTGACTTTCTTGGCTCTTCTTGAGATGGCGCGGGAAACCACGCAATGGTCAATTAGAGGTGCGAATGTGTTCATAAGTAGGATTGAAAGCATCATTCCCTCGGCATAACCCGGGTTGAACAGTCTCACCACTATGCAGAGAGCTCCGACAAGGAAACCGTAGATCCATTTGCCGCATTCCGTCTGCGCTGATGTGACAGGGTCTGTAGCCATAAAGACTGTACCGAATGCGAAACCTCCCATAACAAGCTGATAGTAAGCAGGTACGTCAGTCGCGCCGCAAGCAGTGCCGATCCAGCCGACAAACAGAGCGCCGGCAACTGAGGAAATCATAATCTTCCAGCTTGCCACGCCTGTCCACAAAAGAATTACAGCTCCGATGAGTATGGCGATGACAGAAGTCTCTCCGACTGAGCCGGGGGTAAGGCCCGCGAACATATCCCAGAACGACATTCCGTATTGAACTCCGGCGTTGTTCATTGCGTCCAGTCCTTCAGTGGCGAAGGAAAGAGGAGTCGCGCCCGTGGCGCCGTCTATCAGTGATTCTCCGTTGTTAAGTGCGATCCAAGTCTCTGAGCCTGACATCTTGCTCGGGTAAGAGAAGAACAGGAACGCTCTGGTAAGCAGAGCAGGATTCCAGATGTTCATTCCGGTGCCTCCGAAAACTTCTTTTCCAAAGATGACCGCGAAGGCGACCGCTACCGCGAGAATCCAAAGAGGAGTGTCTATAGGCACGATAAGAGGAATAAGCATTCCGCTCACCAGATAGCCTTCGTTGACTTCCTCGTTTCTGATCTGCGCCGAAGCGAACTCAATGGCGAGTCCGACTATGTAGGACACAAGGTACAAAGGTAGCACCTTGAGGAAACCGAACCAGAATTCCTGCCAGAATCCCCATTCCGCCCCGACTGCGAGACTGTGCTGATAGCCTGTGTTCCACATTCCGAAAAGGGCTGCCGGAACGAGGGCGAGCACTACGATAATCATTATTCTTTTAAGGTCAACTCCGTCTCTAACGTGCGCGCCTTTCAGGGTCACTGTCGCAGGGACGCGTAGAAAAGACTCAAAGGCCTCTACCGTTGAATTGAGCCAACCGTAATTTTTCTTTTCCATAATTTTCTTCCTTTAAGCCATTTCTTTAAGCATAAGGTCGATACCTTGTGAGATAACGTCCTGTATGTTGATTTTCGAAGGGTCAACGTATTCGCAAAGAGCGAGATCTTCAGGGAGAACCTCATAGATTCCGTATTCCTCCATCTTGTCGATGTCCTGAGCCATACAAGCTTTCACGAGATAGACCGGGAATATGTCCATAGGGAGCACTTTGCCGTACACGTCTGACATCACGAACGCTCTTGGGCCGCCGTGAAGATTGGTGTCCATTGTGTATTTCTTTTTCGGCGTGAGCCATGAGAAATAAGTGCGGGACGTGCTGAACACTTTGGTTCTAAAAGGTTTGGCCCAACCGAGAAGTTCGGTGTGGTTGCCTTCGTTGATTAGGGTTATCTGATCAGCGAAAAAGCCGAGATAGCCTTCTTCACCGATGCTATCCCCTGAAAGGACGTTTCCGCTGATGAATCTGATGTCTTTTGCGGAATTGTCGTAGAATTCGCTTATGTCTTTCATCGGGATTCCCGGAACTGCCTCAATGTAGGCTGGCTCTTTGGCTGCGGGGCCTGTGACAGCGACTTTTCTGCTGAGATTAAGTTTGCCGGTGCTGAAGAGCTTGCCGATGGCGGCAAGGAACATCGGAGATATTGTCCAGACAGTCTCTCCTTTTTTGATAGGGGAGATGTGGCTTATCTGGATTCCCACGTTGCCAGCTGGATGTTTTCCGCTGAACACGTGTGTGATCACGTTCTCTATTTTGTGGAAAGGAGAGCTCAGGCAGGTGTCTGCGAACAGTGAGAGATGCACGCCTCCGTCCGTCAATTTGGCGAGAGCGTCAACTCCTGTCTGAACGTACTGGAAACCATCCGCAAGGGTGAAGTCAGTGTCGGCTGCCAGAGGGGCCGTGTTGAATGAGGAGATGAAGATTGCTTTCGGCTTCATTGCCGGGTCTGCGAGAATTCCGTAAGGCCTCTGAACGAGAGTCAGCCAAAGACCGCTTTTAAGAAGGGCTTCTTTGATCTGAGCCTCGGAAAGTTCCTCAACTTCCTTTGCGCCGAAATCCAAGGATTCCTGCTTCTCGTCGGTTTTGATACGGATTTCAAGCAACTTTCTTTTTTCGCCTCTGACGATTTCCGCCACCGTGCCGCTCACAGGCGACGTCAACAGAATGTCAGGAAACTTTTTGTCAGCAAGAATAGGGGAACCTGCCACGACTTTGTCGCCTTCCCTGACCATAAGCCTTGGCATAAGACCTTTGAAATCAGTTGGTTTTAAGGCAACAACATCAGGGACGACCGTCTTCTTGGTTTTCAGAGCCGCGATTCCGCTGATGGGAATAGCCAGCCCTTTTTTCAAATCGATGTTGTTTGACATATAATAACTTTTGAGTAATTTATTTCTCGTTAAGTAGACATTTTTCAAATACAGCCGCGAATTTAGTCATTTTTTTCGTAATTTCGCGCCATTATGTCAAACAATGTGAGCGCAGTATTGGAAGGACTCAACAGCGAGCAAAGGAATGCTGTCGAGTGTGTAAAAGGGCCGGTCCTTATAGTAGCCGGGGCGGGGTCGGGTAAGACGAGAGTACTCACCAGCAGAATCGCATTTATAATGGAGAACGGATGTGAGCCTAACAAGATTCTGGCTCTGACGTTCACCAAGAAGGCGGCGATGGAGATGAAGGAGCGCATTGCCGGAATGGTCGGGGGCAGCAATGCCCGAAGGATTTATATGGGTACTTTCCATTCCATCTTCATCAGATTTCTGAGGGAATATGCGGACAGGCTTTCCTATCCGGAGAGTTTTACGATATATGACACGGGGGATTCAACCAGTCTCATAAAGAATTGTCTCAAGGACTTGAAACTGGACGACAAAGTCTACAAACCGAAGGATGTTCTGAGCCGTATTTCGATGGCCAAGAACAATCTTTTCACGGCGGCCTCTTATCGCTCCAATCCTACGATTCTTCAGGATGACATAGCTTCCAAGAAGCCGAAGATGGCGGAGATATTCTCTTTGTACGATGCACGGTGCAAGCAGGCAGGAGTGATGGATTTCGATGATATATTGCTGAATATGAACTTGTTGCTCAGGGACAACCCTGATGCGTTGGAGTCCATATCCCAGCGGTTCGACTATATTCTCGTGGATGAGTACCAGGACACGAATTTCTCTCAGTATCTGATTATCAAGAGGCTGAGCCAGAGACACAAGAATGTGTGTGTGGTCGGTGACGATTCCCAGTCCATCTATGCCTTCAGAGGCGCTAAGATAGAGAACATCATCAATTTCAAGAAGGATTATCCTGAGAGCAGAATTTTCAGGCTGGAGCGTAATTACCGTTCCACTCAGACCATTGTCAATGCTGCGAATTCAGTGATTGAGAAGAACACTTCAAGAATAAAGAAGACGTGTGTCTCGGTGGCTGACGTTGGTGAGAAGATCAAGATTCTCAAGGGTTTCACGGAGAAGGACGAGGCGAATCTGATTGCTATGGGCATTGTGGACAGGATTGCGTCGGCCCACGCCAAGTACCAGGATTTCGCTATATTATATAGAACTAATTCTCAGTCAAGGGCTATTGAGGAGGTGCTCAGAAGACGGAATCTGCCTTATGTGATTTATTCCGGCAACTCGTTTTTCGATAGGGTCGAGGTTAAGGATATGATGGCTTATTTCAAGCTTGTGGTCAACAAGAATGACAACGAGTCTTTCAGAAGGATCGTGAACAAGCCTGCCAGAGGTATAGGGAAGACTTCTCTTGATGCTCTTGATGAGGCTTCCAAGGCAATGGAGTGCTCTCTTTTCGTTGCGGCTCAGTCCGACGGACTTGAGAAGTTCGGACTCGGCAACGCAGCCGTGTCCAAGATCAGGGCCTTCTGCGATATGATCGGAAAGGCTTCTGACAGTGTCGCTCTTAGTGATGCTGACGCGCTTGCGAGGAGTATCGCCAACGAGTCGGGCCTATACGCTTTCTACAAAAGTGACACTTCGGTCGAGGGGCAGTCGAGGACGGCCAACATAGACGAGTTGCTTAACAGCGTGTCGTCTTTCATTGAGGAGAGGCAGGAGGAATACAAGGAGCAGCTGCTTTCTGATGATGCTCCCACTAACACTCCTCTTCCTGCTGTGTCTCTTGACGAGTTTCTGGAGAACGTGTCTTTGCTGAGTTCCGTTGATATGGAGGATGACGAGGACACTAACAATAAGATTGCCCTTATGACAGTGCATTCGGCCAAGGGACTGGAGTTTCCTTATGTCTATGTGGCCGGGATGGAGGAGTCGTTGTTTCCTTCGGGCGGTTTTTACGCCTCCGAGAGTGACATCGAGGAGGAGCGAAGGCTTTTCTACGTGGCTATAACCAGGGCCAAGTTCGCCCTTTCTCTTTCATTCGCCGAGACCAGAATGCGTAACGGTCAGCATCAGAGCAATCCGCCGAGTCGTTTCCTGAAAGAGATTGACAGCCGGTATCTTGAGAATCCTTTGTGTCAGGAGGATGATTCCTCCACCTCCTTCGATGATGACTTCCACTTCGGCTCCGGCAGCTCCTACGGCTCGAGCTCCTCTTTTGGCTCAGGCTCATCCTACGGAAGCGGTCGCGGTTCAGGCTCCGGCTATGGCTCATCCTACGGAAGCGGTCGCGGTTCAGGCACAGGCTCCGGCTATGGCTCATCTTACGGAAGCGGTCGCGGTTCAGGCTGCTCGGAC
>Ga0172377_10002661_pt1 | contig 18292 bp, 19 predicted proteins | sample Pumphouse3metaG_FD_119749 | JGI IMG/M metagenome (GOLD analysis project Ga0172377, IMG submission 119749) | Leachate microbial communities from a municipal landfill in Southern Ontario, Canada - Pumphouse #3 metaG | ecosystem: Engineered > Solid waste > Landfill > Unclassified | place: Canada...
CGCATCACCGCAGCGTGTAAACTCGCTGTATTGGCCTTTAACCAAGCATTGCGAGACAATGTGTTTCAATCTGCTTCCAGCATGGTGTATTCTACATTGATGGCGCTTGTTCCCGGTTTGACCTTCATCTTCACTTTTTTTGGTGCATTCGGTGTTTTGGAACCCATCATCACATTCATCCAAGAATGGCTTGTGGACTTGGTAGGTCATGAAGCTGGTGCCCAATTGATGGGCTTACTCACAACCTACACTTCAAATGCTACCAGTCTTGGAGTAGTGGGCTTGGTATCTTTTCTTATTACCATGGTGCTTTTGATCAACAAAGTCTGGTCAATCATCAACCAACTCTTCCGTACTTCCCGGAACAGGAATGCAATAAAACGCCTTGCAGGTTTTGTAACCTTCCTCATCGTTTCCTGCTTGCTCGCTGCTGCTTATATCAGCATCCAGTCCATAGTGAATGCTTGGTATCTGAACCTGATAGGAGTTGACATTGCCGGTTGGTCGAAACTAGTAAGCATTGCAGCTCCCATCCTCATTACCTGGACCATTTTCTTCATGCTTATCTTTTTCATTCCCAATACCAAGGTGATGTTTTCCTCTGCTTTCATAGGGTCTCTTGCCGGTGTGGTGTTGATCATGGTATTTGGGAAGACCATGACCAAGCTTTCAGGAATGGCTACAAACTTTTCAGTTATATACGGCTCGTTTGCCACTGTATTTCTGTTTCTCATTCTCTGTTATGTATTCTGGGCAGTAATCTTTTATAGTGTGGAACTGGCGTATGTCCATCAGTTCCGACCAGAGAGTCAGACCTATAAAGGTCTTCCCCAGAGCCCTGCGCTGCAACTTTCCGAGGGAACCAACATCATGATGCTTCTAGGAAGCAATTTCCGAAGTGGAAAAGGTGGGACCACCACCAAAGAAATGATGGAACGCCTTGCAATTCCTGACCTTCGCTTATATGGATTTCTCGATTTGCTCACCCAATTGAAGTTCATTACCCCAACAAACAATGGGCACACGTGTTTCATCCCCATGCAACCTTTGGAGAATATGAAGGTCCAGGACCTGGTGACTTCACTATACGGTATGGAAACCATCAATGCCGACGAGCATGATACAGCAGGAGAAGCTATCGCAGCTCAAGTGCAAGCCCACGGAATCGCTTCCTTAGGAAATCTTACCATAGAGAATCTTTTGCAGAGGATTTAGCCGAGAGCTACATCGAGAATCATCATGATGGTGAACCCAATCATACATCCAATGGTAGCAAAATGCGTTCCTGAATGGTCATCTGAAGCTCCTTGGGCTTCTGGAATCAATTCTTCAACTACCACATAAATCATGGCACCAGCTGCAAAGGCAAGAGCATAGGGGAGAATGGGGGTCACCTGTACAACCAAGAGGGCTCCCAGTACGCCTGCGATAGGTTCTACGATTCCTGATGCCTGTCCATAGAAAAAGCTTTTTGTTCTGCTGAGGTTTTCTCTTCGAAGTGGAATGGAAACCGCAGCTCCTTCGGGAAGATTCTGAATACCGATACCTATCGCAAGAACAATGGCGCCCATTACACTCTGGGAATCACCGATTGCAGCAGCACCGAAAGCAACGCCTACCGCAAGTCCTTCCGGTATGTTGTGCAGGGTGATGGAGAGGACCAAGAGGATGCTTCTCCTAAGATGGGTGGGGATGCCTTCAGTCTCATCTTTTTTTGAACCGATATGTGCGTGAGGGAGCAAATGGTCGCTCAACCAGAGAAAACCACCACCTAGAAGAAATCCAATGGCGGCAACCAATGCAGCAGGTACAGGACCTCCTTCAGCCATTTCAATGGCAGGGGAGAGCAGAGACCAGAAACTTGCTGCTATCATAACTCCACTGGCAAAACCCAACATGGAGTTCATCACATGTGGCTTGATGGTTTTGAAGAAGAAAACGAACGCAGCGCCAATGGCGGTCATCGCCCAGGTCCCAAGGTTTGCTACAAGAGCCATTACTATTGGATTGTTCATGTTGATACGATAAAATAGAAGTATTGTTAGGTCAATAGAAAAAGCCCTTGCACAGTGCCAAGGTGAAAGGATATCTTGACCTCTGGAGGTTCCTATGTTGTTGGATGCTACTACCCTGAAAAAAATTGATTCCCTTACGTGGCACTCCTTGCCGGATGTCAGCGATGGGGTGTTGCCTGATGAAGTATGGAAATGTGGGGATCTCGTATGTACGATTCTCAAGAACCCACGTTGTAAAAGTGGAGAAGATCTGGTCTATATCCCCTATGCTATCGGAGTGAAACGCGGTACTTCGCTTGTTCTTGTGGTCTCTCTCGAACAGGAAGACCTTCGTTCCCTTTCCCTTAAGCTGGGATGCTCGCTTCGGGAGCTACAGGAAGATTACAGTACCAAGTCGAATTTTGGAGAGTTGAGAGCCTATATTTATACCAAAGAGGAACGAGAAGATCTTGGGCTCTATGAAGGGAAACTGGACATGCACAGCGTGCGGCTGTTCTTGTTGGATACCGTCTGTGACACGCTTGACATCGTATCAGCTCCTGAGCAAATCAAGGAATAGATTCATTCGTTGGAGTGCCTACATGCCTTACCCCTTTTGGGGGTAGGCATGTGCTGAATCCTATGCAACGGTGCGTACCATCCTCTGCCACCATGTACGGAAAACAAAGGTATCCAGACGCATCATTTCTCCTTACCTCTCTTCTTTGAGCTGGAAGACATTGCGTGAATAATCAAGTAGTCCCTGTGCTTTCATCTTGCTCAGTTCGTTCGACATTGCACTTCGTTCAACGCAGAGATAATCTGCAAGTTGTTGTCTATCATAAGGAATGCTGAACGTTCTTTTTCCTGCTTTCCTCGCTTCCTCAGAGAGATAGGAAAGGAGCTTTTCCTTGGTGCTTCGCTTGGTTATATGATTCATTTTCTTCATGAGCCCAAGGTTTTTTTGGGAAAGCAGTCTGACCATGTTTTCTATGATGGTATGATGGAAAACACAACCTCGACGACATGTGGTGATGATTTTATGCACCCCTAAAAAAAGGATGGTGCTTTCTTCACAACTGATGACTGAAACTTCGCTTTTCTGGTGTGCACAAGCCATGGCCTCTGCAAACACATCTCCCACACCGATCTTCGAAACCAAGGTCCTGTTTCCCCAAAAATCGTTGCGGACAATATTCACAGAACCCTTGAGAATAACTCCTAGGTCTTCGATCACATCACCTTCATTGATGATGATCTGGTCCTTGTGGAATGAAGCCTCCCTTGGTTGTAGGCAGGAGAGCAGATGAGGAATATCAGAAGCATCGAATCCGGTGAAAAGTACATTCTTGATCAAAATCGGCAGCGTATCCACAAATCTTCCTTTTGTTGTAAAAACAACATATTAAATCATGCCCCCATACTATCATGGTAGAAGTATACAGACAATGGAGGATACTCATGATCAGACAAATGATAACGATAGATGAAGAAAAGTGTAATGGCTGTGGCCTGTGTGCATCAGCATGCCAGGAAGGAGCCATTGCAATGATACATGGTAAGGCTGTGTTGGTAAGGGAAGATTACTGTGATGGTTTAGGGAACTGCCTTCCTGTATGTCCTACCGGGGCCATTACGTTTGAAGAGCGTGAAGCTCCTTCTTTCAACCATGAAGCAGTTGCCCAAAACATGGAAAAAGAAATGCCTGCTTTCAGTTGTCCTGGCAGCAAGACCAAGATAATGAAGGAGCAGCACAAAACGACACCCTCAGAAAAGGTCAATCTTGAAAAACCGACCAGCCAATTGGGTCAGTGGCCGGTGCAGATCAAATTGGCGCCGCCAAATGCAGCGTACTTCAATGGATGTGACTTGCTTATTGCAGCTGACTGTTCAGCCTATGCGTATGCAGACTTCCACAACACCTTCATCAAGAATCATGTGACACTCATTGGATGTCCCAAACTTGATAGTGGTGACTATGCAGAAAAGTTCACTGAGATTTTTGCAAACAATGATATACGCAGCATTACCGTCGTTAAGATGGAAGTTCCTTGCTGTGGTGGGCTGGACTATGCAGTCAAGCGAGCCATTGAAGCCTCCCAGAAAATCATCCCACTTGCAGTGGTGACGCTTTCCACTGAAGGTGAAATACTCAGATAGGAGAGAAAAAGGCTGATCAAGAATAATCGGTCAGATATCCTCTGTTTTTTCCAAATCAAGGGCCTTGTTGATGCTTCCTCCACTTCTTGTAAGCAACTCTTTTGCTTTTTGGGAGGAAGTATTGAGCATCCCCATGAGAATTGCTATCCGGACATTCCCGTTTGACTGGATATAGAGTTCTTCAGCTGTTTTTTGATCACAGCCGGTTACCTCGATGATGAGTCTTTTCGCCCTGTCAACCAATTTGGCGTTCAGCGGCATCATGTCCACCATCAGATTGTTGTAAACCTTACCGATACGAATCATCGCAGCCGTGGTGATCATGTTGAGCACCAGCTTCTGGGCAGTCCCTGATTTCAACCTCGTTGACCCCGTGATGATCTCAGGCTCAACGGCCAGGTAAATCTTATGATGTGCATGGTCAAACACCTTGGAGTGCTCATTGCATGATATCGCACCTACCTTTGCTCCCAAACTCCTTGCATGGATCATCGCTCCCAGAACATAGGGAGCTTGACCTGAGGCTGTGATCCCCACCAATACATCATTCTTATTGAAAGATCTTAACTCCAGTTCCTTTATCCCTGCCTTAGGATCATCTTCTGCACCTTCAATTGCCGTTGTCAACGCTGCAGTGCCTCCAGCGATGATTCCCTGTACCATCGTAGGGGGAACCCCAAAGGTTGGTGGACATTCAGAAGCATCCAGAACCCCTAATCTGCCGGATGTTCCCGCACCGATATAGAACAACCGACCTCCGTTGGTAAAAGAGATCACCACATCATCTACCAATGCTGCGATGGCCTCAAGTTTCTTTTCTACGGCAAAAGGAACTTTCTTATCTTCGGTGTTGATGATTTTTAGAATTTCCAAGGTCGATTTCGTATCGATGCGAAAAGACGCAGGATTTCTTTGTTCTGTAGTCGGGATTGATGTATCCATGTTGGTGTCCCTCATTTGACTGCTCCCGCGGTCATTCCTTTTATGAAATATTTAGACATGAACAGATAGAGGATGAGCATGGGCAAAATAGCGATGGTAAGACCAGTGAATAAAAGACTCCAGTTGGTGCTGTGCTGTCCAAAGAATGTGCTCAATCCCACAGGAAGGGTCTTTATTGCATTGGACTGAAGGAAAATCAAAGGGAAAAAGAAATCATTCCAGATAGGGACCGAATTGTAGATGGTCACCAAGGCGATTGCGGGGGCTACCATCGGCATGACGATTCTTCTGTAAATGGAAAAATCATTACACCCATCAATCCTGGCTGCATATTCGAGTTCAATAGGTATCGACTTCATGAAACCTGAGAGGATGAAGACGGTGGAGGGAATTCCCATTGCCATGAAAATCATGATGATGGACAACTGGGAGTTGATGAGTCCCATTTTTTTGATGAGGAGAAACAAGGGTATGATGGCAGCCTTCAAGGGGAGCATGATGCCACTGAGAAACACCATATAAACCAATGTGTTTGCTTTATAGGTATATCGGGCGATACCATAGGCAGCCATTGACCCAAACAAAATGACGAAGGCCATGGCAACCCCGGTCACAAAAATGCTATTCAGAAAATACCGGGAAAATCCCTTGTCTATCCAGACTGTCTTGAAGTTTTTGAAATCAAGGGAATCGGGAAGTGCAAAAGGTTTTGAAAGAATGGCCCTGTTGGTTTTGAAGGATGAAATGACCATGTTGAACAGTGGATAAATAATCAGCACAACATAGATGAGCATGATGGCAATCATCAGTGTGATGAATAGCTTTTTTGCTAGCGAAGCACCCCTATAGCGAAAGTCGGTTATCATAGCTGCACCTCCTTTCGTTTGGTGAAGAATATTGAAACCAAGGAGATGGCAAAGGTAAGGAGATAGATGATCAATCCGATGGCTGAACCGATTCCAATTTCAGGACTTCCTGCATCTACTGATCCAAAGGCAGTTCGATAAAACAAGGTTCCTATCGTATCGGTGGAATAGTTGGGAGCTCCATCGAGACCTGTCATGGTATATACCTGTTCAAAGACATTGAGGCTCCCAATTACCGTAAGCACGGTGATGATCGTAATTGCCGGAATGATCAAGGGGAAGATGATCTTCCAGAACAGTTTCCATTCGCTCACTCCTTCGAGATACGCGGCTTCCAGACACTCCTGAGGTACTCCATCAATGGCGGCCAGAAAAACCAAGGTCGGAAAACCAACCCAACGCCAGATGTTTACCATGATAAGAGACGGGGTTGCCAACTGTTCTGCACCCAACCACGCCCGTTTGAGGTTGTCGAGTCCAATGAGATCAAGAAAATTATTCAAAAGCCCGGTCGGCTTGAGGTAAATCCCCCACAAGAATCCAACAGCAACGATGGAGAACAGAACGGGGATGAAAAAGATTCGTTTGAAAGCTTGGGCTCCAGGGATGTTTCTGCTTAACAGATACCCTAAGAGGAGTCCCAAAGAGTTTTGGATGAGCATGGTTGAGATGAACCACGTCCCATTGTTTTGCAATGCATTGAGGAACCGTTCACTATAGGGATACATCGTCAAAAGTCGACGAAAATTTTCCAATCCGATGAATTCATTCCTGATCAGTTGGTTCCAGGAGAAAAGGCTGTTGAACAGCGTCATGAAAAGAGGAAGCAGGATGAAAACACCCACAACAAGGAGTGCTGGAGTTATAAACAACAGTATCCAAGAGGTTTTGATCAATGTACGTTGGTTCATGGCAGTTCCTTGTTGCAGGCAATCATGATCCATACAGGGAAACCCTCTATGGATCATGTAATTGCAACGTAAATATGTCTATTTCTGGAAAGGTTTGTAATAGGATGCGATACCGTCTTGAATCTGCTTTGCGGCAGCTGCAGGAGTCAACGTCCCTGCCATGATGCCCTGAGCGGCTGCTTGCCACAAGGAAGATCCAGTAGGTTGGTTATAGCGGAAGCCAACCAAGAAAAGGTAGGGAGTTGCATTCTTTTGCAGCTCAAGTACCCGGGCGATGAATGGATCGGCTGATGCATCAACTCCAGGGACGGAGGTGACCATCTTCATATCCGTTACCATGGCTTTGCCGAACTCTTTGGAAGAAAGGAACTTCAGGAACTTGATGCTTGCATCTTTCTTTGTGGAGTTTGCATTCATTGCAAAGTTCATGTCTGCATATACTGAAACGTATGCAGGGTCAGAGGCTTTTTCTCCAGGAACCGCAAAGATATCAAAATCGAGGTCAGGGTTCTGGCTTCTAAAGAATGCAGCTTCATACGAACCAGCGATCAAATGAGGAGAGAGTTCATTGATGAAATTTGACCTCATGTCCTCATAGCCGATTCCCATGTACATGTCAGGCATATATTTGGTAAGGGATTTCATCTTCTCTACCATGGTGATGAAAGCAGGATCTTGGAAGTTTTTATCTCCCTTGACGACTGCATTGTAGAATTCCGTTCCACCGTAGAACCCTGCACCCATTCCTCCGAGCATGGTTTCCAGTGTCCATCCATCTTTAGCACCATTTCCCAACCCGATGTAGCCGGCTTTTTCAGCAGCTTCAAAATTTGCAATCAGTTCATTCCAGGTTTTTGGAATGGAGAGTCCGAGTTCCTTGTAGATTGCTTTGTTGTAAAACATGAAAACGGTCTGGCTCACAGCAGGACTTCCATAGATTTTTCCATCGGTGGGGGAAGTAGCCCCAAGCAGCGCTGTAGCAGAATAGTTCTTGAGTTCGGGCATCCACTGTTCAAGTGGTTCAAGAAAGCCGGAATCAGCAAATGTTGCCAGTCCACCATAGGCACGGCCTTGGAACACATCAGGACCAGATCCACCTGAAAGGGATGCTGACAAAATGGTGTTGTACTCCGTGTTTTTATGGGCGGTCTGCACCACGGTGATATCTGGGTTGGCCGCTTCAAATTTGGCGATTTGACTTGCGTAGAAATCTACATCTTCGGGACGCCAGGTCCAGAATTCCAGTACGGTCATTTCTTGTGTTCCTGTAGGTTTCTGTTCTGCAGTACCTGCAGCAAACAGACTGCCACCAAGAACCAAAGCAATGAGCAAACAGATGACAACGTTTCTTTTCATTGAATCACTCCTTTTATTTGTGAGACTCCCTTTGTTCTTGGAAACTTCTTCCAAGATAAGTAATTCTGAGCCGCACTAAGAAGATTTGTCAAGAAAAATATAAAACAAAATTTTAGGTATATTGAGTAAAGTATGAAAAAAAATTTTAAACAAAAAGGAGTGAAAGTCGTTGAGTATTGTTGGAACTGTGAAGGGAAAGCCTTCTGTGCAAATAAAAATGACCGCGGTCAAAAAAATGTTGACCGGAGGATGATCTCGTCGTAAGCTAGGTGAAAAGGTGGTCATATGCATATTGTAGTTCCTATCAAACAGGTCCCTGAAACAAGTAATGTTCAGATGGACAAGGAGAGTGGTACCATGATCCGATCCGGATCTGATGCCATCGTGAATCCTCTCGATCTTTATGCCTTGGAAACAGCGTTGCAAATCAAGGAACGTCATGGTGGAAAGATAACCGTGATAACCATGGGCCCTGCAAAAGCAATCAAGGTCCTCAAGGAAGCCATAGCCATGGGTTGTGATGAAGCTCTTCATCTGTCGGACAGGGCTTTTGGCGGTGCCGATACCTGGGCTACGTCCTACACGATTTCAAAGGCGATTGAAAAGTTGGACAAAGTCGATCTCATCATTGCAGGAGAACGGGCAACCGATGGTGATACAGGGCAAGTAGGGCCGGGCCTTGCATCCTGGTTGGGTATGAGCCTGGTAACCTACACTTCCCATATTGAAGAGATTACAGACTCCTATCTTGTTGCAGAGCGTTTGCTTGAAGAAGGATATGTGAAGGTCAAGGCGAACCTTCCTACAGTTCTAACGGTAGTCAAGGAAATTGCCATACCTCGTCTTCCTACGTTGAAAGGGAAAAAAAGGGCGATGAAGATGGAAATCCCTCTCTGGGGAGCCAAGGAACTGGCATGCGATCCAAACAATCTTGGTTTGCAAGGTTCTCCCACCCGCGTGGTGAGGATTGAGAGTCCAAAACTTACACGTACCTGCACGGTAGTGAGGGCGACCGATGAAGCTTCTACCCATGAAGCCGTCGACCAGTTGTTGCAGTTTCTTGCCGATAAAAATCTGCTTCCCAGGAGGAAGGACCAATGAAAGATGTATGGACGCTCAGTGAACAGCATGCAGGGAAACTCAAGGAGGTTTCCTATGAATTGCTTGCAAGAGGAAGAGCTTTAGCTGATACCCTTGCAAGTAATCTTTGTGCAATCGTACTAGGAAACAACATGTGTGAGCAGGAGCTGCAAACTTTGATTCATCATGGTGCAGATATTGTCTATTACGTCCAAGCTCCCTGCTTGGAAGAGATGGTTTGTGAAACACATGCAAATGTGTTGGAAGCTTTGATCAAAAGGTACGCCCCTCATATCGTGCTTAGTGCAGCTACAACGATGGGCAGAAGTGTTTTACCGTATGTGGCGGTGAAAGTGCATACCGGACTGACTGCTGACTGTACTGATTTGGCCATAGAAGAGGAGACGGAGAACCTTCTCCAGACCAGACCTGCCATTGGTGGAAATATTCTGGCCACCATCAAGACTCCACACCATAGACCCCAAATGGCGACGGTACGTCCTAAATCCTTCAGAAAGCTACAAATTGATACTGCTAGAACGGGAACGATAGTGAACGTGGAATGGAATCCTGCTTGGTACGATGGTAGGGTGCAGGTCTTGGGGATTCGGGAAGAGAGTGATGTCGATGGTGCCCTGGAAGAAGCTGATATTGTGATCAGCGGAGGGAGAGGGCTGAAGAAGCGTGATAATTTCCACCTTATCGAAACGTTGGCACACAGTATGGGTGCTCAGGTGGGAGCCTCACGCGATGCAGTGGATCGTGGATGGAAAAGCTATCCTCACCAGGTAGGGCTTTCAGGGAAAACCATTTCCCCAAAATTGTATATGGGAATTGGTATTTCTGGTGCGGTGCAACATCTGGCGGGAATAAAGACATCAGAGTGTATTGTTGCAATAAACAGCGATGAACATGCAAATCTCATCCAGGTAGCTGATTTTGCTGTGGTGGGAGATTTATTTGCCATCGTACCTGAACTGTTGAGACGACTTGCTGAAATGGATGGTGAATGATGAAATACAACAAGATAACCAGTGAGATACTTGCAGAATTGGTCGCAATTGCCGGTCCCCATAACGTACTTGCTGATTGTGATCGGATGGAACATTACAGCCATGATGAGACTTCTGTTGAAGAATACGGTCATATGCCTGAAGCGGTGGTAACTGCGGAATCAACTGAACAGATTGCTGCAATCATGAAACTTGCATCTAGAAACCTCATCCCGGTCACTCCAAGAGGGGCGGGATCAGGACTCTCTGGTGGTGCAATTCCTCTCTATGGGGGCATTGTCCTGTCGGTTGAGAAGATGAACAAGGTTTTGGAAATCGATGAGAAGAATCTTACCGTTACAGCAGAAGCAGGAATCATCACCAATGAGTTGAACGAGCAGCTTGTTTCTCAAGGCCTCTTTTTCGCTGGGTACCCCATGAGTCTTGAAACGTGTTTTTTAGGAGGAAACATCGCTGAGAATGCAGGGGGTGGAAAGGCGGTAAAGTACGGGGTGACCGGAAGGTATGTCTTGGGTTTGGAAGTGGTGACTCCTCAGGGCCAAATCCTTTCCCTGGGGGGAAAGGTCACCAAGGATGTGAGTGGGTATGACTTGAAGCAGCTGTATATCGGTTCTGAAGGTACGCTGGGAATCATAACCAAGGCCACCATCCGGTTGCTCGGGCTTCCCAAGGCAAAATCAGATTTACTGGTTCCTTTCAAGACTGCCCAGGAAGCCATCGATGTGGTTCCCCTCATCATGAAGGCGGGAATCATCCCCACCAGTATTGAATTCATGGATAGGACTTCCATCGAAATGTCCTGCAGTTATTTGAATGAGACGTTGCCTTTGGAAGGTGTGGGAGCCATGTTGCTGCTTGAGTTGGATGGGAATAATGAGAATCAAGTGGAGCAGGATATGATCTCGGTCGGCGATCTCTGTGAGGCGAACGGAGCGATGGAGGTCTATATTGCCGAGGATAAGAACACACAGGAGCGTATTTGGTCGGTGAGAAGGAACATTGCCGAGGCTCTGAAAGTGTATAGCCCTGTGCAGAGCCTTGAAGATGTTGTGGTTCCCATCAATTCGATCGCTCTGGTCCTTCCTGAACTTACACGACTATCAGAAAAGTACGGGGTGACCATACCTTGCTATGGACATGCGGGGGATGGAAACCTTCATGCTACTGTTGTCAAGGATCCAGAGACTTCCCAAGAGAGGTGGCATGAAATAGAAGAACAGCTTCTCAGTGAGCTCTATGCGTTTATCGTAGGTGAACTGGGTGGAAAGATCAGCGGAGAACATGGTATTGGGTTGAAACGCAAGAAATATTTGAGTGATCTTATGTCTGCTGATGAGTATGCTCTGTCCTGCTCCTTGAAGAAAGCCTTTGATCCTCTTATGATCATGAATCCGGGGAAAATTCTAGTAGAGGAAATCTGAGATGGGCAAAACAATGATCGAGGGAAAAACCAAGGCGGAACGGACTAAAAGCTTGATATTCGAGAGTGCCCTTACACTTTTTAAGCGTAAGGGTTTTGAACAGACCACCATTGAAGAGATCACTTCCAATGCTGGGTTGGCGAAGGGGAGTTTTTATACCTATTTTTCAACCAAGAGTGACATCATTGTGGAAGAGTTTTGGGCTATTGATTCGTACTACCGTAGTATTGCTCCCCGTCTTGTACAGTTACCAACCGCTTCTGAAAAACTGATGAAGTTTACTGAGTACCAGATGCTCTACGTTCGGGATACCATAGGGTATGAGACGTTGAAGGTGCTGTATGCCAATCAGGTGCTCAAAGATGGGTCTGACAAGGTCATTGTTGATAAACATCGTTTTTGGCATACGTATATTGTAGAAATCATTGAAGAGGGCCAGCTGTCGAAGGAGTTTATGAATACCCTTGATGCTCAACAGCTGGCAACTTATTTCAATAGGGCGATACGAGGCCTTCTCTTGGACTGGAACATACGTTCCGGTTCATTCGACTTGGTAGAGGAGGCTTTGCAATATTGCAAGGTCTTACTGTTGGGTTCTTTGAAGAACTAGATCCTAAGCGTGCTCAATACTCGGCAGTTCGATGGTCGTTATGAGTCTTTCTGCATCAGAAACTTTTATCAACAGACTTCCTTGGGCCGGAAAGTCAAGAAGTAATCGGTAATCATGGGTTTCTGTATGGAAGTGAGCTTCAAGATTTTTCTCTTTGATTTTCTTGTTGTATCCATATTCCAAGGGGTAGCTGAGGTTGCGCATTTGTGGATGGGCAATGAACAGATAGTAGTCATCTCCAACTTTCCTACACCAATAATCAAGAGTCTGTGGGGATTGCAGAATAGGATGCACTACAGAGATTTCCGTAGATTCATAGGATTGAAGTCGTGCAAGCAGCCGTGCATATTCACTATGCTTGATCTTTCCCGGTTCCTTGGGCCATTGCTTGAAGATGATGGGGGCTCCTTGTTCTTTCAATCTTGCTAGCTGCACCAATGAAGAGAGGACCATCCATTCTGAGTCACAGAGCAATGCTTCAAACCGTTGCGTTCGGTAGATGAGAATGTTCTTATCATACTTAAGTTCTTCAAGCCATTTTCCCGAGAACCAGAGAGGTCTGTATGCAGACAAAGTCTCTTGCATATGGACCTCCTGCAATTCCCAATAGAAGTTGCTGCTTGGTTTTTTCATTTCTTCTGGAAGTTCATCACGCATCCATTGGTCCTCGAGAGGAAAGTAGACTGCGAGGCTAGAATAGGTTTTTCCTTCCTTTTGTTTATTGCTAGAATACCCAGGAAGTTCCAACTGAGAGAGAGAAGGAGTCAGCTGCATTCCAGCTGAACACATCTCCAGCTTCCCCACTAGTTACCGATCCATATCCCAAGACCGAAAAACCTTCGAACACATTCCAGGAGAAGCCTATGGTGCTTTTACTGGACAGGTCTAAAGGAGAGAGTATCGACTGGAAGCTCAATGCCAGAGAAGGGGAGATCGCATAATTTAGCTCAGGGTATAGCAAAAGTGCACAGTTCTTATTATCCAAAGCCGAAGCAAGATCCCAATCTCCGAAGGGGCGTAACAAGAACTCCAGCCTGAGGGTCATGGACCTGTCGTTTTCAAGCTGAACATACTGGAACAGACCTGCACTTGCCAACCATGAAGTAAGAGTCGATTGTGCAATATCTCCGGTTACAGGAATGGTGAGGGAACTGGAAAGATACCAATCAGGGCCGAAAGAACCTTGGAAGCTTACATAAGGTTTATGTACCCTTGATCCGCTTTCCCTCTTCGTAGCATAGCCTCCCTCAACCTTGATATCCTGAATCGTTCCATAAAAACGCCCACCAAAGGTCATATCAGTAGGGTCTGTAGTATCTGAGGGCATCATTACTGCTTCAGCAAAGGAGAAAAAGTCGATGGGATAATTGATCGAAACCATCCAGGTCGTCATATTGCGAAGCTCTGTCTGGGTGAAATCAAGTGCGGTGTCACTACTACCGTAGAGAACATCTGCAGCATTGAACACCCTTCCATCACCCCAAGAGAGCCTAGTCTTGCCCATGGTCAAACGAAAGGAGGGGAACTTAGCTTTCAGATAGGCTTTATGCACCACATCATCCAAAGACGTAATCGTCACCGGTGTCGATGCCTTCAGGACCACTTCACCTCTTACGTTTCCTTTGTTTGCAGAAGGGATGGCTAGAGAGAGGGAAGCGGGCATCCTTGCCATCCATACATCAGTATCTGCTCGATACGCGAGGGTAGGCAACATGGTCATGCTCACTACCGGATTCTCACTAGCAAAGAGGGAAAGAGGGTATACCAAGAAAAAAGATAGCAATAAGGAGATGCCAGCATGTTTGTTTACCATGTCAGATTCTCCAATGTAAAGATTTTTTTATCCAACACAGGATTTACCTCCAGAGAATCAAGACGCATGTAGGTATGTGAATCACGTTTCATTTTATCTTCAATCCTGGTCTCGGAAGCAATGACTCTTCCTCCTGCTTCAAGGGTGGACAAGACCTCCATTTCCTTGAGTAACCGGCCTTGGGCTGTTGAATACTGTGCTTTCCAGACAAGGTAGTTTTCAGTGTCGATCCAGAGCTTTTGGACTGGATATGCAACGGAGCGGGTCGTAGCTGTCAACGTGATGACGTAACACATGGTATCCTTGAAAGCCTCCGTACCTTCCAAAACCGCCTTGTAGTTGTCAAGAGTGTTTTTCTCTTCGGTCATGTCCTCATAGGAAATGTCCGATCCGAGCATTGATTGCCTCAGTGCAGCTCCCTGCAACCTGATCAACTCCTCAGCATCAGGATAAAACAGATAGAGACTTCCCTTTGTCCTCAATATTTTTTGACCACGTTCTGCAGTACTGGTGAATTCGATCAAGGAATCGGATTCCCCTTGGGACCACGCATTGAACGTACTGGTCTTCGTTCCAAAACGATCCTTGGTTTGAATGGATCCGGTGGAATAAGAGGTCTCAAAAGTTGCCAGTTCATCCATTTTCTGGATAATCTCTTCAGCGCTGACAGCTGAGAGATTTGAAGGAAAAAAAACCAATAGCAGGAGTAAAGGAAAGAGTAGGTGTTTTTTGGATTTGTCATGCTTACACATATCGTAAAGCCTCCACAGGTTCAATTTTTGATGCACGGCGAGAAGGAATAAATGTTGCAAGAGAAGAAATGACTACTGCATACAGCCAGATAAAGAACGATTTGAGAATATTGACCTGCGGATAGAAGATCGAAGAGACTTCCAAGTCGATTCCGCTCATTGCATCAGTAAAATTTATCCCGACTTTACTGAGATAATAGTTACCTATCATTCCAATGATCACTCCTACTCCCGATCCTATCACACTGATGAAGAACCCCTCCAGAAGAAAGAGTTTGGTCAACTCACTTCCTTGCATTCCCAACGCTGACAGGGTTCCTATCTCTCTCATCCTCTCAAAGATCACCATCATGGTGGTGTTGATGATAACGGTGCTTCCCAACAGGAAAAAGAAGATTGCTACAAAGTAATAGGCTACTTTCATGATGCGCAACATACTGTACATGATGTTCAGGTTCTTCCATGAACGGGTATCTGTCTCGATGCCCAAAGATTGGGAGATCTCGTCATGAATTTCCTGAGCAACTAATGATTCCTTGGCTCCATCCTTAAGCAAAACCAAAATCTCTTGTGAGAGACCTTCCATTCTGAGAAAGTATTGCATTCTGTCCAATGGGGCCCAGAACATATTCGTATTCAAGGATCCTACTGGAAAGGTTGCGATACCTACCACTTGCAGGGTAATGGCATTGCTGCCTCTTGCGGCTGTGGTGGTAAGCATCGTCACTTTGTCGCCGATGGATAGGTTCAACTCCCTTGCCATGGCAGAACCGATGAGCATTTCATTCTTTCCCTGTTCAGGAAGTCTCCCTTCCTTGAGAATAGCCGGAAAATCGATGAAAGCCTCTTCTGTGGAAAAGTCAGCACCGACTCCCATCACTACCTGACTGTTTTCCCCAATGTACATGTTTGCTGGAAACGAAATTCTTGCAGTTGCACTCTCTACTGAAGGGTTGTCCATGAGGATAGGAGCGATTGCTTCCCAATCAACACCCAGATGAAGCGGGTTGTACCGTTCATATTTTTCATAATCGACATTGCGGATCCGTACCTCTCCGGTATAGTAGGATTGCAGGTTGTTGGCCATGTCGATCTCCATACCATCGAGCAACCCAAAGAGCATGACGATACTCAACGCTGAAACCGAAATGGCAACAGCTGAAAGAATCGAGCGTCTGAGATTCCTGAATATATTGCGAAACGCAAGTCGCGGTAATTTAGTGGTCATCGTCAATACCTCCTATTGGTGCCTGAGACAGGATGGGATATCCATTTTCAGCGCTCTGCTGATGGGTATCCATGCAACTATCATGGAAAGGCCGATTCCCGCAACAAACGCTTCTATGAACGAGCTCATGCTCCACGCCCCGCGGAAGACACTCTGGATTCTATATCCCATATCCAAATCTCTCATCATCCACCCGAAATCGATACCGACATTGACCATATAGAGATTGGCCAACAGTCCCAAGACAATTCCAAAAACGGCACCAATGAATCCTATTCCTCCTGCTTCAATGAGGAACGCTAGACGAATATTGTTGTCACTCATGCCCATTGCACGCATCATACCCAGCTCTCTGGTTCGTTCATACATTGCCATAAGCATGGTGTTGGATATCCCTACTGCTGCAATGATGAAAACCAAAAAGAGAATCATCGAAGTTCCTCCGCGTTTTGCCTCGGCAATTGCCAGATAGTCCTTGGCCAATTCTTTCCAGCTATGTACTTCAAGATCAAGGTGCGAAGCTTCAATTTTTGCCTGGATCTTTGCCATCTCAACATCGATATCCTCATGTTCAGGGAGCAGTACATCAATTTCGGTTACCGCTTGATTCATACCCAGATAGTAGCCTGCTGTATCCTTGTCCATCATGAGAAGCGTTCTGTTTACATTGGGATTCGGGCAATTGAGGATACCGACGATCTGCATGTCCATCGCTTCATAGAATCCTCCATTTCCCCTTGCCACCAAGGTAATCCAATGACCTACTTTTGCGTTGATGTCCTCAGCAAACCAAGATCCGATGAGAATCCCATTCTCATCTCCTTTCTCCAAAAAACGTCCATCGATCAAGGTGTCTGAGAAATGGAAAACATCATTGTCTGTTTCTGGATCGATAGCTGTAACCAGCACATTCATGTTCCCATCCTCACCGAAGTCCTCACTATAGAGTATCATATCAGCAGTAAAAACCGTACGTGCAGTTGCCTTCCATCCATTCTCATCCAGCAGGGCGAGTACAGCATCAGGATTTTCTATGGAGCTTTCCATGGGAAAAAGCATGCGGTCTTCCCAATAAGAAGGTGCATGAATCCTTGCGGAAGCAGTCTCATACCAACGCAAGTTCCTCATGGATTCGTTTTCTGCTCCGATAAGGATGGAATCGACCAAAAGATACATCATCAAGCCCACGGCAATGGCTACGGCCGTGATGGATGTCCTTCTCTTGTATCGGCTCAAATTCTTGAATGCAAGGGTGATGATGAATTTCATAACTACCTCCTTTCGTCACTGACAATGTTTCCATCGTGCAACAGGACAAGACGTGAGGCGTAATCCATCACCATTTGGTCATGGGTGGAGAAGATGAAGGTCGTATGATATTTTTCATTCATTTTTTTCATCAGCTTAAGAATCTCTTCACCTGTTTTTGAATCCAGGTTTGCTGTAGGCTCGTCTGCCAAAATGATCTGCGGATTTTTCACCAATGCCCTGGCTATGGCAATACGTTGTTGCTGTCCTCCACTGAGTCGGCTGGGTCTGCGATTTTCCATGCCTTCCAAGCCCACTTCTTTAAGAACGGCATACGTGCGTTCGCGGATTTCTTGCTCAGGTACATTGAGAATGGAAAGAACGAATGCGACATTCTCATAGGCTGAGAGGACTGGAATCAGATTGTACGTCTGGAAGATGAATCCCAGATTATTGCGCCTGAACTCTGTCTTCTCTTTTTTATTCATCTTGGTGACTTGTTGCCCGTTGATCAGAATCTCTCCTTCATCGAGCGAATCAATGCATCCGATGAGATTGAGCAGCGTTGTCTTGCCTGAACCGGAAGGACCAGCAATGGACATGAACTCACCATCTCCAACTTCCAGAGAGACTTTCTTCAAAGCCTTCACTACACTTTCACCTGCGATATAGTTGCGTGATACCTTATCTACCTTGATCATGATCTACTCCTCTGTAGGCTGGTTTTTCTCTTCTTCCATTTTTCGTTTTAGTGCCTCTCCCTGTTGGAAGGCAGCACTGCCCATCACCGATCCAAAATCCATATGGTCGAGTATGGAGGCAGGCAACATCATCATGGTGCTGTTCTTTCGAATCCCTTCATAGATCATGTTCATGGAACGGAGTTGGAGGGCAACCG
>Ga0172377_10002662_pt1 | contig 18282 bp, 13 predicted proteins | sample Pumphouse3metaG_FD_119749 | JGI IMG/M metagenome (GOLD analysis project Ga0172377, IMG submission 119749) | Leachate microbial communities from a municipal landfill in Southern Ontario, Canada - Pumphouse #3 metaG | ecosystem: Engineered > Solid waste > Landfill > Unclassified | place: Canada...
ACCTCTTTTGAAAGTAGAAAATCTTTCATGCGGTTATTCTTCTTTTAAATTAGAAGGAATTAATTTTTCTCTGCCTAAAGGAATTTTTGCCGGTATTATCGGACCAAACGGTTCGGGTAAAACGACTTTGTTTAGAGGTATCATGGGGATAATTCCAATTCTTAAAGGAAAAATTTTTCTGAACGGGAAAAATATGGATTCTTTTTCCTTAAAACAGCGGGCACAACATATAGCTGTAGTTTCTCAATCAACAGACAACGATGATATTCCGGTAGAAGATTATGTAATGATGGGAAGATACCCGTATTTCAACAGTTTTCAATTCTTTGAGACCGAAAAGGATAAAGAGCTGGCTTATCAATTTATGAAAGAAACTGATATTTTTCAACATCGTCACAGATTAATATCAGAACTGAGCGGAGGAGAACAGCAAAGAGCTGCAATAGCCAGAGCACTAACACAACAGCCCGACTTATTGCTGCTGGACGAACCAACCTCTCATCTGGACATTGCTCATCAGGTAAGTATTCTTGATCTGATCCGCCAGCTAAATAAAGATTTTAGCCTGACGGTGTTAATGATTGTACACGATTTGAATGCCGCATCAGAATATTGCGACCATCTGATAATGCTCAATGAAGGTAAAATTCATTCTCAGGGTACTACAGAGGAAGTGGTTATTTATCAGAAAATAGAAGAAGTATATAAAACAAAGGTAGTAGTTCAAAAAAATCCATGGTCAGGCAAGCCTGCTGTTTTTCTGGTCAGTGGAAACCTGAAAAAAATAAAACAATAAGAACTACCATTTTGTATCGTCCTTATTGTTTTGTCTAAAAAAAAATTATTTCAGTTCACGAATCTTAATATTTCTAAAAACCGTAAGTCCTCCATGATCCTGAAGACCGATATGTCCTTCTTTTTCTATCCCATAGTTTGGCGCATCTTTCCATTTACCGGCCATTTTCTGCGCTTTCCATTTATCTGTCCACAAATCATATTCCACAACTTTTTTCCCGTTCAGCCAATGTTCTACATGTGGATTTTTTACTACTATTTTTGTTGTATTCCATTGTCCTGCCGGCAAGGTCTTCGCACCTAAAGTTGGCTGCATGGCATAATTAGCAGCCGTATGCTGATATGCTTTTATAGGATCCTTCCAGTTTTCATCAATCAACTGATATTCAGGCCCGGAAAGAAAAATAGAATTAACCACACCTTCTTTCACATGATAAAATATTCCGGAATTACTCTGTGTATCAATTTTCCATTCCAGAGACAATTCAAAATTTTTAAATATCTTTTTTGTGATGATATCTCCTCCGTGATCAGAACCAACGCCTGAATTATATAAATCCCCGTCTATAATTTTCCACCCGGTGGTAACAGCACCACCGTTAAAAAACTTCCAGTTATTAACATCCTTTCCATTAAAAAGGAGTTCCCAACCTTCGCTAATTTCTTTCTTTGTCAAAGTATTCTTTTCTTTCTTTTCGCTTTGGCAGGAAAAGACCGTAAAAACAAAAACAAACAATAATAAACAATTTACGTTTCTCATACTTTTTAAAATTTTATTATGTAATAAATTAATTAGAATCATATTTAACGGACTAAACTTTATAGCTCTTTAATACGTATATTCTTAAACTTTAATTCAGATCCGTGACCTAAAAATCCGATATGCCCATTATGTCTTTTCAAACCGGGATGATCCTTATGATCCAAAGTACCGTTTTTCGATGATTCTTTTACATTACCGTCTAAAATAACTTCTCCGTTTAAAATCACTTTAAACTGATCTCCTTTTACAATGATGTCTTCACTATTCCATTCTCCAACCGGTTTTAAATATCCGCGTTTTGAAGGAATAACTCCATATACAGAACCATGATATTGATATTTTTCCAAATTAGCATATACGGACGCATTATTGTCTAATATTTGTATTTCCTTTCCCACATAAGCAGCATCACCTTTCAGTGGAGCATGAATTCCCACACCATTATTAGCTCCTTTCGTCAGCTGAAAATCAAAACGGAAATCAAAATTCGAATATTCTTTCTCCGTATATAAATTACCATGATTCCCTTCTTTAGGATGAACTGTCAGCATCCCGTTCTCTGCAGAATAATCTGTCTTATTCCCTACCCATCCGTTAAGATTTTTTCCGTTAAACAATGAAACAAAACCTTCTGCTTTTTCCTTTTTACCTATAGCCTCTTCAGAAATCTCTTTCACATAAATGTTTCTGAAAAGAAGATTCGTTCCATGTGATTGTAATTCTATCGGACCTTTCGGGAAAATAGGAATATTTCTGTCCCAGTAATTTTCCATAACCACATGATCTACAACCAAAATTCCGTTTAGATAGACAGTCACTACGTCTCCCTTCATTTTGATTCTGAAAGTATTCCATTCATTAACCGGGTTATCTGCCACCACAAGAGGCGTACTTCTGTTAATCTTATTGTTGTATAATCCTCCTGATCCTACCTGTGCCCCAACTTCTACTCTTGATGTATCCCATATTTGTACCTGAGGGGTTCCTCTTAAATAAATTCCGCTATCTCCTTTTTTTGTAATCTTCCAGTCTACTAACATCTCAAAATCACCATATATTTTTTTCGTACACAAATTTTCCCATCCGTTCCCGTTAAACAAAATGCATCCGTCCTTTACAGACCAGTATTCCGGAACTAGTTTATCTGCCTTTACCTGTTCTTTTGCAAGTTCTTCCTTAGTCATCTTTGCCCTTTCCAAAGGATTCTTCACTAAGCCCTGCCATCCATCAAGATTATTCCCGTTAAAAATAGAAACATATCCTTCTTCATCAATCATCTTATCCAGATATTCCTGTATGTCTATCTGGGAATAAGAGCCTACAAATTTTTTAGCTTTTATCAGTAATTCCCGCGCAACTTTACCAGTCATTCCATCCTTCTTCCCGACAGAGGGAAGTACTATATTCATTACAGCACCGGCTACTGTACTCTTTAGTTCATCGTCTTCAAAAAAAGAGGAAACAAACACCAAAGAAAGAAAAGTTTTAGCTTCTCCCGCTGCTTTTATAACTTCCTTCTTTTCTGCAATGCTTTGACACTCAATCATGATTTTCTTAAGCCACAGCAATTGTTCATCATCAGGAATATTCCCAGATCCAGACTCCCTTAAGAACGCATTAATAGCCTCTTTATGAAATTCGCTTAACTCTTTATCCGAAAAGATATCATATAATATTGGAAGAACTGATGTATCTCTCCACTTTGTCAGTGCTTTAAAAGATGCAACTTTTTCTTTTGTATTCCCTTCTTTAAAAAGATGAGATACCTGACTAATCGAATTCTTATCCTTAAGATAGGGAAGAACAGGAATATATTTTTCTTTAGAATTACTAACTTCCATTGCCTTCAAAAAAGAACCATCAGAAGGAGGAGTATCGTTCGTATAAAGTTTTATAATCGCTTTCTCCACTAATTCTGTTTCTTTTAAATATTCAGTTTTTTCCAATAACAATATCAATTTTCCAAGATCTTCTGATTCTACGATCCTACTCAATCCTGAGTATGATTCTGCCCTAAGGGGGGGGGTATCCGAATAACAATAATCAAAAACGACATTCCCCTGTTTAACGCAGCGCTTTTCACACAATACTTTTACAATTATAGTCTGACCCTTCTCATTCAACAAGTTCAATGACCCGGCCAGCATTTTCCCGTCTTTTTCACTGCATACATTAAGAAATGCCTTTTCCAAAGCATTATATTCTTTTTCTCCGCCGGCTTTTCTTAACTGTTGTATCAGTTCCGGTACTGCTTTCTCCTTTTCATGAAAAGCCAGAACTCTTACAGCCTCTGCCCTTACGTTTTCGTCTTCCGAAGACAACCCGGGTTCTATCACTTTTTTAACAACTTCTTTTCCGGGATAAAAGGATAAGAAATCAAGCAATTCCTGCTGTCTCTCTGCAGAGACTTCCCTGAAAATTCCGCACCATGATTCTTTACTTTCATCTGTCATATTCTCACCTGAAATACATAAAACCGCATTACGATATGATTTATCCTCATTGCCTGTAAATTCTTTTATCAGTAATTTTATACATTCTCTTTTTTCTAACTGACTATATATCTCCAATGCAGCTGAACGATATACCAACTGGTCAGAATTAGTACATTTCTTTAGAACATTTATACATATCGATTTGCTTATCTTTTTCTCACCTTTTTCTCCAATCTTACGTGCATATTCCAGATAAGCATTCATAGCTTCTGTCTTATCAGAAGAATATCCGGCATTTCTTGCCGCAGTATTCAGTGTAGCTTCCGATTCTTCCATTCCGAGTTTTGCAAGCGAAGAATAAATTTGTTTTTTGACGTCTTCATTCGTACCAGGATCTTTTGCCATAGAAATCAAAACTGATTCTGCCTGCAGGTACTCAAGTTTTCCAAGATCCTTTATCGTTTCCACCTGCTGATCCGCTGATTTATCGGGTAAAGAAGACAAAATTATTGATTTCGCTTTTTCAGTACCGGCAAAGGTCAATGCAAACAAAGCAGGTGAATACAAATCTTTTGTCTCTAAATATTCTTTCATAGCCTCAGCTGTTGCATCACCTCCAAATACTCCCAGTTTTCTTATAAAAAAAGCTTTTATCTCTCTGTCAGAAGATAATTCCAACGATTTCAAAAAAGCATTTTCCACTTCCCCTTTTATTCTTTCATTCCCGGGTGCACCGGCATATCTTGCCAGACTGCCTAAAGCATATCGAGCCTGTATATCATTCCCTGTTCCGGGAGAAACAATTAACCGGCAAAAACGCAAAATACCTTCTTCGCCCATTCCTGTTATCTCTTCCATCAGTTTATCTGTCTGCTGTATACTTTCCGCCGGAAACTGCGTCAGAATATCAGCGACCTTAGTCTCCTCTGTTCTTATGTCCTGACCCATAGTCGGTACGCTAATCCATACCATTAACAATACACCCATTAATATTTTTATTCTCCTTATCATTTTTTTATTATTTTTCTGTTTATATAAAGATCCTTCCATTCTTTTTCTTTTCAATCCATCTTCCATTCTCCGCGCATGGGCTGATTGATTAATCTGTTGGCCTCATCATCATGAATAAATTCCTGTTTTTCAGAATCAAATTCAAGATTACGCCCCAAACGTACAGCAATGGCTCCCATATTAACGATTGTACAAGAACGATATCCGTTATCTTCGTTCAATGCAAACTTTTTGCGCGTCAGCACACTCTCCCTGAAATCTATTATTTGTGGTGCGGGATCCGGAAGAAGATCCAGTTTCTCTTTTAGATGAGGTATTGTTGAACGAAATCCTTTATATATTTTCCCTTTGGGTCCTTCTATGTAAGCCGCATCCTTATCTCTGTTTTCACCGTCCAGAATGATTCGGCAACCATCTTTATAGGTATAGGTTATTCTTCTCCATGTTCCTACTGCATCATCATCCTGTTGCGGTGCATCCACCTCTACCTTTACAGGACTTTCATCATCCTTGTTCAAAATATATTGTACAGGATCTATATAGTGTTGTCCCATGTCGCCCAAACCTCCGCTATCGTAATCCCAATAGCCTCTGAATGTCTGGTGTACACGGTGTTGATTGTATGGTTTTACAGGTGCAGGTCCCAGCCACATATTATAATCCAGAACTTTAGGAATTGACTGTGGCTGAAGATTTGTCTTTCCTACCCAGTAAAACTTCCAGTTAAAACCGGTAATTCCACTGATTGTCACTGTTAACGGCCATCCCAGGAGGCCATTGGCCACTGCCTTCTTTAACGGTTTAACAGTGGTTTCCATACCATAAAACACATCTTTGAACCTGAACCAGGTATTCAGACGGAACATACGCCCCGTCGCATGTATTGCTTCTTTTACCCTCTTTCCTTCTCCGATAGTTCTTGTCATTGGCTTCTCACACCATACATCCTTGCCTGCACGGGCTGCCATAACTGACATAATTCCGTGCCAGTGCGGCGGTGTCGCTATATGTATAATGTCAATATCAGGACGGTTAAGTACTTCCCGAAAATCTGAATATCCCTTAACTCCGGACCCGGCTATGTCAAGGGCTTCTTTTAAATGATTTTGATCTACATCACAAACTGCCAGCAAACGTGCATCAGTATAATTTATATGTCCTTTCCCCATACCACCGACTCCGATAATTGCGCGTGTCAACTGATCACTGGGAGCCGTATATCCCGGTCCTCCCAAAACAAAACGTGGTACAATAGTAATCCCTGCAGTAACAGCTAATGTCTTTTTAAAAAACTCTCTACGACTGTTATTTTGTTTCATATGTCTTTAGTTTAATTATTTTTATAGACCATCAAGATAATAATTTCCAAACAAACAATTAAACAATTTCCTGACGATTATTTGTTTACATAAAACCAAAGACTCTGCTTTTATGTTAAATTTTATTTAAAACAAACCGAAAAACCCGAACAGACCGGCAACAAAAATGACACAGATACAACTCATTCATCTGCGATCGGACATTTCATCAATCGGGTGGGTATAATAAATTTTATCCTAAATAAAAAAGCAATCATCTTTTCATTTAGGATAAATATTAAAGAGGAAAATAGAAAAATAAAATGCCCGTTTTATTTTAAATAGGGTTTCACTTCAAATTTAAAAATATAAGTATCACTTTCTGTAGAAAGCCACAACTCAGCTATATTCACCCTCATCATCTTAAATGTTTTCACCTCATCAGGGTCTACTGTTATATCTACACGAATATTCTCTTCTGTCGGATCTTCCGTAAATTTCCATGGAAGATAGTCTGTCTCAGTATCCGAATAACCGGTTCTTTCTTCAATCATGTTGGTATATGAATTAAAAAACCAGATCGTACCCAAAGGCATATCCGAAAATTCCGTAAGAACTTCATCGTTTTTATCCACTTTACACAATACCCAGTCAGGTCCGTCTAAATAATCCCATAGATTTCATTCACGAAGAACTACAGTAGCCATAATTGCTGAAGATTCCGAAGACTTTACACCCCCTTTGTTCAGGTAATAAGTTTTAAGAGAAACATCTCCGGTACTTTCAAGTGATATCTCATATCCGGCATTTTTACATTCTAATAAATCACTCCCCTGTCCTTCAAGAAAGACAAAAGATTCTGAAATCTTACTCCAGCTTAAATAACGCAGCATTGTGTCAGTCACCATCATTGTATTATTTTCCTCAAACCAAATTTTTTCAGTAAAATTCATGTCTATCCTCTATTTCAAAGACTTCTGTTACGCCTCCCTCTGTAACTGTTCCGGAAACAGGTCGATAAATCTTCCCTACTATTTCTAACGGGAAAGCATCTGCACCATCAGAATATTTAAAAAAACAAAAAATCAACCGCTAAAAAAATTACAACAAATTAAAATAAATAAACTAACCTTCACTTATATTTTAGAAAATAAATAGCCTGATTTTTAATAAGTCTATGTTTTAAAATGTTTGTATTTTTGCTAATTAGCAATATAAAATATAAACTCATGAAAAAATTCTTTTTTTATTTTCTATTAGCACTTTTCACCGGCATTATGCCGGCCACATCGGCTAATGTAAAACCGGTACAAACATACAGCAAGTGCATGAATAAAGAAATTCCAGCAATAATTATTACCCCTGACGGTTATTCTGTTCAAAAAAATTACCCTGTTCTTTATCTGCTGCACGGATATAGTGGAAACGATAACGACTGGATAAAAAAAGTTCCTGAAATAAAAGAATATGCCGATATGTACAAATTTATAATCGTATGTCCGGACGCAAACTTCTCCAGCTGGTATATGGATAGTCCTATAGATAGTTCCTTCCGTTACGAAACGTATACGTCAAAAGAATTACCCCAATGGATCGACAGTCATTACAGCACTGTCACTTCCCGGAAAGGACGGGCAATAACAGGATTAAGCATGGGCGGACACGGGGCCCTGTATCTGGCATTTCGCCATCAAAATATATTTGGTGCTGCAGGAAGTATGAGTGGAGGAGTAGACCTTCGTCCTTTCCCAAAAGAATGGAATATTTCAAAAAGAATTGGAACTTATTCTGAACATCCTGAAAACTGGGAAAAGAATAGTGTAATTAATCTGGTTTACCTGCTGACTCCAGGTTCACTTCAAATTACCTTTGACTGTGGTTCCAACGATTTCTTTTATCAGGTAAACTGCAATCTGCATAAAAAACTTTTAGAAAGAAATATTCCACATGATTTTACAGTCCGTCCCGGAGCACACACATGGGAATACTGGAAAAATTCCATAGCTTTTCAGGTAGTTTTCTTCCATCATTTTTTCGAACAGAATAAAAAATAAAAAAAATCGTTTATAAGAGAAAAGGATAGCATATGCCATCCTTTTCAATACAAATTTATGAAAAAACAAATGAAACTTTTCTATCTTATTCATTGTACTTTGCAAATATAAGATACAAAGGAGTTAAGAGGTGTGAATAGGGGTTAAGTATAGTTAAGATTTTAATATATATCTGATTTAAAATCCGGTTCTGACTTTTTAAGTCATAATACAGCCAAAACTACTTTATAATAATTTCGATCAATCATCAGGAAAACTTTCTACAAATTCCCCTAAAATAAACCTGAATTTTCAGGAAGACCTCTAACACTAAAAATTTTTCTTTATCTTTATATCGGGTAATATTCTTTCTGTTAACTAAATTTATCTAAATTGTTTCATAAAAATTATATGATGAAAAGAATTCCATTTTTTTTATTTTTTGTGTTTTTAGTATTTCAGGTTCCTGCACAACAATTACCACGACCTGAATATCCAAGACCTCAATTTGAAAGAACAGACTGGATAAATCTGAACGGTCCATGGACTTATTGTTTCGATTTTGGGAATTCAGGTAAAGACAGAAATCTTGAGAAAAGTAATGGTTTTGATCAAAAAATCATAGTACCTTTCTGCCCGGAAAGCAGCTTGTCAGGAGTAGAATATAAAGATTTCATAAATTATATGTGGTATCATAAAAAAGTAATGATACCATCAGCATGGACAGATAAAAAAATAATTCTTCACTTTGGAGCTGTGTATTATGAAACTGAAATTTTCATTAATGGGAAATTTGCCGGTCGTCATTACGGAGGAACATCTCCTTTTGAATTGGATATCAGCAATCTGACGATACCAGGGGAAAAAGTGAATCTGGTGATACACGTTTCTGACAACCTCCGTTCCAATATGCAGGGTGGAGGGAAACAATGTCATAATTTCTATTCCGAAGGATGTTCCTATACCCGAACGACAGGAATATGGCAAACCGTATGGATGGAAGCTGTTTCACCTTTCGGATTAAAACAAATACATATGATTCCGGATATTGATCAGAAACAACTTGTCATTATGCCGGTATTTTTTAATGAAGACAATGATAACCAACTAAAAATAACATTAAAAGAAAGAGGAAAAACAATTTCAGAAAAAACGGTAAAGACAAGTAACAGTGCCGTGTGTGTACTTCCATTAAAAAAAATGATAACATGGTCTCCCGAAGATCCTTTTTTGTATGATTTACAATTTACTGTTATAAACTCAAAAAAACAGGTAATAGATAAAGTAAAATCATATGTTGGAATGCGTAAAATCAGTATTAAAGGAAACAGAATTTATCTTAATAATGTTCCTTATTACCAGCGGTTAGTTCTGGCGCAGGGCTTTTATCCTGACGGAATTTGGACAGCCCCCAGCGATAAAGTTCTGAAACATGATATAGAACTGATGATGCAGGCAGGTTTCAACGGAGCACGCTTACACCAGAAAGTCTTTGAGGAACGATTCAATTACTGGGCTGATAAGCTCGGCTTTCTCACATGGGCAGAGTCCTCAAGCTGGGGACTGGATGTGAACAGCAGGGAAGCAGCACGTAATTTCATGTCAGAATGGCAGGAAAATGTCGTTCGGGAAAGAAATCATCCGTCGATTATTACATGGACCCCATTCAATGAAACATGGACTCCTTCAGAAAAGGAGTATCCCCGCTTTGTCAGAGATATTTACAATTTAACAAAATCACTTGATCCGACACGTCCGGTAAACGATGCCAGCGGTGATACTCATATAGTAACTGACATATGGACGGTACATAATTATGAGCAGAACCCGGAAAAGCTCTCCCGGATCCTTTCTCCTGATTCAGCAGGAAATGTATTTACAAATTACTCAGATAATCCGTTTGCAAAATATTCGGGTCAACCATATTTGATTGACGAATTCGGAGGAATAAAATGGAATATTGAAAATAAAAAAGACAAAGGTTGGGGCTACGGCAACTCTCCCAATACATTAAATGAATTTTACAACCGACTAAATGGATTGGTGGATACCATTCTTAAAAAAGACAACGTCTGGGGATACTGCTATACACAGTTCACCGATGTAGAACAGGAACGGAACGGAATTTATTATTATAACCGAAATTTAAAATTTGATATGAAAAAAATCCATACTATTTTTTCAAAAAAACCTGAAAATAAATAAATCTAAAAACTCAGTAATCTATCATCCCGGGCATCTGAAACAAATAACAGGATTTTTAAATAACTTAAAATATGATTAATAAAAAATTAAGATTTTTTCTTTCTTAATCATTACTATTTTTGTTTGATTTTATAACAATAATTTAGCGAAATGATCAGTGTCATTGTTTGTACTTATAACAGAGAAAAACTACTGGCCTCTTGTATAGACGCCCTTGTTAATCAGAATTGTCATCCGGGAGATTATGAAATTATTTTGATTAATAATTGTTCTTCGGATAATTCTGAGCAAGTATGTCTAAAAAGTATCCAACAGCACCCAAATTTACAAATCCGCTATTTCTTAGAGACAAAACAGGGTCTTTCCAATGCTCGTAATCGCGGCATCAGAGAATCAATGGGCAATGTAATTACTTTTATTGATGATGATGCTTTTGCTGATAAGGATTATATATATAACCTAAAAAAGGACTTCAGGACATCTGGCATGGCAGCCGGAGGAGGAAAAATTCTTCCTCATTGGGAAAAGAAACGTCCGAAATGGATGAGTCGTTTCATATTACCTCTTGTTTCCATCCTTGACATGGGAGATCAGATAATTGCCTTCAAAGGGAACAAATATCCTATAGGTGCAAATATGTTCTTTAGAAAAGGGCTCTTTGAGAAAGCTGGTTTTTTTGATCCAATGTTGGGCCGCAACCTAAAAAATATGATAGGGAATGAAGAAAAAGATCTGTTCTTTAAAATAAAAAAACTAGGATATGAAATCTGTTATTTCCCGAAAATAACAGTACACCATTACATTCCTGAAGAAAGAACAAAAATTTCTTTCATAAAAAAGCAAGCATTGGGAATAGGACAAAGTGAAAGAATAAGAACCCGTCTAAACAAAAAAGAAAGACTCCGTGTATTTTTTAATGAGATTATAAAATGGGGGGGTACTATTGTACTGTCATTTTACTACTTCCTCTTATTAGATACACAAAAAGCAAAGATGCTCATTCTCTTCAGATACTGGGTCAGTAAAGGATTATTAAAAAAAATACACTAAAAATGATTAAACTGTTTCTTCTTATACAAATTTTTTGTAAAAATCTATTAACAACATTAGAGACTATTTTCAAATTTTTTATCTTATCAAAAAGACCAAATTTTAAAAATCTGCATCCTGATAATAAAGAAGCAGTTATTTTGGGAAATGGTCCGTCTCTTACTAAAATGATTTCAGAACATCCTTATTTTATTAAAGGAAGAGATATTGTATCTGTCAATTATTTCCCTTCTTCTGATCTTTACGAAAAAATTAAGCCTAAATATCTTATTTCTTCTGCAGAGGAACTTTTTCTCGAAAATGTTGACGATATATATATCAAAAATAGCAATAAATTATTTTTTCAGATTAATGAAAAAACAACATGGCCGATGATTTGCTTTTTCCCATTCATAGCAAAAAAACACAATCGCTGGCAAAAAATTATTGCCGGGAATAAAAACATTTCTGTTTACTATTATAATAAGACCCCTATTGAAGGATTTAAAAAATTCAGACAATGGTCTTTTAACCAAAAACTGGGTATGGCACGTCCTCATAATGTACTTATTCCCTGCATTTCCATAATGATGTGGCTGGGATATAAAAAAATATATCTGTGGGGCGCCGACCACTCGTGGTTAAAGGACATTTCGGTAGACGAAAATAATAACGCTCTTGTTAACCAGAAACATTTTTATGATGAAGGAAAAACAAGACCGGAAACAATGAAACAGGGAGGAAAAGGTAAAAGAAAACTTCACGAAATTTTATATAAATTCATGACATCTTTCAGAGAATATTTTGATGTACTGGATTATGCAAAAGACAATAACGCTGAAATTCTAAATTGTACTAAAGGTTCTTTTATTGATGCCTTTGACAGACTCGACCTGGATAAAATTAAGCCTCCTAAAACAAAGGAATAATTTCTGAAAAAACAGACAAACAGAAAATTAATCTGCGAAGACACCAGTTTCTCTATGTTTTTCTGTCATTTAGATATTGATTACATGGTCAGGATTTTCAAATATCTTCTTCGCTATATGTTTCACTTTTTTTAGTGATCCGTAATTTAGGACTACGAAAAATAAGAAAGGCAATATGAACCAGATATCTTTTACAGAACAAATAATTAAACCCAGACTAAGCAGAAATGGCAAAAGCATCGCGGGTGGAAATATATCTTTTAATATTGGCAAAAAACCGATGCTTAGCCTAAGTATTCTTCTTCCCCAAAGACCTAATAAAAAGACATAAATCAGATAGGTGATCATTGTGGAAAATATAACAAAGGAATAGGGAACTTTCAATATTCTGCACAAGAAGACAGCTAAACCTATATTTATAAACAAAGCAATAAAAGACAAATTCCCTAACAGTTTTTCTTTCCCTTTTGCAATAAGCAGGTCGGAATAACCAAATGAATTGGTCGTTAATACTACTGTAAGAGCTATCATTTTGAATACTCCTGATGTCTGATCATATTTCGGAAAGAATAACAGAAACACAGGGAAACAAAAGATGGCAAAATGCACCAGCAAATGAGAGGTGCTGATGTAAGCATCTCTTACTTCATTGAGGAGGTAGGAAATCCGTTCATTCGTAGCACTGGCTAAACGATTTAATAATTTTGGAAAAATTATAAATGAGAAAGACTGCAACAACAGAAAAATTGCATTTGCCAGCGAAAAGGCAAAAGTGAAATAGCCGAATTCAGAAACACTGTAATAATTACTTATAAACGATTTGGTGGTTATGATAATAAGATAGAAAGACGCATTGTAAACGAATAAATACCAACCTTTTTTCTGAATTATTTTAGCTAATTTACAATTAAATAAAGGTCTTAATTTTATAGGTGATCTGATGATGAATAAAAGAAAGGATATGAAGTATGATACACAATTGGCTGTCACCAGAGCCCATAACAGATTTTCGCCTTTAAAAAAGATGATAACCAATAATATTGCAACGGGAAATACAGACTGATTAAAAGCAATTTCAAAGAGTTTCCCGTAAAGTCTGAATACGTTGCTGATTATGCTGTTAAAGTAATTAAGAACTGCAATTAAAGCTATAACCGGTGCATATACCGATAAGTTATATTTTTCTCCGATATTAAAAAACAGACTGTTTGCAACAAAAAAGAATATTATAACTATTGATAACACTCCCATCATGGTAAGGGATGTTCCTGTCGTTTTTATTACATAATCCTCATTCTTCTTGTTTATTGCTATAATCGCATTTACTGCATACGGAATACCAAGATTAATCTGCGAAAAATATTGGATAATAAGATTTATAAAACCCCATACTCCCAGATAAAAAGGACCCAGATATACAGCTATAAAAAGAGAATTTACGAATTGTATAAAATATGTGGCATATCTGCTAAAGATATACTGTAGTATTTTATTGCTAAATGTCTTTTTTAGGACTCCCATAAGTTTTAAAAGTACTATATATAAAATTCTTTTTCCAGCGGATCTCCCTTTTTTAAATCCCTGTTTGCTTTTTTACCAAGCACATCATTAAAATATTTAGGAGGTAATCCGAAACCAGGACGTATGGATCGTATATTTTCTTCGGTAAATGTTTCTCCGGATTTTATGTCTTTTACTATGAATAAAGAACGACGTTCATTTTTATCTTTAGGGGAAACTTCATACGATATTTTTCCACATGCTTCCTCTGCCATACGAACTGAGGTTACCATAGATTTAAATTCATCCGGTTCCATTGAAAATCCTGAATCAGCTCCTCCTGATTTTCTGCTTAATATAAAATGTTTTTCTACTACAGTGGCTCCTAATGAAACAGCTACAGTCGGAACTATACTACCCATTGTGTGATCGGAAACTCCTACCTCTAACCCAAAACGATTTTTCATATCAGGGATAGTTAACAGGTTTGCCTCTTTTATCTCGGCAGGATAATGAGATGTACATTTCAGCAATACGATGTCATTATTGCCTGCTTTTCTGCATGTATCAATGGCCAGTTGTATATCTTTTATTTCTGCCATACCGGTAGATATAATAACAGGTTTCTTTTTTGATGCAGTATATTCAATTAACGGGATATCATTTATTTCCGGCGAAGCTATCTTGTAATAAGGGACATTTAGACTTTCAAGAAAATCAATACCCTCTTTGTCGAAAGGTGTGGAAAAGAATTCCATTCCCAGCTCTTTTACTATTGGCTGTAATCTAATTTGCCATTCATAAGGCATTGATGCTTCTTCGAATAATTTCCAAGGAGTATAGCCTTTCCATAATCCTTTTTTACTGGGGGCGAAATAACCGTTATCCAGATCAAGAGTTAAACTCTGTGGTTTGTATGTCTGTAACTTAACAGCATCTGCTCCGGCATCTGCCATTGCTTTTATTGTTTCTACAGTAAGATTCCAGTTGTTATTATGGTTGGCAGATAGCTCAGCTATAATAAATGTTTTTTTGTCCTTATTCCTTAATTTATACATAAGACTAAAAATTTAACAGGTCTTCTAATTCTTTCCTTTCAGGGCAACATGCAATTACATAGCCTAATCGGTCTAATGAATTAGTTATCTGCGTGTTTTTATATGGCTTGAAATTATATTTTATAATCTGCTTATTTTTACTGTCAACGATTCTTTTTGCATTGCTATAATTGTCTGAATTGATAAATCTGATACCTGCAAATGTTGATCTTGTCTTTTTTATATTAATTTTTTCTCCTAAAGCAATCTTAATGATATTATCAAGCATATCAATACCTGTTGATAAAGGTACTAAATCTGATGTTATAAAATCCCCCCCCAGCCTTCCTCCTATCTCCATCATTACAATACCCTTGGGACTCAGTTTTATTTCGGTATGAGTAGCACTGTTATTTATTTTCAGTGTTTTAATAATGTCCCTGACATATAATTCAATATCACTTTTTTCTTCCCCTGATAAATCTGCCGGAACAATGTGTCTGCTTTCTACAAAGTATTTGTTATTACTTCCGTTTGTGCTTTTCTGAGTGATTGCTATAACATGGGTTTTATTATTCTGAGTTAAACTTTCTACGCTATATTCTCTGCCATATATAAATTCTTCGATAATAACTTTTTCTCCATGACTGAATCCCAGTGCATCATTAAATGCAGGAATAAGTTCCTCTCTGTTTTCTACTTTTGAGACTCCTCTGCTTGCAGAGGAATCAATTGGCTTTACGATTAACGGAAATGACAGATCGTTTATATGACTTTGCATTTCTTTTACCGATGAAAACATAAAATGTTTGGGAACATAGTACTTTGTTGAAGAAAGTATTTCTCTCTGAAGAAATTTATCTGTGCATATTCCGGCTGAATAACTGCTTAGTCCTTTAAGTCCTGTTTTGTCGCAAATATATGCCAGTGTTCTTACCGGGTAGTCGGATGTGGTAATAACTCCGTCTATTTTATATTTTTTAGCAATTTCTAAAGTTTTATTTAAATCCAGTGTGGATACATTAATGCAGACATCGGCATATTTAAAGCCAGGCGCCTGAGGATCAAAATCGGAGACAAGACAGTAGATTTTTAATTCTTTTGCCTTTTTTATTATCGGTACCTGCATTTCACCGCCACCAATTATTAATAGTTTTTTCATAAGTTTAAAATTTTTCCATTATCAAAAATATGAAATAATCTGAAAGCGTATGTAACCCGTTACGCTCTTACATGAATTTGTTTTAAACATTCTCATAATCGAATGTTTGTTTAAAAAGATCATGTACGTTTCATTTTGATATTTTTCTGGCTTTGACCAAATACTCAAATCTCTTGTTTGTCATTTCATCCTTGTAGTCCTGTAGTAGCTTTTTAAATGGTACATATTCAGGCTTATATCCGAAATCTTTTGATGCTTTAGATATATCAAGAACATAACTTTTGCCTGAGTTAGGTTTTTCAGGTGAATATATAATTTTTGAGATGTCTTTCTTTTTGTCGCAGAAAACATTAATGATGTCTTTTACCTGATTTTCCAGTGTTGTGGCTATACCTGAAGAAATATTGTATACGCCTTTACTTTTTGAACTGTTTAATGCAGATATGAATGCTTTTGCTACATCCTTTACATAGACAACATCTCTTGAAAGATCTTTATTACCGTATATCTCTATTGATTTGCCAGCCTGTGCATTATCTAAAAATATCTGAAACCCTGATTTGTAATATTTCCCGTCTACGTATATTTCGGAATGAGGTCCATATCCATATACAGGCGGCAGACGGAATATAGATCCCTGTAAATTATATTGTTTGTTATAATAGAGTATCAGGTCAGTAGCAGCGTTTTTTGATATTATGTATTCTGCATGATCTCCTTCTAATTTATAATCCCTGAAGATATCTGCACTGATTGGTATATCTTTCTGCCAGTGATTATATACGTCAGCATAGGATGTGGTGGAAATGATCTTTGTTATATTGTTTTTTCTGCAGAATTCCAGAACATTAAGTGTCCCTTTGATATTTATGTCAATATAATCGTAAGGATTATTGTTATTGACATTCGCCGGCAACAAGGCCGCCAGTAAAACAACGCCGTCTATGTTTTCTGTGGGTAGTTTTTTGAAAGTGTCTTTATTTGTTATGTCTAAAGAATAACATTCAACTCCCATACGCTGCATGTGACCCATTATTACGGGATTTCTTCCTGTTGCTATCACTTTGTTCCCGCAGGATATTAATTCCTGTATTAAATATGTTCCAATAAAACCTGAAGCACCTATTACTATTATTCTCATATATCAGTAAAATAAACCTTTATTTGTCTAATATGCAATCTAATATTTCATTTTTTCCTTCTCCTACTTCTAATTTTTTGACTTTTTCAAGGTATGATTCGTAGTTATTATAAATATCAAGAATATAATCACCGATATTTTTTATTTCAGAATAGTCTGTTGCCATTGAAAAACTACCAAAGACTTCTTTCTGGGATTCGTTTTGATAAAAGGCAACACATGGGAGTCCCTGGTATAATCCTTCGAATAGGGCTGTGCCTGCCGATGTTATAAGAAAGTCGTTTTTCAGCATTACTTCGTTTACGTTGCTGATATTTTCAAGTATGTTTACGTTGTTAGGTTTGTCTTTTAATAAAAGTTTCAGTTTGTCAGAAAATTTGTATCCTTTACCGATGACCAGTGTTATATTGAATTTAACAGGATATTGCAGCAGTTTTTTTAGCACTTTACAGGAGTAATTTGCCTGATCTGTCCCTCCGAATAACAGGAGAATATTTTTACATGCTTTTTTGTATATATAAGAATGATGTAAAAATTCACTTCTTAATGCCATATATTTTGGACCTTCCAGGTATGTTGTCCCGTATTTGTCTGTATATATTTTATTGGAGTAGTCGGTGCCTACTATGGAGTTTATGACTAAATCGGATATATGATTGGCTGAGGATGTGTTGCCAAATAGAACTACCTTAAATGATTCTTTTTTTAAGTTTTTTATTTTTTGAATGAAGGATTCTTCTATGTTGAGTTTGTCTATTATTAAAACTTTAAAGTTGAGTTCACTTATTGTCTGTGGTATTTCGCCGACAGGCTGTTTTTTAACATTCCATCCTTTGTTCTTTATAAGGTTTACAACGTAGTCTTCGCTTGAAGTAATAAATTCGATCTGAAGAGTTTTGTCTTTTTGCTTTAATGATCTGGCAAGCTCCATCATCCTGTAGATA
>Ga0172377_10002663_pt1 | contig 18281 bp, 17 predicted proteins | sample Pumphouse3metaG_FD_119749 | JGI IMG/M metagenome (GOLD analysis project Ga0172377, IMG submission 119749) | Leachate microbial communities from a municipal landfill in Southern Ontario, Canada - Pumphouse #3 metaG | ecosystem: Engineered > Solid waste > Landfill > Unclassified | place: Canada...
ATAAAAATATGCCGGCCGCTCTGCGTCTGGTCGGTACTCTTGCGAAACAGCTCGCCTCGGAGCGCGGCGGCAATTTGGAATTGTCTATCCTCGGCCATGCGATAAGGACTTTTCAGGAAATGATAAAAACCAAGAACGCGATGGCTGAAATAAATGCCCCGGCGAGAGTCGGAAAATCATATTTTTCCGCGGTTCCGGAAAGCGTCAGGGAAAAATACCCGGACAACATGCTCCTGAAAATGCATCCTTTCCGGGCTTATAAAGTGTGTGAAAGCGCCGGACGGTTCAGCGACGGCGAACTGGCGCAGACTTTGCGGGATATTCTCGACGCTAACCGCAAACTGGTTTCCGGCGCCGGAAATCCGCGTATAGTCCTGGAACAACTGGTAACGGCAATTACCGGCAAGTAAGTTGCAGGAGCAGCTTGCTCCGCAACAGGAAACTTCAGCGTTATGGTCGCGGCGCGAGGCCGCGCTCGCGGCTGCGAAAAATGGAATAACGGAATGAAAATATTGAACGAACATATTCAAAACGCATATAAAGTGCTTGCCGGCGGAATGTTGAGCAGGGAAGAAGCCATCGCCCTTGACCGGGAGGTAAACGGTCCGGAGTTGTTGGACCTGTTGTCGTTGGCTAATAAGGTCAGGGAAAAATACGTTCCCGGCGTACAGGTTTGCTCTATCCTCAACGCTAAATCCGGCGTCTGTTCGCAAAACTGCAAATTTTGCGCCCAGTCGGCTCATCACGACACTCATATCGAGACCTATCCGCTGCTTGACGGGGAAAAAGTCCTGGACGCGGTAAAAACGGTTTACGATTCGGGAGTGCGGTCTTTCGGTTACGTAACCAGCGGTTACGGTTATTTGAAGCCGGATGAGGAATTCTTTTCAATAATGGCCGTGCTTGACGCGATCCATGCGGAATATCCCGACCTTAATATTTGCGTTTCGCTCGGCATTTTAAGCGAGGAAACCGCAAAAATATTGTCTGAACACCACTGCGCCCGTTACAATATAAATTTGCAGACGGCTCCGGCGAAATATGCCGAGCTTATCGCCGATACCCACACCATACAGGAAAAAATCGACACGATAAAATATTTACAGTCGTTCGGGGTTAAAATCTGCTGCGGCGGTATTTTCGGACTGGGTGAGACTTCCGTTGACCGTATTGATATGGCGTTGGCGGTAAGGGATCTGGATGTTGACGGCATCCCGCTGAATGTGCTCATGCCGATACCCGGCACGCCGCTTGCCGGGCGTCCGATAATGGAACCGTATGAAGTCGCGAAAAGCTTTGCGCTTTTTCGGTTGCTTAACCCGAAAAAGATGATCAAATTCGCCGCCGGGCGGGAAACCGCACTGAAAGATTTTCAGGGGCTGTTGATGTTGTCCGGCGTCAATGCGCTGATGACCGGCGGGTACCTGACGACGCGCGGCCGTTCCGTGGAGGAAGATCAAAAATTCATAGAACGCCTGAATAAATTCAACCTTAAAGCTGAAAATATTTGAGAAAATTACGGATTTCAAACGCCGGGAAACTTATATGAAACTGACAATGTTCACCATGTATTGTTCGCTTGGGGCTTCCAGCCGTTACCGCTACTATATGTATGCGGAGCGGATGCGTGATGGCGGCGACGAGGTGGATATTTTTAATTTTTTTGACCAGTACTATCTGCGCTGCCTGTACCGCGGTGAAAAAGTCGGTTTCGGCAATATCCTGAAGTATTACAGGCAACGCTTCAAGGATATCAGCCGGGCGCAAGGGAAGCTGCTTATTGAATATGAACTGTTTCCTTATCTGCCTTGGCTGATTGAACGTTTTTTTCTCAAAAAGCATGAATATGTCCTGAATTTTGACGATAACGTCTGGGAAAAATACAAAGGCAAACCGTTGCTTGCCGGTAAATATGACGCTTTAGTGCGGAATGCTTCCGGGGTTATCGTCGCTAATGACTTCCTTTACAAAAAAGTCAGGCTGCTTAATGAAAATGTCATAAAAATCCCTACTGTTGTCGATCCGGAACTGTATAAAACGCCAAAAGAGAAGTTCGACAAGTTTACGCTGGCCTGGATTGGCACTCCGGTAACTTATATGTATCTGGAAAAACATGCGGAAATATTGCGCGGAATGGCGGAAAAATATGATTTTGAGTTGCTGGTCGTTGCCCGCAAATCACTTGAAGACCGCCGTATCGAAGGGGTTGAAATGCGTTTTGAAAACTGGTCGCAGGAGCGCGAAGGCGAGTTGCTTGCCCGGTCCCATGTCGGGATAATGCCGTTGACGGACGATGATTTTTCGCAGGGCAAGTCGGCTTTTAAACTGATTCAGTACGCCGCGGCCGGACTTCCGGTTATCGCCAGTTCGGTAGGCGAAAATTGCAATGTCGTCGAAGACGGGAAAACCGGTTTCCTGGCGGATTCGCCGGAGGCCTGGAGCGAAGCGCTGGGGAAACTTATTAATAACGCCGGGGTGTATTCCGCGATGGCAGAGAACGCCCGCGCGGCGTCTTGTAATTATTCCATACAAAAGTATTACCCGGTTTTCAGAGATTTTATTTATAAGGGATTTTTGGTTTTAGTAGCGCCGTGTCTCGATGAGACCGGCGACATGAAACGGTGACAGGCCATATAATGTTGCTCTTTGCCGCTTTCATCGAAAGCCGGCCTACTTGAAATTCCCGGTGCGGCCGATTAGATTAAGATGTATAGATATTTTTGCACTTTAGCTTAACAACCCAGCAAACAGGAGGAGTCAGTATGATAGAGAAGATCAAAAACCTGCCGGAGAATGTTATCGGGTTCAACGCCAAGGCGCAGATTACCGGAGAGGATTACGAAAAAGTCCTTATTCCCTTGGTGGAGGAAAAACTCAAAAAGTTTAAAAAGCTTAATCTTTTATATCACCTGGGCGATGAATTTGAAAAATTCGAGCCGCGCGCGATGTGGGATGACGCCAAGACCGGTTTCCTGCACTTGCGTTCATGGGGAAAAATAGCGATAGTGACCGATGTGAGCTGGATTCGCGGAACCTCCAGGGTTTTTGCTTTGCTGCTCCCGGCGCATGTCAAAATCTTTGCCAACAAAGACATTGACGAAGCCGTAAAATGGGTTTCCGAATAAAATACTAAGCTCTTTGCGCCCCTGGGGACAGGGGCGGCTACATCATTTTCGTAATATCCTGGCTATCAAATGTAGCCACGGCTGTCCCCAGCCGTGTCGGACTAAAACAACGGACGGCAGAAGAATTGGCTGATCCTTAAAGCTATCTTCCCAGTTTTTTCCAGACCGGTTCGAGATCAACCATTTGTTTGGTTTGCGCCGCCTGATCGAGGGCCAGCGCAACTACCGCGCTTTCGAGGCCTTCGTCGCCGCTGCATTTGGGAGCGATGTTTTTACTCATGGTTTCGTAGAGTTCTTTCATTATAAAGGCATCGCCGCCGCCGTGTCCGTCCGCTCCGAAATTGATAAGGGTTTCACCTTCGTCGCTGATGCATTTGTAACGCAGGGAGCTGGAGTACAGTTCAAGTACCATGGTCCCTTCCGTGCATGAGAAATACATCCGGCGTTCGGGGATGGCGTTGGACATGGTTGCCTGGAACATTACGCGGATGCCGTTGCGGTACTGCATGATGCCGACCTGATTGTCCATGAGGTCCTTATCGGCGGTGAACGGTGAATCCACCCGGTGCGGGTCCGGCCAGGATGCAAATGTTTCTTGGCCGTATTTTTCCATATAGCGCTGATTTTCCGGAACGAAATAATCACGTCCTCCGAATGAGGCGATCTTACTCGGCAGGCTTTCGCAGAACCAGTTTATCAGGTCCAGGTCGTGACAGCATTTTTCCAGGATATGGGGGCCTGCCAGTTTGCTCAGTCGCCGCCAGTTCATCATAATGTAACCGCCATGGGCCGGGGTGATGTTTTCATTGGCGTCGATGCTGAGAATTTTTCCGAGTTTGCCGGACGAGAGCAGTTCCTTGGCCTTGCGGTAAAGTTTGGAGTAACGCAGAACGAAACCGGTGGCGAAAATCAACCCGGATTTCTGGTGGGCTTCAAAGATTTCCTGGCAATCTTTGATAGTGGTTGCGAGCGGTTTTTCGGAAAAAACGTTTTTGCCTGCCGCAAAACCCGCCAGAATATGTTCTTTGTGAAACGCGTTCGGGGAAAATACCAGTACCCACTCGACACCCGGAGTATTTATTGCTTCCTGGTAAGTTTCGCAGATTGCGGTTTCCGGGGAACGCCAGGTTTCAATGGCTTTTTGGCACTGTTTTTTATCGGGGTCGAATACCGACAGTACTTTTACATTGCCATTTGAATCCTGTAGTAAATTGTTAGTTACGGCACGGCCGCGGCCGCCTGCGGAAATTACCGCCACGCTTATTTTTTTTGCTTTTTCAGACATTTTATTAATTCCGTTAATTTGTTAAAAACAGCTAACTGTGTTATACTATAATGCGTTTGATCTATAAATAAAATGGATAAAAACCGCTTTGTTAATGACTGTTTAAGTTGGTGAGATAAGTTATGCTTGAAAAAAATAAAGAAAACAAGTACGATGTTCACAGGGCGCCGAAAGGAATTCAGCAGATACACCGTGATTACGGTTTGTGGCTTATCGGGGGCGGAGTGGAGGGTATTACCGCACCGGATTCTTTTTTAAGGTGTCGCCCCCGGTATTTTGAGTTTTATTCTATTTCCCACATGCACCAGGGGGCGGGTCGTTTGTGGTTGGAACCGGAACGGGAATGTGATATTAAAGTTGGCCAGGGCATAATAATCTGCCCCGGAACCCTGAACCGTTACGGCGGAATTAACGGGAAACCGTATGTAGAGGATGCGCTCCAGTTTTGCGGGCCGGTTGTTGATATGATGCGTAAAGCCGGAATAATCAGGGATGGAGTTTTTGATTTCGGGGAAGGCCGCCGTCTTCTGCCCATCATAAAGCTGTTGCGGGACCCGGCGGCGGATTCGCAGATAAACGCCAATATCGCTTTACAGAAACTGCTGATTGATATTTATAACGAAAGCCGGCGTTTGACGACATCCGGCCCGGATTCGGCTGTGGACAGGCTCATTGCCACCGTCAAGGAACAGACCGGACGCTGGTGGACGGTGGACGAAATGGCTGAATTTTGTAATTTGAGTGATGATCAGTTCAGGCGTTTATTTTTCCGGCGTACCGGTATGCTGCCTAAGATCTATATTGACCGCCTGAAAATACAGAAAGCCAGTGAACTGCTGACGTCCAGGCGTCTGAAAGTCACGGAAATTGCACAACTCCTCGGTTATGTGGACCAGTATCATTTTTCCCGCCGGTTCAAGAAACTGACCGGGATGTCGCCTCGCCATTACCGGCAGGCTTTTTCATTGAACGCTTGAAAAAGGTTGTTTCCGGCATTAGCTTTATAATTCAATATGCAGCACAACCGTTCCGGTTGTGTTTCTGCTCAAGGAGCTGTATGAAAAACTGGGATATTCAAAAATTACTGCCTTTATTACGGGAATGCGGGGAAATCGCTTTGCGTTATTACGATGATCCGCCTATGGAAGTAAAGGCCGATAAATCAATCGTTACCGCTGCTGACAAGGCGATTGAAAAAAGACTGGCGGAGGAATTCGACCGTCCTGAAGAAGGCGTTTACCTGATCGGCGAGGAGACGGTGAAGAACCGCTCCGAAGAATATATTCAAAATGCCCTGCATGGAACCGCCTGGGTGGTTGACCCCATCGACGGTACGGCGCCTTATTCGATAGGCCTGCCCGCCTGGGGAATATCCGTTGCTTTCATGGAGAATGGAGTAATAAAGGAAGGCGCGGTTTATCTGCCGCCGCAGAATGACTGTTTGTTTACGGACGGGGAAAGGGTACGGCGATGCGCCGACATGCGCGGCGGCGGGGAACCGGAGGATTTTGAATTCAAACTGCGTCCGTTGAGCCCGGAAAGCGTTATCTGCGTCTCCCAACTGGGTGTTAAAAACGCCCTTTTCCATATGTCCAACCAGATATTTTCCTGGAGCGGCTGCGTAGCCTCATTGTACTGTTTGTTTACCGGAAAAGTCCTCGCTTATATCGCCTCTTTAAATCTCTGGGATATAGCCGCTTCACTGGCGATAATGGAACGTTCCTCCATAGTTGCGCGGGCGGGTAACGGGAAAAAATTGACAGGCGTTATGGATGATGATTTTTTTGAGCTTGCCCCTGATTGCGGTGAACGCTGGAAACTGCGTTCATATGCGGTTATAGCCCCCGATGATGAAACGGTGGATTTTGTCCTTCAAAACTCTAAATTTTCGGAGCGGTTATGAGCAGAACCGGAAGAAAACGTACTAAACAGCATTTTCCTGAGCCGGAGGGATTTGTCTATGTCGTCAGCCTCGGCTGCCCCAAAAATTTGGTCGACACGGAAGTTATGACCGGAGTGTTGCTGAGCAGCGGATTCTGCTTGTCCATGGATCCGGCGCAGGCTGATGTTTATCTGATCAACACCTGTGCTTTTATTCCGCCCGCGCGCGCTGAAACCGAGGCGGCTGTCGAGGAGGCTCTGGCATGAAAAAAACAGGCTCCCGGACAACGCCGGATAATTGTTGCCGGGTGCCTTGTCCAGTGGGACAAGACCGCCTCATGGCGGAAACGGTTTCCTGGAGTTGATTTCTGGCTGGGCGTTGACCAGTTCCCGGACATTGCCGGACTGCTGAAAAATAATGAATCGGCTTATTTGCGCAACGCCGTTCCGTCATTTCTCTATGACGAGAAAACCCCGCGTCTTCAGCTTACCCTGCCGCATATCGCTTATTTGAAGATTGCCGACGGCTGTAATAACCGCTGTTCGTATTGCGCCATCCCGGATATCCGGGGAAATCTGCGCAGCCGTCTTATTGAGTCGGTGGTTGCGGAAGCCGCTGCCGCCTTGGATAACGGCGCTTCCGAGCTGATCGTGATGGCGCAGGATATTACCGCTTTCGGCGCTGACCGCGCAGACGGCGGCGATTTATCCGCGCTGCTGACTGAACTCGACAAACTGCCTGGCGTTTTCTGGATTCGCCTGCTTTATACGCATCCGGCCCATTTTTCGCAAAAACTGATTGAAACCATTGCCGGTTCCCGGCATGTCATACCGTATGTCGACATGCCGCTACAGCATATTTCCGACAAACTGCTCAAAAGCATGCGGCGGCATATTTCGGAAGAGGCTACTCGTGAACTGCTTGCGCGCATGCGGGCGGGAATTCCGCAACTGGCGCTCAGGACAACTTTAATTACCGGGCTGCCCGGTGAAACCGCTGATGATTTCAAATTGCTGAAGGATTTTGTCATTGAACAGGAATTTGACCGCCTGGGAGTTTTCAGCTATTTTCCTGAACCGGATACTCCGGCGGCGGGTTTCCCTGAACAGGTCACGGCGGCGCCGGCGGAAGAACGAGCCGCTGAATTAATGGAAATTCAGGCAAAAATAGCATTAAAAAAGAATAATTTACTTGTCGGACGCGAATTTGATGTTATTGTTGATTTTGTTGAAGATTCCGGAACGGTCGGCAGAACGTATATGGACGCCCCGGAAATTGATAATATTGTCGTAATGCCGGAGGTTTTCGATTTGGCTCCGGGACAAATATGCAAAACGCAAATTACAGCGGCTGAAACTTATGAGTTAACTGCCGGGTTGATAAATTAAATAAAAGGTGAAAATGAATTTCCCGAACGCACTGACTTTAACCAGAATTATCCTGATCTTCATTTTTATCATTCTTGCCGCCAACGCGGACGGGAAGGTAGAAATGTTCAACCGTGTCCATACCATCAGGGTTATTGCGTTTATTGTGGCCGTGATTGCGGCGCTGACCGATATGCTGGACGGGTACCTTGCCCGGAAACTCAACCAGATAACGGATTTCGGCAAACTGATGGATCCGCTGGCGGATAAAATATTCGTTACCGGGATAATGCTCATTCTGGTGCAGTATCAACTTTTGCCCGCCTGGGTCGCGGTCGTGATCATCTCGCGTGAGTTCCTGGTTACCGGGCTTCGCATGCTGGCTCTCAAGGAATCGGAACTGATTGCCGCAGACATATGGGGAAAGATCAAAACTACTTTGCAAATGGTAATGATCGGAATCGGCGGGCTTTCATGGATCGGCGTTTTTGATTTGCGCACTTCGTCTGTCGCCGGGGTATCCGCCTGGTCAATATGGATGTTTTTCCTTTGTCTTCTGGCCCTGATAACCATCTGGTCGGGCCTGGGATATTTCGTCAAATACAAAAAACTCTACATCAACTCACTTAGCTGAACGTTCCGGTTCCTTTTCATAGAGGACCAGCCAGCCGTCCCGGATCTGGTTTTTCAGGATGATTTTATATCTTTTCTTGAGATCCGGCATCAGTGACGGACCGAATTTTGTCCAGGCCTCCAGACTGTTGAAACCGAATACGTAAATGGTATTGTCCGGCATTTTAACTTTGGGATCGTAAATTTTTATTTTCGCATAACTTATTGGCGGACAGGCCGTGTAAACGTTCGGCAGGGCTTGGGATACGTAACCCATTTCCGGCATAGTCAGCATTTGCAGGAACGGCCATTTCGCGACGACCGGGCGATTGAAATACCTGGTTTCCAGAAGCTTGCAGGCCTTCTGGTTTTCCCACAGGTCGTTCAGGTATTCGCGGCTTCTTTCAAGATATTCGCCGGAACGCCGGAAGCGGTTGGGCAGCTTCAGGTAAAAGGAACCGTTCGTGTTCAAAATACCGATAAGCATAAGAAATACCGCCAATATGCTGGTCAGGTATTTCTTTTGAGAAAATGTATTCAGGGCGATGAAAATATACATCGGGAAAACAATAAACGCCGTATAACGCGGCAGCGGACAGTTATAAATGGAGTAGGACACCCAGAAACCGCCGGTCATTATTAATATCAGAAGCGATATTTTATCCTTGTCCGGCAGTTTGAACAAGGTTTTGTTTTTAATTACGGCGATTGCTTTGACAACAGTGACGAACACCATGATCAACAGCGCGGCGAACTGTACCGGCATCAAGTACCTGAAATGGAAATCCAGAGAATCAAGCCATTGCCCCGGTATGATTTTGCCGCTGAGGAGGCCATCGTGGACGCCGAAGCGTTCAAACATGGAGAGCCCGATAAGGAGTATTGCGCCGATGAAAAACGGACAGTACTTTTTCAGGCGTTGCCGCCATTCGTTGCCGGAAAGGCAGATATCCGCGAACAGCCACAGTATGAACGCGGCTGCTAAGTTGATGGCGGTGGTTTTGCACAGCACCGCGATAACAATGAACAGGAAACCGAGCCAATATTTTTTGTCCGCCAGGAAATAAATGCACAGGATAGTCGCGCAGAGCACGGTGCATTCCTGCCCCAGGGCGGTAACTCGTCCGGCCATGACCGGTTCGCACATGGCGGCGATGCACCAAAGCAGAGCCCACCACGAGAGCACTCCGAATTTGCACAGTATGGAATAGCTCAGCCCGAAAACCAGCGCCAGGCAGGAAATATTGAACAAATGCCCGATAACATGGACGGTTTGAGGAGAGAACAAGCTATAGAGTATTCCGTAAAAATACGGGATAATGCCGAACTTGTAGACATTTGCGTCGCCGTGTTCCGGTTTCCAGAGTTCAATTATATTAAAATTGTTTTTAGCCAGCCATATCGCCTGGTTGTGCAATCCGAGGATGTCGTCCCAGTAAGGCGGATTGTTAAGGCAGGAAAAGTTCAGGATCGCCATAAAAAGGAAGCCCAGAAATCCGAGCAGGGGGGGCGAATTCAGGATTTGTTCATATAAAGGAATTTTGTTTTTCTTCATTCTTCATTCTTCATTTTTAATTTAAAAGTATTTTACAGGGTAATTCGGCAGGGAATCGATAAAGCATCTGCCGTATCGTTTTGAGCTTACCCGGTTGTCGAGGATCGTTATAATTCCGGTATCCGTCCGGCTCCGAATCAAACGCCCGACGCCCTGCCGGAATTTCAAAACGGCTTCGGGCAGGGAGTAGTGCATGAACGAGTTCTTTTTTTCCGCTTCCAGTCTTTCTCCGCGGGCTTCGATCAATGGATGAGTCGGTACCGCGAACGGCAATTTGGTGACGATCACATGGCTCAGGGCCTCGCCGGGGACGTCAACTCCGGTCCAAAAGCTGTCGGTTCCGAAAATGACCGAATGAATGTCTTTTTTGAATTCTTTAAGCATAGCGGAACGGTTAAGCGATTCGCCTTGGATAAGGAGGGTTATTTCGTTTGTCTCGAAGAAATCGCGCAGATTATCGGCGCAATAGCGCAGCATCTGGTAGCTGGTGAAAAGAACAAAAGCCTTGCCCTGGGTGATCGAAATGAAACGGGGTATCTGTTCGACGAGCGCGGCGGCGTAATCTTTGTGGACCGGATCCGGCATTTCGCGCGGCAGGTATACCCGTACCTGTTTCGGGTCGAAAGGACTGTCCAGCCGGAGTTCCGGGCCGTCCATGAAGCCGACCCGTCCGCGGTAATAATCGAATTTTTTATTTACGGTCAGGGTGGCGCTGGTCAGGATGACCGGAAAACTTTTCTTGAACAGGGTTTCCTGAAGCACTTCGCTTATATTCAAAGGCGCCGCCTGAATGGTTATCCCGGAACGTCCGTCTTCCAGCCAGTAGACGCTGTCGGCAAACGACATGTTTATAAAATCGGCTATCCCGGCGGCATAGGCGTCGCATTTCTGGACTTGCGCTTCGAGTTCGGCGCGGTAGTCCTTGTCTTCCTGGATTTTTATGTAATCCTGAAGCGTGTCCTGCAATGCCGCCAGTCTCCCGCTTAAGGGGTTCGGAAACAGTCCGGGCTGGCGCAACCGCAGTACCGTATCGTCGTGTTTAAGCAGATATTGTTCAAATTGACTGAAAAAACGCATGACATCGTCTTTCAGGTTGGCGACGATCTCACGCAATTGCAATGCTTCTTCGCCGCCGCGCATAAGCAGGCCCTTGGCGTTGTCGGGGTTGAACAGACGGTTCAAAAAGCTTATCACGCTGTTGCTGTTGATGCGCAGACCGAGGTATTCCGCGGCGTTGTTTTCCAAGGTATGGGCTTCGTCGATCACGACAGTTGAATATTCCGGCAGCAGGTTCTGTTCCTGTCCTTCGATGAATTTTATTTTCAGGTCGGTAAAGAACATGGCGTGGTTGGCTACGACGATATCCGCTTCCTCCCATTCCCGGCGCGCCCGCCAGTAATGGCAGTTGCGGAACGAGCCGCATTTCGGCCCCAGACAGTTTCCAGCCTCGCAGCAGACATAGCTCCATGAAACCGGGTCTATCCTGAAGTCGATGGAATCCCGGTCGCCGTCATTGCTTTTTTCAGCCCATTTATTGATACGTTCCATTTCGAGGGACAGCGAAGCCAGCGGCAGGTATTCGTCCCGGCGGTCGCCGGTCGCCAGCGCCAGCCGCCGCCGGCATAAATAATTACTGCGCCCTTTGGCCAGGGAAGCTTTGAATTCGATGCCGGTTATTTGCTGGAGCAGGGGAATATCCTTGCGGACTAGCTGTTCCTGCAAGTTGATGGTTTCGGTGGATATGATTGATGGTTTCGGGCTTATCTTTGAATAATAAATAAGCGGGATCAGGTAGGCGAAACTTTTGCCGATGCCGGTCGGAGCTTCAACGCAGAGATTATGCCTGCCGATCAGGGTTTCAGCAATTTTTACCGCCATGTCTGTCTGCTGCGGGCGGTGCTCATACGGCCGTCCCCCAAAGCGTTCCGCCGCTTTTAAGGGGCCGTCGGCTTCAAAGAATTTGGCGGTCGAACTCACTATTTCCAAGCCGTGCAGCTTTTCCGTTTCGGCTTCCTGTTCGAAATCCTCATCAGTGAAAGGCACCGCCTCAAAATCCGGTTCCAGGCTGTTCTCGATAGCATCGTTAATATTTGAAATAGGTTTAATCATTTTATTTTTAGAGTTTATTTTTTTGTGACAGAATCATTGGTGACAGAATCATTTTTTATGGTTTTAATTGATATGTCTCTTTGATTGAAATTAACCCATTGAACAATTTTAATGTTTGTATGTTTTATTAAGCTTATAATATTTTTTTCATAACCTTTAAATGCTCTTGTAATCCCTGATAAATGAAAAGCTGTTGCATTATCCAGCAGATGCATTTTTTGTTGGCCAACTATTTGTTTATCAAAATAAATTTTTACCGGACAAACTATGTTTTTACTGCCGCCTAAAAAATGAATCAATGCTTCATTAAACAACCTGCAATCAAGAAACGCTCCCCATTCTTTTAATAATGCTGTTAAAATTGATTCCAGTTTTTTACATTTTTTTGTTGCTTCCTTGAAGTCCGTCGTATCTATAGAGAAATCATATCTGTCTTCGTTTGTCAAAGTAGTTGATACAAAACTGTATTCAACGGAAGCAGGGCGAAAATTTATCAACTTTCCATGTTTAATTCCTGTTAATAACAAATAATTAATCAATTGCTGTTTATGAGAATCATTTAATGCCGCCGCCGTTTTCAGCTCATAGATAATTCCATTATCAACTAATAAATCCAATTTGTAACTTTTCATGAAATCTTTATAAGTCAGGATAATCTCTACTTCGCGTTCAGCCTTTATAGATGCGCTACGACATTTTTCAGCCATAATTTCCTGATAAATTTTTTCATCACAAAATCTGCCCAGACGGTTATGAATATCAAATGCATATCCGGTTACAATTTTATCAATCGTATGAAATTCATCCTGTGATTTATAATTTAACCTTTCTTTGCACCTGATACCCATATTAATCCTGAAAAATTTAAAAAAATGATTTTGTCAAAAATGATTCTGTCAAAAAAAATAAGACTCTTTAAAAAATGATTCTGTTAATATCCTTTCCCCCAAAGTGAACGTAATTCTTTTACCTTGGCGGTGATGTTGTCGGCCTGGGTTATTTCGGTTACCATGGCTATCCGGGGTGCGCCTGCGGCAAGCAGTTCAGGGATGTGTTTCGCTTTTATGCCGCCCATGACGGTAAAGGGAATGCCTAACCCTGGCGTTATTTTTTTCAGCATGCCGATACCGACCGCGCCGCAGGCAACCGCTTTGGTGCCGGTGGGATAGATCGGTCCGATGTTTATATAATCGGCGCCTTCCAATACGGCTTTTTCCGCTTCTTCCGGGTTGTGGGTGGAACAGCCCAGCAGCAGATCGCCGCAGATTTCCCTGGCCGCGGCGAGCGGCAGGTCGTCCTGTCCCAGATGTACTCCGTCCGCGCCGCAGGCGAGTGCGATATCAATGTGGTCGTTTATTATCAGGAGCATTTTGTGTTCGGCGGTTATTTCCCGGTACTTGAGGGCTAGTTCGTAAATTTCCGCTTTCGATTTATTTTTTTCCCTGAGCTGGACGATTTTCGCGCCGCCGTGCGCTATGGCGCGCAAAACTTCAAGCGCCGGGCGCCCGTTGGTGAACTCAGAAGATATTACCGGGTATATGTCGATATTTTGAAAGGCGGCGCGGCGTTCCGCTTTGTCAGAAAAGGGGCTTTTTATGGTCACTTGGATCGTTATCCTTATTTTCGATAGTTTTTTTCTGTTTAAAGTCCGGGCAGCTTTGCATCGCTGTAACTTCGCGCTGGTGCAGGTCGCAGCGTTCAACGAAAGCGTGGGGAATATAGTGTTCGCAGTATTTGCAGAAATGCCGGTCGCCTTCATTTTCTGTTATTACCGGCTTTTTCTCGATTTCCGAGTCGAAAAGCGCCGCCAGGCCGCTGACCGCCTTTTTGTCGGAATCTTCCTTTGACTCGGCGTCGTTCATATCTCCGAGTTTCGCGCCGCAGAGCGCACAGACAAATATCTTTTCTCCTACTGTCCAGCCGTCCATTTCCACTTTTTCCTTGACAATGGTCTGGTTGCGGCACGCCGGACAGTCCGCTTTATCGCCCCGTTTCATTTTTCGACTCCGTTAACTTGTTGTTTGTACTTTGCTATAGTATAAAACTTATAGTTCGAATTTCAAATTCATATGCCAAAATGACCCGGTTGTGACAGAGGTAAAATGAGACAGTTTGACCCGGATATCCGGAAAAAGCATTTAAAAAGCATCTTTGTGGTTGAATAAATCGCGCTTTTCGCTTATAATATTCTACTTAAGGGAAGAGGATTAGAAAAAATACCCTTGCAATAATCTGGCACGCTTGTTGCTTGTTTCCTAATTGCAGACATTAAAAAATAAACCGGGGCGGTTGCCCCAAAAAAAAGGAGTATTGATATGTTAGCAAGACGAAACGACAATTGGGGATTGTTTCATCCCTGGCGAACGGTGAACGACCTGCACAAAGAGTTCATAAGTCTCTTTGACGAGCTCAGTGAAGGTTTTAACCGCTTCAAGGCGAGCTACCCGAAGATTAACCTCCAGGAAGGCGATAAGGATATCGTCGTTCAGATGGCTCTGCCCGGGTACAGCGCGGACAATATTGAAATTGAAGTAGTGAGCAATTTCCTTGTGGTGCGCGCGGAACGTACTCAGCCCAAGCTCGGCAAAGGTGAAAGGTTGCTGCACCAGGAACGCACTTTCGGCAAGGTCGAGGAGTCTATTAAGCTCCCGTCCAAGGTCAAAAGCCCCAAGGTGAAAGCAAAATTCGCCGATGGCGTACTGACCATTACCATGCCGAAAATGGAAGCGGAAAAAGCGCAGAAAATTTTAATAAACAAATAATGGAGGTGAAATTATGGCTGTACCGCAAAAAGTTTCAGAGTATATGGATTTCGCGCCGCCCGCGGATGTCATTGAAGACCACGGAGGCATTAAGCTCATTCTGGATGTTCCGGGAGCCGCGAATGATAGTTTATCTGTTAACGTCGAGGCCGGAGAGCTCGAACTGTCCGCGGATACCTGCATAAAACGCTGCGACAAGACCATACGTTACAAACGCAGTTTCCAGATATCCGACCAGGTGGACGTCGAGAATATCAAGGCCAAGCTTGAGAACGGAGTTTTGGAATTGACTCTGCCGAAGCATGAACATGCCAAGGTCCATAAAGTTAAGATCGAAGCGTAAAAACGCTTGATCCGGTTCAGAAAATACCCCGTCTACACGGGGTATTTTTTTGACTTCCGGGAGCGCCGGTTGTTCAAGATTGGCATATTTAATGCTAGTTCAATAAACAGCAGTCAGCTGTCAACCTGAAAGTGACAATTGATTACTGCATACTGAAATTTAATGGAGGCAATATATGAATATCGAAAAATTCACCAATCGTTCACGCGAAGCGTTACAGGCCGCTCATAATGAAGTTATCGAGCGGGGCCAGCAGGAATTGCGGCCGCTGCATTTTCTCTACGCCCTGTTGAATCAGGAAGACGGCCTGATCGGTTCGCTGCTGCGGAAAATGGAAATCAATCCAGCCCGCATTAAAGCTGATACGGAGCAGGCACTGAAAGCCATTCCGTCGGTCAGCGGTTCCGGGGCGGGGCAGGTTTACCAGTCCCGTGAATTCAGTGAACTGCTGATCAAGGCCGCTAAGGAAGCGGAGAAAATGAAGGACGATTACGTCAGCGTTGAACATTTCTTTATCGCGCTGCTGGATTCCGGCGAGTGCGCTAAAATCCTGAAAAACGCCGGAGTCGACCATGACAAGGCGCTTGCCGCGCTCAAAGCGGTAAGGGGAAACCAGCGGGTTACTTCGCAGGACCCGGAAGCTACGTTTGAAGCTTTGGAAAAATACGGGCGCGACCTGACCGCCATGGCGGAACAGGATAAACTCGACCCGGTTATCGGCCGGGACGACGAAATAAGGCGGGTTATCCAGATATTGTCCCGCCGGACGAAAAACAACCCGGTGCTGATCGGCGAACCCGGCGTCGGCAAAACCGCCATCGTTGAAGGACTTGCCTTGCGTATAATTCGCGGCGACGTACCGGAAGGCCTGAAAGACCGCCGTCTGGTCGCCCTGGATATGGGGGCGCTTATTGCCGGAGCCAAATATCGCGGCGAATTCGAGGAAAGGCTCAAGGCCGTCCTGAAGGAGATCACTTCCGCCGCCGGCAAGATAATCCTTTTCATAGACGAACTTCATACGGTTGTCGGGGCCGGGGCGAGCGAAGGTTCGATGGACGCCGGCAATCTTTTGAAGCCGATGCTGGCGCGCGGCGAACTGCATTGTATCGGCGCGACAACTTTGGATGAATACCGCAAGTATATCGAAAAAGACACCGCCCTTGAACGCCGTTTCCAGTCGGTGATCGTTAATCCGCCTGATGTCGAAGACACGGTTTCGATCCTGCGCGGCCTCAAGGAACGTTATGAAATTCATCACGGCGTAAAGTTCAGGGATTCTGCGCTGATCGCCGCGGCGGTGCTTTCAGATAAGTACATTTCGGACCGTTTTCTGCCGGACAAGGCTATCGACCTGATGGACGAAGCCGCCGCCGGACTGCGGACCGAGATCGACAGCTGCCCGGTGGAGATCGACGAAATCGAACGCCGCGCAATGCAGTTGGAAATAGAAATCGCCGGGCTTAAGCATGAAAAGGACAGCGCTACCAAAAAACGGAAAGAGGCGCTTGAAGCCGAACTCGCCGATCTGAAAAGCAGAGGAAATGAACTGCGGGCGAAATGGGACAATGAAAAAAAATCCATTGCGACCCTGCGCGAACTGCGCGAAACTTTGGAACTGACCCGTCAGAGCCTGGAACGCGCGGAGCGCGAATACAACCTCGAAAAAGCCGCCGAACTGCGGCACGGGACGATTCCCGGTATCGAGGCGCAGATCAAAGAAGCTGAAGAAAAGCTCAATGAAAACGGCGAAAACCGCATGCTTCAGGAGGAAGTCACCGAAGAAGACATTGCCGCTATCGTCAGCCGCTGGACGCATATTCCGGTCAGCAAGCTCATCGAAAGCGAAAAACTCAAACTTCTGGCGCTCGGCGACCATCTGCATGAACGCATAATCGGCCAGAATGAAGCTGTTGAAGCTGTTGCGGACGCGGTACTGCGCGCCAGGGCAGGGCTTAAAGACCCGAACCGTCCAACCGCCTCTTTTATTTTTCTCGGCCCGACCGGGGTCGGTAAAACCGAACTGGCGCGGGCATTGGCGGAGAATTTGTTTGACGACGAGCGCGCGATGATCCGTATCGATATGTCCGAATATATGGAAAAACATACTGTATCGCGTTTGATCGGGGCGCCTCCGGGATATATCGGTTTCGACGAAGGCGGACAATTGACCGAAACGGTCAGGCGCAAGCCTTACTCTGTGATTCTGTTTGACGAAATTGAGAAAGCGCATCATGACGTTTTCAATATTTTCCTGCAGATCCTTGAAGACGGTATCGTAACCGATTCGCACGGCCGGACGGTGAGTTTTAAGAACACTATCATCATTATGACCAGCAATATCGGAAGCGATCTGATTCTGGAGCACAAAGGCAATACCGATGAGATCAGGCCGGAACTGATGAAGCTTATGCACGCGCATTTCAGGCCGGAATTCCTCAACCGTATTGATGAAACGCTGATCTTCCATTCGCTCAGCAAGGAAGACATTCGCAAGATTGTCGATATCCAGTTGAAGCGTTTCTCAGAACGGCTGGCGGAACAGGATATCGGCGTCAAATTCAGCGACGAAGCCAAAGACCTGCTCGCGGAAAAAGGTTATGACCCGGTATTTGGAGCCCGGCCTTTGAAGCGGACTATTGTCAAGGAGCTTGAAACTCCGGCTTCACGCCTGATTGTCGGCGGCAGTGTCGCTCCCGGAGCGATATTGAAAGTGACAGTTAAGGGCAAGGAATTGAAATTCAATACTTAAAACCTCCCTCCTTCCCGTTCCTCTCGTAAGTTCGTTATGAACTTGCGGGAGGAACCTTTTTTATGGCAATTTGTTATCGTCCTGCGATCCGGACGCCCCCGCCATTAAAAGTCGTTGTTTGAGAAAATGGGACTTTTGAGACACTTGGGACGCTTGGGACTTTGAGGTAAAATTCAAAAGTCTCAACTGTCCCGAAAGTCCCAAGTGCTGTTAAACAGGATTTTTGTCGTGGCCGTCTGAGTGGTGAAAGAAACTAAATCTTTGCTTTTGCAGGTTCTTTTATGACGTATTCTTGTTGTTCCGGATCAAAGACCAGTTTGTCTTTATTTTTATTATACCATTCCGACATTTTCTTCGGCGATAGATTTTGCCCGGTAAGCTGGAACAGAGAATTGATCATAAGACCTGAAAAATATTGGTTAGTCTCTCTCCGGTATGCCTGTACAAGGTACTTTAAAGCGTCTTTATGGCCGTAACGGGCGGCGATCATGG
>Ga0172377_10002664_pt1 | contig 18280 bp, 14 predicted proteins | sample Pumphouse3metaG_FD_119749 | JGI IMG/M metagenome (GOLD analysis project Ga0172377, IMG submission 119749) | Leachate microbial communities from a municipal landfill in Southern Ontario, Canada - Pumphouse #3 metaG | ecosystem: Engineered > Solid waste > Landfill > Unclassified | place: Canada...
CTGGGCAAAGAATTCGAAGAAGATTATTTTGCCCGCCTTGCTGCCTTTGTCCGCCAGGAATACAGACAACACACCATCTATCCCCCTGCCCCTTTGATTTTTAACGCCTTTGATCTCTGCCCTTTTGAGCAGGTCAGGGTGGTAATTTTGGGACAGGATCCTTACCACGAACCCGGACAAGCCCACGGGCTTTGCTTCTCGGTACAGGAGGGAGTGGCTTTGCCCCCTTCGCTCGAAAACATCTTTCGCGAAATTCGTCAGGATCTGGGCCTGGAGCCTCTGCCCTCGGGCAATCTGGAACGCTGGGCCCGCCAGGGAGTCTTGCTGCTCAACGCCACCCTCACTGTTCGTGCCCATCAGGCCGGCTCGCATCAAAACAAAGGCTGGGAACTTTTTACCGATGCGGTGGTGCATCGCCTGGCCGAAGAAAGGCAAGGCCTGGTGTTTTTGCTTTGGGGAGCTTATGCCCGGCGCAAAGGCGAATTCATCGACAGCAGCCGCCACCTGCTGCTCAAATCGGCGCATCCCTCGCCCCTCTCGGCATACAGGGGCTTCTACGGCAATCATCACTTCAGCAGGGCCAATCAATATTTACAAAGCCAAGGCCTGGAGCCTGTAGACTGGCGCTAAAGGGCTGAAAACGAAAGGCTTTGGCGCTTCCTCCTTTCAAGAGTTAAACCGCCAGGCTTTTGCGGGCCCTCCTTCCAAAAATAAAATCGCGCGACGTTCGAAGGGCCCTCCTTCCATAAAATGGAATTGCCAGGCTTTTGCGGGCCCTCCTTCTAAAAATAAAATCGCGCGACGTTCGAAGGGCCTTCCTTTCAAAGGAAAAAGCCCGGTTAATGTCGGACAATAAAACGGCCGGAAACAGCTGCGGATTTTTAGCGAATCCCCCAGACCACGTTGTCGCGGGGATTTTGTTGCTGCTCATACTTGAGGTCCTGCAGCATGCCCGACTTGACCCGGATGGAAAAATTATAGGATTTGAAACGGCCTACGGGAATAAAGCTGGCCGACATTTGCCAGCAATGCAGGTCGCGCGTCACGGTACAGTTTACTGTGGACAATTGTTTGGTGTTGAAGTTGTAACTGCTGCCCAGGGTAAATTTCCATTTATCGGTAAGCGAGAGGTTGCCGTTGAAACTCAGGTTATGCATCAGCCTCATGTCGTATTCCAGTCGTTCTTTGTTGAAGCCCGCGCGGGCATAACGCAAAGTATAACTCAGGCTGACATTCCAGGGCATTTTGAAGGGCTGATACAGGGCGGCTTCGGGATCCGGAATAGGCTCGGGTTCGTCAGAAGCATCGGTCTCATCGCCCGGACCGGAAAGATCATCGCCCGGGCCACTCAAGTCGCCTCCGGAACCGGATAAACCTCCTCCCCCTTTGCCTTTTTTGTCTTTTTCTTTCTTTTTGAAAGTATCGTTGTTGATGGAATACGAAAAAGAAGTACCCGTACCCACCAAACGGCCGGGAATGCCGTATTTTTCGAACTGGGTGACGTTGACCCGCACCGGATTGCCGGCACTGTTCAGAATGTAAGTATAGGGATCGAAAGAACCGCTCAGGTTCAGGGTGTACAAATCGCCAAACTTGATGCGGATGTTGGCCGAAATATTACTCCAGTTCAGGCTGTCGGCCGCCATGTTGTAGGAAGTGCCAAAAGAGAAATTATCGATGAGGCTGACTTTTTTGAATTGATTGACCGTGTCCTTATCATCCCGGACCTTCATCTCGAGGTTGTTGGCCACGTTAAAACTGACAGTTCCCGATTTGCCTCTGCCCGGCGTGCCGTACAAAGAATTCTGGTAACGCGAATAGGTATGAGTCTTTTCGTTTCCGTTAACATCCATGTAGTTGAGGGTTTCGTAATAGCCGTATTGCGACTCGCCAAAATCGGGGCGGTAGCTAAGCGAAACGCTGGGGGTGAATACATGACGGATGGTATTGACCTTGGTACCGAATAATTGAGGCAGGGGTTGAAAAAAGCCGTAAAGCTTGGTGGATGCACTGACGCTGGCCGAATAATCCCAAACCCGGTTAAACCCCCAGACCGTATCGGTAACCAGTTGATCCAGGCCCGGGTCGTAAAATTTGTCTATGGAGCTGGTGTACCAGCGTTCGGTATAGGAAAACGAAGGAGTGATATTGATGTAATTCAACACATTAAAGGTGGCTGCGATGGGAATGCTGTGCCGCATACCGTTGCGCCAGTCGCGAACGAGCGATTTTTTGAAGAAATCGTATTCTTTGACTTCGCTGATGCTGTTGGCCAGCGATCCGGTATAACTCATGCTGATTTTTTCGTAAAAACGCTCCCTGCCCACTGGATTCTTGCGTTTAAAGGGATAAAAACGCGAAACACTGGCCGTCAGGTTGGGCAGCGAAACGGTCAGCACCGAGTCTTTGCTGCGCTGCGAAACACTCATGCTGGCACTCAGTGTGAGCGGGAAATTGGGAAAGCGCTGCGTCAGGTTGACACTGGAGCTTTTGGTGTTGGTCGAAAAAACTTCGGGATTATAATACGAAGCAATGTCGTTGCGGCTGTAACCGCTGGTAGCAAAATTGACGCTGGCCGAAAAACTGCGGAAGGGATTGGCTTTGGGATCCTGCGAGTGGCTCCAGGTGAGGCTCAGGTTTTGGGACTGGGCATAATCGGGCAGGTTTTTTTCGCTGGTAACACTCACCAGATAGGAGGCATTGAGAGCTCCCGAGAACTTATATCGTTTGCGGTAATTGGTTCTGAGCCGGGCTCCCCAGGATCCTTTGGAGTAGAGCTCACCTGTGAGGGCCAAATCGAGGTAATCACTGATGGCAAAATAGTACCCTCCGTCTTTGAGGTAAAAGCCCCGGGAAAGTTCGTCGCCGTAGGTGGGTGTGATAATACCCGAAGAATAAGATTCGGTAAAAGGGAAAAAGCCAAAAGGAATAAACAGGGGCAAATGAACGTCTTCGACCACCAGATGGGCCGGGCCGGCCACAATATTTTTTTTGGGACGTACCTTGGCCTTACTCAGCTGCAGATAAAAGTGAGGATGATCGTGGTCTTCGCAGGTGGTGTATTTTCCGTCGACCATGTAAAGGGCATCGTCTTCCATCTTTTTAGTCAGACCGCTTACAACATAACCTTCTCCCTGCTGGGTAACCACCTGGCTTATGATACCCCGCCGGGTGTTGAAATTGTATTTGAGGTTTTTGGAAACGTATTCGCCGCTGGCATCTTTGAAAACCGGATCTCCCGTTACTGTTCCGGTTGAATCTTCTACTCCGCTGGCGTAGATCAGGCTGCTGTCCATACCCATTTGAATATAGTCGGCTTCTAGATTAAGGTCGTCGTAAATAACCTGCCCCTGCTTGTACAAGCGTCCCATGCCGGCGCCTTCGAAAATCAGGGAGTCTTCGGCCTGGTATTCTACTACGGCATTGATGCCTTCTAAGCCGGGGTCGGTTTTTTCGGCTTCGGCAGCCAAAGTGTCGGGGCCGGCTTGCAGGCTGTCTGCTGCGAACGGGCTTTCGGACAATGTCCTTATGCTGTCGACCTGATCCGAGAGGCCTTCTGCGCTTGCGTTCGCCGTAGATTCGCTGAGGGAATTGCTCAGGCTGTCGGTAAGCAAGCTTCTTTCTGTGGGAGGAGCGCTTTTAAGGGAATCCTTTTGGATGGTTTTACTTAATGCGGACTGAGCCTGGATTGTCTGGAGAGCAGAAGTCGAATATAATAAGAGTATCAGCAGTAAAAACCTGGACAAAGAGCCAAAAAAGCCTCCGCAGAATCTGCTTTTGGGCCGGGCCGCATTTAAGTACCGAACGGGATTCTTGAGCTGCTTCAATGTAATTGACTTAAAATCAGGTTGTACATCCATCATACTACCCAGGGATCAAAGGGACAAAAGTACGCAAATCCGGCGGATTACAGAAAGCTCTTGCACCAAAAATCGAAACGCTCCAGGCTTTCGGGGCCAAATCGTTCCAGTTTGCGCCTGGCCTGGTCGGTGCTGCGTTCCTTTTGCAAGTTGGTTTTGGAAAAAAACTTATCGACAAAACAGATCAACTGTTCCTCGATACTGACAGGTATCATATCGCGATGCGGCAGGGGTAATTGCTTTTCTATTATCTCCTGCAGACTGATGCCTGTGCCCGTATGCCTTTCGCAAACCAGGGCGTGCCGCTCGTAACCCTCAGCTCTGAGAATATCAGCCCCCAGATAGCCGTGACAAATATAAGGCTGAGTGCCAAAGCAGGCAATGTCGGGCGCAAAAGTCTTGTGTACACCAATATCGTGCAACATGGCAGCTTCTTCAATAAATTGTCTGTCAGCTTGAATCCCGGGATGTGTGTCCAGTATTTTCAAGGCTTTGTCAGCTATGGATTTGCTATGAGTATAAACTATATCAAAAAGTGCAGGGTATGGGTCCAGGTAACGGTGTAATAGTTGTAGTGCTTCCATTTGATGGGGGCTTAGCATCCGGGCTTTTGGTTTGGGCTGCTTGCAGGGCAAAGAAAAAGAATTATTTTTGTACTCACAACTTTCCAGGCCTGTCCCATGACCAAATTCACGCTATTTATAGTTTGCCTCTGTACCAGCTTCTGCTCCTGTTTCTGTTCCTGCCTCTGTACCGGCAGTAGGGATAGCGCTGAAGATAGTTCCATAAGAACCGGTGCAGATCAAACCACCGCCTATTTCCCCCTGCTGCAGGGCAAACGCTTTGCCCTGGTGCTAAACCAAAGCTCTGTAATCGGAAATGTCAGCTTGCCCGACAGCCTTTGCCGGGCAGGCCTGAGGCCGGCTTTTTTGTTTGCTCCCGAGCATGGTTTCAGAGGTGAGGCCCAGGCAGGCGAACATATTGGAGAGGGTGTGGACAGTCTGACGAATCTTAAAGTTTATTCTCTCTACGGCCAACAGAAAAAACCGGCTGCTGAGCAAATGCAAGAGCTCGACCTGGTGGTTTTTGACATTCAGGACGTGGGTACCCGTTTCTTTACTTATCTGAGCACGCTGCATTACCTGATGGAAGCATGCGCCGAATCGGGGGTGGAACTCATTGTACTGGACAGGCCCAATCCCAACGACACCATAGACGGACCTTTGCTGCAGGAGGGCTATAGCTCTTTTGTGGGCATGCATCCCATTCCTTTGTTGCACGCTTGCACCCTGGGGGAGCTGGCCCTGATGATAAACGGAGAAGGCTGGTTGCCGGGAGCTCTGCGTTGTAAACTGCAGGTGATTCCTGTCAGCGGATGGCATCACGGGCAGCCCTATTCCCTGCCGGTCAGGCCTTCGCCCAATCTGCGCGATCAACAGGCTGTTTGCCTTTATCCTTCGCTCTGCCTTTTCGAGGGCAGTCTGATGAGCGTAGGCAGAGGCACAGAAACTCCCTTCAAAATAGTAGGTTATCCCGATCCCCGTTTTGGTGATTTTGTTTTTACTCCTGCAGGGAAAGGGAGTTTGTACCGGAATCAAGCCTGTTACGGGATTGATTTAAGCAAAGAAGACTGTCCCCGGGGCTTGAACCTGGAGTATTTGCTGAGCATGTATCGTCGTTCAGAAATGGGAGAAGCTTTTTTTGCCCATGCCCGCTTTTTTGATTTACTGGCCGGCAACTCAACACTGCGGGAGCAGATTTTGGCAGGCCGCAATCAGGCAGAAATTCGGGCCAGCTGGCAAAAGGAACTGGAGGCTTATCGCAAAATGCGGCTGAACTATCTTTTGTACCCGGATTATCAAGAATAAATTCATATTTGCGACATCTGGGTTTATTTTCTATTTTTGTGCTTGTTTTAATTTACGCTAAGCATTGAATCTATGTACTTTCGCCTCCTGTTTTTGGCCATTATTCTGGCTTTAAGTGTAAACCAAAGCTTATCAGGGGCTGAAAAGCCATTTACGGTAGTTATTGATCCCGGACACGGAGGCAGAGATCCGGGAGCTGTCGGAGCTACTGCCTACGAAAAAAACATTGTGCTTTCTGTTGCCTTGAAGTTGGGTAAACTGATAGAAGCCAACAACAAAGACGTCAATTTGGTTTATACCCGTAACACCGACGTTTTTGTGAAACTCGAAGACAGGGCTGTCATTGCCAACAAAGCCAAGGCCGACCTTTTTATTTCGATCCATACCGACGGAGTGAATAACAAAAAGGTGACCGGAGCCTCGGTTTTTACTCTGGGCCAGGACAAACTCAAAGAAAACATCGAGGTTGCCAAACGCGAAAACAGTGTAATTTTGCTCGAAGAGAATTACGAACAGCGTTACGAGGGTTTCAATCCTTCTTCGGCGGAATCTTATATTATGTTTGAATTTTTGCAGGATGCCCACCTGGATCAAAGTATTGCTTTTGCCTCGCTGGTACAGAACGGTTTTGTGCATAAAAAACGTGCCGACCGGGGCGTGCGCCAGGCTCCTTACTGGGTACTTTTTCGCACAAGTATGCCTTCGGTGCTGGTTGAACTGGGATTTATAACCAATCCCGACGAAGAGCGCTATTTGAAAAGTGAAAAAGGCCAGAACGAATTGGCTCACTGCATCTACGATGCCGTCGTTAAGTTCAAGAACGATTACGAACGAAAGTCCATGGCCAAAGCAGCCGATCAAAACACCGGCACCAGCCCGGTACTTGCTCAGGGAGCTCCGGTGTACAAGATACAACTCTTTGCCACACGCAAACTCATGGACAAAAACGACAAGGAATTCAGAGGACTGAAGAACATCGATTATTATCAGGAAAAAAGATTATATAAATATACCTACGGTGCTTTTCCTACAGAAAAGGAAGCGGCAGCTGAACGCAAAAAGATAGCCAGTCTTTTTCCGGATGCTTTTGTGATCGCTTTCAAGGACGACAGCCGTATCAGCCTGGAAGAAGCCAGGTCAAAACCCTGATGCACCGGAAAATATAAAACCGGTTTTGGCCAAAATCCTGTAGACTTCCAGGCTATGGAACAAGCAATGACGATATTATGAAGAAATTTAAACTAAACAAAGAAATCAGAATAGGACTGACGGTTATCATTGCCATCGCCTTGTTTGTCTGGGGACTGAATTACCTCAAGGGCATTAATCTGCTCAAGCAAGCCCATAAGTATTATATTGTATACAATCAAATAGACGGCTTGGTTACTTCGGCTCCGGTCATGCTGGACGGTTATCAGGTGGGCCTGGTTAAGAGTATTGAATATCAGTTCGACTCTCCCGGCCATATTCTGGTGGAACTGAGCCTGGAAAACGAACTCAAATTGCCTGCAGGCAGCAAGGCTGTACTGGAACCTGCACTTATGGGCAACCCGCAGATCAATCTGATTCTGGGAAAGGCCGGGGAATTAATGACCGACGGCGACACCCTGCTGGCTGAAAACAAAGCCGGTCTGATGGATCTCCTGGAAGATGATCTTTTACCGGGTATACAAGATGTAATTAAACAAAGCTCTAAGGTAATTGCTCAACTTGAAGCTCAGCTGGACGAGGGGGGTGATCTGAACACTAGCCTGGCTTCGGTACGCAAGGCAGGCGAAAAGCTTGCTTCTGCTTCGGCCAGCCTTGATCTGCTGCTGGCCAACGAAATTCCTTCGGCCATCAGAAGCATCGATTCGCTGAGCGGCAATTTTATGGCTTTGGGACAGGAACTCAGGGCAATTGACTTTGCCGGAATCTCCAATCACGTTGACAGCACCGTACTGCTGTTACAAGATATTGGCCTGAGACTGACCAGACCCGACAACAGCCTGGGCTTATTACTGAACGATACTGAATTGTACTTTAACCTGAACCAAACGACTACGAGTGCCAATGAACTCCTGCTGGATTTAAGGGCACAACCTAAACGTTATGTACATTTCTCGCTCTTTGGTTCTAAAAAATAAATTGGCCTGAAAATTTAGGAATGGAGGTTTTTTTGAGAAATACACGCATATTTATTCAGAGACTTGGCTCTGCTTTAAGAATTAAACAGCAAGTTTTAAAACTTAATGTAAAAATAACACAAGGCTGTTAGAAGCTTTGCTTTAAAGCGATTGGGGAATTTACTGCCAATTTAACAAATCAAACTGCCAAAATTACAAAGCTCTATTTATAAGATTGTTGCGTTTTTAATTTTCATCTATAAATCTGATTGTTAAACATATAGACCTAATTGGTTAAGACTAAAACAGATACGCAATTGCAAAACTTTTGAACAAAATCTTCGTTTGTTTAATTCGATTTTTCTTCAAAAATTTGCAGTACCGTTCAAGCTAAACTCAGAGGAATAATTATGGATTTTAATTTTAACCATGAAGAATTGTGGAGCAAATGCCTCGACATTGTCAAAGACATTGTTCCGGAATCTAACTTTTCTACCTGGCTGCTCCCAATAATTCCTCTTAAGTACCAAAACGAGGATTTACTCGTACAGGTTCCCACGCATTTCTTTTTTGAACACATCGAAACTAATTTTTCGGATGTAATAGGTAAAAGTTTGCAACGTATCACCGGCAAGCCTACCCGGCTGCTATATAAAATTAAATTATCTGACAATTTTATAGATATAACGCCCGAGCAGCGTCCCAATAAAGAAAAAGCTATCCAGAATCTGCCGCCCAACAGCAAAGCAGCTCTGGTGAGCCCTTTTGAACAATTGCTGCCTAACAGGCTTGATCCGCAACTGAACTCAAGTTTTCATTTCGGTAATTTTATTGCAGGTAACAGCAATAAATTATCTCGTACAGCTGGTGTATCCATAGCCGAAAGTCCCGGCAAGACTATTTTCAATCCCCTGTTTATCTATGGTAAGTCCGGCGTGGGCAAGACTCACCTCTTGCACGCCATAGGCAATCATGCGCTGTACAAAAATCCGGAGCTGAGGGTGCTTTATGTTTCCTCGCATTTGTTTCAGGTACAGTATTCACAGGCTTATCTCAACAACAGCATCAACGATTTTATCCATTTTTACCAGAGCATCGATTTGCTGCTGATAGACGATATTCATGAATTGTCGGGCAAACAGGGTACGCAAAACGTGTTTTACCATATTTTCAATCACCTGCATCAAAACAGCAAACAACTTGTACTGACCTGCGACCGGGCTCCCAAAGACTGGCAGGGAGTGGAAGATCGCCTGCTGACCAGATTTAAATGGGGGCTTACTGCCGAAATCACTCAACCTGATTACCAATTGCGCCTGGACATTCTTATGAGTAAAATCCAGCGGGACGGTCTGGAGTTTCCCGAAGAAGTGGTAGAATACATTGCTCATCACGCCAAAGACAACATCCGTGACCTGGAAGGCATAGTAGTATCGCTGATGGCCCATTCCATCATAATTGGCAAGAACGTTGACCTGGAGCTCTGCAAACAGGTCGTAGACAACTCTATTCAGGTAAAGGAACGCCCTATCTCGGTTGAGTTGATAGAAAACGAGGTTTGCAAATACTACAAACTGGAACCCGAACTGATACAGACCCGCTCCAAAAAGCAGGAAGTGGCTCACGCCAGGCAGATTGCCATGTATCTTTCCAAAAAATACACCGACAGCTCCTATGCCCGCATAGGCGAGCTGCTGGGCAAAAGAAACCACGCCACCGTGATTCATGCCTGCAAAACAGTGAACGACTGGATTGAAACCGACAAAAGTTTGCGCAGCGATATCCAGACAATCGAGAAAATCTTATTTCAATAAAAGAGAGCAGAGTCTCACGATCAGAACACAGAGTATAGTTTCGCGATTAATAGCAAATTTTCGGGATTAACCGTTTTTAGCAGGGCTTCCCGGAATACACAATCAAAAAGCAGGGCTTCTCAACAGAAACCTTGCTTTTTTACTGCCTTGACCAGAGTGTCGGAAAAATGCTCGTTGTCTTTTTTGGTATAGCGGATTTCGGCAAAAACCTGAGCAAGGTTTTCTTTTTGATTGATTTCGACAAAATGCCGGTTCTCGGGCAATTGTTCTTTGTCAAGATGCAGACGGTCTATGTCTTCCGGGGTGTAATCGCGATAAATTTCGGAATGAACGATGGCTTCCAGCGGGAGGCGTTCGCATTGTTTGGGAGCTTCCAGGGGATAGCCCAGGCTGACAGTGGTTACAGGGAACACCAGGGGCGGCAATTCCAAAAACTCGGAAATTTCCTCAGCCAGATATGTGGTTGTGCCCAGATAGCAGATACCCAGGCCTTTTTCTTCGGCTGCCACGCAAAGAGTCTGAGCTGCAATTACCGCATCAATCGAGGCATAAGCCAGGGCCTGAATATTATTAAAACCCGCCCGGGCATTTCGTTGGTCACACCATTTGCCAAAACGGTTGAAATCGGCACAAAAAGTAAGCACTACCGGAGCATTGATCACCTGTGGCTGATTGAAGTGATAGGCCGCCAGTGCTTTTTTACGTGCCGGATCGCGGCTGACTACGATGCTGTAAGCTTGCATATTACCGGTGTTAGAAGAACGACAGGCAATTTCAAGCAATTCATCCAGCAGTTCCTGACTAATATCTTGTTGGGAATAAGCACGTACCGTGGCTCTTTTTTTCATCGAATCCATAAGGCTGCAATAGTTGGTTTGGTTTTTTCTAATTGCAAAGGTAGTTTTTTTGTAAATGCTTCCCAATTATTTTTTTTATCAACTTAATAGATACTGTCTTTATTGAATATTTTTCTTTTTAAAAATTTTTCTTTTAATCTCATTTTCTTATACCGCTCTTTATCTGCTATTTATATATTTAGAATTCATTACTTGAAAGAATTAATAATATCTTTACGTTTATTTTTTTTTTCACTTGATTATTTGACTTAATATTGCAAATCCAAAATCACAAACCCGGGACTTTGAGGCAGAGGAATTAAAATAATATCAATTACTATAACTACATTATTTATCATGGAAGAAAAAATCTACACACGAGAGGAAGCTTTTCAGGCTTCGCTGGAATATTTCCTGGGCGACGAACTGGCCGCCAGAGTCTGGGTAAACAAATATGCCATCAAAGATTCTTTTGGCAATTTGTACGAAAAATCTCCGGAAGATATGCATTGGCGTCTGGCCAACGAAATTGCCCGCATCGAAAATAATTATCCCAATCCCCTCTCGGCTCAGGAGCTTTTCGACCTATTTGACCGTTTCCGTTATATTATTCCTCAAGGCAGCCCTATGACCGGTATCGGTAATAAGTTTCAGGTAGCCTCGCTTTCCAATTGTTTTGTGATTGGAATTGACGGAGCTGCCGACTCTTACGGAGCCGTCATTAAAATTGACGAAGAACAGGTGCAATTGATGAAACGCCGGGGCGGAGTCGGCCACGATCTTTCGCACATCCGGCCCAAAGGCACCCCTGTAAAAAATTCAGCTCTCACCTCCACGGGAATCGTTCCTTTTATGGAGCGCTATTCCAACTCCACCCGCGAAGTGGCTCAGGACGGCAGGCGAGGTGCCCTGATGCTGACGGTTTCCATTCAGCATCCCGATTCCGAATCTTTTATCGATGCCAAAATGATTGAGGGCAAAGTGACCGGTGCCAATGTCTCGGTAAAGCTGACGGACGAATTCATGCAGGCAGCCACCGAAAACCTGCCCTATGCGCAACAATATCCGGTAAATGTATCCAATCCGATCATAACCAAAGAAATCAACGCCAAAGCTTTGTGGAAAAAAATTGTACACAATGCCTGGAAGTCGGCCGAACCCGGTGTACTGTTTTGGGATACCATTGTGAACGAATCGGTGCCCGATTGTTACGCTGACATGGGTTTCCGCACAGTTTCTACCAATCCCTGCGGTGAGATTCCTCTCTGCCCTTACGACAGTTGCCGTCTTTTGGCCATCAATCTTTATTCTTATGTAAACAAGCCTTTTACTGCCGAAGCCAATTTTGATTATGAGCTTTTCAAAAAACATGTAGCGCTGGCTCAACGCATTATGGACGATATCATCGATCTGGAAATGGAAAAAATTGACATGATCCTTGAAAAGATTAATTCCGATCCGGAAGATTCAGAAATCAAGCGGGCTGAACGCGTTCTCTGGGAAAAAATCAAAGCAAAAACAGCCCAGGGCCGCAGAACCGGAGTAGGCACCACTGCCGAAGGCGACATGCTGGCAGCCCTGAATCTGCGTTACGGCACCGAAGAAGCCTCGGATTTTTCCGAAAAGATTCATCGCCTGGTAGCCGTCGAAGCTTACCGCTCTTCGGTAAATATGGCCAAAGATCGTGGAGCTTTCAGTATTTTTGATTACGAGCGCGAGAAAACAAATCCCTACCTCAAACGCCTGTTCAATGAAGCACCCGAGCTCAAAAAAGAAATGAAAACCTACGGCAGGCGCAATATTGCCTGTCTGACTATAGCTCCTACGGGCACTACCAGCCTGATGACCCAAACCACTTCGGGCGTGGAACCGGCCTTCAGTCTCATCTACAAACGTCGCCGCAAGATCAATCCCAACGATCCCGAATCGAGGGTAGATTTTACCGACGAAAACGGAGACTGCTTCGAAGAATACATCGTTTTCCATCATAAATTTGTCACCTGGATGGAAGCTCAGGGTTATCCCACAGCCAAACATTACGAACAGGAGGAACTAGATGAAATGATTGCCAAATCGCCCTATTACAAAGCGACTTCCAAAGACGTGGACTGGATGCAAAAGGTCAAAATGCAGGGACGTATACAAAAATGGGTGGATCATTCCATCAGCGTAACCATCAATCTGCCCAACGACGTCAGCGAAGAATTGGTCAACCAGCTATATGTAGAAGCCTGGCGCTCGGGCTGTAAGGGCTGCACCGTATATCGTGACGGCTCCAGATCGGGCGTTTTGCTGGACGCTTCCGACAAAAAAGACAAAGGACGGGTAATCTGCTTCCCGGAACTCACACCCAAACGTCCCCAGGAACTGGTGGCCGATGTACTCCGTTTTCAAAACAACAAAGAAAAATGGATTGCCTTTATCGGTATGCAAAACGGACGTCCTTACGAAATCTTTACAGGTATAGAGGACGACGAAGAAGGCATTGCTCTGCCCAAAACTGTTACCCGGGGTAAGATACTCAAAAACGTGGACGAGAAGGGCGTGAAACGCTATGACTTCCAATTTAGTAACCGCAGAGGATACAAAACCACCGTCGAGGGTCTGTCGGATAAATTCAACCCCGAGTACTGGAATTATGCCAAACTGATATCAGGAGTGTTGCGCTATGGTATGCCTATCGACCAGGTATTGAAGCTGGTCGGCAGCCTGGAACTCGACAGCAAATCCATCAATACCTGGAAAAACGGGGTTGAACGTGCACTTAAAAATTATTTACCTGACGGCACCGAAGTAAAAGGGGAACTATGTCCCAAATGCGGAAGTCCTATGATTTATCAGGAAAAATGCGCTCACTGTATCAATTGCGATTATTCGCGTTGCGGATAAAGATCACTGCAATCTGACAATAAAAAAACGGCTGAACTTTTGAGTTCCAGCCGTTTTTTTATTAAGTAACAATGTCTTATTCCGCTTGTGCTTCTTTGTTGAACATTTCGCAGCTACCGTTGAATTGTGCATTGGGTTCCACAATAAGGGTGGAAATCTTGATTTCGCCTTGTACTATGGCTGTAGCTTTTAGGGTAAGAATTTCCGACACCTGTATTCTGCCATCCACCTGCCCGACAATCTCCGCATTTACGCATACGATTTTGCCTTTCACAAAGCCCTGGCGACCTACTATCACCTTGCCCTGACAAACAATGTCTCCGTCTATGTTTCCGTCTATGCGAAAGTCGTTTTCGGCAGTGATGCTCCCGGTAATCTGAGTTCCCGGAGCTATAGCATTGTGTATAACACCATTGCTAACAGTCTTGTCTTTTGACATAAAAGCTAATTTAAATTGATAAAGCTAATTTTATAATTAGCAAAGATACTACTAATTATCAAATTCAATAAATTAAGGACGCAAATTTATAATAATTCGTATTTTTGCCCTGTCAATCAAAGCAATTAAGGACATCACTATGGACTACCTGCAACTGAACGAAATGAAGTTTTTTGCCTATCACGGCGTAAACGAACAAGAACGCATAGTGGGCAATACTTACCTGGTCAACCTGAAACTAAGTCTGGACATGAGCAAAGCCTGCCAAAGCGATCAACTCGAAGATACCTTGAATTACGCCAAAGTATATAAACAGGTGGCCGCAGTTATGCACATTCCCTGTAATCTAATAGAACACCTTGCCGAAAAGATTTGCCGGCAGTTGCGACATACTTTCCCTGAAATTCAAGGCATTGAAGTCAAGGTAAAAAAATGCCATCCTCCTATAGTGGGTATTATGGAAAGTGCCGAAGTTATTCTTGAGCGTTGAGTAATTTTTTCTTCATTTTCATTGTATTTGTTCAATTTGTTGTATTTTTGCCCCTCTTTTTTTGAAAGAGTCGACCAATCTGTTTTATCTGGATTTATAATAATAAGACAATCCATCTTAGTTGGATTTTTCATCTATGAACAATTAATGTATAATGAAAAACAAGTACAGACATTTAATTGAACAATCGTTTGAGTTCCCGAATGAGGAATTTTCCTTGATCGAAGACGAACTGCAGTGGTTTGACATTCCTTTGATGGATATCATCAAACAATATGGTACTCCGTTGAGAATCTTTTACTTACCTAAGATTTCCCAAAACATTCAGCGAGCCAAGAAAATGTTTAACGTAGCTATGGCAAAAGCCGATTACGAGGGCGATTACCACTATTGTTACTGCACAAAGAGCTCCCATTTTTCGTTTGTTTTGGAAGAAGTCTTGAAACAAAATATACATATTGAAACATCCTCGGCCTTCGACATAAACATCATAGAATCCTTGTATGAGGAAGGGAAAATTACCAAAGATAAATACATTCTTTGTAATGGGTTTAAACGCCCCCAATACATAGAGAACATCCAATCACTTATCAGAAACGGATTTGAAAATACCATTTCCATACTCGACAATAAGTTTGAACTGGATCTATTGAAAGAGAATCTTGACAAAGATTTTAAGATCGGCATCCGTATTGCATCAGAAGAAGAACCTAAGTTCGATTTCTACACATCCCGCCTGGGCATCCGCTACAACGACATTATTCCTTATTATCTGAATAACATCAAGCAGCACCAGCATGTGCATTTAAAGATGTTGCACTTCTTTATTAATACCGGCATCAAAGACACCGCCTATTACTGGAACGAATTGACCAAGGCTGTCGAATTGTATTGTGAACTGAAACAGTATTGTCCGGAACTGGACAGCATCAACATTGGAGGGGGCTTTCCCATTCAGGTGCACCTGGATTCAAATTTTGAATACGAATACATGGCCGAGGAAATCATTTCCCAGATTAAAAATATTTGCACCCACAACAAAGTACAGGAACCTGATGTGTTTACCGAATTTGGATCATTTACCGTCGGGGAAAGCGGTGCCATGCTTTATTCCATAGTTAACCAAAAACAGCAAAACGACCGGGAGCTGTGGAATATGATAGACAGCTCCTTTATTACTACCCTGCCGGACACCTGGGCCATCAACCAGCGCTTTATACAGCTGGCCATCAATAATTGGGATTCGGAATATCAACGAGTTCACCTGGGTGGGCTCACCTGCGACAGCGAGGATTTTTACAACTCCGAAGCCCACTCCAATGCTGTGTTTTTGCCAAAAATCCTGCCGGACAGGGAGCAATACATTGGCTTTTTTCATTGCGGGGCCTACCAGGAATCGCTGGGAGGCTACGGAGGGATTCAACATTGCCTGATTCCCGCGCCCAAGATGGTTATAATTGATTTGGATGAAGAGGGTAATTACACCACAAAACTCTTTGCCAAAGAACAAAGCTATAAGTCTATGCTCAAAATTTTAGGCTATTAAAAACAACTTTTTGTTTAAGTTGAAAGTTCAGACAACTGTAAAGCTTAGTCTTCTGATTAAAATTTCAACTGGCTGTAGCGTTTTTTGCCTCTTAGAAAATAATCAAATACTATGCATCCCCGGTAAATTTCGGGGATGTTTTTTTGTGTTCCCCTGCTCAGGCTTTTACGGTCTTTTTTGAATCCGGGACGCAGCTTCCGGAAAGCCATTCGGCCCCGCAATACCGCTATTGCACTCTTAGGACAGCCCCGGAGCAGGAAGCTCAGAGCCGCTGAATAATCCAGCAGCAGGCGCAAGGCCATAACTCCAAACAAGCGTCCCTGTGGAAGGTTCTTATAGAGCATCAGCAGATTGTTGCGGAAATTCAGAAAGGTTTTATGGGCATTTTCTTTGTTCAGCGTGCCTCCGCCCAGATGATATACCACGCTGGCAGGCAGGCAAACCAGGCGGCGACCACGTTTGCGCAGACGCCAGCAGAGATCTATTTCTTCCATATGCGCAAAGAAACGCGCGTCCAGTCCACCGGCACTGAAATAATCCTCTCGTCTTATACACAGGCAGGCACCGCTGGCCCAGAAGACATCACAACTCTGGTCGTATTGTCCCTGATCGGTTTCCAGATACTCCTGAATGCGGCCACGGCAAAAGGGGTAACCCAGGGCATCGATAAAACCGCCACAGGCTCCGGCGTGTTCAAAATAATCGGGCTGTTTCAAACTCAGAATTTTGGGCTGACAGGCAGCCACCTCAGGATGCTCATCCAGGTAATCAGTCAGCACTTCCAGCCAATTGGGGCTAACCTGCACATCGGAATTAAGCAGGACCAGGTATTCGGCCTCCACTGACGCCAGGGCCCTGTTGTAGCCCTCGGCAAAACCATAATTCTGTTCTAAACAAATCAGCTGAATAGCCGGATAACTGGCTTTCAGCCATTCCACAGAGCCATCCGTCGAGGCGTTGTCGGCTACCACCAACGAAACACCCGGAGAACCTGTGTGTTCAATTAATACCGGCAGGTATTGCTCCATCAGGGCTTTGCCGTTCCAATTGAGAATAACAACCGCGGTTTTGATTCCGGCTTTGCTCTTGTCTTTGTCGACAGCACCGGCCTTGGTCTTGTCTTTGTCGACAACACCGGCTTTGGTCTTGTCTTTGTTGAAAGCATCGGCCTTGGTCTTATCTGTGGTGTTGATATCAACGCTGGCCTTTGAGTTGTTGGGCTCCATATGGGGTTTTATTTCCGAAACTGCTTATTTGCATTTTTCTGTGCTGTCTTTGGGGACTGATTCCTGCGGTGTTTCCAGCGCCTGTGGGTCCACAACCAAAAAGCCGGCTCGCGCAGTATGCTTTGCTCCATCAGGCGGCTGTATTCTTCAGTGATTTCGTTATCGGCTGTTTCGCCCGGCTTGTCTGTGATAAGTTTGAACTCGGTACTGTAATAGCCCCGTTTTAGGATTCTGACATCGGCATAAACCACCGCGGCACCGCTGCTTCTGGCCAGGCGTTCCACTCCGTTGAGCACGGCTGTATCCTGATTCAGGAATCTTGTCCAATAATGCAAATTGGCCTTCGAAGGGCTTTGATCGGCTATCATGCCAAACACGGCCGACTGTCCTGCCCGTCTGAGTAAAGCTATTTTTCGTAATACAGCTTGCTTTTCGACCATTTCAGCGCCGAAGCGAGTTCTTAGTTTTAACATCAACCGATCGAAAGCCTTGCTGCGTAAAGGTCTGTAGACGTTAATCTGATGCAGCCCGGGACAATGCAGATTCAAAAAGGACTGGTATTCCCAATTGCCATAGTGACCAAGCATAATCAAGACCTGTTGGCCTTTGGCCTGGCAATTCTCCAGGATCCCGGTGTTGGTAAAAGTGGTTCTCCTGAGAGCCTCTTTGCCAGAAATGCCACTCAGATAAATTGTTTCCAGAATTAAGGCACAAAAATACCTGTAAAAACGTTTTTCCAACTTTCGTAATTCTTCGGGACTCTTTTCGGGGAAGCTGGCGGCAAGATTGACACGAACCACTTTTTTTCGGTAAGCAGCCACATAATAAACCAGCGGATACAGAAACACATCCGAAAGGAAATAAAGCAGGTTCAGCGGCAAGAAGGCCAGCAGGCGACAAAATCCGTATAAGAGCACATAGCCCATAGCTGGTGTTTTTTTATTAAAGGCAAAGGTAGTAGATTTTTTTAAGAATCAGGGAAGAAAAACAGCCTTCAAAGCCGATTGATCGGCATTGAAGTCACCGAGAATTAGCCGGATACTTCTGTTTTCCCAATCGCTGCGCCAGGGCGCTTCCACTCGCAGATAGTTTTCGGTAAAACCATGGATAAGATCGCTTTTTTTGCCTTTTTCAAACAAGACTACGGCATGCTCGCCCCGGCGGGCAGCATAAAATTTAAGTCGTTTCTCGTCTGATAAGCGATGCA
>Ga0172377_10002665_pt1 | contig 18279 bp, 21 predicted proteins | sample Pumphouse3metaG_FD_119749 | JGI IMG/M metagenome (GOLD analysis project Ga0172377, IMG submission 119749) | Leachate microbial communities from a municipal landfill in Southern Ontario, Canada - Pumphouse #3 metaG | ecosystem: Engineered > Solid waste > Landfill > Unclassified | place: Canada...
AACTTAGAGCAAATTTATCACAACTCTTTATTGGCCTTTAATCTAAAAGATAATGGATAAACTTCATCATGATTAAACGTTACTTCCGTCGCCATCCTATTCGCACCAAAAGAGCTCTCGAAATATTGCCTGGATTTACTTCTTGGTTTTTGATTTTATTTCCAATTTGGGGTTCATTTCTTGTCCCCAAATTTGTCGCTTATTATGTGATTGTTTTTGCTGTTTATTGGCTATATAGATCAATTAATTTAGCTATTTTTGCTAGCATTGCTCAAAATAAAGTTAAAAAAAATTCTAAAAACGATATTTTACCTAAATTAAAAAAACAATTTCCTCAACGTTGGCAAACAATACATCATTTGATTATCATCCCTACTTTTCAGGAACCATTAAGCACTTTGGAAAACACCTTGCTCGGCCTAAGTAAACAAAGCTTTCCACGCAAAAACATTCACATCATGCTTTCTTTCGAAGAAAGGGAGGGTAATGAAGCTGATAAAAAAGCCGCGTATTTAGAAAAAAAATTCGGCAAGGTTTTTGGACATTTGTGGTCAACTAAGCATCCTGACATTCCTGGTGAAATTAAAGGTAAATCTTCTAATACAGCCTGGGGTGCTAGAAAAGCTAAAAAACTTTTGGTGGATCAAGTAGGTATACCCCTGGAAAATATTACTATCACCAGTGAGGATGCTGACGCAATTTTGCATCCTTACTATTTTTCTTACTTAACCCATAGCTTTCTTACTAGTAAAAAACCCTATAACAAGAGCTGGCAGGCCGGTATCTGTTTCTATAATAATATTTGGCAAGTTCCGGCTCCAATTAGAGTATTAGCAGCTACTCAATCAGTAACTCAAATTTATATTTTAGCAAGACGTGATCGTTTAATTAATTTTTCAACTTATTCGGTTTCGCTTAAACACATTGAAGATATTGGTTATTGGGATACCGATGTCATTCCGGAAGATTACCGCCTTTTCTTTAAATCCTATTTTGCTAAAGACGGTGATTTCGAAGTTGAGCCAATCTTCTTACCTATTTATGCAGACGCTGCCCAATCCACAGGTTTTTGGAGTAGCATGCGTAATCAATATGAACAAATTAAACGTTGGGCGTGGGGGGTTAGTGATGATGCTTATATTATTCGTCATTATGTGCTCAGTGATAAGGCTCCTTTTATTGACAAAACCCTACGAGTTTTTAAAGTCATTGAAGATCATTTTTTATGGCCGGTTAATTGGTTTGCCATCACCGTCTCAGCCATGTTACCTCCACTGCTGAATCAACAATTTAGTCGGACCATTATTGGTAAAACATTGCCCCAAGTTTCTTCGACTTTATTAACCATGTCTATGATATCAATGCTCTCTATTTTTGTTATTGATGCTAAAAACCGACCACCAAGACCTAATAAAAATTTTTGGTCTTATATTAGCCAACCCTTAGAGTTTTTATTAATCCCAGTCGTTGGTTTCTTTTTTAGTGCTCTGCCGGGCATGGATGCTCACACTAGATTAATGTTTGGCAAATACCTAGAATACCGAGTCACTGAAAAAGTCGCTAATCCTCAAAAGGACAAATAAGCTAAAGTGCTACTTGCACTGTTGGCTTTTTTCCAGATAGAATAGATCATATGTCTGTGAAAAAAACCCTAAAAAAAATTGATCATTTTTTTGATCAACAAACTGCTCTACTCCTAAGTTTATTTTTGCTAGTGATACTCAGAATCCCAAATTTTTTTGAACCTTATTGGTATGGAGACGAAAGTATCTATTTAGCGGTGGGCAATGCTCTCAATCAGGGAGGCAAACTCTACACCACCATTATTGACCATAAAACCCCGCTCATTTATCACTTTGCTAGGGTTCCCAATCAATTTTATTTTCGCTTGTTAAACCTGGTCTGGATGATCTTAACTACTATTTTCTTCTACTTGTTTGCTAAAAAATTGTTTAAAAAAGAAATCCCAAGTTTTATCGCCACGATTATTATGGTCTTATTAACTACCTTGCCCTGGCTAGAAGGTAATATTCCCAATGGCGAACTATTTGTTTTGGGCTTTATAATTCTAGGGGCTTTTTTGTTTACTCATACTAAGATTTGGCAAAACTTTTTTGCTAAAAAAATTACTTGGCCTAAAAAGAAAATGAAGGAATCACTATTGTTATTTAGCTCGGGTTTTCTTTTCTCTTTAGGAATTTTAACAAAGGTTCCGGCCCTACTGGATTTAGTCCCTTTTTTCTCAATCTTTGCTTTATTGCTTTTATTAGACGTAGTGCAAATTAACAAAAAATTTAAAGATTGGAAATCAACTTTCAATCAATTATTGTGGAGATTTTTGTGTTTTTCGCTTGGTATAGCTGTTCCGATTCTGTTTTCCATTATTTACTACCAATCTATTGGATCTGGTCAAGATTATTTAGATTACGGTCTCTTATATAACTTGCGCTACAGTCAATCTTGGAGCCTAGATTTCAACTCAGCCTTTATGAACTTTTCCTTTTCGCTATTAGGTAAAACACTCTACTTTTTCTCCTTTTTAGTATTAATCGCTCTCAACACCAAAGAACTAGATAAACGTTTTCAATTTTTGAGCATTTGGTTTGTCGCTACTTTATATTCAACCTTGCTTTCTAATCGCCCCTATCCTCATTACTTTATTCAAATGGTTCCAGCACTTGCTTTGTTGTTAGTAGAAATGGGTAGTCGCTTAGGAAAAAAGGCAAAGGATGTAAAAAAACATTACAAAAGTATTATCACCGGTTTAGCACTAATTTCTTTAACTATTTTTATTATGTTGAGCTTAAATTTTAAACCATATTCAACGATTAAATATTATGCCCAATTTTGGCGAATGGCTAGTGGTCAAATCAGCAAAAAAGAATATGACTATTCATTTAATAATTTAATAACAGACAATCAAAAAATTGCCCAGTTCATTGATGAACTAGGCTTAGAAAAAATTTTTATTTGGGGTGATAATGCCATGCTCTATGCTCAAACTAAAACTGTGCCCACCTCGCGCTTTACCGTCGCTTTTCACATTAAAGATTTTGCGGACTACGAACGTACTCTAGCCCAAATTAAAGATGAAGAGCCAAAATTAATAGTAGTAATGAAAAAAGATCAAGAAACTTTTCCTGAACTTAATATTTTCCTTAAAGAAAAATATTTAATAAATTCCCAATTTGATCACATGAATCTTTTTCTCAAAAAATAAGATCTTTTAAAATAAGGTTTATAATATGACTATGGATGTTAGCTTTAAAGATTCTTCTCGTCGAAAAAAACAATTCAAATATTTAACTTTTTTGCCAAAACATTTTCGCCAAGTGGCACTTTATGCGCTTATTGCCAACCTAGTTACTCTTGCTCTCTCACTATTATTTTTTCCTTCCCTGCAAAAAAAAATTCCTTTATTCTACTCTTTGCCCGATACTCAGCAGCTGGTTGGGAAAGAAGCGATTTTAATTTTACCTGGCTTAGCTTCGCTAATCAACATTATTCATTTTTTTATCATTAAGAAATTTAAAAGTGCTCATCTAACTATCTTGCAAGTCTTTTTAATAAGCACTTTAGTCTTAGAAATTTTGATTTTAAGCATTCTATTGCGATTACTTATAATTTTAACTTAGTTTATGTGGCCAATAATTGTTAGTTTTTTAATCAGCTTAAATTTTGCCCCTTTGGTCATTAGTTTTTATAAAAAAAAACATTGGGTTGATGATCCAAAAAAAAATCATCATGCTAAAGTTACTCATACTGATGCTGCGCCGCGAGGCGGAGGTTTAGTAATTTTTCTAGCTGTTTTGCTTTCTGCTCTTTTTTTTCTTAATTTCGACCGTTACTTAATTGCCATTTTTTTAGGTGCTTTAATTTTAACTGTAGTGGGAGTTATTGATGATATTTACAATATTAACCCTTATTGGCGCTTGTTAACTGGCTTGCTGGCCACCCTGATTGTGGTTGGCTCTGGCATTGGCATCGCCTATGTTAGTAATCCTTTGGGACCAGGAGTTATTCATCTTGATCAACCACAATTAAACTTCTTTCTTTTGGGTGAAGACAGAAGTATTTGGTTGCTTTCCAGTATTTTTGCCATTTTTTTTATTATGTGGAATATGAATATTATTAATTGGTCAAAAGGAGTTGATGGGCAATTGCCTGGTTTTGTAATGGTAGCCTGTCTTTTTATTGCTGTCTTAGCTAACAGTTTTCAGGATGCTCCTAGCCAATTTAATGTTGCTCAATTAGCTTTGATTGTATCTGGAGCTTTTGCTGGTTTACTCTATTGGAATTTTTATCCACAAAAAATTATGCCAGGGTATGGAGCAGGTTCTTTGGCCGGTTATTTCTTGAGTGTTTTAGCCATTCTTTCAGGAGCAAAAGTAGCAACCACCTTGATGGTTTTAGCTATCCCTAGTGCCGATGGAGTTTTTACAATAACTAGAAGAATTTTAGCTGGTAAATCTCCTTTTTGGGGCGATCGTGGCCACTTACACCATAAATTAATGGATAATTTTGGTTGGGGAAGACGCCGCATTACAGTCTTTTACATTTTTACTAGCTTCCTACTAGGCTTCCTGTCTCTATTTCTCAACACCACAGGTAAAATTATCAGCATTATTATTGTTGCTTTTTTTGTTTTTGCTTTTTTAATCTATAATAAGTTAAGAAAATGATGTCAATCACGGATAGTCAGCTATTTTTATTAATCAAAACAGCCCGCCCTAAACAGTGGTTAAAAAACCTAGCCCTTTATGCTTCTTTAGTTTTTTCAGGGTTTTTCTTTTATAAACCAGGCATCGGACCATCCTACTTTTACTTAGTCACATATGCTTTTATCATTTTTTGTTTGCTAACTAGCAGCACCTATATTCTTAACGATTTGATTGACGTTGAAGCTGATCGCAAACACCCTTTTAAGAAAAATAGACCTCTGGCGTCAGGAAAATTGCCAATTCCAATCGCTATTTTCGCTATCGCTTTTTGTCTGGCTCTAGTATTTTGGTTGAGCTTAGCACTTCCGTTTATTTTTAAAATTTTAATTTTTGCTTATCTAGTTTTACAAATATTTTACTCACTTTATTTCAAACAAATTGCTATTTTAGACATTATTTCTATTGCAGCGGGTTTTTTGATTCGAGTTTATGCGGGAGCAGTTGTGGTTAATTTACACATGAGTGTTTGGTTCTTATTAACTGTCATTTCCATGTCCTTATTTATGGCTGTTGGCAAAAGACAAAGTGAAAGAACTCTGATGACAGAACATAAATTATCTTTTGCCAGAAAGAGTTTGGATACCTACAGCGTCCGTCTCCTAGATCAATATACCAGCATTTTTGCTACTTCTACTTGGATTACTTATGCTCTTTTTGCTTTTCAAAACTCTCCAGGTGATGGCTTAAATTTACTTTTCGAACACTTTCCAAATTTAGTAGTTAATTTACCTCGCACCCTCCAATCACAGAAATTATTAATGTTAACCCTGCCTTTTGTAATTTTTGGAATTATGCGCTATTTACAATTAGTTTATGAAGAAAATCGTGGCGAAGCTCCAGTTGATGTTCTTTTAAAAGACAAAACTTTGTTGATAACTGTTTTTTTATGGTTTATTGGAGTAATGTTTGTTATTTACGCCTAATTTTAAGTGCTGATTAATAAATTTGACTAACAAATCAATTGGCAAACCATGAGTAAAGGCCGTCAAATTGCCCTTCGACCAAGCTAATAGGGCCATCCCCGCATCGTAAGCAGGACTAAAAGCAGCTGACCAAGTCAATACCGGCTGGTGACTAATGTAATTTTCAATTTCAACTGACGAGAGCTGGCGAAAAGAGGCCTTAGTCTTTACACTGGAATTTTTTATAGTTCTTTCATGAGAATTTTTATAAATAAAGGCATAACCAGTAATGGCTTGAATTTCCCAGCCACTTTGAAATTTAAGCATCTTTCTTGCCTCAGCTTTTGTTTTAGGTTTTTCTAGAATTTTTCCTCGACACACACAAAAAGTATCAGCTGCCACAATAATTGCTTCTCCGGTCACCGTCTTTGCTACTTCCTCAGCTTTAGCTAAAGCAATTTTTTTGGCTTTATCTCGAGGATTTTTAAAAGTAATTAGCGACTCATCGATGCGCGCCGGATGAGTTTTAAATTGATATGGTAAACTTGCTAAAAGCCTTGCCCGTTGTGGCGATTGAGATGCTAAAATAAATTGCATAAACTTAATAAGTATACAAAAATATCTAATGAAAGACAAAATATGAAAATTAATAAGGCAGTAATTACTTCGGCCGGTTTCGGAACTAGATTTTTGCCCATCACTAAAACTATCCAAAAAGAAATGCTGCCCATTTTAGATCGACCGCTAATTGACTATGTGGTTGAAGATTGTGTTAAGGCGGGTATCAGTGACATTATTTTTGTTGTTAGCGAACACAACTATCAAGTGCTCCATTATTATCGAGAAAATCAAAGGCTTTATCAATATTTAAAGAAAAATAACAAATTAGAACTTTATGAGTTAATTGAAAATCTCCATCTAAAAGCTAATTTTCATTTCATCAAACAACGTGATGCTGATGATTATGGCACAGCTGTCCCCGTCCAACTCGCTAAAGAATACTTAAAAGACGAGGAGGCATTTTTAGTGCTCATGGGCGATGATTTTATTTACAAGCAAAATGGTTTGAGCGAAGTGACAGCCATGATAGATACTTATGAAAAATCTGGGGCAAAGGGCTTAGTAACTTGCATTGAAAAACCAGACGAATTACTCCACCGTTACGGGGTGGCACAATTGGCTAAAGAAAATAATTTTCGTTATTTACAAGCCCTGGTTGAAAAACCTAAGCCAGGTACAGCTCCATCTAACTTAGCAAATATTAGTAAATATATCTTGCCTCAAGCAGTTTTTGATCTAATCGCTGTACAAGAACCAAACCCTCAATCTGGAGAGCTCTATATAACTGACACTATTAGTCAGCTAGCTCTTACTGAAAAAGTGGTAATTCATCAACCGCAAGGAGAGTATCTTGATGGAGGTTATCCCTTAGGCTGGCTGTTGGCTAACCTTAGCGTTGCCAAAGACAATGAAAAAATTTGGCAAGAAGTTAAAAAATTTGTTGAGCAAAGATAAAAAATTTACTTAACTCTTATCAACTATTTCTAACCATTTTTCAATATCAATGGCTGCCATAGCTCCAGAACCAGCTGCTACTATGGCTTGACGATAACGGCTATCACTTACATCACCCGCAGCAAATACCCCAGAGACTGAAGTCATTGTTGGGAAATGATTACTAGAGCTCCCTTCTTGTTCCTTACTCAGTTTCTTTAAGGCTTGTTGGCTACCAAACTGTCTAGTAAGAATATAAGAACGCTCGTCCATTTCAATTTGATTAGTAAACAAAGCGCTGTTGGGAAGATGACCAATGGCCATAAATATTCCATCAGCTGCAACTTCCTTTTCTAGCCCTTTTTGTAAAAGCTTCAAAGCAGTCACTCGCTGTTGATCGCCGAGTATCTCCTTGACTTCTGTGTTCCATAAAATTTTAATGTTATTATCATCAAAAACTCGCTTTTGTAAAATTTTACTAGCACGAAATTGCTCACGACGGTGAACAAGAAACACTTGATCGGTAAATTTTCTTAAAGCTAGAGCGTCACCCAAAGCAGTGTCACCTCCACCCACCACAAATACTTTTTTGTTTCGATAAAAAGCTCCGTCACAAACAGCACAAAAACCAAGCCCTTTACCTAAATAGGTTTTTTCTCCAGGTACGCCCGGCCTAATGTTCTCAGACCCCGTACTAATTAACACACTTTGCGCACTATAATCCGCTTTCTTATTTTTTTTGATCAGCTCAGTAGCTTTTAAAAGTTCTTGATTGGAAAAACGCTTAAAGTCTTGAAAGTCTATATTTTCTGGTAAAGAAGTCCATAATCGGAAGGGTCTTTGACTAAAATCAACTGCTGTTATTTCTTCATAACGAATTTCCGCATCAAACTTTGTTGCTTGTTTTTGCAAATTTAACATGAACTCTGGACCTCGCATTCCATCTGGAAAACCGGGAAAATTTTCAACATCACGAGTAAACATCAATTGACCTCCCATGCTCGAACCACTAAACAATGTTGGTTTTAATAAAGCCCGACCCAAATAAATTCCTGCAGTAAAACCTGCTGGTCCTGAACCAATAACAGCAATTGTTAAATTTTGCATATTCCTTCTAAGTAATTTATAAATTAAATAAATTGCCTAATCTAGGCGAGTGCTTCTTCAATCATTTTTTGATAGCCACTTTCACCTGGAAAACCAATTTTGCGATCATGTTCTTGCATTTTACCATCATCATCTTTCTTAAAAATAATGACTGTGGGAATGCTCATCACATTAAATTGTCCTGCCACATCTCTCGCTTCATCCACATTTAACTTAGCAATAATTATTTTGTCTTTGTAATCATTAGCTAATTTATCAATAATTGGCGCAGCCATTTGACATGGACCACACCACTCAGCAAAGAAATCCACCAAAACTGGTGTTTTTGCATTATCCAAAGTGGATTGAAAATTACTACTATCTAAATGTTGTGCTGGCATACTTGCCTTTCTTTATCTTTATTACTTTAATAATTCTTTTAAAATTAAATTTAATTGCTTCTGATCTTTCTCTTTAACACAATGGTCGGCAGCATTAGTTAAAACATCTCTAGCCACTCTTGACAGCGAATTACGAGCGGCAGTAATTTGTTGAGCTATTTCAACACAGGGTCGTTCAGATTGATACATGCGAATTAAACCATCAACTTGACCACGAATACGTTTTAATTGAGCAACTGTCTTATCCTCACTGGTCAAAGTTAATTTATTTCTTTTGAGAGCCATGTTATTATTATACCCTATGGGGGTATCTTGGCAATAGCTAATTTCTTGAATATTGTTAGTTTTTTAATTGAGCTTGTTTTTTAACGATCCGTCCCAATAACTTGTCTAAGCGTAATTCCTCAGTATCAGTTCTTTGGTTTTTCTTATCCAATTCTTTAATTTCTTGATTTATTTCTTCAATTTCAGCATGGACTATATTCTTTTTAACTTGATATAGAGCCTTTTGCCACTCTTTTTCCAGCTCAACATTTTTAATATTTTTTTCAAATTCAGGATTAAGTAATAATTCCATCAGTTTTTCTTTTAAATCTTCAGCTAATTTTTTACTAAATTTTTCTAGATCAAAATTTTTTAATTCTTTAGCCAGAAGCTCAACAATATTAATCAATCCAGGCGTTTGCCAATTTAAAGATAAAACTTCCTTTACTTCTTTAAGAAATAATTCTTCTTCAAATTGAAAAAGCAAAAATAAGAGATATTCCTCCATAATTTCTTGATGGCTTTTAGAGCTTTTGGAGTTTTTAGGAATGCTCTTTTTTTCTTTAACAATAGTGTTTTTCTTATCTTTTCTTTGAGCAACACGCGCAATATCTTCTTTGATTAAATCGAGCTTAACGTTTAATTTTTTAGAAAGCTTTTGTAAATAAAATTCTTTTTCCACCAAATGATCAATGCCATCAATAATTGGCGCTAAATCATTTATAATTTTTCTTTTTCCATCTGGACTTTTAGCGTCGTAATTAACAAAAGACATGTTAAGCAAAAAGCTATAAATTGAAATAGCCTGATCAACTGCTTGTCGCCACAACTTTGGCTCATGACGAGCAAAATCATCTGGGTCTTTAAGATCTTTCGATTTTGCCAAATCATTTAAAGATTGAAAATCAATAACTCGTAAATCCAAATCTTTATCTTTTATTAGAGTGATCGCTCTTTTGCTAGCTTCTACTCCGGCCTCATCCCGATCAAAAGCTAAAACAACTGTTTCGGCTACTCTAGCTAATAATTCAATCTGATCAGCCGTCAAAGCGCTACCCTTAACCGCAACTGCATTATTAACATGGGCCTGTGCAGAAGAAATAACATCGAATTCACCCTCTAACACCACCACCCTGTTGGTTTTTCTAATTTCCCTAAACAATTCGCTATAACCATAGAGTAGTTTTGATTTGTGATATAAACTAGTCTCAGGACTGTTAATATATTTGGCCTCTTTCGCTTGCTCATCTAATAAACGACCAGAAAAACCCACTACTTGACCACGATGATTTTTTAAGGGAAACATTAATCGTCCACGAAAACGATCATAATAGCGACCCCCTTTACTTTTAATAATTAGGCCAGTTTTGACAATTAAATCCATGGGATATTTCTTTTTTTTATGCAAATATTTAATTAAACCATCCCAGCTTTGCAAAGAATAACCTAAATAAAATAGTTTAATTGATTGTTGATTAGTACCTCGGTTCTTTAGGTAAACTAGAGCTTCCTTGCCAGCTTCATGCTCAGTTAATAAATAGTGATAGTATTCTTTTGCTAAATTTAAAATAGCTAATAATTCTTCTCGCTCTTCGTCTTCGCTAGTTCGATTAAAATCCTTTAGAGTAATTGAGGCACGATCAGCTAAATATTTCAGTGCTTCATAAAAAGTCATACCATCATAATTTTGTAAAAAATCTAAAACGTCACCAGTAGCTCCACAACCAAAGCAACGATAGCGCTGCATTTCTGGATGAACAAAAAATGAAGGAGTTTTTTCACTATGAAAAGGGCAAAGGGCTTTAAAACTACTACCCGAAGGCCTTAGATCAATCTTTTCGCCAACAATCTCAACAATATTATTCGCGTCTTTAACCTCTTGTATTTGAGACATCTTTAGCTGTAAAATATACTTTTTATTGAGAAAAGTCAATTATAATAAAAATTATGCTAATTCATACTTGTTGCGCTGACTGTTTTCTTAAATTCTATCAGGCTTTAAAAAAAGAAGAGCAAGTAAAAAGCCAAATCTTTTTTTACAATCCAAACATCTATCCAAGAGAGGAACATAACGCACGATTGTTGGCTGTGAAAAAAGTCGTGAAAAGTCTAAATAATGAAATTAAAATCATTGTTCCAGATTATTTGCCACAAAAATATTTTCGAGCCTTAAATAAAGCAGGTTGCGATCAAGAGGATCGTGAAAATAAAAAGATGCAAAGTCTTTTCACGATTATTCCTCAAAACAAACGCTGTCCAATCTGTTGGAAACTCCGATTGACTGCTTTATTTGAAAAAGCTAAAGAGGAAAAAATTTCCTTAGTTAGCTCAACTCTTTTTACTAGTAATTATCAGGATTTATCAAAAATTAAAGAGATTGCCAAAAAACTGAGTCAAGAATATCGAATTAATTTTTATTTTCCTCAACTTAGTAAGGCTGAACGCGATCACGCTAATAAAGGTTTTTATAAACAAAATTATTGTGGCTGCCTCTATTCTTTAATTGAAAAAAGTCGTGAAAAATACCAAATTTAACTAAACTTTTTTTCGGCAATTAGAAAATAATTATTTGCCAAACGAAGTTTAAACATCTGATTTATTAAATGTTTAATTTTAAAGTTTTTGGAAAAAGCACTGGCACTATATATTTCTCTGATAAGAAAATCACTTTGTTCCAGTTCAAAAGATAGTAGCGCTAATGAATAAAGTCGTTGATGGGCGCTGGGGTTTTTAGGTAAAAATTTTTCTAAACCCTCATTGACCGGTACCGAAATAAATAATCGCCCGCCTTTTTTCAGCACTCTTTTAATTTCAGCCAAAACCTGAAAGGTTTTGTTTGGTCGGATATGCTCTAAAACCTCAAAAAGTAAGACTTGATCAAAACTTTCATTAGCAATAGGTAATTTTTCTAATTGGGCTCTTTGGAAATGGTATTGGGGAAAAGCGCGACGTAGTTGTTTTAGTGTTTCTTTGGTAATATCGCTACCTAAATATTGGTCTGGCTTAATTTTTGGCAAAAGTCGCGCTTCTAATCGACCAGAACCAACTCCTAAGTTTAAAATTGATTGTTGATAATTGAGCCTGCTTAGAACTTTTTCAATTCGCCATTTTTCTATAGCTGATTCATAAGCAAAAGCTTCTCTTTGAATTTTTTTTTGTTCTTGAAATCGCTCGTCCCAAAAATTGGCTTGGTTATCGTCGGGTAAAAAATCTCTTTGTTTACGATAAGATTGTCGAACTGCTGAGAAATTTCCAAGAGCCAAATCAGCTTTTCTTTTTTCCTCCCAAGCTAAAGCTTTGCCTATTGATTCAGAATTTATCATAAATTTTATTCAGTTTCTGTTTGTTGCAATCTGCTGACTCCGTCACGATTCATTTGCACTTTTCTTTCATCAATTTGATAAATCCAGCTTGATGAATTAGACTCAAAAGTAAAATTGATTTTTAGCAATAATCCCTCTTGGGTCTCTTTGGAAAAATACTGATCAAAGACAAAATTACCTAAAGAATAATAAATGCTTTTACCTTGATATACTTCTTGATTTTGAATGACGTGGGGATGACCTCCAACAATCAAATCCACTCCGGCATCAATAAATTCACGAGCTAAATTAACTATTACTTGATTGGCTTCTGGAGCATATTCATTACCCCAATGACTAAACAATAAAATTAGACTTGCTCCTTGATTCTGAGCTTCTTTAATATCAAATAAGGTTTTAACTTTTGCCCCCTCAACAAATTGATTATAACTAATTAGGGCAATTTGCTGCTCAAAAAGTTCTAAAAAATAATAACGCCGTTGATCTTGATTTGCACCCACATCACCAAAATAAATTAATTCAGCTTCATCTAAATATTGTTTTGTAGTATTTAAACCCTGAATGCCGAAATTTAAAATATGATTATTACCTAAATTAAGCAAAGTTAAATTATTATTTTTCAAAACTGGAATAATGTCTGGCGAAAAAGTAAAAGTATAATTACCAGGACCACCCGGCAAACTAGATTGGCTAATTGATTTCTCTAAAGTAATCGGTCCTTCTAAATTGGCCGAAGCATAATCAGCGCTGTTTAAAAAATCACTTAATTCTTGCTCAAAAATAAAATCATAATTACCCCTAGCTTCAGCCTTAGTGCGGATGTGACGATCAAGCATCATGTCACCGCCAACAATTAAAGAAAAACTCAGTGGCGCTGGACTTGGGGAATTCTTATTAGATTCGATTGAAAAATGTTCTTGATCAGCCAAAACTGTTTCTGATTTTTTGTCCGCCAATCCTAAGTGAAGAGCTGGCTGAAAAAACCTAAATAAACAAATCAAACTAAAAAAGGCAATTACGATTAATAAGAATAAATAAGTTTTTTTTTGCAGATAAAACTATTTTAACCGACAAAACCAAGATTGCCTAACATCAATAAAACCCTGATGCTTATACCAACTTCTAGCATAAGACTCGGTCATGGTTTCCAAATAAACTCTTGTTACGCCCAAAGTTTTTAGTTTTGCCAAATACTGATTGAGTAAAAATGTACCTAAATGAAAGTGGCGTTTTTCTTGACTCACCACTAATTCCCAAATAAAAGCGGTTTTGCCCAAATATTCTCCCAAAATCAAAGCGCTTAACTCATCTTTTTCTTTAATTAAATAAAATAAACCATTTTCTTTTGTTACATCAATACAAATTTGTCTTAAATAAAAAAACCAATTTATTTCTTGCGCTGATAAATAATAATCTGGTAAATTTTGATAATGAAAATTGGCCTGATCAATTAATAAATTTTTTAATAAATTTTTATTTTTAATCTGAGAGCTAAAAGTTAAATTAGAAATAGTAAAAGAAGATTGAGTAAATTTTTCTAAATCAAATTTTAATTCAACTAAAGCGGGTTTAAAATCACGATTACATAAAAATTCACTTAATTTATCAGCAATTTCAATATTTAATAAAATTTCAATTTTATTAACAAACTTCTTGCCAGCATAAAGCTTTGCTTTTTCTAATTCTTCCCCAAGTTGAATTAGGTTGTCCGCTTTTAAGCGCCAATCTAGCTCCAACCAACGATTATCTCTTAGACAAAAATCGTCAACTTTTTTTATATGATAAGAAGTCTTATTTAACACAAGCTAGTTGTTAATCAACCTATCCAATAAAGTATAAAAAGAAACTCCGTAAAGTTCTAAAATACTAGCAATGGCGCAAGTTTCACTTGGCCCAAGAGCGGGGTTGACATTGACATCAATTAAATAATGACGCCCAGCCTCATCTAGTCGGAAATCAAATTTTGCATAATCTTCAATTTTTAAAATATTAAAAGCAATCTTAACCGATTTTTTAACTGAATCTGGTAATTCATATTTATCGTAAGTGATAGTTTCTTCTTCAGATAACCAATTGTCGTCAAAAGTAACAATTTTCTTAAATGGATCTTCACTCGAGCGATGGAAAATTTTTTCTGCCGCATAAATTTTTGTATTGCCACCCTCCACCAAAACTACTGTGATTTCTCGACCAGCAATAAATTCCTCTAATAAAATTGGTTGGTGATATGTTTTATATAAAAAATCAATCTGACTGTCAGCCATTTTTTCGTTAAAACAAACAGATGATTCAGAAACTTCGAGTGAACCGTGATTCTCATTAAGTTTAACAAATAAAGGAAAATCCAATTCTTCATCAATCTCATCTGTAGAGCGTCTAATTAATTGGTATTTAGGCGTGGTCACGCCATACTGCTCTAGCATTGATTTGGTTAAATATTTATTTGCATTAATAGAAATAGCTAACATACCACTGCCTGTATAAGAAATTTGTAAAAGTTCAAGCGTAGCAGGAATAGCGCCCGCCAAATATTCTTTTCCATATAGAGTGTCTACTAAATTAATTACTTTGTCTGGTTTAAATTTCAATAAAGCTTTATGCAAGGAAGCGTCACCTGGAAAAATTTCAACCTGATAGGCCTTGCTTCTCAAAATTTCAGCTATTAATTGGGCTCTCCCCTTAACCTCCGCTTCGGTGATGTAAAGCTCTTCAGTTGGGAAATATTGACGCTGGGCGTCAGAATATAAAATAGCAATTTTTTTTATTGGAGATTTGATGATTGACGTTGTTGACATTGTTGATTTTTAATTATATCCCAATTAATAATAAAGTATGAATTAAGTTTGTTATAATGTTTGTATATGATTAAAAATAAAGTTACAAGCAAAAAATTAATAAAAAAACCTGCCTTAGGTTTTTTAGATTTTATCCGCGAACAAGGAGTAATCGGTTTGGCTATTGGTTTTATTTTAGGTGGATCAATTCGTTCGGTCGTTGACTCAATCGTCAATGATTTAATTAATCCGCTTTTAGGTTTGTTGCTCGGAAAAGTTGATTTTTCTCAAGCAATTTGGCAAATTGGTTCAGCTCAGGTTGCTTGGGGCAATTTTATTGCTACCTTGATTAATTTCACTATTGTAGCCGCAGTAGTGTTTTTTGGTGTTAAGGGTTTGGGTTTGGAAAAATTAGATAAAAAGAAATAAAGATCAGTTAGAATTCTCAGCAAAAACAATAGTTTTTTCTTTGCTTTTTTTGAATTGTTTCAAAAATAAATAGGTATAGCCAAAAAATAAATCTCCCATTAAAGTACGCCCATAAAAAGGTAAAGCTAAGAGATAACATTGAAGTAAACCCTCAATGTTTCTAGGATACCAGTTTAACCAGACTCCAAAATTTGATAATAAAAAAAACAAAAAAGAAGCTATGGGTAAAAACAATAATTGTTGTTTTAATTTTTCACGACTAATGTAGCCAAGAATAGGATAAACAGCAAAAGCTAAATAAACCCAAGTTTGTCCTAAATAGAGACCACCAAACAAATAATCAAAAAATAAAATAGAAATAAAATAAAATATCGGCTGATTTGAAAAAAAACCAAAAGCACCTAAAGGGTTAAAATTTGCCGGGAAAAATTTAGCTATTCTAATAACTAAGATCCCAAGCGCACTAATAAAATTATTATTCAATCGCTTCATATCTAAATTCGATAAGATCTCCCTCATTAAGCACTATATCACCTATTCCGGATAAACTTTTTTCACCATTAAGATAAATTGCCCAAAAGTTATTTTGATCTCCCTTTAAACCATTAATTCCCTCAATAAAAATACCAAAATCATATTCTTGAAAAATTATTTGATGATTAGCGGTTAATAAATCCCAAGCTTGGGTATTGGCTTCGGTCGCAGTTAAACTAATTAACTTTGCCCCCTCCGACTTTACTACTTCTGTGCTCTCATCAGCTTCTTGAGTTTCTTCTTGGACAATTACTTCACCAGTCTGTCTGTTTAATAAATCACTTAACGTTGGCAAGTCTAAATCAGGAAATAAAGAAGCTAAAAGTAAAAATATAGCAACTAATCCTCCAATTAAACCCATTAAAATTGATAAAATTTTTGCAGAATTTCTTTTAGGCATAGAGGGAAATTGTAACACAGCTTAAAAAATTAATGAACAGAATTTGCTATAAAATAAAAACCCTTGACAATTCTCCATTCAATTGTTAAATTATAATTGGCAGTCATCGATATAGACTGCTAGGTATAAGTTATTACTTAATTAAAGAAAGGAGAGAAGTCATGAATCTAATTCGATGGCGTCCCTACCAATCTTTACTGGATAGTTGGCCAGATATTTGGGAAAATGATTTTGTAACTGACGGCAATCAACTTCAAGATCTTAATATCTACGAAAAAGATGACAAGTTGATAGTTGAGGTCAATGTGGCCGGAGTTAAAGCTGATCAAATTGATCTAAACTTTGAGAAAGGTGTGCTTTGGATTAAAGCCAAAGCTGAAAAAATGATTAATTAAAAATTAATCAGTAAAAAGAGCCAAAGCTATGAAAAAAAACACTACTTTTATCATTTTAGTTATCTTGGCCTTTGTTGGCGGTGCTTATTTAAGTACTAGTAATAAATTAGAAAAAGTTTTACCTTTTTTTTTGCAAGATAAAAATAGCATCGTCAATGAAGAAGCAGCTTATCAAATCACTAGCTTTAGCGATGATCAGCTTAGCATTAGTGAAGTAGTTGAAGCTGTCGGACCATCGGTAGTTACCATTAGTGCCGAAAAAAATGTGCTTCGCTCGGGCAGTGTCAATTTTAATCCCTTTGGCTTTGGCTCTTTGTTTGAACAATTTTATCAACAACCCAGTGCTGATGATTTTGAAACAATTGAGCAAGACATTGGCACTGGTTTTGTCGTTTTGGCAGAAAAAAACAAGCGACTATTCGTCATCACCAACCGACACGTTGTAAGTGATTTTAATCTTAATTATTTGCTTTATGACTATCAAGATCAGGTGTATAAAATTAGCAACATTTATCGAGACCCAATCAATGATTTGGCAATATTGGCTGTTGAAAATATGAATTTACCTGCTTTGAAAATGGGAGACTCCGACCAGTTGCAAATTGGCGAATCAGTGGTTGCAATCGGCACTGCCCTCGGTCAATTTCGCAATACTGTAACTCGAGGTATTATCTCTGGTGTTGGCAGGGGCATTACGGCTAGCAACGCTTTTGGTGGCCAACAAGAAAATTTAGATAATATTATCCAAACGGATGCCGCAATTAATCCAGGTAATTCTGGCGGACCACTTATCAATGCCAGAGGCGAGGTGATTGCCGTTAATGTAGCTACCTCAGCGGGCGCTGACAATATTGGTTTTGCTCTACCAATTAATCTTGTCAAAAATTCTTTAGAAAATTTCGAAGCAACCGGCGAATTCGATCGGGCAGTTTTAGGGGTATCTTATGCGTTAATCTCAGAAAAAGCTGCATTACTTAACGAAGTTCCTCAGGGAGCTTATATTCAGGAAGTGTTTGCTGACTCTAATGCGGAACGAGCTGACCTGAAAGTAGGAGATATTATCACCAAGTTTGCTGGTAAAAAAATTACAGAAACTGAAACTCTTCCAAAATTACTCAACAAAATTCAAGTTGGCAACGAAGTAGAATTAGAAATTTGGAGAGAGGGTAAAAAACAAACAATTAAAATAGAATTGAAAAAGAGTAATATATAAAAAATTAAACACTTTACTAATCTTTTTTAAATTCGACTTTTATCCTTGACCATATCTGCTTTCTCGCATATCTTTAATTTATATGACAAAAAATTCTATTTTGGTAACAGGCGCTTTTGGCTTGGTTGGTTCAGAGTTAGTCCCCGCTTTACAAAAAAAATACGGTCAAGACAAAGTCATCGCCCTAGCTAGAAAAACCATGGCCGACGACTTTATTGGCATTTTAGATAAAGGTGATGTTACAGATTTTGCCCGTTTAGAAGAATTAATTAAACAATATCAGATTAACACAATTTATCATTTGGCCGGGATTCTATCAGTTGGTGGTGAAAAAAATCCCCAA
>Ga0172377_10002666_pt1 | contig 18277 bp, 16 predicted proteins | sample Pumphouse3metaG_FD_119749 | JGI IMG/M metagenome (GOLD analysis project Ga0172377, IMG submission 119749) | Leachate microbial communities from a municipal landfill in Southern Ontario, Canada - Pumphouse #3 metaG | ecosystem: Engineered > Solid waste > Landfill > Unclassified | place: Canada...
GAATGCTTTCAACTATTTTTTCATCTAATGGAGTTTCCAGTAGCTCATGGCTGATCATCAATCCGAGATATACCATCCCCTCAATATCCATCGCCCTGGCTCTTTCAATTAAAACAACCCAGTCCATATTGGGATTTAGGCGCACTAATCTGTCAATATCACAAATCCATTCAAGACGTTCCCAATAATGTTTTGAACCATGTACTAATAAATAAAGTAATTGTATATCCATAGCAAGTGTTTGAATACATGTATTATGTATATTAACAGCTACATTATCAGCGCTAAAGCATGCCAAGTTGCCTTTTTGCATCTGCTTATTACTAAATAATTTCCAATGAAACTCAATATTTACTTTACCATCCGGCGTAGAAACAGCAAAATCTTTGTCTATTTTTAATAACATTTCGTTTTTGAGAAAATCAGATGAAAACTCCGGTCGATATCCTAAAGATTCAAGCATAATTACCGCACGATATATCTCCTCTTGATGAAGCAGTACATCAATATCGGAAAACTGCCGCTGACTTATATCGTCATATAGCAGTGAAGATAGCACAGGTCCTTTAATCCCTAAAATTACAATATTCTCTTGCTGCAGCAGATTTACTATTTTAATCAATTCTGCTGCCATATGAAGATTCAATTGTGCAATATCAAGATTCACCCGTTTGCATTGGAAAAGTAGCTCAGGATAATTCGTTAAAAACTCTTTCAAAACCTTATATGCCAAAGGAAAAACACCATGCATATATGCAGAAGTGATAAAACTATCCCAATCATCAATCTGATTGATCAATGTTTCAATCAATTCATTATTTCGATTTACACGACAACACTCTATCAAAAGATCATATTTGGCTTCTACTAGTGTGTTCATAAATAATAAAACTTTCTAGACTCAGTCTTTTTTCACAAGAACTAAAAGTCCCTGTTCATAAAGCGGCAAAGTAAACTTTAACAAATCATTAACCAAAGCTTCTTTATCAATATCAAATACATTTGACACATCATCAATCACATCACCCAGGTTGTCATGCTGTATGATCGATTCCCACATTACGGCACCTGTATCATTGACAGAATAAAACTGCCCGGTTTCGCTATTGTAAATCAGTAATTCGTTATCGATTTCTTGCAACAGTACCGATGATGGAATAAAATACTCTTTTTCTCTCATTACTCACTCTTTATAGACTCACAATGTTCAACAATAGTACCATAAACTTCGTGCAATCGCGCCAAATCATGCGGTACTTTAATACTGAAAACATTAACATTATTCGCTAACCTAGAAAGATACTGAACGTAATCTTTCGTAAAAAAAGAAAAATTCATCTCTCCTCCTTCATGAAGACGACTAAATTTTTCAATCCCTTTCAGGGGACGAATAGTACATTCGTCTTCCTGCCCACCTTTTTCTAATATATAAATGGCATGGATAGGTTTGATTTTTGTTGCTGAGTTTTCACACTCATATCCTAAAACTTCTACTTGTCGATAAGGACGGTGATAAGGATGAGACGGCACAGAATAAAAAATTCCGTTTTTTTCAAATGTAGCCATTTTATCATCGGTAATCAACGGATGGCCCATCTGAATAAAATAATCGGTCAAGGTTGATTTTCCGCCAAACGAAGGAGCCATAAAAAGGATGGGATGCCCTTCGACTTCAACAGCTCCTGCGTGCAAAAATTTGTAAACCTGCTCAATCGATAACTTGATAGGTAAAACTATATGATAAAGCCAAAATTTGAAAATCTCATTAGTTGCACTCTCATGAAAAAAATAAAAAATTTCATGTGAGCCATTTTTCCATGTGAAACTAATGACATCTTCAACGCTAAAAAGCCATTTACGCTCATTGTTTTGCTCGTCAAGCGGTTGATTTGTTGCAAGTGCTACATTACGATCCTGATTATTTTGATAAACCAATACAAATGGAAAATCGTTAATTTCTAAATAATCTTGAGCTAGAATATGCAGAGAGTTAGAGTGCACATTTTCATGCACACTCCATTTATCATCAAATTGAAGATAGTAGTTGTATGGCATTTATCACAGTTGGATTTGTGAGAAATATTTTTTCGCCCACGAAAACCAACCATTGCTATTCGCTTCAACCCCTGCGGCATCATAATACGTTACTTGCCCGCTAGAAAGTCTTACAGTTGCACCGTTCTCAATCACTTGAGGCCCGCTTTGACCGTTAACGGTAGCGGTACCGATTTGAGTTACAGTACCTGTTTTTGCATCTACGGCATAAACATTCCCGTTAAAGGTACTTGCTTGAGCACTTACAGGAGCACTCAATGCGCCTAATGCAACTACGGCCGGTGCAACATATGCTGCTTTTTTTAAAAATGCACGACGAGATTGTGCCGCGTTCATTTCAACGTTTTCCAAATTTTCCATTTGAAACCTCTAAGTTTGCCAATCTTGCATTATTGACACTAAGAACGTTAAACCGCTGATCAAGACGGTTTACTCATCCGACAGTTTTCTTCGATGCTTCGGATGTAGCCTTATAAACACACCGTGCGTTCTCAGGCACTCTTATAACTAGTCATAAGATGTCTTATATGTATAAGCATCTCTAGTATGCAATACTACTGTAAACATTCAAAAAATCAGCTTAATCAAAAACCGTTAATTTTAAATATTAATAATTCCATAGAACTACTTTTTTTTGATCCAAGGGCGAATTTTTTTCAATTCCAATCCGTTGAGAATTACCCCTACATTATCCAATCCATGCTCATCGACAAAACGATTAACATTCTTGATGAATACTTTTTTAGAATAATCTGCTTTAAACACAACAAGACTCAAATCACTGAGCCGCATCAAGACAAGGGCATCTGCTACCACTCCGACAGGCGGAGATTCAAGTAGAATATAATCATAACGGTCTTTAAGTTCGTTCAGAAGGGTTTGAAGCCTTTCGGACATCACCAATTCATATGGATTAGTCGGCAGCGGACCTGCAACTACAACATCGATTCCATTATCCGTGCGCCGTACTACTTCATCAAAAGTATTCTTGGAGGCAAGCAGGGTACTCATCCCTATTTGGTTTTCTATCGCTAATTTTTGGTTGACACTTGAAGAACGCATATCCATATCAAGAACCACAACTTTTTTCCCGCTTTGTGCAACCACTTTAGCAAATTCTAGTGCCGTCGTTGTTCTCCCCTCGCCCCGGACTGAAGAGGAAACAGTAATTGTTTTAGGTCGAGGAGTGCTAAATTCAAATTTGGTCAGAAGTACACGCAACGCATCTTCATACAGTGATTTTTTCTCTTTAAATAGCGGTAATACACAGTAAAGCGGAATCATCGTATGCTGTTCAATATCACCGATTGTCTGTACTTTGTTACTTATTACAAATCGTAAGAAAGCTTGAATAATCCCTAATAACAGCCCTCCTAATATCCCCATCAACACGATAATCGTTCTATGCGGTTGAACTGGAACCGGATTAACCAAAGACGAATCGATGATACGCACTCCCGAAGCTGTCGAAGATTCAATAATCGATGTTTCTGCACGCTTTTGAAGGAGATACTCATAAATTTTTTCATTGACTAAAAAACTGCGATTAAGCTGTGCCAACTGTTTTTCTTGTTCCGGCAAAGATTCAAAATCAGTTTTTTGGGAATCGATGATTTTTTGTATATTGGATTTTCGTTCGTTCAAGCTACGCAAAGCACTTTTGATTGTTGCAGAAAGTGCTTTTTTTAAAGCTTCAATTTGCTCGGTAGCTTTAATCATCGAGGGATGCTTATCCGTAAAGTCAACACTGATAGAAGAACGATATGTATATGCTTCCTGAAGTTTTCCAATTAAGGTCGAAATAGGTGCGCTGATACCGCTAACCGGCCCCAAGTCTACACCGATCAACTCTTTATTACTCTTCACGTAGTCCAATAGATTACTAAGTGTACTTTCCTGTAATTCAACCTCGTACTTTTGCGTTTCATACTGACTCATAGTATTAGAAATAGCCGATGCTTTCGTACCCAAATCAATCATGATATGCGAAGATTTAAAATCACGAAGATTTGCAGCCGAGCTTTGAAGTGCTTTATTGATCCCGTTAAGTTGTTCATCAATAAATTTCAATGTTCTCTCGGCACTGGAACTATTATAAATTACATTTTGTTCCGCAAACGTTTCGGCGACGGCTGCTAATACGTCCTGTGCTCTTTGAGGAACGTTGTCCTGATATCCCAATCGAAGGACTGATGCTTTATCATCGGCTAGGCCGGCAGAAAGGGAAGATTGGATCATGGAATACATCATCTCGTTCGGTGTGATAGAAAAGAAATATTCCTGATTTGTAAGGTCGACGACTTTTTTAACACTAATTCGGAAATAAGGGGTAGAAAGAGGAGTACCGTATGAGTGAATATGATTATAGATGACTTTTTTACCGGTTGAGGATTGAATCCATTCAATACTCAGTCTAAAACGGTTTTGATCCACAGACTGAAGACGAAATTCCTCCCCGATAAGATCCTTTGCTATCGCTTCAGCTTTTACAATAAACGGTGAGTCTTGATACAATTCTTGTTTACGAAAACGGTTTTTGACAAAATAACGGTTACCGATTTGTATTTTTTCGAGGGTCTTTTGTGCAAGATAACGGGATTTTAAAAAGACTATTGTATTTCCCATACTGCTTTTCATTCCCATTGCACTGGCAAGAAAATCTCCGTTTGACGATTCTTGAACACCATCACCCTGTACTTCAAGAGTCAACTCGGCTTGGTAAGTATTATTTTGAAAATAAGCGAAATAAGCGCTTATAATCGTGATCAAAAATGTCACCGCCAAAATAGATTTTTTATATTTCAGAACTGAATATACAATCTCTTTGAGATCGATCTCCACCTCTGGATGATCAGCCATTCCACCCTGTGAAGTTGAATTATTTTGGTAAGTGTAAGCCATCATAGGTTCCTAATCGGTGGAGTGTATCATACGTGATAAACGGTGCCATCATGGTTGTCAACATCTGGAAGAACGGTGTTTGTTCAGTAAAGGCGACATTATACGCTTTCATACCCCGAGGCTGTACATACACGATATCATTAGGTTGAAGAATCAAGCTCGTAAGCCTCATTTGCGACATATCTGCAAGATTTACCTCCCTTACCTGCGGAGTGCGTAGCCCGCCTCTGATAATCTTGATATTTGTTCTTTCCGCATCGTCGGTCAAATCTCCCGTTTTCGCTAACGCTTCGAACAATGTCATCGTTCCGTTGGTTACCTGAACGACACCTGGAGTACCCACTTCACCTAGTACAAAAAGTTTCTGATTGAGGATTTTTACACTTACAAACGGGTCTTTAAGATACTCACGGTATCTTTTAGTCAGTGTATCCGATGCTTCTGATTCACTCATCCCGGCAATTTTCACTCCTCCTACCAACGGTAACCGAATCTTACCGTCATTAGGAATCAGATATCCCTCCGTACCGTCACGATTTAGAGTTTGCTGGCCGCCGCTTCTCAGAATCTGGCTAATCTGCTGATCTCCCTCTCCCGATGTGAGATTGACTACATTTATTTCGACACGGTCACCCTTGGTAATTTTCCATTCAAATTCTGTCTCGGCTGTGTAATTTTCATCCGATACGACTGTTTGGGCCTCAGGACTGTTGCCCATCATTTTGAATGACTGTGTCGAGCACCCCGAAAACAGCAAACCGATAATGCTTATAAGATACACTGAAATCTTCACATCTACCCTTTTCTGTACTAAGTTCTTTACAGTGCCCCGATGTGGAACATTGTTGCAAGTATAACCTATATGCACGTAACATTCCTTGAACACGCTATTTTTTTAACCCCTACTCCCCTTAAGAAATCTTTCGTTACCATGTAACTATCCTAAAAAAGGAGCAGGTATGGAAAACGAGTGGCTCACGATATTCGTAGGGATAATTGCCTTGTGTATGGTATTTATCAGTGCCGTTATCGCCTTTATCGGAGTACAAACCTATAAAACGATGGAACGGACGAATGAGTTTATCGCCCATGTGCAAAACGAACTCAGTTTTCTCTCGACCAAAGCCGCTGTTACGCTGCACGACGTCAGCGAACTATTGACCCATCTTAAAGATGAGAGCCGTTCTCTCAGCAGTAAATCGCTTCAGGCGTTGCATGAGGTTCATGCTCTCATTTCATTCCTCCATGACGAAGCCCAGTCTTTGGCCCTCAAAGCTTCCAACGGAATCGCCAAGGTCACCATCGGGACACTCGCCATCGGGGCACTCTCGCAATTTCTCAAGAAAAAACCCAAATCATAGGAGAATACCATGGAACATAACAACATGCTTAGCTTTATCGTAGGTGCCGCTATCGGAGGAGTCGCCGGTTACATGCTCTTTAAACATCAAGACGACATTGTCGAAAAACTCCAAGATCTCGAAGAGACACTTCATATCGACCACAATGCTCTGATCGATAAGGCGAAAAATCAGCTCGATTCATTGACTCAAAATGTCCAATCGACGATTCAACGCTATACCCACAGCGATGAAAAACCTTCTGCCGACGAGATTGCTTCGATTATGGAAGAGCTCGCCCGTTTGCGTGAAGAGGTCAAAGCCCTTAGCGCAACATAAATCACACCTCCCCTAGCGGAGGCGCTTAGCCCGTGTTCTACGAATCATCCGCAGTGTTGTCAAGGTAAAGGCGACGATCGCCGGACCGAAGACAAATCCCCAAAATCCGAATGTCGCTAATCCCCCTACAATCGCAAAAAAAATCACAAACTCGTTCATACGATTTTTCCCGTCGCTAAGCGTTTTATTGACGAAATTCAAAATGACCAACTTAACGATGTTGTCGATGAAAAAAGCCATCATAGCCCACGAGTAGACAGTAATGACAACCGCGTTAAACAGATGCCCGTGAACATATTCGTTAATAGCGACCGGGACCCAGATAAGTGCCGTTCCCACGATTGGAATAATCGATGCGAATCCGGTCAAAAATCCCAGTACCAGAGAATTATACCCCTCGAAAAAAGCGATAAAAATCCCGAAAGCCAGCCCCTGCGCCAGCATGACGCCTCCGAAAGTATAAAAGACGACGGCCGTCGTCGTCATCATATGGGACAAAAACTCCCGTTTCATCGTTCGCGACAGCGGAATAATCGGGAGAAAAAACAATGCGATACTGCGTCCGTACCAGTTGAGGAAAAAGAAAAAGACGACGATCATCGTCATCTCCGCCAACATCGCCATGAAACTCTTCACACCGCTTCCGAACCATGCCGCCAACGTGGCTAGAATCTCGTCTTTATGCACTTTGGCAATCTCCAGCAGATTATCCATCGGATCTTTGAGCCATGAAAGAAACGCCGGAAGTCTCGAAGAGAGTGTGTCGATCCCATCCCCCAGCATCCGTATCATCCCGATCGTATTTTGGGGCTGATTGAAGAGGTTCGATAAAAACACCGCGATCGGTATAAACAAGATTAACGTAAGCCCCAGTGTCACGATACCTGCGGAGACAACGTCGGAAAACGGTTCCACCGATCGAATCGTCTGCACTTTTTGTCGAACAACACGATAGACCGGAGAAATGACGATCGCCAACAGCAAGGCGGCAAAAAAACTTTTCAGAAACGGGAAAAAAAGCCAGAGGCTCAACCCGATTGCTAAAATAATCATAAACCGGACAAAACTTTTATTTTCCACGTATTCCCCTATTTAGTGCTGATGATGGACGAAGCTTTTGAAACTGCCGTCTTGAAGTTCGAGCTCTTCACGCGTCCCCTCTTCCAAAACCGCTCCGTTTTCCAATACATAGATATAATCGGCTTTCGTAATCGTGCTGAGGCGATGGGCGATGATAATCACCGTTTTGCCTTCCAAAAACGTCTCAAGCGCTTCGAAAAGGGCACTCTCCGTATGAACGTCCAATGCCGACGTCGATTCGTCGAAAATGACCGCTTTGGGATCAGCCAATACCATTCGTGCAATACTCAGACGCTGCCGCTGCCCTCCAGACAAGCGGATTCCCAATTTTCCGACTTGCGTTTCCAGCCCCATCGGAAGGGTTATAATAAATTCTTCCAACTGTGCGATCCGCAGTGCTTCGGCAATAGCATCGTCACCGATATCATCCCCCATCGTCAAATTAAACCGCAGTGTGTCGTTGAACATCAAAGGTTGCTGCAAGACAACAAACACCTCATCACGGATTCGGGAAAAACCGATCTCGCGTACACTCATTCCGTTATAAACGATCTCTCCGGATGTGGGAGGATAAAATCCGACCAGCAGCTGCGAAAGGGTACTTTTACCACTGCCGCTTGCTCCGATAATCGCCACTTTTTTTCCTTCGCCGATTTTTAGATTCAATCCTTTTAAAACCGGTTCGGAAGGATCGTATCCGAAAATCAGCGATCTCGTTTCGATCGAAATACCTCTATGCCCCTCGAAAGGGTCACTCACCATCGGATAGTGCGGTTCTTTCGGAAGCAAGAGAAGCTCATTAAGACGTGCCAGCGCATTTTTTGCATTGGCATAGCTGTATTGCAACGACAACAGTTCCTGCACCGGTGTCATCATAAACCACAGATAGCCGAAAATTCCGAACATCAATCCGATGGAGAGATCGGAATAGAGTACCATAACCAATCCCAAAGCACGGAAAATTTCAAATCCGCTGAGGAACAGCGTATAAGAAAAACGTTCCCCGCTCAAAGCTTGAATGCCGTATTCTCGAGCCCGTTCTTTAAGCGTATGAGCCTGATCGATGCTGCGTCGGATAAAGCGCTCTTCCTTGTTACTTGCCCGGATTTGCCCGAAAAGATCGCACATCTGCGTCAGGGTATCGGAGAGTTCGCCGATGGTACGGTTTTGCTCTTTTTTTAGTTTCCCTACCCGTCCCGATATTCGGCGGGTCGTTATCATAATTAGCGGCTGAAAGATGAGGATCAATATCCCGAAAAGAGGATTGATCCAGATCAACACCGCGCCTACGCCGATCAGTGTCGCAAGCGATACGATCAATTTTGCCAGAGCACTCCCCAAAAACAGTTCGATCGTCTCGATATCCGTTACTAGATGGGTCACCACCTTGCCGCTTCCGAGCCGTTCGTATGCGGACATCGAAACCGATTGCAGATGTTCCAGCGCCCGAGTGCGGATTTTGAAACTGAGTTCCTGCGAGAGGGCGATGAAATAGCGTTGGGAAACGACACTGAGGATAAAAAAAACAAACCGCAGGGCAATCGTCACCCCTAAAACAATCCCGATATATACGAGCGGTTCTTTGGCCGAACTGAACCAATCGATCCATTCGGTCACCCATCCCCCCTTATGGAGCAGCACCTCATCCACCAGAAGCGGAATCAGCAGCGGGATGGGGATACTGACCAGCGTCGCGACAATCGCGATTGCATTCCCCCACACCAATGCGGGTTTGTATCGCAGCATCATTGAGAACAGCGATTTAAAAGTTACGGTTGTATTGGTTGTATTCATCGTCATGCGGCAATTATAGTATAATTCGTCCTCTTATACATGCTCAGGAGATGACACGGCAATGGCCAAAGGGTTTAAAGGACGCTACTTTTCGCTTCAGGCGATCACTGCAACCGTCAATGCGGCAACGTTGCACAGCCGTTTTGTCCGTACCCGAAGCTGTCATACCTATCGTTCCTTTTCTGCCGATGACGGCATCGATGAAACTCCTCCCGACGAACTCGATCTGCTCTTAGAGGCTCTTGAGCCTTTTACTCCGAAGGTTTCCCGTTGCCAGTGTCACTGTAACTGCTTTTTCCGACGCCGAACGGCGTGTGCCCTTCATATCTCCGCACTGCGCCCTAAGATCCGTTTTCTGTTTCGCTACTTTCACACCGACTCTTCACCGCCGTATTCGCATTTTTTTTCGTTTTAATCAGCACCGTTTTAGTCCTCTGTACCCTCTTATGGATGCAGAAAATCCCTTCATTACATTAAGGAATAAAAATGACACACACAACAGCAGTGCTCGGTTTTCCCCGCATCGGTGAAAAACGGGAGCTTAAGTTTGCCCTCGAAAAATTTTGGAACGGTTCCATCGGTTTTGCCGAACTGGAAGAGACTGCATCGTCTTTGCGGCTGCGCCATTGGAATTACCAGCGCGCTTCCGGCATCGGCTCGGTAGCGATCAACGACTTCAGCCTGTATGACAATATGCTCGATCTCATCGTCGCATTGGGTGCCGAGCCGGAACGTTTTTTGGATATCGCCGATCCTATCGGGCGTTATTTCGCAATGGCACGGGGAGATGCCGCTCACACTGCAATGGCGATGACCAAATGGTTCAATACCAACTACCACTATCTCGTTCCCGAACTCCATGGAGGATTCCGCTTCGGTACGATCAACCCGTCCAAAATAATTCGGGAACACCGTGAAGCGATCGAATACGGCTTTCACGGCAGTATCCATCTCATCGGACCGATCACGTTTTTTGCCCTCTCCAAATGTTCCGAGGATATCCGTGCCGCATTGTTCGATCCCCTCTTGGAACAATATGCAGCGCTGATTGAGAGCCTGGAATCCATAGAGACCGAAATCGTCTTTCATGAGCCGGCTCTGAGCTGCAATGTAAGCGGAAATGATCTCTCCCTTCTTAAAATTGCGTACGAAGAACTCTGCAAACACTACGGCCGAATCAGCGTTGCCACCTATTTCGAACACTCTTGCGAAGCGACCGCCGTATTGGTACACACTCCTATCGAAACGCTTTATCTCGATTTCGTGTACGGGCCGGAAAACATCCATTCTATCCCTCTGATCGCCCGCAGCGGCAAACGTCTCGGAGTCGGCATCATTGATGGGCGCAATATCTGGATCAACGATATGGAAGACTCTCTTCATCAACTCGAGACAATTGCCTCTCTAATCCCTAAAGAGCATCTTGTGATCAGCACTTCATGTTCTCTTTTGCATGTCCCTTATTCTCTGGGTAATGAAGAGCTTCTTGCCGAAGAGCTCAAACAAACCATGTCCTATGCCCGCGAGAAACTCTCTGAGCTTGAACTCCTTAAATCCCTCTTTTTCGGTTCCCAAAACGATGAAAAAGCGCTCCTCGCCTATGCCGAAAACAAACAGCGGCTGCAAGAGCGCCGAACCTCTACGATGTTCCACAATCCGCAAGTCCAACACCGCCTAAACAGTATCACTCCTACGGACTTGAAACGCTCATCCGTCTATAAGGAACGGATCGCACTGCAACACCGTCGGTTCAATCTCCCGATCCTTCCGACAACGACGATCGGCTCGTTCCCGCAAACTGCCGATATCCGAAAACTCCGACAGGAATTTAAAAAAGGGACCATCTCGATGGAAACCTATACACAAGAACTCCGCCAAGCAACTCGATCGTGTATCGAGTTCCAAGAATCGATCGGTCTGGACGTCCTTGTACACGGGGAATTCGAACGCAACGACATGGTCGAGTATTTCGGCGAACGGTTGAACGGATTCGCCTTCAGTACCCAGGGATGGGTACAAAGCTACGGCAGCCGGTGCGTCAAACCTCCGATCATCTACGGTGATGTCAGCCGTCCGGAACCGATGACACTCGAATGGAGCACCTATGCCCAAAGCCTCACCTCTAAAACCGTAAAAGGGATGCTCACCGGCCCCGTCACCATCCTCAACTGGAGCTTTGTTCGAAACGATCAGCCCCGTTCTCTCACTGCAACCCAAATCGCTCTCGCAATCCGAGACGAAGTCGACGATCTGCAAAAGGGGGGGATCAAAATGATTCAGGTCGATGAAGCGGCGTTCAAAGAGGGGTATCCTCTGCGCAATGTAAAGCGGGAGGAGTATGAACAATGGGCATTGCACAGTTTCCTTCTCAGTACAGCCGTTGCCGAAGACGATACGCAGATTCATACCCACATGTGCTACAGCGAATTCACCGATATTATCAGAACGATCGAAGCGATGGATGCCGATGTCATTTCGATCGAAACCTCGCGTAGCGGGAACCGCTTGCTCCATATTTTCAAAGAGGTGGGGTATACGCAGGAAGTAGGCCCGGGGGTCTATGACATCCACTCCCCCCGTGTACCGAGTGCGCAGGAGATGGAGGAGCAAATTCACGCTCTGCTAGAAGTCCTTCCCGCCGATCAGCTCTGGGTCAACCCCGATTGCGGTCTCAAAACACGCGGTTGGGGTGAAACCGAAGCCGCTTTACGAAATATGGTCGAGGCGACGTACGCAGTACGCACAGCACTCTCGTAACATTATACTTTTGCCTAAGCCTCTTTATGGGGTTTGGGCGGTTTTTCTGTAGATTTATTCTAAATAATAAAAATTTTCCTTTAGGAATTGCGGTTACTTTTCCGTAACTTATTTGGATTAATCTTCGTGTGTTACAATTTCCCTACATTACTCAAAATCACACAAGGAAACTCTAATGCTCGTCACTAAAAAAGCTCCTGACTTCACTGCTACTACCGTTCTTGGAAACAACCAAATCGTTGACAACTTTAACTTGTACGAAAACCTCGGCGAAAAAGGTGCCGTATTGTTTTTCTATCCGTTGGACTTCACTTTCGTTTGTCCGTCAGAAATCATCGCGTTCGATCACCGTCTTGATGAGTTCACTGCTCGCGGAATCAACGTAATCGGCGTATCGGTTGACTCACAATTCAGCCACTTCGCATGGAAAAACACTCCGGTAAAAGAGGGTGGAATCGGTCAAGTACGTTATCCGTTGGTAGCGGATTTGAACAAACAAATCTCACGTGATTACGATGTTCTTTTCGGTGAATCAGTCGCACTTCGCGGATCATTCTTAATCGACAAAGACGGAACTATCCGCCATGCAGTTATCAATGACCTTCCACTTGGACGTAACATCGACGAAATGCTTCGTATGATCGATGCGATGTTGTTCACTAACGAGCACGGAGAAGTTTGTCCTGCGGGATGGAACAAAGGTGATACCGGTATGAAAGCAAGCACTGAAGGTGTTGCTGAATACCTTGCTGCTCACGCAGAGGCACTTTAATTTGAACGCTACAGGAGCAAAGCCCCTGTAGCTACGCTCGCCGCTATGGTACTAAAGCTTGCCTCTTCGAGGCAGATTTTAGCTCGCTCTTTTTATTAATCAAAAATACTCTATCCTTTCTCTATGCAATACTCTTTTTTAGCTTCGTATCTTCTCATCATCTTTGCACTGTGGTATTCGCGCCGCGAACAGTTCGGTCTGGAAAAAACGATTCTAACCAACTCGATTTTGGCGATGGTGCAGCTGGGGGTGTTGGGATACGCACTTGTGTATCTGTTCAAAATGGAACATCCCGCACTCTTATTTTTCGTTTTGTTAGGAATGGTAACGTTCGGAGCCTATACGGCGCGTAAACGGACACCGTTGGGGGAGCAGAGTTTTAAAATAGCATTTTTCTCTATCGGAGCTTCATCGGGAATTGTATTTTTGTCAATGATGGCGTTTGGAGTGATTCACATGGTCCCGCATGAGATGATCCCTATCGGAGGAATGATCATCGGAAATGCCCTCAATGTCTACACCCAAAGTACCGAACGGTTTCGTGCCGAGGTGAAAAATACGATCGAGATAATCGAGGGGATGGTGGCACTGGGGGCTCCACTTAAAGAGGCCCTTGCCTTTGCCTCCAAAGCCTCCGTTAAAGCCTCTATGATTCCGACACTCAATATGCTCCAAACGGTGGGGATCATCCATATCCCCGGCATCACGACGGGGATGCTTCTCGCCGGAGCCGATCCGCTGAGCGCGATCTCGTATCAGCTTGCCGTCATGTACATGATGGTCGCCGTTGCGCTCCTCTCAGCCGTATTTAGCACCCTCTTTTCATATCGGGTGATTATCGGAGCGGCGTTTACTCTCTCACGCTAAAATATTTTGCCTTAGGATGGACGAAACAAAGCTTTTCCCACCCACGATTAGGGCGAATCAGCGTTACTCGGTGTGCCGATACGGAGCGTGAAAGTGCCACATAAAACTGTGAGGGGGCAAAAATTTCATTCGTCTCGATTACATAATCGGCCAAGCTCATCCCCTGTGATTTGTGGATCGTGATGGCAAAGGCTAACGTGATCGGAAATTGGCTGAGGGTGATGAGTTTCTCTTCGCTTGCCGTGCTTCCTTTTTCTACCCAGCGCGTTTTGGTCGTATCGACACGCTCCACTTTCACACTGACTCCGTCCGCTTTTTTCACCCAGATCACCTCTTCTTCGATGGAGGTAATCATCCCTCTCTCGCCATTGTAGTAATTCCACGCGTTGCGGGTAAAGAGGATCGGAGCACCCACTTTGAGTGCTAAAGCGGGCTCAATACGGCTCTCAACCATAAACCGCTCGACATCGCGTTCCTGCATTTTTTTATCATGAAGCGTTACGTAGGTGGAGAGTTCGACAATCTCGCCGTGCAGGTGCTCCAACTGGGAGCGGTTATGGTTCTGGGCGCTGATATTTTTGCCGAACAGCAAAGTGACCGAACTCATATCCTCACTCAGCGGCTTGACCAATTCATCCAGTGCACTGATCGCCGCTTCATCGATGCGGGCGTGTCGTACCTGCTCCAAAAGGCTCAAAAACTCCGCTTCATGGGTTCGGTAGGAGCCTTCCAAACGGATCGTCTCAAATCCAAATCGCTCCCACGATAGAGACTCAAACGCAAAATAGATCGGCTCACTTCCCCGTGTAACGGGAGGAAGCTGCAAAAAATCCCCTACCACGATCAGCCGTCCGCTAAATTCGGCCTGCAGTAATCGCAAACGGATCATATCAAGCAGCGGCGCCCCGACCATCGAAATCTCATCGATGACGATGATCTGCATGGAACGGATCAGTTTGATGATCTTTTTAGAGGGTTCCAGTTTTCCGTTGCGCTCCAGCTCCTCTTGCGAATTGGCAATTCCCAGATCAAAAAAACTGTGGAGGGTCTGCCCTCCGATGAGTGTCGCCGCCATCCCTGTCGAGGCGAGACGGGCCACCGATTTTCCCTTTTTCACTGCATCGTCGATCAGCGCACGGGTCAGTGTCGTTTTGCCCGAACCTGCACCTCCGGTGATGAAGAGGTTGGAGGTTTCCAAAATCTTTAATGCGTTTTCAACCATTTTCATCCTTTAATTCGATCACTCGTCCAAACGGCACATCTGCGAGTTTCGGGGCAATCCACACCACTTCATAAGGAGGTTCATATAGGGGAAACTTACCGTCCAAATCGGTAAAATACAAGAGAACTTTCGGACGGTGCATCCACGATTCAATCAGTTCAAATACCGGAATAAAATCGGTCCCCCCTCCTCCGTTCAAAGCATATTCGACACTCTCACCGTTTTCAAACCGCGTATGGCTTCGAATCCGATCATCACATACCACCAGATCGATAGTGTACGAGCCGAATGTCTCCATAATCGATTCGACCTCAGCGATAAAGGTTGAGAGCAATCCCTCATCCACCGATCCTGAACTGTCAATCGCGATAGCGAGGTCCAGATGGCGTGACGATGATCCCGGCAGATATATCCCCTCGTAGAGAAGTTTTTTAGACGGCGGGATCAGGGTATAATCACTGATATAGTACCCGCCGATGCAATCGCGCAATTCGCTTCTCCAATCGATCCGACTTTTGGCTTGTAACCCGAACTGTCGTGCAAATGCCTCGGAGAGGGGATCGTCTTTTTCCATCGCTTCGTGTGTGCGACGTTCACGCTGAGCGCGGGAAAGCTTCTCATCCGCACTGTCACCGTCTCGGCGGTCATCACTGTCACGATCATTTTGTTCCTGATCCAAAAACTCCAGTGCGAGCTCAGCATAGATCTCTTCCGTACTGAGCGTTCCGAACCGTTTGTCGTAGGTGATTTTGGGAGGGGGGGTAAAACCGTTATCGATCAGAAGTGCATTGATCGCATAGTCACATGCCATTGCCCAGAGCCACGGGCTTCTGTTCCCGCGACGCAGCGTATGGAAGAGGGCTTCATGCAGCGCACCGTTGCACAAAACAAACAAACGCTCATCATTACTTAGAGATTCGATGTAGGCTTCACGGTACTCAATCGTATTCTCGCGTGTCGCAAAACTCTCGATATTATCGTTTTGCACCGTCTCCATCCCCGACGCAATCGTCCCGAAAAACGGGGATTCGAGGAGAAGTTTGGCTTTAAGGGGAGAAAAATCGATCATAACAGATAGGCGTACGCTTCCACCCATTCGCCGAACGCATCGAGATGTTCCATCGAAACTCCTTGACGCTGAAGATCCTGAACGATCATCACCGCGAATTCGTTTTTGAGTTTCAGTGTGTAGCGCAAAACGTGAGAGACTACTTCATCCGAGGGTGTGCTCAGCACACGCGACACCAAAGCCGATGAGAGGGCATAAAGTGTAGAAAGATCCGTCGGTGCTTCACTCTCTTCTCCGCGTAGAATCGCATCAACATCGGGGAGCTTATCCATCACCTGACAAAAACCTAAAAAATCAACGGCAGCAGCTTCACCCACCGCCCCGCTGATCGCTTCCAGCCAAAGCATTTTGGATAGCGAGCTGTTTACTATCGTATGAACCGCTTCCCAGCTGCGTGGAGTTGCAAAACTCCGTTCATTTTTGAGCGGGTCAAACCCAAACAGCGCACTGTTTTTAAATCCGATGTAGGCGACAACCCGCTCATCGATCCCTCGGCTAAGTGCCCAATCGCGCCAATCGGTAGCGTTTACTTCCATCTCGATGTGGACAAATCGGTTTGCCAGAGGAGAAGGGAGACGATACACAACCCCGCGATCTCCCTCGCGGTTACCCGCCGCAACAATCGCCCAGCCATCTGGCAGGATATATTCTCCCACTTTACGATCCAAAATCAGCTGATATGCCGAAGCCTGTACGGCAGGGGCGGCAGAGTTGAGCTCATCGAGAAAAAGGATCCCTCTCCCCTCCCGCGGTAAAAATGACGGCGGCGCCCACAATGCACTGTGCGAATCTCTCTCATAAAACGGTATCCCTTTGAGGTCGGTCGGGTCCATTAGCGACAGACGCAGATCGATACACTCGATGCCGTTTTCGCGGGCTATTTGTTTGATGATGGACGATTTTCCGATACCGGGTGCTCCCCACAGAAAAGTCGGTATTTTCGATTCTATGAGCGAGCGCATGGTCTCTATCGTATCTTTGGTCCGCATCAGCTCCATCCTATGTTGTGAGTTTGTATATGTTTCCCGAACGCAGGATTGGTTTTAACGCTCCGCTCAAATCGCTGATCCAGTGAGAGCTGATACAACACATCTATCGGTGTAGAGGGGTTGGCAGCAAGTGCCGCTAAAACAGAAGGATCGTTACTTTGGGACAATTCTACTAAAATCTTATCCGATAATGACGGATTAGCTGCCAATGCCGCAGAAAAACGGTTTAACGTGTAAAGATACGTACTTCGTGACTTACTCAAAGCACCGTTGGATGCCAATGCATTCAACACTTCATCGTTTTCACTTCGGATTAATCGTTCTTGCATCGGTTCACTAAGTGTCGGATTCGATGCCAGTTGTATCGGGAACACAGGGGTAAACCGTTCAAACCACTCTTCATCCAAAACAATGTGTTTGGCCAAAAGCTCACCTGCCGTATCGGCCAATAATTCTACTCCCCGATGAGAGAGCGATTCATTCTGTGCCAAAATCGGGTGAAGTTTTTCGACTTTCAACAGTTCCTCTTCAAGCGAAAGGGGAACCCGATGCGCCAAAAGCTCAGACCGTTCTGCCATCAGCTGCCGAAGCAATGATTCGGGAGTATCAGGATGCAGTGCAATCGCATCCAACACCCCGTTATACGATCGATCGGAAGGATTTTTGATTTCACGTGTAATCGGGGCAAGCTCGGCAATTGCTTCTATCAACTCAGCATTACCGTAAAGCTCGATCAGATGCGCCAATCCGCTCATCGCATACTGGACATTGTGATTTCGATCCAGATCTTCGTAAAATCGCCCGATGATCGATGCGGTGACGTCCCTATTCGCATCGTTATCAAACAATCCCTCATTCCGCCAATCATAAAGCTTCAGAAGCTTGAAAAACAGCTCATCCGTGATATAGGGATTTTGTAAAAAATCGACAAGCCGTTCCTGATTACGGGAAAGTTTGAGGCTCATCAATAATCGGTTAGGTTCAATGGATCGGCATAGCCACTCTTCTACGCCGGAGAGTTCGACGATAGGGCAATTTTGCATTTCGTACAGACGCGCCGATTCTTCCTGCTCATACGGATTCATCATCCGC
>Ga0172377_10002667_pt1 | contig 18271 bp, 13 predicted proteins | sample Pumphouse3metaG_FD_119749 | JGI IMG/M metagenome (GOLD analysis project Ga0172377, IMG submission 119749) | Leachate microbial communities from a municipal landfill in Southern Ontario, Canada - Pumphouse #3 metaG | ecosystem: Engineered > Solid waste > Landfill > Unclassified | place: Canada...
TTACAAATCGGGTAAAAGCATTTTTTCTTCTTACTCTCATAATGACATAATTCAACCCGGCGGAGCGGAACATATTAAATTAAACGAAGAAACGAGAGACGTAGCCAAAGCCGTCCTGCATGAATTTTGGGACGAACGTAAAGAGAAGGCCCTTGCTTCCATAGAAGAAAGCGCCATAACCGAATCGGAGATCGCTAAATCTGCAAAAATTTGCTGGGACCAAGAAAAGGTATTCTGCCGTTTCGATAAATCGCCTGAAGAAAACGCCTTTTCGAAGCTGAAATTTAGACAGGTCGAGAAAAACATTAAGGAATATTCGGATCACATTAATAAAATTATCAACGAAGTAAGGTATGGCTCCGGAGCGGGAAAGCTGGTACTTTCCTATTTCGGAATTTTATCTCCGGCTACCCGAATCGCGGCCGTGTTTTCTTCCGATTACGGGATATTCGGAGAAAAAATAGGGCGTCAATCAGGAACTTCAATGGCCGAAGCAAGGCTGATATTAAGCGTTTTTAAGGATCTCGAGCCCTTAAAAGATCTCAGGGACTCGGAAGTAGTGAAAACAATAGCTGCAGATGCAGTCGTGAGAATGCTCCCGCAGGAACTTCTGGGAAAGATCCATAACATTTCCATACCTGACATTTCTTCCCACCGCGATCCTAGGGACTTAATAAAAGCCATGTATCCGATAGAAAAAATGATAGCCAATATAAAAAACGTCTTCGAAGATGCTCCCGAAGACACTCGGAAAATGGCGGGTCTAATTATGTTTTTGGCAGGTTTTCACGATTATGAAGAAATTTATCCCGTCGTCAAGGAACTGCTGGTCAGTAAGGACGAACAGGGAAACTTTCCCGAAATCGTGAACCTGAAGGCCGAAGCGGAGATGTTTTTACGGAAAATGAAACAGATGGACGAAAGGAAATTCGATGACTTGGTTACGGATTTTTACGTGGCCTTTAACCACACCGCTGCAGAGCCCGGGCTTGTGGAAGCCGTAAAAAATCATGAGCTTCCCTTTGAAATACCGTCCAAAACAAAAACAGGAGATATCGAAGAAACCTTCGAGATAGAAAGATGAAAAAAATACTGATAGTAGAAAGCCCAAATAAAGCGAGAGAAATATCCCGAATGAAATTGGGAGTCGTTCCCAAGGCTACCTTCGGGCATATCGTGGATTTACCGCCCGATACGATGGGCATGGAGATACGCCCCGATAAGGTCTTTTTCGTACTGGAGCCTTTGAAAAACAAGAAGAAGACCATAGCGGAGCTTAAAAAGGCATGCAAGGGAAATATTGTTTACCTTGCGTCGGACCCCGACAGGGAAGGCGAAGCCATTGCGTGGCATGTTTACAGGGAGATAAAGAAAGTAGCAAAGGAAGTACACAGGGTAGACATACACGCAATAACCAAGGCGGAGATAGAGAAATCTTTAAAAAATTCCCGAAATATCAACGAAAGTCGCGTAGAAGCGCAGGTAGCAAGGAGACTAACCGACAGATGGATAGGTTACGTCCTTTCTCCCATGGCTTCCCGAGAGTTAAAAAAGAGAGTGTCAATCGGAAGGACTCAAACCGCCGGCCTTCGACTCGTCTACGACAGAGAAATGGCGATAAAAAAGTTCGTGCCGGAACCGCTGTGGAAAATTAAACTTGATAACGGGAAAGACGAATTCCTATCGGGCATATTTAAAAAAGAAGAAGAAGCAAAAAAGCTCTTCGATCTTCTGAAAAGCGGAGTTTTCGTTACCGGCATCGAGAAGAAGAACGAAAAGAAAAATCCGCCCGCTCCGCTTACGGCTTCTTCAATGCAGCAAAGATGCGCTTCCTTTAAGTGGAACGCCAAGAAAACGATGTCGGTAGCTCAGTCCCTGTTTGAAAAGGGTCTTATAAGCTACCACAGGACGGACTCGGTTCGACTGTCAGACGAGACGTTAAACAAACTTCAAAATTATCTGAAGAAAAAGCACCCCGAATTATTATCGGACAAGCCGGTAAAGCACAAAAACAAAAACAGGACGCAGGACGCTCATGAAGCCATACACCCTATCCATTTAGACGAGAAACATGAGCCCGAAAGGCTTGCTCTTCCTTCTGACGAAAAAGCCCTTTACGGCGTAGTCTGGAATTCAGCTCTTGCTTCGCAGGCAAAGCCTTCCGTATATGAAGTCGTTACCGTCAAGGCGGGAAACGATTCCGCTCCGGAAGCTCTCAAGGCCGTAGGAAGAAAAAGGATTTTTGACGGCTGGGAGAGATTTGTCAAGGCGCAAAAAGATAAAGAAATAAGCGAATACCGCAAGGGTCAAAAGATAGACGGAAAGCTGTCCATAGAAAAAAGCTTTACCGTTCCGCCGCCGAGATATGACGACGGCAGCTTTATAAAGGCCCTTGAGTCAAACGGAATAGGAAGGCCTTCTACATATGCGTCCATACAGGAGACCTTATTTAAAAGAAATTACGTCAAAAAAGAAAAAGGTAAATATACATTAACGGACTTGGGAGAACAGGTAGTCCGATGGGCGATAGAAAGATATCCGGAAATTGCCGACGTGAAGTTTACGGCAAAGCTGGAAGAAATGCTTGATGCCGTAGAACTGGGAGAAGAAGAATGGGAAAACGTCGTCAGGCAAGTCGACGGAATCATAAAAAAACGTAAGGCTGACGAAATACGCCTGAAAAGATAATCGAGAGATCGGAGATTGACGAATGCCCATAAGCGCACGCGAACTCAGAGAATGCATAAATAAACTGAAAAATGGACGAGATATAACGAAAAAGGATATCCCGAAGATAGTTTCCCTTTGCAGAGCCAGGAACGTAAGGTTTGATTTAGACCTTTTTCAGGACTACGAAGAGTGGTTTAAAACAGTTGCGGATAGACTTCCCGAGTTCGGAAACTATGCATATACCGTCCCCGTCAACGGGGCTTTTCTAAGGAACTTCAATCTCCGTGTCATAAAGGCGGTCTCGAAGTGTCTGGACAAGATGTCTCTTTTGGACAGGGCGTCCCAAGTGGAAATCGCTAATATACCCGTGAAAGGCTGGAGTTGGACCAGTATGAGCAAGCCGACGCGTTTTTTGAATTTGAAGCTTGCCGGCGATTTAAGGTCTTCCGATGTATACGAAAAGGCATCGGGCATGGTTGTCTTTTTTGACGAAGATCTCGAAGAAAAGTACGGCATTCCCGAATACGATCTGAACGGAAGCTGTTTCGGCATAAACGCCCAAACGCTGTATGTCACGCTGTATGTCCAGTCTATCCTGTCCGTGGCCTACCGGAAAAAGATGCCGATCGTAAGGATAACAACGGAAGATGTAATACGACAGAAGAAAAGGGATATTGTACTGGTCGATCCTTCCGACAGAAAGAAACTGGAGCACCTGCTGTCTTTTACGCCCGACGAAGCCTTCGACCAAATATTTTCCCGACATCCGGAATCCCGTAAGATTTCGGGCGGGAATTCCCGTGAGATATTTAACGAGACGGGAATGATGATGGAACGTTACAGTTTTTTGAAGGAAAAATACGAGACGGCCGAAGACGACATTTGGATGGAAACAATAAGATGAAAAACATTTATTTTGGGTTAAACGATGTATAAATTAAATGAAAGTAAAGAAAAAAAGAAAGGGTTGTGATATAAATTGGCAGGTTATATACCGGAATCAACAAAAGAAGTACAGGCAATGATAGTAAAGTCCTATGCGGATACCGTTTTAAATGCTTTTTTATTGTCTCCCGAACTCCTTTCGGTGGCGCCCGCGGGACGAAAGGCGGATATCCAAGATCAATTGTCGATCTTGGAAGAATTACAAAAGGCGACGTTTGTTGACAGACAAAGAATCGCCTTGCTGTGCGATATATCGGCCATAGAAAGCGAGATAGTTTTAAGGTACTTGAGAAAAAGATCTCTGAAGGAAGAAGACATCAAATGGCTTGAAGATAAGATCAAAATGCAGGAATCCGCCGTAAATATGATTCCCGATCCTTCGGTCTCGGAGATGTATAAATCCGCTTTAACAGGCTTGAGCGAACTTCTCGAAGACGTAAAAACAAAGGGCGTTGCGCTGAGAAGTGCGGAGATGAAGCTGAATATCAAAGAGAACAAGTTTATTTTCGGCGGACAGGAATGGAAATTTGACTCCAAGAGTCCGTTTTTGAGCTTTTTCTCGTTTTTATATTCTCTGCCGGAAAGCTACGATCCCGCCGATATTTCCGAACTTCAGAGAAGGCAGTACGAAATATCGCAGATAGGCGACGTGGCAAAATACGCATATTCCATTCTCGAGAGCTTAGGGAAAAAGGCTCAACAACTAAACGTCTCTTCGGTGTTTACGAGCATCGTAATGCCTTCTGCTTATAAGAAGAAGGCGGAGATAAGTTTCCAAAAGGGAAAGACGCCAAAGCCGATGTATAAACCTATAGTTTTGTCCGGTCCGCCGGGAGTCGGGAAGACGGCGATACTGCGCGAGATAGCAAGCTGGACAAACACTAATTTATTCTCCTTTTCCATGGCTCAAATGGACGCTTCAAGTTTCGGCTTTCCTGTCTATGATCCGGCTACCGGGAGCGCAAAGAGAGATATATTGGACGATATGAAGAATACCGTAAAACGGCCCGGCGTAGTCTTGCTCGACGAGATGAACAGGACGAACGCCGACATGCAGTCAAAACTGCTTACTTATTTATTGGACCATAAGGTATCGGGATTTACCGTACATCCTTTGTCCCTGGTGGTAGGCGCGGAAAACCCCGTATCTTCCGATCCCTACGGCACGATGATAAAAAGTATAGCGATGATAGACAGATGTACCTACATCGACATGAGCAACTACGAGATGATCGTAAAAGGTTGGTTTGAATGGCTGGAAGAAGAATATGCGATTATTTTGCAGGAAGACGATCTTCTAAGGAGCTTCGTAAAGTTCCTTAAGGAAGATCCGCCCCTGGGAGCAAGGGACATAATACTCAATATACCGAAGAATCCCGAAAACGATCCTTCTTTCCCCACGCCAAGGTCTATCGATTCGGCCATACTTGCAATAGCGCTCTCCCACGGAGATTTTAATACCGCCATGGTAGAGCTTCGAGCTAACGTAGGCAACGAAATGGCAAACAGGTTCGCTTCTTACATGGATATCATTCGATCTCTTCCCAAGCCCGAAGAGCTCGTCGAAAAATCCAAAGACGTTCTTTCGATACTTGCCGCCATTGCCGTAGATTCAAAAATAACGATATCCGATGTTCCGCAGGTAACGGGATTTCAAAAGGGACTGTTTAACTCCATTAACGGGTATGATGACGGCGAAAGAAAGGACGTCAAGAAAAGGATAATCGACAGCTATACCGGCAAAAATTTACAAGAGACCGAGATGTTTGAATTTATCTCTACCCTTACGCCCGAAAAGGCAAAAACCATGGTTGAAGAGATAACCAAAGATCTGTATTTCTCCGGCGGAGTAAATCTCTTTGAGATCGGAGCAGCATCGGAGATGGCGGATATCCTGGTTCATAACTTTCAGAAATCGTTGCGAAACTCGCTGGACAACGACGAGCCGATAGATGGAGTATATCTGAACGGCCTTTTCAAAGCGGCATGCTTTTTCCCCGTTCCCACTACCAGGAGCTATATATTAAATCAAATGGAAAGATCGGTAATGCTTGCTCCTTGGGCTGAAGACTTCAAGGAGAAAAACGAAATAGCAAAAAAGATTTGTAAATCAAAGGTGAAGACTCATAAAGGCGTAATAGATATCGATGAAGATATCGTGGTCAGAGCGTTCTTTAAGATTATTTCCGCCGCGCCGTGGTTATCAAGGGTATCCAAGGTCTTTAAAGAATCGCTCCAAGATGTAACGAGCCTACTTAAAGAAGCGGGTGAAGCAGATCATGAAATTGAAATTGCGTGATTTTTACGAAATGAGTAAACTTGTTTCTCCCTTTCCTGTTGACTTGGCATTACCCTTATTGAAGAAAATGGTAAAGGGATTTGACGAAATTTCTTATGACGAAGATATGGATTACGATCAGGTATGCGAATCCCTGAAATGGATTGGTCTTCTTAAAGATAACGAGATAATCTTTAAGATGGAAAAAGAAGACGTAAAGAAATTGGCGGATTCTTTTGACGAAGATAAAAAGTTGGTGGTCGGAGAATGGCTTATCAAATTGATCCGGACATCATAGTTAATTCCGTAGTTACTTCGATGACGTCGGGATTTATGTCTTCGCTTACCGATAAACTATGGGCGAAGTTCCTTGCTCAATTCCCCGTAGTTTCCGCTAAAACGCATGGCATGGACTGCGACACCATGTGTACCGACGGAATATATATATATTACAGCCCCGACTTTGTCAGAAATATTTGTTTGGACGCAATGGAACAAAAACAGGATAAACTGGCAGAAGAAAGGATAAAGTTTGTTCTTGCTCATGAATTGATGCATATCATAGACAGAAATACGGCAAAAAAAAGAGAAGACGTCGTCTTTAAAATTCCGGGACCCGCGGATAACGCCTATGCGGTTTTACACGACATGTCAAACAAAGCACAGGATGCCGTTATAAACGCGAGACTGAAAAGAGAATTTAACGACGGATTTCTTCCCGGATGGTCCGAAAGGGACGAAGAAGGAAATGTCGTCAAGTTGTATAAACTTTGCCTGTACGAAGGCAAAGAAGAAATGCTGTGGACGGAGCTTTTTGTCGACGCATGCAACGAGTCCGTCAAGAAAATTTCCGAAATGATGAATTTGGATATAAAAAGTTTTCCCGACAATTTTTTTGAAGCAATAAAACTTTTCAGGGAAGTTTTTTCGAAACTTCCTAAGGACGTTCAACAGCAATTGGCAGATATGTCTCAATCTAGTCAATCTCAATCGGAGCAGTCTCAGTCAGAGCAATCTCAGTCGGAGCAATCTCAGTCGGGTCAGTCTCAGTCGGAGCAGTCTCAAGATCAATCTCGGTCACAGGGAAAAGGCTCAAAAAAAAGCGGGAATGACGAATTAGCCGAGATTATAGCAAAGGCGATTAAGGACGCCTTAGGCGGAGACGCCGCTCTCGATGACCACGAAAAAAACGAAGAGCTTTTTTCCAAAGGGAAAAACCACATAAGCCAGACAAAACTTGACCGGGCAATGAACGAAATAAGAGCGGAGATAAATCGATCCGGTCATAAAGGAATAGGAACGGGAGCGGGCAAGACGTCAATTTTAATATCGATGTGCGAAAGGTATTTTCGACCGAAGCCCGAGCCGTGGTACGTAGGAATATCCATGCTGATGAAAAGCAAGGTGCAGGAAGGCCGTCAAGTCAGGGAAAGAATTCCACCGCTCGAGATGCTCTCTCAGGCCATGAGCGGAGTATCCATCGTCCACTTCGACAAGCAGTGTAAACAGCTTAATCTTGCCTTTGCCGTCGACGTATCGGGATCAATGGACAACGAAGAAGTACTTTCGGGAGTTTTAAAAATTCTTGAATATATAGAAAGGGAGATACCGGCCGGAAGCCACGGACACAGATTTATTTTTTGTCAGGTCGATGCGGGAGTAGAAGAATGGAAAGATATGAAAATTCCTTCTTATGAATATACCGAATGGAAAGATGACTTGGCAGAAAGCGGGTTCGTCAGAAAGGGTTACGGCGGAACGGAGTTTGCTCCCTTTTTCAAGAAGTTAAACGAAGAAAGAGTAAGGCCCGATGCCGTTGTCGTATTCTCCGACATGGGATTGTATGATTTCGACGTGGTAGAGAAAGAAATCGAAATGTATAACCAAAACGTAATATGGCTTTGCTGTTCGGAGCGAATACCCGACGAGTTCTATAAATACGAGTTAGGAAGGGTATATGAGACTCGGTCCCTGTTTGACGAAATTCGGGAAGAGCAAGAAATGTCAAGGTAGATAAAGATGACCGACTGGAACGAAGCTGAAAGAATATATGCGAAACTGCATAAAGAAGGAGACATCACGTGGAAAGAGAGCGACGTCATATTTAAGATACTGTATGATCGCATATTTTCGAAGTCTCTGGGTCGGGAAGACAACAATAAATCACAAAAGTTCTTGAAGAAATGGCTTGACAGTATTTTGTCTTTAACAGGTCACGGAAAGAAAGGTATATTTTTACATACCATTATACACAATTTAAAAGAAAGATATTGGAACGTGCCATATAGCAATTATGTGGAAGAAATGTTTTTAATAAAAGATATAGATATAAATATTCGCGATCACCTTCTTTTGGAAGAAAAAGACAAAGCGGTAATACTTACGCTCAAAGGCAGGGATGGTGTCTTTAAATTCCTGAATAAAAAAATCTCCCGCAATCTCGCGGGAAGGAAATACCAAAAGTTTGATTACAGGTATAACTATTCCTTGACCGGTTCGGGATCATATTCAAAGGAAATGATAACCGATCGTTACGATAAATATTTCTTTGAAATATATCGTCCCATGACTTTGACCAGGATAGGATTCGACGATTATGTTAAACTCGATATGAATAATGCGGATTTTACCGCTGCTTGTGTTTTTTACGGCGACAAAGAAAACAAAGAAGTGTGCCGATTGTCTCATCTATATGAAAAAGCAATAGAAATCATGCTCGACATGGGAGTCCCGATGTATGCATATTCGATTACACCTTTTAATTCAATGCTTGATTCTTTATTCGATATGTTCGTCCATAAGGATTACGCCCAGGAAGCCGGCATGATTTTTAATGCGCTGCCGTATATTGCAAAAAAAGACATCTTTAATTCGGGAGTTCGCAAACACGACCGGGAGCTCTCCGATTTCGTCGCAGGCATAATTACAAGCTATATGACAAAAAAAGAAAAACAAGAATATCTCAATAAAGACGAGTGGCTGGAGATGGGAAAATAATGTTTGAAAGAGAAGTCAAAAAATTAAAATTGCTAACCGAGAAACTAAAAACCGAAGGCGATATTACGGAAAATGAAGCCGACCGGATATATATGTTCAGAATGATTTATACGATGACGAGAATTAAAAGCGGAACGCCTTCTCCGTTGAGCGACGAAGCCTACACGGCTTTGGACCAAAATTTTGTTGCTCCTTTTTCTCCCGGGTCCGAAATATACGAGCATGTAGCCGAAGAATTTCTTAATTGGTATAAGGCCGTCTACGAATATGTACACAACGAAAAGTCCGGCAATTTCGTTTCCACCATTCCGTCCATTGTTCCTGCCTTGACGGAGCTCGATATATTTTCAAAAAACCATCTTGCCGACGCAACAATTCGCAGGATTATCAAGGAACTTCCCGAAGAAGACGGGAAAATTGTCATCAGGAATTTTCCGATCGAAGCTCAAGCGTTTATTCCCAAGGGGCGCCTTCTCGCTACGGATGTAACGCATGATGAAGATTCCGGCGATTTATTCTTGTCCAGATATGGCCTTTTAAGACGGATGCCGGACGCGCAATCCGAACACACAAAGGAAATCGGATATTTACATAAAATGATAAATAAACTTGAGCATGAAGATATCACGGAGCAGGAAGCCGATAACATATATATGATATTAAAGTTTGCTCAGTCGATGCTCGTAAATGCAAAAAATGTCACGTATCCGAAAAGCCGGGTCTGTTCCGCCAAATCTATAACGGAAGGCCTGAAACATTGGTATAAGGCGGTCTATAAAGCCCTTCGAGACGGGAGAACGGGTAATTTCGTTTATACTCTTCCGATGAACGATAAATACAATCTCGGACACGCCAAGAGATATATTACAAAATCCCTTGAGATGCTCCCGAAGGACCATCGGGTTTGCTGTTTATTAAAAGGAGACGTAACAGATCTTCCGATGGACTCTTTCATTGCGGAAGGCACTTCGAGAACGATTATTCGTTCTTATCGGTACGGATCCATTAAAAGGGCCGGAATAGATCCGGATAAATATGTTTTATTCCCTGATCTCAGCGGAATATCCATATGGTGGACAATTGCTTCTAAAGACGATTATTTTTTTCGGGGCGTAATATCGCCCTTGTGGAGAAGATGTATAGACGAATACAGCGGAAAATGTTTCGGATTTGTCTCAAAATTGGAATGTTTGAGAAAACACGGAATTTTACCCGTAGGGGTAGTTACGGATTCGAATTTTGACTCCAACTTCGTGGTATTCGATGAGACGGATTTTGAAAGATGTAGACATATTTTGGAAATTCCCGACAAAGAGATAGAAAGTTTATCTCCAAGGGTTTTTTCCAACGAACCAAAGGATATAGAAAAAGCAATAGAAGGCTCAATTTATGCAGTAGAATTTTTAGCGGAAACTAAAAAAGGAAGAAAGGAATTCTTAGACGAAGACGAATACATAGAAGTGGACAGATAACGCAAGAGAACGGGAGTTAAATTCCTGTTTTGTTCGTTCTGTCGCAGAACGAAAATCGGATAAACTCGTTCTCTCGCAAGACGAGACCAACAATGTTTCCTTTGTCGGTCTTTTTTTGTTATAATTATATCGGTAATAAAACATTAACCGTAAAAGATAACAACACAAACGAATCAGGAAGTGACGAAAATGAAGAAATATATATCAAAGATAAATAAACTTACCGAAAAACTGCATCGTCACGGAGATATAACCGAAGACGAAACGGATTATATTTATTGGCTTTATGAGACTTCCTATATCAACATGGGTTTTTCGTCCAAGGGGTATTTGGCATTTATAGACGAAGAAGAAGAAAAATTATTAAATAACTCCCTGCACGAATGGTATAAAGAAGCATTCGATAACTTGAAGATTGGTCGTCGCGGCAATTTCGTTGCTGCGTTTCCCGTCAATCCGCGTATTTTATTTTACGGCGTAACTTCCGAAGCGTTAAATTTGTTAAAAAAGACGGAAAACGAATTCGTTGAATCGCCGGACATAAGTAAATATTCCGATATGAGCAGGCTTCTGCATAACGATATATGTATTTATGAAATTAACGGCGAGACAACTCTCAGACTTAACAGGTACGGATTAAAAAACAGGCTTCGGGACGGGAAATATGACAGGATACCCAACGAATCGGCAAAAGATTTAACCCTGATGAGAACATTAACCCGGAAATTAAAAGAAGAAGACATCTCGGAAGACGAATCCGATTTCATTTATTGCTTTATGCAAAAGGTGTCTTATATGAATAGAGATTGCGAATCCTTTCCTGACTTTATAAGAGAAAGTGAGAAAGTAGTTATCGAGTGGATGAATACCGCAGTTAACTTGGTTCGTTCGGGCAAAACCGGCGTATTCGTTACTTCCGTTCCCTTCGAGAACATATCTCTTAATGTGAGCGAACTCCACGCGGAGTTTTTAAAAAGCCTGAATTTTATTGATCGATCCTTTTGTATTCTCGCTCCTGAAGAAACAGAAAACAAAATAAAAGAAAAGTTTTCATTGGGAGTCAGGGGACAAACTCCCTTGAGATTAAACAGGGCCGGAATTCTGAATAATTCTATTGATCTTGAAAGTTATTGCGTTATTGACGACATATCCGATGTAAAAAGTGAAATATTAGTCGAAGCGATGGAGTCGATTTGTATTTACAGACCAAACTTCGAGAATGTTGCATTGGTTCCCAAGGAAAGAAAAAACGTCTTGAGATATCTTCTTTCGGTAAATGACGAAGAAGCGGAACAAATGGCAAAAAGCAAAGAGATACCCGAAAAAGAGATAATTCTTCAAATGCTTCTCGATTCCGAGAAAAGGGAAAATGTTTTTAACGATGAATGGATAGTGATAGAGAGATGATAAAGGAGAAAATCGCATGATAATTGAAGCTGAAAAAATAAAGAGACTCACAGAGAAGCTAAGAGAGCAAGGAGATATCTCAGAAGACGAAGCGGATTACATATATATGCTCAGGCGAATATTTGCATTATATAACGCAACTTACTATGCGATTTTCTTACCCGATCCCGCCGCGAAAACAACCATAAAACGCTGCTTCACGGATATGGGGAAAGAATATATGGAAAGCACGGCAGGCGCCTTTGAAGATTGGTACAAAGCGGTCTGTGAACTCGTTAACAACAAAAAAAGCGGAAATTTTATCTCTACCGTAGTCGTTAAATCCAACCGGCTTAACGTTTACGACTTCGGATTGGGCGAAAAGCGCAGGAAAACTCATGGATACATACGAACCATTATCGAAAATATATCAGAAAAGGATAAAATTACCGAATTTCAGGAAAGCGAAATCGTCTCCGGAAATTTGCTTTCGCTTGACGTGGTCAATCATAAGGCGTCAAGATACGGACTCGCGGGAAGGATTGAAAATAAGTTTTCTAATCTTACCAAGGACGTTTTTTACTTACACGACATGTCCGAAAAACTGCAGAAAACGGAAGATATTTCCTTCGACGAATCAACTCTGATATATACGATATTTAAATTTGCGCAGTCTCTTTTTATCGTAAAGAAATTTTATCCCATATTTGGCGGCGAAGGGCAGCTGAAGGCTTTGGATAACGCATTACATAAATGGTTTCGTTCCGTTTGGCAATGCGTAAAACAAGGGAAAGAAAATGGCAATTTCTTATATACCGTTCCTTTGGACGGATATTTCATGTTTAAGGCAAAAACATACATAAAAAATATTTTCAAGGGACTCCAAAAAAACGAATCATTCGCAGTTATGGGAAGGGAAGCCGTAAGGGGAATATCTCTGGATATTTCGAAGAAAGACAACGGGATTTTCTTGCACAGGCATGGATCTATTCGTCCCGAGATATCCCTTGACGATTTATATACTTTTCCCTGTTCCGATATGGTCGGCGTTGCCTGTTCCTGGATGTATTTCAAAAAAGGAGAAGAAAGCGAATGCTCTTGTTTAATCAGCCCTTTCTCCAAAAAATGTTACGGGATGGTCGGCAAGTTGGAATATCTTGCGGAAAAAGGCATTTTCCCGGTCATGGTGACAATGAATTCTTCCGAGAAAGGGAATATCGTCTTTCGCAAGGAAGATAGAGATATTGCGGCTCAAGTGATGAGCATTCCCGACAAAATAATCGAAGACAATACTCCCGCAGTAAAGGATCAAAACGACGAAGATGCCGTTCGAAGATCGATAGAGACATCCAAAATCTTCGTCGATCTTTTCGTTCAAAGCAAAGTAGAACGAGAAAAGGACCCCGATGACGAATGGCTGGTGATAGACAGGTGATATTCAAAAACGAAGCAAGCAGGATAAACGAAGCAAGCAAGATGTTGTATAAAAATGAAGTTACTGCGGTTGAAGCTCATTATGTATATAAAATACTTCGCACGGTAATTGCCTACGCCGAATCGTCCGTTGATCCGATGAATAACGACGGGATATATTTTCCGAAAAGAAAGCCCGCGGATTTTACCGAAATACTAAGGTCTTTGTATTTGTGGTACAACAACGTATCGGAAGCCGTTGAGAACGGCTCTTACGGTAATTTCCTGTTTTCCCTTCCCTTTTCTTTCAATTATCTTTCGACGAAACACGCCCTTGCGGTCTTTGACGAAGACGACATATCCGGTCTCGTCGAGTCGATAAACGGACTGGGCAAGCTCATGCAGTTGATATTCAGGCGCCTTCCCGAAAATTACAAGATAAGAAGAACCAAGGCAAGGGACGTAAATTTCGATGAACTTCCCGAATGTTCGCTCGCCTTAAAAAATGACATGTTGGAGCTTAACTTTCCCGTTGCCCCGCTTTTAGGGCTCGACAAAGGCGGAAAACTTCCCGATCTTGTATCCGGCTGCATTCCCGTGGGGAGATACGAAGCGAATAAAATAAAAGAACTTACGAAAAAAGACGACATTACGGAAAAGGAAGCTGACGAAATATTTCTCCTTTTTCTTTTTTCGAAGGCCGTCAAAGGGAAAAACAAAAACACCGTCGATGAGCTTGAAAAATGGTATTCCTGCGTATTCGACAAAATAAAATCGGGAAGTACGGGCAATTTTATTACGACGATACCGATTGGTGACGTAAATCTTCATTTTAACAAGCTCATCAGAAAAACCCGGAATAATATAGGAAAAGAAAATCTAATTAACGAGATGGAAATTCACAATATGCGCGTAAACGATTTCCCGCCGGGAGTAAATGCAGACATTTACGGCAAGCGAATACGGATGTCCGCCGAGCGAGCCGGGATGTTAAGCAGGCTGTGCAAGGACTTCGTTCAAACAAAGGAAATATTGCGAATTCCCTATTTTAAAAGGGATTGTACTCACGATGAAGTTGTGGCAGGAGCCAAATTTCTCATTATAAAAGAATTCAAAATTCCGCTTGTAATAACGCAGTCAACCGGAGCTCCCGAAAGTTTTTATCTCTTGAGAAAAGACAGGGAAAGGTTTGAGAAGTATCTGCTCATACCCGGCAAAAAAGTAGAACATTTTAATGACATACAGGACTACATATCGGCGATTAAATATATTGCTGATATAGAAGAAGAAAAGAAAAAAGAGCAGAACAGCGACTGCTGGCTCGAAGTTGAAAGATAAATATAAAAATCAAAAAGGAGAATGTTAAATGATAAAAGCAGACGAACTAAAAGAACTTGTCAAAAAGTTTCAAGAAACGGGAGACATTACGAAGAAGGAATCCGACAAAATATATGCGCTGTTCTCCAAAAACTGTCAAGCAACCAAAATGAATCCCGCTTCTTCAAAGGTTGACGTAGAACTTTTAAGGGCTTTTCACATGTGGTTTGCGGAAGTTAAAAAGGCGGTAGACGAAGGCAGGACCGGAATGTTTTTGTCCACCGTTAAACTGGATTACAGTCATTCCTTTACAGAGAAACTTAATCCCCTGGACAGGATTAGTCGATTTGGTGCTCACGGGTCTTTAAGGGAAAAACTTCCCAAGGAACTCAAAGGGCAGGCACTGTTTCCGGAAATAAACCGAGCAGGCTGGCTTAGAAGGTACGGCTTATACGATTTAGTTGCAAAGATGGAAGTAGCGGGAAAAGCCACAGATCCCGAAATTAAGATTCACAGATTATTAAATGAAGGCGTCGACAGTCCGGAAGACCTGATCGATATTTTGTTCGGTCTTTCCGTGGATCGACTGGATATTCCCTGCGCATCCTTCGCCGTTTTTCCCGGCTTGCCGTCCGAGAAGTACTTACTTCCAAAGGAAATCAATAAAAATTTGGAATCGGTTAAAAACAGGTGGAAGCCGATACAGGAAACATTAATTTCTTCCGGAGTGTTAAAGGCTTACAGGTTAAACGATAAAAAAGTGTATCGCATAAACAATAAAAATGTTTCGGAGTGGGAATCGGGCGTGAATAAGTTTATCGAAGTTTTCAAATATTCCATGAAAAAAGAAGAAAGAATAAAACAGCCGGACGATGACCATTGGTTTGAGATATCTCGATAATAATAAATTAATAATAAATAAGGGAGATGAAGAGACGGTCGGACAACGAGCGGACTGCGGGATGAAGTATATAAACGAAAAAACGCTGGAAAGATTAACCGAAAAACTGCATAAAACGGGAGATATCACAGAAGAAGAAGCTGAAAAAATCATAAAGCCTATTTTGTTTAGGAGCGGAATTTTATGTCCCGGAAGCTCAAGTTATAACAGGTCGTTATCGTATGCATACGCAAGATGGTATGAAGAAGTTTCGAACAAACTTCCGTCTTCGGGAAACTTCGTAAAATCCATTCCCGTTGATACCCGAAAGGTTCTTCATGACATACAGGTTGCGATAAACAGCTGCTTATCGAAGCTGCCGTATTGGGACAGCGCCGTTGAAATGGAATACTTTTCGGATACAAATATTACATATAATTCGCTTTCCTATGCAGGGGAACTTCGGGCCTTTAAAGAATTTAAAAAGATATCAAAAATGTCCGTAGTCTTTGACGATCTTAACGTTTGTCTTTCCTATTTATACAGCGACTGCGTATGGGCAGACAAAGATATCATGCATAAGCTGGCGGTATTGTCTTCTGCGTCGGTCATGAAAATTCCGGTTGTTTACCTGAAACGATACGACGACAGGCGCAGCGCCGGAACAGGCATGTGGCTGATGCTGCCCGAAGATATCAAAACGATCCGGCCCGTCATCGAGATATCTCGTGACGATGTTTTAAGGATCATTTCTTCGCATTTTTCGGATACGGATATGGAGCACATAAGAAACCACAAGGAAAGATTTGTTTCTTATTCCTTTTTTGATATCGGCAAGATGTTTGCGGGATACTGCTTAAAATGTAAACTGAATCAGGAACGGGAAAGGGTTTTTCAAGAAGACGAATGGTTAATTTTAGAAAGATAGTTTTATGATATAATTGTGTTAAAGTTATATATAAACAACACAAAGGAAAGACGAAAAACCGACGGGCGGTGATCAGATGACAAAGGAACAGCTGAGAAAACTTACGAAGAAGTTGTCTTCCGGCATGGATATATCGCAAGAAGAAGCCGATTCCGTATTTATATATCTGATCAGTAAAAAAAGAAATATAAATCTCATTACTTCCTGGTTTAACGAAGTATATAAAGCGATGACATCCGGGATGGAAGGAAATTATATATCTACCGTTCCGCTTTTTTCCTTGGACTGTGAAATTGAGCCGTTGGAAGGCTGCGTAAGAAAGTTAAAGCACGACGATAAACTGTCCCTTATAAAGGCAAGTAAGAAATTCCTGCCGGATAAGTTATTTCGTATACCGGGAGTTCACGTAAAAAAGAACGATAAAAACTACAAATATATTGAAATTAAACGGGCGGGAATAGCGAAACGATTGACTCCGGACCTTTCTTTTTGTTACTTGCCGTCGATGTCGAAATACGCATTGAAGTATTTAAATTATTTTTTATATCCCGACAGGAAGATTTTCTTTTCGCCGGAAGAAAAGATTAAGGGATATGTAATGGCGGAAATCTGCATCAGAAAAAAAATAGATATATTCTGCGCAAGTTTTGATCCGTGGAGCTCCGGCTTTCTGTCCGTAGACGCCTACGTAAAAACCGAAGACTACGAAGAGCTTAAATTTTACGAAGGCGTAAGCGAAGAAGACGTCCTGTCCTTCGTGGACAAAAAGACGGCTAAATCGGTAAAAAACGGAATTGTAGACCGATCGGTCATTTTAACCTGCGCGGAAGCGATGGAGAAGCTCGCCCAAATGAAAAAGGACTTGGCGACGCTTCCGCTTGAGTGTCCGGAGTTGTTGGAAGAAAAATGACAAGAGAAGAAGAAAGAATTAAACAAATCACCAAGAAGTTAAGAACGCGGGGAGACGTATCCTTCGAAGATGCTTTATTCATATGGAAAATGCTTCAATACGAAAAATTCAATCCCCTTAGCCGTCATTATGCAGGAATAAACAAATCCCTTTTGGAGTGGTATAAAGAAGTCTCTCTTTTGGTAAAACAAGGAAAGGTCGGGACCTTCATTGAAAGCGTTCCCACCGACGTATGTGACCTTAGTAAAAATATTAAAACCGTTGTAAACGATATCCTTAACCGGCTGGACTATGAATACAAAATAAACAAAATTTACTTAAACTCGCGGGCCTATTCATACATTTTAGACAACGTCGACGATCTCTCCGTTTTCGATATGATGTTTTGCAGTTCCGGCATAGGCTCGGAATCCAAGCTGACGATGGAAATAAAAAGATGCGGGATACATAAAAAAATAATAAATCCCGATGATCTGTATGTCGTCAGCGGGAAAGAAGGCCCGAGCGCCCTTAAGACGATTAAAAAGAGAATTCTCGAAAGGGCGGACGTGCCCGTTATTTACCGGGAAGATAAAATAACTACGTTTAAAGAATGTAAGAACGAGCTTGATAGAATATTAAACATTACTGAAGGCGACATACTTTCGGTTCTGCCGAAAGCCCGGGAAATCTTTGACGAGAATTTACGCTTTGATATGATCAGTTATTTCGACAGGATAAACGATATCGTTTCGCGGCTTACCGAAAACATTGATTCGCCGGACTTTAATTTCGACAGAGTATGGGAAGCGCGTATAAAGGAACTTGCGAAAAAGAAGGATATCTCCAAGGAAGAAGCGGACGATATATTTTTAGATATCCTTCTTACCTGCTCTTTCGAAGGCTGTGCGAAAGTTGCGAGAAGTATCTTCGAAGAGTGGCTCGAGATCGTTTACGAAAAGATAAAAGACGGCGAAAGGGGCAATTTTATTTGCTCCGTCCCGATAACCGGCAGCAGATATTTTGAAAAAATTACAACCAAGATAAGAAGTCTTCTTCCGCCCGAATACACTTCAAAGGCCGCGTATCTTTTCAA
>Ga0172377_10002669_pt1 | contig 18268 bp, 14 predicted proteins | sample Pumphouse3metaG_FD_119749 | JGI IMG/M metagenome (GOLD analysis project Ga0172377, IMG submission 119749) | Leachate microbial communities from a municipal landfill in Southern Ontario, Canada - Pumphouse #3 metaG | ecosystem: Engineered > Solid waste > Landfill > Unclassified | place: Canada...
TATCATAGCTTTCCCGCTGATATGTTTTGCCTCAGGAGTAGGGCAGGCGGTATACAGGGACATCCCCTTCCAATACGGAGGAGTTGTTTTTGCGTGTATTGCACTTTATATTTATGTTCAGAGCAGGGATATAAACGAGGATTACCTGACAGGGGCGGTCAACATGAGAAGAATCGATTATGTACTTAATATGAACATAAACGGCAGCCGCGAGTTTGACGACCGCAACTTCGGCGCGGTAATGATAGACATTGATTTCTTCAAGAGTATTAATGATACATGGGGACATCAGGCCGGGGATGCGGCGCTGCAGGATCTCACTTCTATTTTGTTTGACTGTTTCCGTAAAGAAGATATTATAGGTCGTTACGGCGGCGATGAATTTCTTGTCATCATGCATAACATAGATCAGGACGGCATGAATCTGGCAGTAAACAGGCTTGACAAGTGTATAGACGAATTTAACAGCAACGGTCGCACAGGAACGCTCTCTCTGCACAAAAGAGATTATAAGCTTAACATAAGCGTGGGTGCGGCACTATACGATGAGGCAGAGAAACTGACAGCGAGTCAGTTCATAAAGAAAGTCGATGCTCTGATGTATGAAGAAAAGCAGCGCCATCATATTGAAAAAACAGATGCAATCGACGTGGATTGCACCTGATTACTTACTGATCTGTTATTTGTATTCTTTAATAGCTTTCTTAATGTAGCCGGGAACCTGATCCGGCTCTATCTTGAGTGAATACGCAAAAGTCTGATTGATCACTGATTCAGCCCGCATAAGCTCCTTTTCGTCGACAACTCCGGGCTTCTTGCCGTTCTTTATCTTTTCGGAACGCTTGCGGTGCAGTGCGCCGATAACAGCAAGCAGGTCACCATACGATCCGTTTGAGATCCTTGCGTCAAAACTCATCTGGCGGTCACGATCATTGGAGATCCAGTCAGATTCTTTATATGCGCCTATTATATTGTTGACTTCAGCGATGGAGAGGGGAGTGCGGAAAATTTCGTCGCCGACCGGTACTTCGACATATATGGTCATCTGCGGCTTGTAATACTGTGTAAGTACATAGTATTTCCTGAGCCCGTTACCAGTGAGATCCATTTCTTCGGTCCTGTTGATAAGGCATACACCATTGTTCTTGTAAATCACGACATCATTTGTTTTCCACTTCATAAATCGGGTCCTCCTTCCGATAAGGCTCAAATAAAAAACAGCTTCACTGTGAATTCCAGCGAAACCGTCTACGTTTACTGCAAATTCCAAGCCTTCAAACAAAATTATTATAGCACATTTTTCCTTGTTTTGGTTGCCCGGCGTGCTATCATATAGAGAAATCATTTCAGTCCAATCTATTTTAAGGAGATATCGGAAGTTGAAATTCGGCAGAAAAATCATCTGTGCTCTTATATTATCAGCAGTATTCGGAACAACAGTGTCGGCTAAAGGCAGCGATGTCACGATAAGTTTTGATGCAAATGGCGGCGAAGGAACAATGGAGGATGTGAATGTCAAGGCAGGCAAGCTTGATTCGTACACACTGCCAGCTAATGAATTTTCGCGTTATGGATATGTTTTCAGAGGGTGGAATGTCGATAAGAACGGAACTCAGACAGAGATAGATGAGCAGGGCAAATTGTCTGATGCCAGTGACAGCGGGGCAGCTATTGATTCCGATTCGGATGGAAAACAGACACTTTATGCGCTGTGGGAACCACAGCTTTATATAATTCATTTCGACAAGGGCGGCAAAGCATCAGGCGACATGGATGACATGTATGCGATCTACGATGAGAAAACACCGCTTGAGAGCGTGGGTTTTGGCCGCGCTGACGCTCGCTTCACCGGGTGGAAGACTGCTGACGGGAAAAACTTCGCAAACCGCGCGAGGGTCCTGAATCTGCTCTCCGGGAACACTGAGTCTGAGAAAATAGTGACTGTGGATTCAGGAAAACCGAAGGATGAGGACTACAGTTTCAGGAGCACACAGGGGTCATGTGTTTTTGAAGAAGACGGGAAGATGTATGTCGTGACAGCAGCGTCGATAAATGATGCTGCATACAACAGCGGAGATCTGTCACATTATGAGACTGTCATAACAAAATTTGATGTGGAGACAGGCAAAGCTGTAAAGAGAGTCAGGAATCTGAAGTTCGATCATGCAAACGGACTGGCGTATGACAGCAATAATGGCCATATATATGTAGCCGAGGGAGGCACATGTGACGGGTACCCGAGCGGCGTCATGGAGCTGGATGGCAATCTTAAGAAAGTGAAGGAATACAGCTTTCCGCTGCTCACGCACATATGGGGAATCGCGTACTCAAATGGATATTTCTATGTGATAGGACGCAATGATGACAGCAGAAATTCGTTCTGTGTGCTTAATGAGGATATGCAGACGCTTTCGATAACACAGGTGGATGATTATTATTCACAGAACTTCAGCTCACAGGGAATTGCCGCTGACGACACATTTATATACGCCGTCAGTGCCGGATTCAAAACATATGAGTGGAAGAGCAGCCAGCGTATAAATGTTTTCACGCACGACGGTGAGTATGTTGGGGTGTGGACGATAGACATTCCTTATGAGGCCGAAGACATCACGATACTTGATGATTATGCATATATCACAACTAATGAGCATGCCAAATCCACACTGTACAAAACAAGCATGCCGAAAGTCACATTGACAGCGCAGTGGGAATTGTACAAATAAAAAAGCCATCCGGTTTCTTCTTTGTATCATGAAGAAAGACGGATGGCTTTTTGGGTCTGGTATTATTTCTTGCCTGATTTTGCACTTGAAGAAGAAGTTGATGACGATGAAGTTGTTGTTGAAGAAGATGTTGCTGCCTTGAGCTGCTTCTCAAGAGCTGTTGCTGATTTCTGGAGTGATGTTATCGCATTGTTGAGCGCGTCAAAATCAATATTGTCAGTGAGTGAATTGAGGTTCTTGTCAACTGCCTTGGATGTGCTCTGAACTGTCTTGCCCAGGTCGTCGACTGTACTTGTGATTCCGTTAGCTACGCCCGAAACTTGTTTTGCCGCGTCCTGGAGCTGTGTCACTGCGCTGTTGAGGCCGTCAACGTCAAAACTCTGGACTGTCTTCATTGTTGCAGTTGCAGTCTTTGTGGTCTCTGTCACTGCCTTGCTTACATCAGTGATTGCAGTGTCTGCTGTGTCAACAGTGTCATTGATGTTGGTGACTGTTTTGTTGATGTTTCCAACGGTATCATTTATCCCGGTGACGGTATCATTAATCCCTGTAATTGTACTGTCAGCGTTGTTGATGGCCTTGTTTGCAGATGTGATGGTCTCTTCAAGATTGTCCGTGGAGGCCTGTACATCGCTGATGACCTTGTTCGCGCCGTCGTAGTCTATACTTGCTATTCCATCGATGGCTTTATTTACAGAGTCGGCATTGTCATTTACCAGCGTGTTGATCTCGTTCAGTGTGGAATTTGCGCTGTCAACAGCCGTTCCGATATTGTTGACCTGAGTGTCGACATCAGTCACGACGCCCTGGACCTGATCAAATGTGTTGTTTACGCCGGTGTTGACGCTGTCGACAACGTCGTATGCGGATTTGACTGTATTGTCAGCAGAGATCACAAGCTGATTGACACTGTCTATAGTAGAGGTGAGACCGGAAACAGTGCTGTTGAGATTCCCGAGAAGGCGGTAGATGCCGGGCGTGATAAGAAGAAAAACCACCACGAAAGCAACCATAAGAAGAGAGTTGCCGATAGCGGACACCTTGGAATTCCTGGACGTCTTTTTCTCAGATGCGGAAATATTATCGAGAGCGGCGGTGACATCCTCGAGACGCTTTGCGATATCAGCATTGCTGCCGGATGAATTTGCCGCATTTCCGGCGATTTCCTCGCGGACGGCTTTTGACACCTCATCACGTACAAGTCTCGCTATTTCTTCCTTTACTTCCTGAGAGACATTTTCCGTAACCTGTTTTTCAACCTGTTCTGCAATTTCACTGGTTGAAGACATACTGCTTTTGCCTGCATTTCCTGTTTCTTCATTATCAGCCATACTAGTACCTCCATTATTGAATGCCATGTTGAACGACAGCCACTCTCCGTACTGCCGCAGTAAACTTTTTGTGATGGGCAAAACAACCTGGAACCGTGTATTTACTTTAATACAATATTAACAGCAAACGGGCGGGTTTTCCATGACAACTGATAAATCGGCGCATGGAATTTGCGCGATAACGGCATAAAATAATGCACAATTTCTGAGGCAAATTTTTGTGAAACCTTAAATGCGAAAAAAGGACATTCCTGGCATCATTCGGGTTATGATAACAGTGTATCGGTAAATATCGAAATTCCGATGAGAGGAGGGCCGGATATGAAAAGAAAGATAATGATGATTGCTGCGGTTTTATGCATGTGCACTTTACTTGCCGGATGCAGCATGTCGAAGTTCATTGCGACAGGGCAGGAGTTCAGTCAGATATGCACGGATGCCGGTCTGAGTGTTGAGGATGTCAGGTCATATTATACAGATACATTAGGATACAAGAGCGTCACTGATGCGTATACAGCTACTGATCCTGATGGAAAATACAATATTCAGTATGTTTGTTTTGGCAAGACATCAGAGGCAGAAGATTTCTATCAGGTATCTGCGGCAAAGATGAACGGTGACGAAGAGGTCACGAGAGACTACAGCATCAAATCAGAGACAGTTAAGGGAAATTCAAGAAAACTCCTTCTGGAAAACGGCCGTGTTCTTTACGCTGAGGGTGAAACAAAGGCTATTGATTCCAAGATAGCATCTCTGACATCAGGGTGGTTCGATGGCAGTGATGAAGGTACATCAAAGCAGCAGGCTCAAACGGATGCTTCAGCCCAGATGGCCGGGACAGCAATCAGCGCAGTTGATGCAGGTGACGGGAACAGCGCACAGGCGTCAGAGAATGCGAAAGACGGCAGCACTGTCAATCCGGCAGATTCTGCGGCTGACGGAAACAGCGTGTCCGCAGGAACCGCGAAAGATGGCAGCACAGCCGCCACAAATGTGCAGGCCGGTGACGCAGCAGCAAAGTGAACAATCGCCAGAAAATGAGATAAGTGATCACGCAAAGGTCGGGACAACATATTGAGTCCCGACCTTTTTTGGGCAGTAGCATTTCACGGATTGATAATTGATAAAACACAATTTGAACACAAATCATATGTATTCTTATAGTCGAGGCCAGGGAAAAGAGAAGGTTTTTACAAAGGAAAGGGTGATCGATATGTATGAAGGAATGAATGATAACGAGCAGAATTACAATGGTACTTCTGCAAATGAGAACATGAATAATACAGGAAACGCAAACAGCACAGAAAACAATGCAGCCAACGGCCAAAACCCGGATAACACAGGCACAAATAATGGCACGACCGGCAACGGAGGCGCTGGTAATAACTATAACAACGGCGGCTCAAATTACGGCAATTATCAGTACAGCAATAATAACAACGGGGCATACCACAATCCTTACAACAGCGGATATGGCAGTAACCCTACTCCTGATGGAGGAAAGAATAATAAAGAGCACAGGCCGCATAAGAAAGGAAATGGCTCAAAAGTCGTTCTGGCAATTGCTATGGCGGCAGTGTTCGGGCTCTGCGTTGGAGCAGGCATTTACGGAGTCGGAAGGATCGCGAACGGTTCAACACAATCCGCGTCTGAAGACAAGAGTGAATCCTCAGGATCAGAAGCTACGTTAAAACAAGCGCAGGCCGGAGATAATTCTGATGAAGCATCAAGTGAAGGAACAACATCCTCAGAATCCGCGTCGGCTTCTACTTCCGGACTCAGCATAGGAAGTGATTCATCGGATGAAACAGTAGGTGTTACGACAGTTGATGTTTCTTCAATAGCGGCGAAATGCATGCCTTCAATTGTTTCAGTTTACAACAGTGCAACGGTACAGGCTCAGGATTTCTTCGGGCAGACATATACGACTGAACAGGAATCAACAGGATCAGGAATAATAATTTCCCAGACTGATACAGAGCTTCTCATAGCAACAAACAATCATGTAGTTGAAGGCGCTGATGAGCTCACTGTTAAGTTCATAGATGATTCAACAGTGACAGCCAATATAAAGGGCACAGATTCAGATAATGATCTTGCTGTTATAGCAGTGAAGCTTTCGGATATAACTGATGATACGAAGAACCAGATATCAGTGGCGACTCTCGGTGATTCAGATAAACTTAAAGTCGGTGAAGCCGCTATAGCAATAGGCAACGCTCTGAACTACGGTCAGTCAGTCACGGCAGGTGTTGTGAGTGCTGTAAACAGAGAGCTGCAGACATCCACTGATTCAGAAACCACATATACATTTATCCAGACAGATGCGGCTATAAACCCGGGCAACTCAGGTGGTGCTCTGCTTAACAGCAAGGGTGAGGTAATAGGCATCAACTCAAGTAAGATCGGTGCCACGACAGTAGAAGGCATGGGTTATGCAATACCGATTTCAAGAGCCATCCCTATCATTGAGGATCTCATGAATCAGGAGACCAAGGAAAAAGTAAGCGAAGATGACCAGGGCTATCTGGGAATAAGCGGAATCAGTGTTACATCTGATGTCGCCAGTGCATACAATATGCCGCAGGGCGTCTATGTCGAGAGCATAATGGACGGCAGCGGTGCAGCAAGTTCAGATCTTAAGGAAGGCGATATAATCACTGGTATCAATGGGACGACCATTGACAGCATGGACGCACTTAAGGCTCAGCTTGAATACTATAAGGCAGGAACAGCAGTGACGCTTACAGTTGAGAGAGTTAATGACAACAAGTATACTGAAGCCAGCGTAAAGCTGACACTCAGCGACAAGAGCGTCGTTGAAAGCAGCCAGCGTTCCGATTCATCAACAGGCAGTTCTGAAAATGCGATCGGTGGTTCAACTGATGATCAGCAGGGACAGAATCAGGGTCAGAGTTCAGGCTGGAGCACGACTCCGTTCAGTGGCTTTTTTGGAAACGGAACGAACTGATAAGATGCTCTTATTGAACACATAATAAGATGTTGTATTTGCAGCCACGGAGCGGTAATCTCCGTGGCTGTTTTCTGTTAAGCGAATATTTATAAATACTTAACTTGATGCAAAGGGGAGATGGGCATTATACTGGTGTAATCGCAGCGGGAAGACAACATATGCCTTTCCTGCGTGTCTGGAGGAAATATGGAAGATAATATGATTAACAATTCCGGTAATAGTACCGGTGATAATAATCAGGACAAAACAAATGATTATGAAGAATACTGCTCGGTCTGTCATCGTTCATCGCGCACTGCCGGCAGGATGCTGCATCTTCCTAATGGAATTACTGTCTGCGAGGACTGCATGCAGAAGATGATGAATATGACTTCGAAGATCGACTATTCAAAGATCTTCGCTGATCAGAATATGATCAATGAACTCAACAAAATGATGCATGACAGCAGTCACAGTAACACAACGGTCGAGAAGCAGGATAAGCCGGAGAAGAAGGATGAGCCGGAGATTCAGGACAATTCCAAAGATGTGGATGTGATCATTCAGATAGATAATGACAGCAGTTCTGATAATGATGCTGATAATCAGGACGATGACAAGAATAAAGATAAGGAAAAAGACAAAAAGAAGGGACCGGCTATAAGTTTCATGACGTTGGGAGATATTTTCAACGGAATGGGAGGCAATGGCGGGCCACAGGTCAAGAAGAAGAAAAAAGACAGGCCGAAGCCGGTCTTCACGATCGACAACATGCCGGCTCCTCACGTTATAAAATCCACACTGGATGAATATGTGATAGGCCAGGAAAAAGCCAAGAAAGCCTTGTCTGTCGCTGTTTACAATCACTACAAGCGTGTCACGACAGGCCACATGGATGACATAGAGATAGAGAAGTCCAACATCCTGATGATAGGCCCTACCGGCTGCGGCAAGACGTATCTCGTCAAAACACTCGCACGCCTTCTTGATGTGCCGCTCGCAATATCTGATGCCACGTCGCTCACTGAGGCAGGCTACATCGGTGATGATATAGAGAGCGTTGTATCAAAACTTCTTGATGACGCTGACAATGATGTGGCAAGAGCTGAAAAGGGAATAGTTTTCATAGATGAGATCGATAAGATCGCGAAGAAGAGTAATACTACTTCACGCGATGTAAACGGAGAATCTGTGCAGCAGGGAATGCTCAAACTCCTCGAGGGAGCAGAGGTAGAAGTTCCTGTGGGATCCAGCAGCAAGAACGCCATGGTACCAATGGCTACAGTGGATACACGCAATATACTCTTCATCTGCGGCGGCGCTTTCCCGAACCTCGACAATCTTATAAAAGACAGACTCACAAAGCAGAGCGGCTTCGGCTACAATGCTGAGCTCAAAGACAAATATGACAATGACAAGGATATCCTGTCACGTGTACAGACAGAAGACCTTCGCGCATTCGGGTTCATCCCGGAGTTTATAGGCCGTCTTCCTGTTGTGTGTACGCTTCAAAACCTTGACCGCGATGCATTGGTCAAGATTCTGACGGAGCCTAAGAACGCAATACTCAAACAGTATGAGAAGCTACTTGAGCTGGATGAGGTAAAACTTGAATTTGAGCCGGAAGCACTAAACGCGATCGCGGACAAGGCACTCAAAAAAGAGACAGGTGCGCGTGCGCTCCGTGCGATCATTGAGGAGTTCATGCTGGATATAATGTATGAAGTTCCTAAAGATGACAGTATCGGTCGCGTGGTTATTACAAAGGATTATATAGAGGGGAAAGGTGCGCCGATAATTGAGATGCGCACTGACACGGCAGATATCGCACATGAACAGAAGATAGCGATGAGAAAGCAGGAAGCGCTGCCATTTAGCCACAGCAATGCCGAGGGCGTATGAAAAACAAAGCAGAAATGATTATTTTACCGGCACTGGCAGCAGGAATCTTTGCCGCTGATCAATATGCAAAACAAAAGTCGCGCGAGATGAGACCAGGTGAGATACACAGATCCGGTAACGGACTTGTATTGTTCAGACAGAGCCGCAACAGTGGCGCCATGATGAATCTTGGAGAAAAAAATCCGGAGCTTGTAAGGAATATATCCATCCTTGCAAGTTCCGGAACTCTTTTGGCTTTTTCTTCGGCACTTGGCCACAGGGGAGGCACAGTGCGCAAGACAGGTCTTGCAATCCTTCTCGGAGGAGCCCTCAGCAACACATATGACAGGCTCAGAAGAAAATATGTGACGGACTACATCAGTTTTGATATCGGAGTACCGCAATTACAGAACACCGTATTCAACGCTGCGGATTTTGCGATAATTGCCGGCTCTGTGATGACGGCACTGGGAAAATAACAACGTTATGCAGTTATAACAGTTCCGGAGTTGCCCGCGATCGCCTCGTCGACCTTCTCAATAGAAGTGATGATGACACGGCCGTCGGGCTTTTTCTTAAGATATTTTATTGCGGCCTCGATCTTGGGTTCCATGTCAGTAGATCCGAACTGTCCGTCTTTCATGTATGATGAGGCTTCTGTAACATTCATGTGATCGATCGGGCGCTGCGTGGTCTTTCCAAAATCAAGATAAACACTTGGAACAGAAGTGAGGATCATGAGTTCATCGACCTCAAGATCTGATGCAAGTTTTCCCGCGATCGCATCCTTTTCTATAACTGCAGATGCGCCCTGCAGAGCGTGATCCTGAACGATTACAGGGATACCGCCGCCACCGCAGCAGATGACAGCTTCACCGGCCGCTGCCAGAAGTTTTATCGATTCGATTTCCATGATTTCAAGGGGCTCGGGAGTAGCGACAACACGAAGATATCCTTTGCCTGGTTCCTCTTTTACGAAATTGCCTTTCTTTACTTCATTGTCAGCATCTTCCTTAGTCATGTAGCGCCCGATCTTCTTGGCCGGATTGTAGAAAGCTTCATCGTAAGGATCAACGGAGACCTGTGTGAGAACTGTTGATACTGTGGTTGAATTACCGCGGGAGAGAAGCTCAGCACGCAGAGAATTCTGAATATCATATCCTACATAGCCCTGGCTCATAGCGCTGCATACACTCATAGGAGCAGGGGTATAGTCAATATATACTCTCCTCAGCTCAGTCATTGCTTTATGGATCATTGAGACCTGAGGACCGTTGCTGTGTGTGATCGTCAGCTGATAACCTGCATCTATCAGATCAGCAAGAGCTTTGGCAGTTACCTTTACAGCGTCCCACTGCTCAGTGGTCGTATAACCGAGCGCGTCATGACCGAGTGCCACGACAAGTCTTTTCTGTTTATTATCACTCATGAAAACTTACCTCCATACCGGAATATCATTGCTCCGGCTGCTTTGAGAAACTACTTCTGCAAGTATAACAAAAATAGTGTTGACATTCCATATTTGTGGGCGTATTATCTATTTCAAGACATTCCTATCTGATTGGTAGGAATAGAAGAAAGCGAACTGAGCAAAAGAAGCCCGGTCAGGGAGGAGAAGGAAAATTATGAATATCAAAAAGAACGCACTTGAACTTATCGGTCACACACCTCTTATGGAGGCGGGAAATTATGAGAAGAAGAGGGAAATAACAAACGCGAAGATTCTTGTTAAACTCGAGTATCTGAACCCGGCCGGAAGCGTAAAGGACAGGGTGGCTCTGGCTATGATAGTGGACGCGGAGAACAGCGGAAAACTTAAGCGCGGCGCTACGATAATCGAACCTACTTCTGGAAATACAGGCATAGGAATTGCATCTGTGGCAGCATCAAGGGGCTACAAGGCGATACTTACACTCCCCGATACGATGAGCGTTGAGCGCCGCAATATACTCAAAGCATATGGCGCAGAACTTGTTTTGACTGAAGGTGCGAAGGGAATGAAGGGCGCTATTGAAAAGGCGAATGAGCTGAACAGGCAGATACCGGGCTCAATAGTACTCGGGCAGTTTGACAACCCGGCTAATCCGAAAGCTCATTATGACACGACAGGACCTGAGATCTGGGACGACACCGACGGACATGTGGATGCTTTTGTCTCAGGAGTCGGCACCGGCGGAACGTTGTCAGGCGTTGGAAAATATCTTAAAGAGAAGAACCCGGATGTGAAGGTCTTTGCTATAGAGCCTGATTCATCGGCAGTCCTTTCGGGCGAAAAGCCTGGTCCGCATAAGATCCAGGGTATAGGCGCGGGATTTATTCCTAAGACTTTGGACACAAAGATTTATGACGAGATAATCCGTGTTCCTAACGAAGCATCATTCGACGAGGCAAGAGTTTTTGCTTCAAGTGAAGGAATCATGGTCGGTATTTCATCAGGAGCGGCTCTCTGGGCGGCAGGGCAAATTGCTGAGCGACCTGAATTCAAGGGCAAGAATATAGTAGTGCTCCTTCCTGATTCAGGGGACAGATACCTTTCGACATCACTGTTCAATCAGGAAGCATAAACATAAAAAGCGGCGTTGCCGGTGTGACCGGGCGCCGCTTGAATTTACTGAGGCAGATTTTCTGCGATCCTTATATCTGTATCTACGTAGTAGCAGTCCTTATCCGGTTTTGCCCCTGTTGTAAGGTATGAGAAAAGTATGGAGAGGGGCAGGCGGCCCTGTTTCTCAGGCTGCTGACAGATGGTCGCGGAAATGATGCCTCTTTTTATGAGCTCTTCTGTAGTACTCACGGCATCATGTGTGATGATACGCATTTCCTTCTGACGGCCTGATTCTGTAAGAGCACGACATCCGCCATATACACCGGCTGCACAGAAATACAACACGTTTATTTCCGGATGAGTCCGAAGGAGAGTTGATGTCTCGAAGTAGCTTTCTATATCGTCATCGTGGTTGTACACGATCCCTGAGACCTGTATGTTGGGATAGGCCTCGCTTATCCTCGACTGGAAACCGGCGATCCTTTCAGTGTGACAAAGAATCTGGTCGGAACCGGCTATGATGCCGACATGGACGGGAGCAGGAGAGAGGGAAGTGACGAGAGAAACAAGCCCGGCGGCTGTCCTGCCGCTCTCTCTGTAATTGCTGCCCACATACGCTATGCGTTCAGAGTTTTCAATGTCTGTATTGAGAGTGACGACAGGAATACCCTTTGATGCCAGTTCCGCGATCTTACTTCTCATGATATCAGTGTTGCCCGGCGCAATGGCAAGACCATTGACCCCTTCTTCCACGAGCGAATTGACTGCACTCATCATTTCTTCGGCACTTACACCGGCTTTTCTTGTAATCACCTGACAGTTATAACATTTCAGCTCTTCTGATTCTTCATTTGCTCCGACAAGTACCTTATCAAAGAACGGATTAGTATGGCCGAAAACTATGAATCCAAGCTTGAGATTCTTCTTCTGTGCGGCAAGTACAAGCCCGGCGCGGTTCGGAGTGTAATGAAGAGCGCTTGCGATATCTCTTATCTTTTTCTCGGTGCTGCTGTTGACTGATCCTCTGTTATTCAGGACACGATCGACCGTTCCTCTTGAGACACCGGCGATTTCCGCAATTTCTTTTATAGTTGGCATATTTTGTTCACCCCGTTCATATGTGCTGATGCACGCTATATTCAGTGTAACCCCTTGCAAACACCAAGTCAATCAAAAACGTGCACATGCACGGACAAACGGACGCCAGGAAAAAACAGACAAAAATACGGCGCACAAACTGTGCATAAAGTCAAAAATTTAAAATGGTATTGAAGTTTTGACCGGAACAATATAATATATATATAGCGTGCACGGGCACACTAACAACACAGCAATCAAAAATGGAGGGTTCAAATGCTTTATATCGGAGTTGATCTTGGTACTTCCGCAGTAAAACTTCTCCTTATGGACGAGAAGGGGAAGATCAGGAATATTGTTTCGAAAGAGTATCCGTTGTTCTTCCCTCATCCGGGATGGTCGGAACAGAATCCTGAGGATTGGTTCAGCAAATCCATCGAGGGACTTAAGGAACTTGTTTCCGAAGAAGACAGAAAAAATGTCGCCGGCATAAGTTTTGGCGGTCAGATGCATGGCCTGGTGATACTTGATGAGAATGATGAAGTCATACGCCCCGCAATTCTCTGGAACGACGGGCGCACGACGAAGGAAACGGATTACCTCAACAATGTGGTCGGCAAGGACAAACTCAGCGCTTACACGGCGAACATCGCGTTTGCCGGATTCACGGCACCCAAGATCCTCTGGGTCAAAGCAAATGAGCCGGAAAATTTTGCAAGGATCCGCAAGATCATGCTTCCCAAGGACTATCTGGCATATAAGTTATGCGGTGCGTTCTGCACTGATATGTCGGATGCTTCCGGAATGCTCCTTCTTGATGTGAAGAACAGAAAATGGTCGAAAGAAATGCTGGATATCTGCGGCATAACAGAGAGCCAGCTTCCAACACTTCATGAGAGCTACGACAAGGTGGGAACACTTAAACCTGAGATCGCAAAGGAACTCGGCTTTCCGGAGAACACAGTGATAGCGGCAGGCGCCGGAGACAATGCGGCAGCAGCAGTCGGGACAGGAACTGTCGGCGACGGAATGTGCAACATTTCTCTCGGAACAAGCGGAACGATCTTCATTTCATCAGAGAGTTTTGGCGTGGACAGCAACAACGCACTTCACTCATTTGATCACGCGGACGGGCATTATCACCTGATGGGCTGCATGCTGAGCGCGGCCAGCTGCAACAAGTGGTGGATGGACGAGATAATCGGCACTGAAGATTACGCATCGGAGCAGAAGAAGATAGATAAACTTGGCGAGAATCATGTTTTCTTCCTGCCATATCTGATGGGTGAGCGCTCACCCTGGAATGATCCTGACGCGAGAGCTACTTTCACAGGCATAACAATGGACACAACGAGAACAGACATGACACAGGCAGTTCTCGAGGGCGTTGCTTTTGCTACGAGAGATATGTATGAGATCGCTAAGTCGCTCGGTGTGAAGATCGAGAGGACAAAGATCTGCGGAGGAGGCGCGAAGAGCCCGCTCTGGAGAAAGATGATCGCAAATATTCTGAACCTCAAGGTCGATGTTCCCATGTGTGAAGAGGGCCCGAGTATGGGCGGCGCAATGCTTGCAATGGTTGCCTGCGGTGAGTATGCATCTGTTGAGGACGCAGCGAAGGCAATTGTAGGAGTTAAGGAAACGGAAGAGCCGGATCCGGAACTCGTTGCAAAATATGACGTCAAATACAAACAGTTCAGGACGCTTTATCCGGCGTTGAAGCCTGTTTTCAAAGAGATTACGAAATAAATTATAAAATGGAGGCGTATTTTATATGAAGATTCAGAAGGTTACAGATCCGTCGTTCAGACAGTACGGTCGTGTCCTTGAAGATCCATCATTCAAAGGCCTTATCGATGTCCTTAAGACGAAGGAAATGCCTAGGGGCGCTGTTGTCTATGTGCCGGGCGATGCTGATCTTGAGGCGAGCGAAGGCGGCAAAATGATGACGAAGCTTTGCTTTGGCGAGCTTCCTGCACAGGTCGGCTATTGCAACGGTGACAACACAAAGCTGAACGCACTCGAGTATCACAGGAGCAGTGAGATAAATTTCGCGGCGACTGACGCGGTACTCCTTATCGGCAGAGAGCAGGATGTCACCGACGATATGACTTACGATACTTCCAAAGTCGAGGCTTTCCTTGTCCCTGAAGGTACTGTAATAGAAGTCTATGCCACGACGCTCCACTACGCGCCGTGCAATGCACCCGGGAAGGACGGATTCAGAGTGGGTGTCACACTTCCGCTCGGCACGAACCTTGAGCTGGGGTCAGAACATGTGAGCACAGTCGAGGACAAGCACCTGACTGCAGTAAACAAGTGGCTTATAGGTCACCCGGAGGGAGGACTTCCGGAAGGCAGTCCTATGGGACTCATCGGAAAGAACATAGATATAGCAGTGGACTGATGCAAAATTGTACGATACGCCGCAGGACAGAACTTGTTTTGACGGTGGATCCAATATAGAAAAAATGGAGGTAGCATAATGTCATTTTCAAACATTCCCACAATCAAAGTAGGTATCGTAGCTGTTTCAAGAGACTGTTTCCCGGCACCTCTTGCGGTCAACCGCAGGAAAGCACTCGTAGAAGCTTACACAAAGAAGTATGGCGCAGCTGATATTTATGAATGCCCCATCACGATAGTCGAGAGCGAGATCGACATGGTCAACGCACTCGAGGATATCAAGAAGGCAGACTGCAACGCTCTTTGCGTGTATCTCGGCAACTTCGGACCGGAAATCGCAGAGACACTTCTGGCAAAACATTTTGACGGACCTAAGATGTTCTGCGCAGCAGCTGAGGAATCTCAGGGAACACTCGGTGTTCAGGGCAGAGGCGATGCATACTGCGGTATGCTGAACGCAAGCTACAACCTGGCTCTGCGCAACACAAAGGCTTATATCCCCGAATATCCTGTAGGAGATGCAGGCGACTGTGCTGATATGATCCACGATTTCCTGCCTGTAGCAAGAGTAGCTGTAGGTCTTTCGAACCTTAAGATCATATCTTTTGGTCCCCGCCCGCAGAATTTCCTTGCATGCAACGCTCCTATCAAACAGCTCTACAATCTCGGTGTTGAGATTGAAGAGGAATCAGAGCTTGATCTTTTCGAAGCATATCAGAAGCATGAAGGCGATTCACGTATCGCTGCTGTAGTTGAGGATATGAAGAAGGAACTCGGCGACAACAAGATGCTCCCGAAGCTTGCTCAGTATGAGCTCACACTCACAGACTGGATGGAAGAGCACAAGGGATATCGCAAATATGTAGCTCTTACAACAAAGTGCTGGCCTGCATTCCAGGATATGTTCAGATTCGTTCCCTGCTATGTTAACAGCCGTCTCACAGGCCGCGGAATCCCTGTATCCTGCGAAGTTGATATTTACGGAACTCTTTCAGAGTACATCGGACTTTGCATCACAGGAGAGCCTGTCACTCTGCTCGATATCAACAACTCTGTTCCCAAGGATATGTATGAGCAGCACATCAAGGGCAAATTCGATTACAAGCACACAGATACATTCATGGGCTTCCACTGCGGCAATACATGCTCCAGCAAGATCCACGGCGCTCACCTTGATTATCAGAAGATCATGGCGAACACACATCCGGCTGAGTGGTGCGAAGGAACTATCGAAGGAGACATCAATCCCGGAGATATCACATTCTATCGCCTGCAGTCCACAGCTGACTGCCAGCTACGCGCATATGATGCAGAGGGCGAAGTGCTTCCTGTTGCAACGCAGTCATTCGGCGGCATAGGCGTATTCGCAATAAAGGAAATGGGCCGTTTCTACCGCTACGAGCTCATCGGCAAGAACTATCCTCACCACGGTGCTGTTATGTTCGGCCACTACGGCAAAGCTCTCTACGATGCACTCAAGTACATCGGAGTAGATCCTGCTAACATCGGATACAACCATCCGGCCGGAGATCGTTATGTAGACGAGAATCCATTCGCATAAGACGGGGTCGAAAAGCATAGTACTTTTCAGAACAGGATCTGGTCAGAAGTCTGGCACAGGTCCTGTTTTGTTTTACCTTATTTTTTTGCTCCTTCACAATTCAGAAAAGCTGTATTATACTTCCATATTACACGGATTTACGGGTCGGGCGATTGGGTCAGGCCTTATTGCAATCTGAGAGAGCGGTAATTTAATTATGGGCAAAACTATAAATAAGGCGCAAAACAAAAGCGGTATCAAGGATCTCACAGAGGGGAATCCGATGAAGCTGATACTGGAATTTGCAGTTCCTCTCCTCGGGGGATTACTGTTCCAGCAGCTGTACAGCATGGTGGATACAATGATCGTAGGCAGGACTCTGGGCAAGGATGCTCTTGCAGGTGTCGGTGCGACCGGGTCCATAAACTTTATGGTGATAGGATTCTGCATTGGCGTATGCGCGGGTTTTGCCATACCTATATCGCAGCAGTTCGGTGCGAAAGATTATGGTAACATGAGGCGTTTCTGCGCTCACAGTATATATCTCACGGTGATATTTGCAGCCGTGATGACTGTGACGATCGCGGCACTGACGGGGCAGATCCTTGTCGCCATGAATACGCCTTCGAATATTTTGAGTTATTCATATGATTATATTTTTGTTATCTTTCTCGGAATTCCGGCAATATATCTATACAATCTTTCATCGAGCACAATACGTGCGCTGGGAGATTCAAAGATGCCGGTGGTTTTTCTTATCATAGCGTCTGTTGTTAACATAATTCTCGACCTTTTCTTCATCATGGGACTCGGCATGGGTGTGGAGGGCGCTGCGTGGGCGACTAACGTATCACAGCTTTTCTCAGGTGTTCTGTGCTGTCTGTATATATGGAAGAAAGTTCCGCTCCTGCATTTTGAGAAGGGTGAGATGAGACCGGGGGAACATTATTTCCACATCCTGTTATTCATGGGTGTTCCCATGGGGCTGCAGTATTCGATAACCGCCATAGGTTCGGTGGTCCTGCAGACTGCTGTCAACGGGCTTGGATCTGATTACGTGGCTACAATGACAGCCGCATCGAAAGTCTCGATGTTCTTCTGCATACCGTTTGATGCTATTGGGACGACGATGGCGACTTGGGCCGGGCAGAACATTGGCGCTAAAAAACTGGACCGTCTCAACAAGGGACTTAAGGATGCGTCTGTACTCGGGATGATCTATGCGGTAGCGGCCTTTATCGTGCTGTTTATTTTCGGAAGACAGCTTACGACATTGTTTATAAGTGCGTCAGAGACGTCGATCCTTAATAATGCAAGATTTTTCCTCGTATGCAACAGCGCGTTCTTTATACCGCTGCTCTTCGTGAATGCACTGCGTTTTATGATACAGGGCATGGGTCATTCCGGTCTGGCAATTCTTTCAGGAGTCTGCGAAATGGCAGCGCGGGTACTGGTAGCTGTAATACTTATTCCACTGATTGGCTTTCCCGGCGCTTGTTTTGCCAGTCCTCTCGCATGGGTGTGTGCGGATCTGTTCCTGTTCCCGACATACTTCAAGCTCAGGAAGAAGACATACAGAGACTTTGGAATGGCAGAGCAGGTCAGTTTATAAAACTTTAATGGGCAGTGGCGCCGGCTTCGTTTACTTTTTCAAAACGAGAGGGTACAATCATTAAAATGGTTTATAACCATTAGCTGCTCCTGTAAAACAGTCGCAGCATGAGGTTAAGTTTGAAAGCTGATAAAGCATGCTTTCAAACTACGAGGTTGTTAGCACAACCTCGAACCATTAGCTGCTCCTGTAAAACA
>Ga0172377_10002670_pt1 | contig 18262 bp, 22 predicted proteins | sample Pumphouse3metaG_FD_119749 | JGI IMG/M metagenome (GOLD analysis project Ga0172377, IMG submission 119749) | Leachate microbial communities from a municipal landfill in Southern Ontario, Canada - Pumphouse #3 metaG | ecosystem: Engineered > Solid waste > Landfill > Unclassified | place: Canada...
CCTCCTGTGCGCCTTGCTATCGGTATTGTACCATATCTGAGCGAGTACATCTGATTTAATCCACACGGCTCATAGCGACTTGGCATTAAGAAGAAATCGCTACCTGCTTCAGCCAAGTGGGCTGCTTCATTGCTAAAAATTAGGTTAACTGAGAGGTTGGAGTGGAGTTCTGCAAGGGCCTTTAGCGCCTCTCCCATCTCTTTATTACCTGTTCCAATAATTAGAAACTGGAGGGGGAGGTCACCTACAATCTGCTCTAAGGTTGAGGGGGAGCCTTGGAGGAGTTCCACAAAACCTTTCTGCTCTGTAATTCTACTAATCATCGAGATGAGGGGGACGTTGGGGTCAATGTCGAGATTGAAACGTTGTTGCAACTCCCTCTTTAAGAGGGCTTTCCCCTCTAAATTGTTAGCATTGTAGTGGTGCTTCAAAAGGGGGTCTGTGTCAGGGTCCCACTCTTTGGTATCGATTCCGTTCAAGATTCCAAAGAGCTCTTTGCGACGCCTTCTAAGTAACCCATCTAGACCACACCCATACTCCTCTTCTTGAATCTCATTAGCATAAGAGGGGCTAACAGTGGTAATTACATCGGCCCCCTCAAGGGCAGCTTTCATCATATTGACCCGTTTAGTTTTTCCACGCTCTTCAAAAAAGGATTCATCGACCCCCACATCAGCTAAAAGGAGGTCTAGGCGGGGAAAGACCCCCTGGTAGGCGAGGTTGTGGATTGTGAAAACAACTTTTGAGTCACTAAAATTTTCCCTCTTAACAAGCTGAGGGAGAAAACCACTTGTCCAGTCGTGACCATGGAAGATTTCGGGTGTCCACTCTAAGTTTTTACAAAGTTCTAGGGCACCCTTGGTTAAAAGGGTGTAGCGGACCAGATTGTCGTTGTAGGGGGCGTAGGCACTATCCCCATAGATGCCTTGGCGTCCACTAAACCAAATGTGGTCAATTAGGTAGATTTTAACGGGACCATCACTCTTCTCTTTAAAGTTAATCGTCTCAGTTTTGTGGCCAATTTTAACCTTGGCAATGAAAGGTAGGGTCTCAAATGGGGTGTCGTCAGTCAATCCGTAGTTGGGGATTACCAATCTAACATCGTGACCAAGCTCTCCCAAAGCATAGGAGAGGGAAGAGGCTACATCCCCCAAGCCTCCTGATTTAGAGTAGGGGACTGCTTCACTGGAGATCATCATTATTCTCATAACTAATTAGACTCTGTTAAAGGGATGACGTCAAGGGAATTTAGGCTTTAAACGTAGGCTTGACCCCTCAACTCGTCAATATATTCGTTAGCAGCGTGGGCTGCCACTGCTCCATCAGCCGCTGAGGTGACCACCTGCCTAAAGGGGGTGTTGCGTACATCGCCCACAGCAAATAGTCCGGGAATGGAGGTGCGCATCAACTCATCGGTGACAATATAACCAGCGTCATCGAGTTCAACATCAGGCACTAGGTCGACTCTAGGGTCTGAGCCGATAAAGACGAAGACAGCGTCAAACGCCTCTTCGTAGTCGCGGTTGTTGGCACTATCGTGGAGGGAGACGGAGGTGACTTTTTTGCCATCCCCTTTAATCTCATTAACGGTGTGCATAAAGCGGGTCTCAATGTTTTTGTTGTGTTCAACGTTGTTAGCAAGCGAGCGTTGGGCTCTAAAGCGATCTTTGCGGTGGATTATAACGATCTGGTCGCTTAGTTTGCTCAAAAAGAGGGCTTCAGTACAGGCCGAGTCGCCCCCACCCACCACCAACATCCTTTTCCCTTTGAAAAAGGGGCCATCACAAGTGGCACAGTAAGAGACCCCTTTTCCTTGGTACTCTATCTCACCGGGAGCCCCTAATTCGCGTCGCTTGGCCCCAGTTGCTAGAATAACAGCAGGGACGGTGAAGATCCCATCGTCACTGGTGACTACAAAGTACCCTTCGTCGTTACGTTTGAGGCTCTCAATTCCCCCATAATGAATCACAACACCAAATTGTTCAGCTTGCTTGGAGAAGTTATCAGCGAGTTCAAAACCACTTATGGGTTTGTCGTAACCGGGGTAGTTCTCCAAAATATCGATGTTCAGGAGGAGTCCACCAGGAGCCATCTCCTCAAATAGATGGGTCTCTAGACCAGCTCGAGCTGCATACTGGGCCGCTGAGAGGCCGGCAGCGCCTCCTCCAATTATAATTACGTCAGGTTGTTTTTCACTCATCTCTATCCTCTTAACTAATAATTATTAAATTCTACCCTCTAAGGATACTTCAGCATCGCTCTTTCGAACATAGGTGGGTCCTTTAGAGGGGGGGTCTCCTCCTTGGTCTAAGTACAATTTTTTACCCAATTTAATCATAGATTCGCCTAAATCACGATAAATAAGTTCATCTCTGTAAATTTTTGTACTTAGTGCCCCTTTTGTGATTTCATCACACAGCTTGTTATAGAGCGCTTCGCTCTCTACCCCGGTGATTAAAACCTCTTTAAAAGGGGCGATTAAGGCCACAATCTCTTCGATTGTGGCATCTAGGTCGTCACTCAAGCGGTTGCCACCCTCAAAGAGGGCACAGTAGTAGCGCCCCTTCTTAGCATCTAAAGCGGCCAGAATGGGCATTCTTAACTCTTTGAGCGGATAGGCTAAGACTTGGAGGGTAGAGAGGCTAACTAGGGGGATATTCGCTGCCATGGCGATCCCTTTAGCACTTGCATATCCCACTCTAAGGGAGGTGAAGGAGCCGGGACCACGTGCGGTTACAACCAGTTCTAACTCTTTAAGTTTTAGATTCACCTTCTCACAGAGGGTGACCACTTCTTCCATTATAACTTCACTAAAGCTTTTATCGTTGAGTCGAGTTTGGCTGATAAACTGGCCATTATTCTCAATGGTTATGTGTAACAGTTCACCTGAACTCTCTATCGCTAATGTCTTCACAAAGAGACCCCTTTAAGTTCAATTTTTCTCTCTCCCTCGGTCCCAATTGTGAGTGTGATCTCAATGGTTGAAGAGGGGAGGAGTTGTTCAATCTTCTCTCCCCACTCTATCAACACAAACCCCTCGCGGTAGAGGAGCTCTTCTCCCCCTATTCCCTCAAAATCTTCAACTCCATCTAGACGGTAGAGGTCGAGGTGGGTGAGGGGGAGGATTCCATCATACTCCTGGACGAGGGTAAAGGTGGGGCTCACAATCGCCTCTTCAATCTTAAGTCCTTCAGCAACCCCTTTAGCGATTACACTTTTACCTGAACCTAAGGGGCCGGTTAAGGAGATAATTCCCCCCTTTGGTAGGAGGGTGACGAGTCGGCGCCCAAAGGCCCTTGTCGCCTCTTCACTGTGGCTTAGGTAGATTTCACTCTTCACCCTCGTCCCCCTCTCTGGTGAGCTCACTCTGTAGGAATTGGATAGCTGGGTCGTTAGGGTCGATGGCTAGGCCCCTCTCCATAAGTTCATAGGCACGATTAAACTCGCCGTCACGCATATGGATAAAGGCGAGGTTGCTTAAGAGCTTAACATTATCCTCTTCGAGTTCGAGGGCAATCTCTAAGTAATCCTTAGAGAGCTCTCTGTTGCCCAATTCAAGGGCACAAATAGAGAGTTCGTTGTAGATATCGGCATTCTCTTCTCCTAGCTCTAAGCAGCGGAGAAATGCCGCCTGTGAGCTCTGGTAGTCGCCTAGGCGACGGTGGGCCCACCCTTTAATAAACCAAGCACCCCACTGATGTTTATCGTTGGTAATGAAGGTTTCACTGAGGGCTAGGGCCCTCTCATCTTGCCCCATCTGCATTGCATCGAAAGCGGCAAAGAGGGTCTTTTCGTTGTCTATCCGCTCGGTAAGTTGATTGACCTGTTTTCCAATGAGGTCCCTCTTCTCCCCCTCTTGAGCTACTTTGAGGTAGCTGTTGAGGTATTTAAGGGCTATTTCGTCGTTCCCAAGAAAGAGGTTTAACACCCCATATTCAGATAAAAGAAGCTCTGAATTGGGGTGGAGATCTACCCCTTCTCGCAGTGTTTGTAATTGCTTCTCTATGGCCTCATCGTAGAGCTCTTGTTTCTTGTCGTCGCGGGCTTTACGGGCCATTTGTCCATAGACTAGGGAGAGGTTTACAAAGAGTTGAGGTTCTTCGCGGTTTAAGTTGAGGGCGGCACTGAAGAGCTCCTCAGCAAAGTCGTAATCTTCGGCATTGACCCTGGCAATAGCTGCCAATTGCAACTCTTTAACAATGTCAGGTTGCAAGTTGAAGAGAAGATTGCGGTAGTAGGCGGTATGGGGATGGTTTTGGTTGTGGGCAATCACCTTTATAAGACCGGCAGCTATCATGGCGAAGGAGATTCCCTCGTCGGTAGTAATCTCCTCCCTCCCATCAGCTATTTGGACCGGAAGCTCAATCGTCGGGTCGAAGGAAAATCCTTCAATCTCTTGTCCAAACCCGTCGGGGAGGGTTATGAACACTACGTCATCTAAGTTTTGCATCGATTATTCCCTTATAAGAAGAGGACTGCGGTGCTGCTCAGGTTATCTCTTGAACCTAAGGTCCAAGGGGGAAACTAGGTGTCGAGCATTCTGTTCCCTAAAAAGGAGAAACTCCCCAGGAGCAATTCAACTCAACTATACCGGATCCCATTTGTGTTGTTTGAGCCAAGAGAACTCACGCATCACAGCAACCGCAGCCCCCAATAAACCTTCTTGAATGATACCATAGTAGTAAAGAAAACGGAACCGTTTGGTTCCGTTTTACCTTTTTGCTCTAAGATTTAATACCTGAGATCGTCGAGGGAGACTTCGTCAATAGTTTGACCTTCACCATCGGTAAAACGATCGGCTACGGCTAAATCTTCACTGAGTGAATCGAGAATTTCAATCTCATCAAGTCCTTCAATTGTGTCGAGATGGTCAAGAGCATTACTGATACTCTCTGCAATAAGCTGGCTGTCAGCACTAAATGTATCGGCATACTTTTGGAGCTCGGTATTGTGGACAGAGAGGACCTCAATTTCATCGTTCAACTCCTCGATTTTAGTTTCGAGATTGTGTATTAAGATGGTCGCCTTAATGATACGTTGTTCTAATAATTTGACCTTATCGAGAGTCGTCATCTTACAGACCTCCTATCTAAAGATATTTAGTTCAGGACAGTTTTGACCTGAGCAACTAACTGAGAAAATGCTGCTTTGTCTTCAATTGCCATATTGGAGAGGGCCTTGCGGTTTATCTCAATGTTTGACAATTTTAAGCCGTGCATGAATTGTGAATAGTTGAGTCCTTCGGCTTGAACGGCAGCGGAGATGCGGGTAATCCACAACTTTCTAAAGTCTCGCTTACGCCTCTTGCGGTCGCGATAGGCGTATTCACCAGCTTTGTGCATCGCATCTTTGGCTGTTCTAAAGTTAGTACTGCGACGACCTCGGTAGCCTTTGGTCTGATCTAGAATCTTCTTTCTACGATCTTTTCTTTTTGTTCCATCTACTGCTCTGGGCATACTTCTCTCTCCTCTCTTAGAATTCGTACGGTAGCAAGACTTTTACTATCTTAGTCTCAGCATCGCTCAACACACCAGTTTTGCGTAGATTGCGTTTCCGTTTTGCACTCTTCTTGGTGAGGATATGACGAAGTCCCTGTTTCTTGTAGAGGACCTTCCCAGTTGCTGTCACCTTATAACGTTTGGCAGCAGATTTTCTTGTTTTCATTTTTGGCATTATTAACCTCATTTCGCGTCTTCAAGGAACAAGAGGCCCTTGAAACAGCATGTATTTTATCCTTAATAGGACTATTTTTTTGTTTTACCTGGACTAATAAAGAGGCTCATCATCCGCCCCTCCATCATAGCCGGCCGGTCTAGATTATAAGAAACACCCATTTCGGTCAATATCTCGAGGATGTTATCGAGGACAACCTTACCTAAATTGGTGTGGGCTAGCTCTCTGCCCCTAAAACGGACCGATATTTTCACCTTGTTCCCATCAGCTAGGAATTCGGCAATTGCCTTTGTCTTGAACTCCATATCGTGTCGCTCAATTTTAGGCTGCATTCTAATCTCTTTTAATTTTATAACCGTCTGGTTCTTTTTAGCTTCTCTTTGTCTCTTCTCCTGCTCATAACGATATTTACCATAATCAATAATTTTACAAACAGGTGGGCTTGCGTTTGGAGAGACTTCTACAAGATCTAAGTCAGCTTCTTCTGCCAGTGCGATAGCTTGTGGAACACTCATTACACCTCTTTGATTCCCTTCTGCATCAATAACTCGCACCTCTTCTGCTCTAATCTGTCGATTAATCCTTAATTCTTTTGTAGCCAAGCTCTCTCCTTTCTCATTTAGAGACCATTTATTAAAAATTTAGGGTGTTTTAACACCCCCTAGACTATAGCACAAGGTCCCCTTATTCGTCAAAGGGGAACCTTGTGGGGTAGGTCATTAATGCTTAGGCTTGATTTGCTGAACCCAATACATTCTCATTTTTGTGGATATACATCTTCTTTAAAGCTTCACGAGCTGGTCCAAGATATTTTCTAGGGTCAAACTCGCCCGGTTTTTCAGCCATTGTTTTCCTAATCGCAGCAGTCATTGCCAAGCGTCCATCGCTGTCAATGTTGATTTTACAAACAGCAGACTTGGCTGCACGACGCAACTGCTCTTCAGGGATTCCAATCGAGTCGACCAGTTTTCCACCAAATTCGTTGATAGTTTTAACGTACTCTTGGGGGACCGAAGAGGAGCCGTGGAGGACGATGGGGAAATTGGGGAGTCTCTTCTCAATTTCCTCTAAGATGTCGAAGCGTAGGGGAGGGGGAATTAAGATCCCCTCTTCGTTACGCTGACACTGCTCGGGTTTAAATTTATTGGCTCCGTGGCTTGTCCCAATTGAGATAGCCAATGAGTCGACCCCGGTGCGCTTAACGAAGTCGATTACCTCGTCGGGCTCAGTGTAGGTTGAGTGCTTGGCAGAGACTTCGTCTTCAATTCCAGCTAATACACCCAACTCACCCTCAACGGTGACATCAAACTTGTGGGCATACTCAACTACCTTTTTAGTAAGGGCAATATTCTCCTCGTAAGAGAGGTGGGATCCGTCAATCATAACCGATGAGAAGCCGTTGTCGATACACTCTTTACAAGTCTCAAAAGAGTCTCCATGGTCTAGGTGGAGAACGATGGGAATCTCACACCCCAACTCTTTGGCATACTCAGAGGCCCCTTTGGCCATATTCCTGAGCAGGTTTATATTGGCATAGTCGCGAGCCCCTTTAGAGACCTGTAAAATAACGGGGGACTTCGTCGCAACACAAGCTTGAATGATTGCTTGCAGTTGTTCCATGTTGTTGAAGTTGTAGGCAGGCACAGCGTAGCCACCCTTCATAGCTTTAGCGAACATTTCTCGGCTGTTCACCAGACCAAGATCTTTGTATGAAGTCATACGGATTACCACTCCTTTGCAATAAATTTTCTTAATATCTTAATTTAATCTAATCTTTTGGCTAAGCTTGGTCAACTATACACTTATCGATTGACCACAATAGCGAGGGTTGTTAAAGTGATTCTATGCCCCGTAAAGCTGTAAAGATTGTAGTTGTTCTCCTCCTAGTTTTAGTGGTAGCCTCTCCGCTCCTCTATTTCTGGTTTGCCAAGGGGGAACTCCTCTATGTAACCACTGAACGGAATCTTAAAATGGGGGAGTTGATTTGGTCTTTTGCCAAAGAGGGGTGGCTCTTTAGGCCTCTTGTTTTGCCTCCTAATGAGCTAATTGACCAAGAGCAACTCCAGCAAATTATCACTAAAGGGATGCGACGTAATACCCAGTTAGTGGTCTGTTCCCCCTTAGTCAGCTATGCCCTTAATGGCGTTCCCCTCTCTTTTCCAAATGGGGTGAGCTTTGGCGATTACCAAAACTTCGACTATAGGGTGGTGAAACAACGGCCCGACTTAGGGTGGCAGAAGGCTGCAGAAGGTGCTCTAGGGTTAGCCAACCAAACACCGCTGCCCACCCTCCTCCTCTACAACCCTTCTAACGAAGAGGCTGAAAGGAGTGCTCGCCTTTTCAGCGACAACTTTAAGGGCCCCCTCCTCGACACCATACTTCTTAAGGAGGGGGGGAGGAAGAAAATTGAAGAGTTGGCCGAGACAATTGAGGCGCGTGGTACCCTCTTAGTTGTTGTCCCCTATCTCGACGATTTAAATCTCCTCTTAACAGCTAAACCTCTTGAGGGGGTGCGCTGGATTGTTGATGAGCTCTATGGGGCTATGGTTGACAAAGGGGCGCTTGAGGGGGTGGTTTACACCAATCTCTTTGAGACACTCCAGCCCATTTTGAAGGGTGAAAAAGGGGTCTACCCAATGGTGCGTGGCTACCGCTCTAGCAAAACAAAGTTGTAAAGTTTCTCCCTATAGCCTCAATTAACTCTTCAAGAGAAATCCCCTTAACTCTAGCCGCCTCTTGGTAGATTTCCCCAATATAGAGGGGGGTATTTATCTCTCCTCGGTATCTCTGTGGGGCTAAATAGGGGCTGTCGGTCTCCAATAAGAGGCGGTCTAGGGGAACTTTAGCCAAAACAGAGCGTAAAGCATCGCTCTTCTTGTAGGTGATAGGGCCCGCAAAAGAGATGTAGAGCCCCTTATCGAGGACTGTTTTAGCCAAAGCCCATGTTGAAGAGAAGCAGTGGAGAATTCCAGAGTGGGGGAGAGAGACCCCCTTTATAAGCTCTCCCATCGCATCATCAGACTCTCGGGTGTGGAAGATAACTGGAATTTTGAGCTCATTAGCCAACTCAATTTGACCCTTGCAGAGGGTAATTTGGTCCTCTACAGTCCCATAGTTCCAGTAGAAGTCGAGTCCAATCTCGCCGAGGGCATCGATTTTCTCTTCGTCACAGAGGGCCCTAAAGGCCTCAAGCTGCCCCTCGAGAGGCTCTTGGGCTCCCCAAGGACCAATGCCGGCAGCAACTTTGATCTGGGGATAGTCTTTTAATAAAAGGTTGCGCTCAGCTAAGTCGTCTCTTCTTATACCAATGTCGATACCACCTTGAAAACCGCTCTCAAAAAGCTTATCCAAGAGGTGGAGGATATCGACCCCTTTCTGTTTTAGGGCGAGGAGGTGGAAGTGGGAATCGATTAAGCCGTGCATGTGGTTACTCTAACAACGCTAATAAAAAAGGTCCAGCCAAGCTGGACCTTAATTAAGATGGTAAACTTATTTCTTCTCACGTTTGAAACACATGAACCAGTCGAGACAGTACATGTCTTTGTCTTGTGACTCCATCCTCTCTCTGGCGGTGCCACAGGAGCCTGGGGTGGGGATAATAACGTCATCACCGGGTCTCCAGTCAGCTGGAGTGGCGATGCCATCTTCATCAGCTTTTTGAAGAGCTAAGATGATTCTCTTAATTTCGTCAAAGTTACGTCCCATTGAGAGGGGGTAGTAGAGGATAGTTCTAATAATCCCTTTGGGGTCAACTACGAAGACAGCACGGACAGCCTGGGTATTGCTCTGACCGGGTTGGATCATACCGTACTTGTTGGCGACTTCCATCTTGATATCCTCAATTAAGGGGAAGGTTACGTTGAGGTTTTTCATCCCTTTCCACTCTAACTCACCAATTCTCCTCAGCCAAGCAATGTGGGCATAAAGGGAGTCGACCGAGAGGCCAACTAATTCGGTGTTGAGTGCTTTGAACTCATCCATCATCGAAGCGAAAGTCATAAACTCGGTGGTACAAACGGGGGTAAAGTCAGCGGGGTGTGAAAAAAGGATGACCCATTTCCCTTTGTAGTCTTTGGGGAAATTAATCGTTCCCTGGGTAGTTACAGCGGTAAACTCGGGTGCTGCATCACCAATTAATGGCATAGTTGTCTGTTTAATCTCTTGCATCTCTCTATTCTCCTATTAAAAATAATTCTTTGTCAGTTCTTTTTGGAACTTTGTAGCTTTATATTAGGAATGATTCCTAATACTGTCAACACCCCCACTCCTCTAAAGGGGGATAATTAAGGTGATAAAGTCACATACTCTTGGCACAATAATTACTATCTTAAGCCATCCCATCTATAGGAGTTACGATGTTAATTAATGTTACAGAAGATACGTTTGAACAAGAGGTACTCAAATCTGAGGTGCCTGTATTAGTCGATTTTTGGGCCACCTGGTGTGGACCATGCCGCATTCAAGGTGAGATTGTGGATGCTTTTAGTAGGGGATTAAAAGAGGGGGAGGCTAAGATCTGTAAAGTCGATGTCGACACCAACCCCAATCTCTCTTTTGAATACCAAATTATGAGTATTCCAACCATGATTGCTTTCAAAGAGGGTAAAGTTATCGCCCGGGAAGTGGGGGTACGTAACGAGGCTAAACTGCGGGAGATGCTCAACCTAGGTTAGAGCGTAGAGGCCACTACTGTCGAGGAGGGTTATCCCTCCTCGAGAGAGGGAGACTAGCCCATCCTCTTGGAAACGGCTCAACATCCGGGTAATTACCTCACGGGCACTTCCCAAGTCGTGGGCAATCGCCTCATGGGTTATAGCAAAAGAGTCGCTGGAAGCAATAGCCGCCTGCTCAAGAAGGTGCATCGCCAAGCGGCGGTCGAGGCTCATAAAGACAATCTGTTCCACCACCCACATCACATCACTAAAGCGTGAAGAGACAATCTCATTGGTAAACTTTGGAATCTGGGGGTTACTCTTACCAGCTTCGAGATAGCTGTCGGTAGTGATGCGGAGCATTGTGGTCTCTTTTTCTGCTTGAATGTGGACATCAAACGAGATGTTACGAATCATGCAGGAGGAGGAGAGGACACACACATCGCGTTCAAAAAGGCGGTAGAGGGTGATCTGTTTTCCAGAGTCGCCGATAATATAGATTCTAAGTTGACCCGAGACGACTAATAAGAGGCCGGTACATTTGTTGCGGTCTTCGTGGACAATAGTCCCTTTAGCGTGGGTAAAGCGCATTGTCCCTTGGGTCAAGATCTCTTTTTCAGCTGGAGTGGCCCCCTTCCAAAAGGGGAGGTTCTCCTCCAGTACTTCCAAATCTGATTTTTCTAACATTACCGCTATACTAATGCAAAAAGAGAGTGGGGGACAAGGTCTCCTTAGTGTTCTTTTTTATCACAAGCGTAGGGGCAGGAGCCACAGGCCGAAGAGTGACACCCTCCCCCCTTTTTTTTAGAGAAAAAGGTGCGGTAAGCAATAAAGCCTAAAAGTGCAAAAACAATCAAACCCACTATAATTGTAGCCATCTTTAGCTCTCCTCTTAGATAAATAGGCTTCCAATTTGGAATACCAGTAGAGCCGCTGTGTAGGCGAACCCAAATTGGAATAAAATTGTCGCCCAAGTCCATTTAGCACTCTGCATCTCTCGTCTAGTTGCCCCAATGGCAGCTACGCAGGGGACTGCGAAGACGGTGAAAATCATAAAGGAGTAGGCACTTAAGGGGGTGAAGAAGGCCCCTATCGAGTTGAGAAGGGTAACATCCCCCTCAGCAATTCCGCCACCGAGTCCCAGTACAATTCCAAAGGTAGCTACAATTGTCTCTTTCGCCAAGAGGCCGGTGATAGTGGCAATGGCTACTTGCCATGTACCAAATCCTAAGGGGGCGAAGAGGGGGGCAATAAATCTCCCAATTGAGGCCAAGATGGAGTCTTGTGTCTCTACAAACTGGAACGACCAACTAGTCGACTGTAAGATCCATATGACAGCTGAAGCTAAGGCTATGATAGTTCCCGCCTTCTTTATAAACTCTTTTCCACGGTCCCACATCTGGCGCAATACACCGCGCATCCGGGGGAAGTGGTAGGGGGGAAGTTCCATAACAAAGGGGGAGGGTTCGCCTCTAAAAGGTTTTGTTTTCTTGAGGATAATCCCCGAGATAATTACCCCAATAATTCCAACAGCATACATCGATGAAGCGACCCAGGCACTGTTGGGGAAGAATGCCCCCACCATAAGGGCAAAGACGGGGAGTTTAGCACCACATGGAATAAAGGGGGTAAGCATGATAGTCATACGTCGGTCCCTCTGGTTTTCGATGGTGCGGGTGGAGACAATTGCTGGTACCGAGCACCCCGTCCCAATCAACATTGGGATAAACGATTTGCCACTTAGACCAAATCTCCTAAAGACCCTATCCATAATAAAAGCAACACGTGCCATGTAGCCACAATCTTCCATGAATGAGAGGAAGAAGAAGAGGATCATCATCTGGGGGACAAAGGTTAAGACAGATCCCACTCCGGTCACAATCCCCTCGGTAATAAGTCCTATTAGCCAAGGTGAGACTTTTATTGAGGTGAGGAAGGTGGCTAAGTTCCCCCCTATAAAGTCTTCAAAGAGCCACTCAATCGAACCAACAAAGAAGTCTCCTACACTCTGGATAGCGATGTAGTAGACTCCCCACATAATTACAAAGAAGAGGGGGAGGGCGAGCCACCGGTTAGTTAAAATACGGTCAATCTTATCACTGATGGTGAGTTCACCTGTCTGGCGCCCCTTCTTGTAACACCCCATAATCATCGTCTCAATATATTCGTAGCGATCGTTGGTGATTAACCCTTCGCTACTATCATCAAGTTCCTCTTCGATTTTCACGATGATCTTCTCAATATTAGCTAAGATCTCTTCAGATAGATGGAGGCGCTCTAACACCTTCACGTCCCTCTCAAAGAGTTTGATTGTGAACCAGCGTTCGCTCTCAGGGGTAACTTGTCCTTCGATTAAATTTTCAATCTCTTTTAGTGCAGCTTCTATAGGTTCTGAGAACCGCGCTATAATACCACGCCCAGTAGCCCTTTCTATAATTTGTTGGCTGGTTCGTACCAGGTCATCTAATCCCGCCTTGGTGACAGCTGAGGTCTCTATCACGGGGCACCCGAGAGAGTCGCTCAATTTTTTTATGTCAATCTTGTCCTTATTTTTGTGGACTAGGTCGATCATGTTGAGGGCCACTAAGACGGGAATCCCGGTTTCAATCAACTGGGTCGTTAAATAGAGGTTACGCTCCAAATTGGTAGCATCGACCACATCGATAATTAGGTCGGGCTTTCCATCGATAAGGTAGTCTCTAGTCACCACCTCCTCTAATGTGTAGGGGGAGAGGGAGTAGATTCCAGGAAGGTCGACGACAACAAATCTTTTGTCGTTTTTGAGGTATCCCTCTTTCTTCTCAACCGTTACGCCGGGCCAGTTACCGACATATTGAAGTGAACCTGTTAATTCATTAAAAATGGAGGTCTTCCCGCTATTGGGGTTACCTGCTAAAGCGATTGAGTGAGCCACTTGGTGTACTCCTTTATATGTAGAAGGCTATTTCTCAACTAAGATAGTAGCCGCATCAGCTTTTCTAAGTGATAGTTCGTAACCACGAACAGTTATCTCGATGGGGTCCCCTAGAGGAGCATATTTACGGACGTGGAGGGAACACCCTTTGGTAATCCCCATATCCATAATTCTGCGCATCGTAGGGCCACTTCCCTCTATTTTACGAACCCGAACTGTATCGCCAGGTTTAGCATCACTTAACTTCATCACATTCTCCTGTTTCAAACGTGGATTCTCATGGCCATTGATCGATCTAAAGCGACTCTAGAGCCTTTAATACAGAGGATATAAGAACCACCGTTCTCTGAGATAACAGTCACTGTTTCCCCAGCGGTGAAACCCAAGCTTCCGAGAAAGTTTTTAGTATTATCTTTACCCTGAATCGACTTTATTGAGGCAGATTGACCAACTCGAATAAATGTTAATGGCATATCCCCTCCTGAGGGAGTTCTTTTCAAAGAGTTAGCATCCGCTAACTCTTTATCGATATTAGACACTTTCCCCTAAAACTTGTCAATAGAAAAGAACAAAAATTTTTAGAAATCTTTAGTTGACGAAAAGTAAACTACTCTGTAGTATAGCGGTGGGCCGAAGTGGTGGAATCGGTAGACACAAGGGACTTAAAATCCCTTGCTCTTAGGGGCGTACGAGTTCAAGTCTCGTCTTCGGCAAAACATTGTAAATAAAGCAGTCTTCATCATTGAGGGCTGTTTTACTTTAAAAATATCTCAGTTAGATACGCAAAAACTCGCGAATTAAAAAACCTCCCCTTCGGGAGGTTCCCATTAGTTAGAATTATTTCAATCTACTGTAATAGTGAAGAAAATATTGGCTGAATAGTTACCAACTGCTGCTAAATTATCTTTAGGTATTTCATATTTAAATACTCGATAGTCTCTAATAAAAGCACCTGCATTTGGTCTTCTATCGGCTTGATAAGTAATGCCACTTACCTATAACACCTTTATAAATTGTGCAAACTAAATTTAAAATAGGAGATCTTTATAGCTATAATTTTATCTTAACAGAGATGATAGTCAGTATTATCAAATTATAACAATAAAATTAGATTACCTTTTGAGATAAACATAAATTTCAATTATTTTAACTGGTAACATTTTAGTTTAAAGATAAAGCATAAACTGTTGTGCTAATGTCAATTAAGGTGCCATAGTAGGGTGACAACAGCTTAAATTTGTTGAGGAGTGGTTTGAGATTTATTTGAAAAATAAAGGAGTATTTGTCGAGTTTTTAGTGCTATTCAATTAGTCAAACCTCAATTTTATACTCAGCCAGTTTCTGGTCTAAACGCTGGTAGTGTTTAATGAATATTTTTCTAATCCCTTTGGTTTTAGCTGTAATTAAAGGGAAGGGGAGAGATTTGTCGTCAGTTAGTCTGGTATAGGGGTAGGGACCGTTGACCTTCCAGTACTTGAGTAGTCCGATAGAGATAGCATCTTCGGGGCAGTACATGGCGCAATACATACACATTGCACAATGTTTATGAAAGTTGACCTTCCCATCTTTAATCTCAATATTGGCCACCGGACATCCCCTCTCACACACCCCGCAAAGGGTGCACTTCTCTCGATCAACTTTGTAGAGGCGACCATTAAGCTTAGCTGCCGGTTTTTGAATTTTTAAAACAGTGGCTACCGCGTGGGCCCTTAGGGGAGCTCTCTTTGGAGTATAATTGGCCCCATTGGTGAGCTCTTCGACAATTAAGCGACTTTGCCCTAGTGCGTAGCGGTACATATGGTTAGCTAGAGCATCTGAGTACCTGAACCAGATGTTGTAGGGCATGAGAAAATGGTAGTCACCCATAGTTTCATAATTCTTTCTCTTTAGGAGACGCTTTAAACCTTTTGCGGCAGCGTTGTTTAATTTAAGGGGCTCGCCTGATACCTTAAAGATGAAACATTTTTGAGAATCAAGGCTCTCGCTTAGAGAGCGCATGGCCCTCATAAGGGGAGTAGGGGCATTGAAAGCGTGGATGGGGAATCCAATGCCAACGAGGGCCCCTTCAGGGGGCTGGGGGAGTGTTTCGAGTTTGCCAATCTCAACTAATCGACACTCAATCCCCTTTGTTTCAAAATTAGTTTTGATCATCTGGGCCACCTTGGTGGTGTTCCCGGTCCCAGAAAACGTATAGAGGATGACTGACGAGAAGGCAAGATCCATAACTAACCCTTTATTTTATCGTTATAGAGAGGAATTATGACAGAGATGGATAAAATGTCAATGAGACCCAATAAAAGAGGCACCTCGAGCGAGGTGCCTAGGCGTTTAACTTAAAGCTCTACTTTAACATTGAACTTACAAACCAGATGTGCTTGCTGTAGAAGGCTACGTAGTCTTCAAACATGGCGACAACTTCAAAGTCCCCTGCATCATCGGCGCTGTTACGAATATCGGTGGCCAAAGCTCTCATTGTTACTAAGTCATCTTTGACAAGCTTTAGTGAGTCGTCATGGCCAAAATCTTTGGGGGCCACTTCGCTGACAGTAGCGTTAGCTAGATAATCTTTCATGGTTGAAAGGGGGGTAACCTCTTTCATCTTAAGAAGTTCGGCAACTGCATCATAGTCTTCAAAGAGTTGGTCATAAAGCTCTTCGGTATAGGTATGTACTCTTAAAAATTGTCTACCTACAACATTCCAGTGGATGTTGTGCCACTTAACGTTTAGCACTGCTAAATTGGCTAAATACTTTTGAACTAGATCTAAGTGTTTCACTTATTTCCTCCTGATAATAGTTAATCTTTATTATATCGGTTAGAATATACTATAATTCTTGAGAAACAAAAAGGGACAAAAATGTTTGTTGATAACTGGAGGTGTAAATGGAGGTTCTCAATGGATTCAAACTAATCCACAGTCTAATTAAAATGCGCTGGGTTCCCGATATTTTAAAGTCTATCGAGTTGGGTAACTACCGTTATAATGCAATTCTAGCTAGTGTGCCTGGTATGAGCCACACTGAACTGAATAGAAAGTTAGCTCTCCTTCTAGATCAAGGGGCGGTTACTAAAGTAGAAGAGGGGAGTTATGCGCTCCTCACCTTTGGCGAAGAGCTGGTTCACATCTTCGACCACCTTGAAGAACTGGAGGAAAAGTATTTAAAAAAGAGGGGATAACTTGCCCAAGTGCCCCCCTTTTGTAATAATTGAGGTATGGATAAGACACTAATAATTGTCGATGTACAAAACGATTTTCTCGAGGGGGGCGCCCTCGCTGTAGAAGGGGCTGACCGTAGCTATGTTAAAGATGTCGAAGCGATAATGGACCACTTTGACCAAGTGCTCTTAACGGCCGACAACCACCCCCCCCATCACGCCTCTTTTGAGACCTTTCCCTCCCACTGTGTAGCCGGAACCCATGGAGCTAAAGTGGCGGTAGAGGGGGGTGATGAACTTCTCTTAAAGGGAGAAAGAATTGAACAAGAAGAATTTTCTGCCTTTGAGGGGGGTAAAAATATTGAAAAGATTGCGGGGGATGAGGTCTATGTCGTTGGTTTGGCTGGTGACTACTGTGTCAAACAGTCGCTCTTAGACCTCCTAAAATATGCTCCTCATAAACGCCTCTATGCTATTGTAGATTTAATCTACTCAATCGATAAACGCTCCTACGACGAAGTCGATTACTTTGATGGGAGGGTTAAGTTTATAAAAAGTAGCCAACTAAAAGGGGGAAGAGATGGAGAGGAGACTCTTTGAACAACTGCCAGCGGATGCCACGGAGGCTGAGATAGCCTACACTGCACAAGGGTTAGGGCGCTACCACTACGAGCCAACGCTCATCTTAGAGGCACCCAATTTTATCTACTGGAGAAGGGGTGATATGCTCAACGAATGGGACCGTTTGATGGCTCTTCCTTCTACCTCTAACGAGTTACAGCAGGTTGGTAGCATGGCTCCAGCTGAGGTTGTTGAGCGACAGCTTAAAATGCTCCACTACCACTACACCCTCTTGTGTAGACTTAGGGTGGGCGATGCAGAGGCTTGGGACGTTATCCACGAACTCTACGAAGACGATTAACTACTCTTCGATATCGAGAGAGGTTTTTGAGTTCTTTAGGGGGATGACCCTCTTTACGAAAGGTTTAACGCCGATCAAAGTTTGCTCGTACTCCCCCTCACTCTCTTTAAGGGCTGCTTGCCAAGCGGCTGAGAAGCCGGGGGCACTAACTGCAAGGCGGTCAACAGCTTGTTGGTAGACTTGAAGGCGGGCAACCTCTTTACGCCCCGGTTTTTGGGCATGAGTTTGGATGGTAATCCTCATATTCTCATTTTGTAGCTTCAGTTCTGCGAGTTCCTCTTTTAGCTTACTTAACCCCTCTGATTCGAGGTCCATGCGATCGCTCAGCATCGCTTTGAGGCGACTTATTTCAGCTTGGTGGGCTTTTATGCGCCCCCTATTTTTAGTGATTTGGATAATCAAGATGATCAACATTAATACGGCACCAATTGCAAACCCAATGATGATGTTTTCCATAGGAACTCCTTCAAGTAGGGCGATTATAACACGAGGGGAGAAAGTCCATCAACTCCTCAACCAAACCGCTCATCGACTGCTTGGCTCGAGTTTTCAATTGCCTTAGGCATCTGCACCCTTCCCTCATAAACTCCCATATCTTTAAAACCCATTCCGGTGAGTAAAACACACACCTTAGTCTCATCAGAGAGTTTAGGGCGATCTTTAATCATCCCGGCCCAAGCACAAGCGGCAGCTGGCTCAACAAAGGTGCCACTCTCCCTAACTAACTCATCTTGGGCTGCTAGAATCTCTTCGTCTGAGACGATGGTGGCCCATCCAGCTGTCTCTTTGAGGTAGCGTAGCGCCATCCTTCCATTCGCAGGGGAGGAGACACTGATTGAGTCAGCTAAAGTTGTCGCCTCAACTGTTGCCGGTATCCCACTCTCCCAAGCTTTGGCAATTGCCGCCGAACTCTCTGATTGGACGCAAACCACTTGAGGAACCTTC
>Ga0172377_10002671_pt1 | contig 18258 bp, 15 predicted proteins | sample Pumphouse3metaG_FD_119749 | JGI IMG/M metagenome (GOLD analysis project Ga0172377, IMG submission 119749) | Leachate microbial communities from a municipal landfill in Southern Ontario, Canada - Pumphouse #3 metaG | ecosystem: Engineered > Solid waste > Landfill > Unclassified | place: Canada...
AAAATGTGTCTCTTGTCAAGATTGAGCCCATAGTATTCAACTGCCTCTTCCCTGAGTTCAGAAGTGGCTGGCACTATCTCTTTGCGTATAGGGTTTCCCGTCATCACTATCTTGTCGGCGGGAAAGAATCTTTCCATTCCTTCGTAGGCCACGCAGATCCTTCCGGCTTTTTTGCCGAGAATCTTGTTGGTCAGTCCCGCGAATCCGTTCTGTTCCTGAATCAGAGTCGGAACGCCCTTCCTTTCCGCTGACCACAGAAGGGGAGCGCTTGCGTAGCCACCTACTCCGACTGCGATGTCAGGTTTGAACTCGTCTATGATTTTTCCGGCTTTTCTCACGCTTTCGAGCACTTTGAAAGGAACCTTCAGATCATTCTTTATGTTCTTCCAATTCAGCTGTCTCTGAAGTCCCACTATCGGCAGGCCTTCAATTCTGTAACCTGCGGCAGGCACCTTCTCCATCTCCATCTTGCCCTCTGCGCCTACGAACAGCAACTCGGTCTCAGGGTTGAGCTCCTTGAGTTTGTTTGCGATGGATATGGCAGGAAAAATGTGACCTCCTGTACCTCCTCCGCTGATTATAACACGTAAAGTTTTGTACTCCATAGCATTATTCCTTATCGTTCTTTCTCCATTCTTTTTCATCCAGCGACGGAGCCTGAAGGCTGTTCAGAGCTTTTGCTCCGCCCATTTCGGCGCTTATGGTGTTCACGTCTCCCTCGCTCTCCATATCTATATGCTCGGACACCAGTCTCATCTTTTGGTTTGCCATTCTGCTGATTGCCAGAATCACCCCGAATGCGATGCAGAACGACAGGAAAGACGAATTGCCGTGACTTATCAGCGGCAGGGTCTGGCCTGTGAGTATGCCCACGTCAAGATTGATGACAATGTGCATAGCCGCCTGCCCCACAATCAGTATGACGAGCCCTTCGACCGCGGTCTTGGCGAACAGGTTCTCGCACATACGAGTTATCAGAGAGCCTCTGGCAAGCAGACTCCCGTAGAGAATAATAATCAGTATTCCTCCAACCAGACCGTATTCCTCGATTATGAAACTGTACATATAGTCTTCGAACATAACCGGCACCACGTATCTCTGGGTGCTTTTCCCCGGCCCCTTTCCGAAGATTCCGCCTTCGTGAATGGCGATCTTCGCACTGACAGGCTGTTTGACCTTGTCCATTGACTTCTGAAATTCCACGCTTCCTCTCGGAAGTGTTTTCAGCCGATTCAAATGGTAGTTCGTGTTCTCGGTGATTCTTTTCATTGAGGAATCAAAGTGCGGGAACAGTTTGTTGCCCGAAGCTTTGTTCGCAACAAGACAGCCGATGCCAAGAACCAAAATTACAGGAATCGCGAATAATACGTCTTTCCACGGAATGCCTCCGATCAGGACAGTGAGCAGCATTATGCCTCCTACGAAAATCGCGCTTGACGTGCCTCCCGGCATAATCAGAAGGCAGATGAGTCCTATAGGCATATAGATGTACATCATTCTTTTGCTTATAGGTTTTTCCATAAATGCGAAAGTCTTTGTCTTCGCAAGTGCGTTAGCAATGCCGAAACTGTCGTTTTTGTAAGCGTTCACAGCCCAGGCAAGGTACATTACCATAGCCACTTTCACTACTTCGACCACATGAATCTGTATGCCCGGAACCTTTATGACTCGCCAAGCGCTGTTCAGCTGTATTGCCTTGACTATGCCGAAATTCAGATGCAGGGCAAGGAAGAGCAGCATACTAAGAGAGACAATGAATCCCAGTTGGGAGACGAGCCTATAGAATCTGATGCTTTTGATGTTGTACAGACCGATTATGACGGCGATTCCGCCTGCGGCCACTAAAAGCTGCTCGCTGACAATCGAGATTCTGCTTGTCTTGTTCTGAATGGCAAGCAGAGGAGTAGAGGAGAACACGGCGACAATGGAAATGAGGATGAGCATCAAAACTATCATCCACACTACTTTGTCTCCCTGAAGGTTATCTACGAAATTCCATAACCCGCCGGCGGTTTTTCTCTTTTCTTTTATCATTCCGACTACAGGTTTCTGACAGCGTTCTTGAATTGTTCCCCTCTGTCTTCCATATTTTTGAACAAATCGAAACTTGAGCAGCAGGGGCTCAGCAGCACGACATCCCCTTCTTTGGCGAATTCGCTTGCGGCCTTGACTGCGTCTTTTGCGGACAAAACGTCCTTCATACTCTCTTTGCCCACTATTCTCTCAAATGACTCGTGGAATTTGTGATTGTCTTTCCCCATACAGACTATGGCTCTGACTTTTTCTTTCACCAGCCCTTCCATAACGCTGTAGTCGTTGCCTTTGTCTATTCCTCCTACAATCCAGACCACAGGCCTTTTCTGACTTTCAAGTGCGTACCATGCCGCGTCAACGTTGGTGGCTTTGGAATCATTGATGTAAAGCACATCTCTGACGCTCATCACCGGCTCAAGCCTGTGTTCGATAGGCTGGAAAGTGGCGAGACTCTTTCTGATCACGCTGTTGTCAATGTCCATTGCTTTCGCCGCAAGCGCAGCCGCCATAGAATTGTACACATTGTGCTTGCCCCCGAGAGCGAGTTCCTTCAGGTAGACGTCGCATTCCTCCTGCTCGTATCTGACCACGATTTTGTCGTCTTTGACGAACGCACCCTGCTCGACCTCTCCTTCCTGCGTGAACGGAAGCATCTTTGCCGTCACCACGATTTTGTCCAGATGACCTATGGTGATCGCGTCATCGTTGTCGAAGATGAAGCAGTCTTCCGGTCTCAGGTTCTTCGTGATGCGGAATTTGGCCCTTACGTAGTTCTCCATATCATAACCGTATCTGTCGAGATGATCCGGAGTTATGTTTGTGATTATTGCTATGTCAGGACGGAAATCGTACACGTTGTCCAGCTGAAAACTGCTGATTTCCAGAACGTAGTAGTCGAAATGCTCGGTAGCCACCTGAAAAGCGTAGCTTTTTCCTATGTTTCCTCCGAGTCCTACGTTCAGTCCGGCGTTTTTCAGAAGGAAATATATCAACGAGGTCGTAGTGGTCTTGCCGTTGCTTCCTGTTATGCAGATCTTCTTTGCGGTGTCGTATCTGCCTGCGAATTCGATTTCAGAGATTATGCTTATTCCCTTTTCGGAGATCATCTTGACCATCGGAGCGTCCGAAGGTATGCCGGGGCTTTTCACGACCTCGTCCGCACTGAGAATCTTATCCTCAGTATGTCCGCCCTGTTCAAATGGTATTCCCCACTTGTTCAATGTCTCGACGTAATGGTCAGCGATTTTCCCTTTGTCTGAGAGAAAAACGTCGAATCCTTTAACTTTGGCAAGCACTGCGGAACCTATTCCGCTCTCACCTCCGCCCAAAATTACCATTCTTGACATATCTTATTGATTTTAAATTGTTTATCTTATCTTTAACATAGCCAGGGTGGACACAGCCAGAATCAAACCTATGATCCAGAACCTGGTCACTATTTTTGCCTCGGGAATCGCGCGCAGAGGTTTTTGGATTAGCGCAGGTATGCCTTCTTTCTGAAAATGGTGGTGAAGCGGCGCCATCTTGAATATCCTTCTCCCTTCCCCGTATTTCTTCTTGGTGTATTTGAAGTAGCTTGTCTGCATCAGTACTGAAAGGCTTTCCACAAGGAAGATTCCGCACAAAACAGGCAGCATCAGCTCTTTTCTTATCAGTATTGCGCTGACACCGATGATTCCGCCTATGGCCAGACTTCCGGTGTCACCCATAAAGACTTGCGCAGGATAGGCGTTGTACCACAGGAATCCTATTAGCGCCCCCACGAACGCAGACATAAATATAGCTATCTCGCCGCTCCCGGGAATGTACATAATGTTCAGATAGTCGGAGTTGATGAGGTTGCCGCTAAGCCAGGCGAGGACGCCTATCACCACCCCAACTATCGCCGATGTTCCTGCAGAGAGGCCGTCCATTCCGTCGGTCAGGTTGGTACCGTTGGAACATGCTGTTATGACTATGATTATCATCACTGCGTAGATTGCCCATTTGGTGTACCAGCCGAATGACCCTTTGAACGGCGACAGCAATTTGTAGTCGAATTCGTGATTTTTCACGAATGGAATCGTGGTAGTGGTGTTCTTGACGACATTTTTGACTTTCCACTGAGTGGAGCTGATTATTTTTTCCGAATTCACATCCAGAGAATCCCCGTCTTTGACTATGTCGGGATTCTCTCTCACTACCTCCCTGACCACAATGTTGTGGCTGAAGCAGACAGCCAGAGCGATGGTGAGGCCGAGCAAAATCTGAGCTATGAGTTTGGTTCTCGGGCTAAGACCCGCTTTGTCGTGCTTGAACACTTTGATGTAGTCATCGGTGAATCCTATCGCTCCGCACCACAGGGTGCTCAGCAAAAGAAGAAGAATGTAGATGTTGGTGAGGTCGCAGAACAACAGCACTGAGACTGTTATGGCAAGAATGATAATGACTCCGCCCATCGTAGGAGTGCCCTTTTTCTCCATCTGTCCCTCCAGTCCGAGATTGCGGATTGTCTCTCCGATTTGTTTCTTCTGAAGCCACCGGATGATCCGCCTTCCTGCGAAGAAGGCTATGAGCATAGCGGTGATGCTGGCAAGCATTGCCCTGAAGGACAAGTAGCTCATCAGTCTTTGACCCGGAATGTCGTAGTCGCTTAGTAATTGGAAAAGATGGTATATCATTTTTAATTAGGTTTTAGTCGGTTTGTCCCATCGCCTTGAAGATCTCGGCAACGATTTCCCTCTCGTCGAAATGGCGTTTCTCCGTTCCGAGTATCTGGTATGTCTCGTGTCCCTTGCCTGCCAGAAGGATAGTCGAGCTTTCCGGAGCCAGCATTATAGCCGTTCGGATAGCCTCTTTCCTGTCGGCGATGAACAACGCTTTCGCCAATCCTCTTGAGGTGAGACCTTTGCGAATATCCTCAAGAATGTCTTCAGTCTTCTCAGTCCTGCTGTTGTCGGAAGTGACTATGATTCTGTCTGCGATTTTTTCCGCTATCGCGGCCATTTCGGGACGCTTGGTCTTGTCTCTGTCTCCTCCGCATCCGAAAAGGCAGATGAGATTGCGTTTGGGAGCCACGGCTCTCAATGTGTCGAGCACGTTCTCCAACGCATCAGGCGTGTGGGCGTAGTCGAAGACAACTGAGAGATCTTTCGGACCTCTTAGATTCTCAAGCCTTCCTTTAGCTGAGTCGAGTTTGCTTATCGCAAGCAGGGCTTCCTCAGGTGCCGTGCCGAGAATCACCGCCGTCGTGTAGATGGCGAGGATGTTGTAGGCATTATGCTGCCCGATCAGTTTGATCCATGCGTCCTTGCCGTCAATTCTGAGTTCCATTCCATCGAAACTTTCCTCCATAATCCGACATGTGTGGTCCGCCACTCTCTTGCAGGAGTAGGTGACGACTTTAGCCTTGGTGTTCTGAGTCATCACGAGGCCGTTTTTGTCATCTATGTTTGTGACTGCGTAGGCATCTTCATCAAGCGAGTCGAAGAAGAGTTTCTTGCATCTGAGGTATTCCGCAAAGGTCTTGTGATAGTCGAGATGATCGTGGGTCAGGTTTGAGAAAATCCCCACTTTGAATTTCAGCCCGCTCACCCTTTCCTGCTGCATTCCGATGGAACTTACCTCCATAAAGCAGTACTCGCATCCTACTCTCACCATTCTGGCGAGAAGTCCGTTGATGGTGATGGGGTCTGCGGTGGTATTGGCGGTCTCCATACATTCCGTGCCGACGTAGTTGGCTATGGTCGAAAGAAGTCCGCAATTGTAGCCGAGATTCATAAACAGATGGTAAAGCAAAGTTACGGTGGTCGTCTTTCCGTTGGTGCCGGTGATTCCGACCAATGTCAGCTTGTGAGACGGATTGTCGAAAAAGTTGGATGCCATAATCGCTTCCGCATGGCGTGAGTTTTCAACCTTAATCAGAGTCACTCCTTCCGGATTGTCTCCGATTTGCTCTTTAAGCGCGGCTTCGTCTTCATAAGCGATGGCGACGGCTCCATTCTCGACAGCAGTCTTGATGTAGGCGTGACCATCTGACGCATAGCCTTTTACGGCAATGAACATGTCTCCATGTCCGACTTTTCTGGAGTCATTGCGTATCTGGTTGATTTCGAGACTTTTTGTGCCTCTGATTTCAACGAATCCGCTTTTTTCTATGATTTTGTCAAGTTTCATATCCTTTCTATTTAAGTCTTATAGTAATGACCGAGCCTTTTTTAGCGCTAATGCCTTTCTCGGGCGATTGCGCTGCCACGTGTCCGCTTCCGGAGTAGGAACATCTGTAGCCTCTGTTCTCAATTTCGTGCACGGCATCCTTCAGGCCGAGTCCCATAACGTCAGGCACACCTTCGCCGATTGATTCTTTTGGCATTCTCATCTGAGGCACTTCGCCTTTTTTCGTAATAACCTCGCCCCAAGTCGGATCCATCGCATACAGATCGTCCACGATTTCTTTCAACGTAAGCGCCGGAAGGGTGCCTCCGTAGAAACTCTTGATCGAAGGCATAGAGTAGATGGTCACTATGGCCGAGTACTTAGGGTTGTCAGCAGGGAAGAAACCGACGAATGTCGCCTGATTCTGTTTCCTGCCGTATTTGTCTTGATAGCGTCCTTCAATCCCTCCTGTGTACTTAGGATCAAGGATGATCCTTGATGTTCCTGTTTTTCCGGCCACTTCGCATTTGGCGTATTTAAGTCTCTGTGCTGTTCCTTCCTCAGTCACGGCTTTAAGCGCTCTTAGCAGAGTGTCGGCCGTTGCTCTTGAGCAAATGGATGAGTTCAGAACGCTCGGACCTCTTTTCTCTTTGACTATCCCGTTCTCCTCTATTGTCTCCACCAGATAAGGCTTCATCATTTTCCCTTTGTTGGCAATCGCATTGTAGAATGTCACTATGTGAAGAGGAGTCTCCGCGACCGAGTAGCCTATGGCGATAGAGCCGAGGTCCGTCCCGCTCCAAGACGAGGATTTCGGTGTCGGCAGAGACGGGGTCTGAAGACCGGCAAGATCGAAGTCGTAGGCTTCGCCGAGCTTGTACATATACAGTTTGTCGAGGAACTTCTGCGGTCTCTTGTCGTAGTTGGTGACAGCGAGGTAGCGGAAGACATAGTTTGAGGATATCTTGAAGCCGTCGAGTACCGAGATGGATGAAGCGCCGTGATTGCGCTCGTAATCAGGAATATGGTCGTCTTGCGGATAGCCCTTTATGATTCCGTGGTTTGTCGGCAACTTCTCGTCAAGCGACTTGACGTAACCGTCTTCGATTACGGTCATCAATGTGGTTGCCTTGAACACCGAGCCCGGCTCTCCTTTGCGTCCGATTGCATTGTTGTAAGACTCGCTCAGCACATTGTCGGTGGTGTCTCGTAAAAGATTGACCATCGCTCTTATCGCTCCGGTCTGTACGTCAAGGATGATGACGCAGCCTCCCTCAATCTCTTTCTCGTTCTGAATCTGATTTCTGAGGGCCTGATCCGCTATGTCCTGTATGTTGATGTTCAATGTGGTTCGCAAATCCATCCCGTCTTCCGCCTTTACGTAAGTGCTGTCGTAATTCTGGATTCTGTTTCTGTTGTCAGTCACTCTCAGCCACTCTATGCCTTCCTGTCCGTGGAGTACGTAGTCGAATTTCCCCTCAAGCCCGATGTGATTGTTTCCGTTGCTGTTGCTGTTGTCTTTGACATATCCGATGGTTCTTCGGGCGAGCGAGCCGTAAGGATATTGTCTTGAGTCAAATCTCTCGTACATAATTCCGCCCTCGTTGGCCCCGTGCTCGAAAAGAGGCAGTTCTTTCACCTGATTGAGGACGTCCAAATTGATCTTGTTCCCTATTTTGACGTAACGGCTATTGTTCTCCCTGCCTCTTATGATCATATTGTAGTACTGAGCCGCAGTTTTGTCCCCGTAGATTTTGGATAGCCCTTCCGCAAGTCTTCTCGCTTCGCTTCTCCACTCTTTCTCTTTCTCCGCGCCCTTCTTCTTGTCGGCTTTGAAGTCCGCTTTCATCACTGAGCAGTCCATATACACTTGAAACAGTGGAGTGGACAAGGCCAGAAGTCTCCCGTCTTCGGCTATTATGGCTCCTCTGGCAGGCTCGATGACTTGTTTGGTGCTGCGCGGTTTCAACAGTCCCACAAGTTCAGGATCCGGTTTGTAGACGTACTGAATGTAGAGAATCCTAATGATCACGAACACGGCGAAGATCATAAACAAGGCGTGAAGAGTCCACAGAATAGTCGCTATCCTGTTTCTGCCTCTTGCGGTTGTCTCGTTTACTTTGTTTTTCCCTGCCATTTCGTAACTAATCTATTTCGTATTGTCGTTGTCTGTTTTGTCTTTTTTTGCAGTCTATTTTGTCCTTATGATCATAGCCGGTTTTTGCGGTATCGTCACTTTGGAACTGTCTTTTTCCAGTAGACTTTTGATTGTCGTAAGCCTGTTGAGGCTCACTAACTTGACGGTCTTCTGAGCGTTCTGTATCTTCAACTCGTTCAGAATGGTCTTGTTGTCCTCCACAAGCGTGAGAGCCTGCTCCACTTTCAAGCTCAACCAGATGCTGATCCAGAAGAGAAAAAACGTGTAGATGATGTGTATGAAGTACTTGTCGAAGTGGAGTCTGAAAAGCAGCTCGCCTTTCATAAACGCCACGAACACGTTTTTCATTCGTGACAGGAACCCTTCTTTCTGCTCAATCTCTTCCATATCTCACACTTTTTCAGCAATTCTCAATTTTGCGCTCCTGGCTCTTGTGTTTGAGGCAATCTCGTTCTCCTGAGGAAGAATCGGCTTCTTGTTCACGGCTTTGAGAGGAGCGATAATGTTCCCGAAAAAATCTTTTTCAGCCTTCCCTTCAAGGTTGCCGTATCTGATGAAATTCTTCACCATCCTGTCTTCAAGAGACTGATATGTGATCACGACGAGACGACCTCCCGTTCTCAGAGAAGCTGTCGCACCTTTAAGGAAGTTCTCAAGGGACCGCATCTCTTGATTCACCTCGATTCTCAAGCCCTGGTACACTTTTGCAAGGTACTTGTGCTCGGCGTATTTAGGAGTCGCGGGGCTTAGCGCTTCGTCAAGATTCCGAGTGGTTCTTATCTCGGCTTTCGCTCTTGAGGCCGCTATCAGTTGGGCGACTTTTCTTGCGTTTTCCAATTCACCGTAGATTCTGAAAATCTTTTCCAGATCTTCTTGAGAGTAAGTGTTCACGATGTCGGCTGCGGTTTTGCCTCCCTCCTTGTTCATCCGCATATCCAGAGGAGCGTCGTATCTGAACGAGAACCCTCTTTCCGCCGTGTCGAATTGATGCGAAGAAACACCCAAGTCGGCCAGAACCCCATCGATTTCCTTGAGGCCCTCAAAGCGAACGTAATTCTGAATGAAACGGAAATTGTTGTGGATCAGCGTCAGACGAGAATCGTCAGGTTTGTTTTCCAACGCGTCGCTGTCACGATCGAAAGCGATGACCCTGCCGCTTTGTGATAAGCGTGAAAGAATCTCCGCGGTGTGACCACCGCCTCCGAATGTGGCGTCAGCGTACGTCCCGGATGGATTTGTCACCAGAGCCGAAACACTTTCATTAAGTAGTACAGGTGTATGATACTCAGACATTTCCCGATCTCCTATCTTTAATGAGATAGTTCTTCGGCAATGTTGAGATACTGTTCGTTCGAAATCCCGCTTTCCTCGTATCCTTCTTTCGACCAGATTTCGATTTTGAAATCATTGCCAGAAAACACAACCTCTTTGTTCACTCCGATTGATTCCAGAAGTTTTTTCGGAATCATAATTCGGCCCAATTTAGAATCCGGTTCGACTATCGCGCGATCGCGCATATACTCTCTCCAGAAGACAGCGTGTTCCTTGTTGAAAAAATTCAATTTGGATTTGACTTCTTCGGACTGTCTGACCCACTCCTCGTAAGTGAACATATCAAGGCAGTTAGAGAAGATGTTTTTTTTGATGACAAGTTTTGTGTCAGGCTCTCCCAACAGGAGATTCTTGAAGGCAGAGGGAAAAATCATTCTCCCTTTGTCATCAATCTTGACGCCGTATTCACCGATAAACTTAATCATATTTACTTTTTTCACGCTATTGCTGACAAAGTTACCAAATATTTTCCACTTTCTACCATTTTGTTACATTTTTTTCCACAACGTTTTCAACAGCCCGCAAATAAGGCGGCCGGTGGTGTCGTCGGGCGCGCAACATGCCTCAAGTCGATGTGAACAACGCACTTTCACAGTGGCAGACGGCTCGAAAGAAGCTTCAGAACGACAGTCTTCAGATAGATGCTCTTCAGACGGCTGTGACAAGCACTCGGCTTCTGATGCGTCACGGGACTACCAATTATCTGGAAGTGCTCACCGCGCAGCAGTCTCTGCTTTCGGCTCAGTTAAGCGAGGTGAGTGACAAGTATGACGAGGTGCAGTCAGTGATTCTTCTGTACCACGCCTTGGGAGGAGGAAAAGAGTAATGAGGCTTCTTGCGAAACCTCTGCTACTCTTGTTCATTTTCTGTTTTTTAAGAAAGAAACATCTGAAATAGTAGTCGCCATTTCTGATTTCTTGCTAACTTTACGTCTTGAAAGGTATCGTGCTTTAGGTATGGCTTGAGACTTTTCTTCCTGCTTTGCGGCTTGAAATAAGATTAAAAGATGTGCTTATGAAAAAATTGGTGTTCTTTCTTTTGCCACTTCTGGCATCATTTGTCGTGTCCTGCGGCACGACACACGTTGTTCCCATAACAGGTCGCAAGCAGAATCTGCTTGTCACGGACGAACAAGTGCTGAGTCTCAGCACTCAGGAGTACGACAAGTATATGAAGTCGGCCAAGTTGTCGACCAATTCCTCTAACACCGCTATGGTCAAACGTGTCGGGCAGCGTCTTTCCAAGGCTGTCGAATCCTATCTTGTCAGCAACGGGCTATCAAGCGAAGTCCGTAATTTCAGCTGGACCTTCAATCTGGTTGATGATAATTCCGCAAACGCTTTTTGTATGCCGGGAGGCAAGATCGTCGTTTACGAAGGTCTGCTGCCATACACTAAGGATGAGGCGTCTCTTGCCATAGTACTTGGGCACGAAATCGCTCACGCTGTCGCCAAACATTCAGCAGAGCAGATGAGCAGACAAATCAGAGGTCAGTACGGGACTCAGATTCTGGACGGCGTCCTGAGTGTCGCCGGCGTCAGTTCGACCACAGCCAATCTCGCCCAGATCCTGGCTCAGAGCGGGTTCCAGTTCGCAACTCTGAGCTATTCACGAAGTGATGAGACTGAGGCTGACAAGATGGGGCTAATATTTGCGGCAATGGCAGGTTACGATCCTCGTGTTGCCGTCGACTTCTGGCAGAGGATGTCTCAGAACGGCCAGTCCGTTCCCGCCATTTTCAGTGACCACCCTTCGGATGCCAAGCGTATCTCCGACATTCAGAAAGACCTGCCCGAGGCCCTGAAGTACTACAAGGCCGTCAAATCCAACTAGCCCCTCACTTTCACCTCGCGGCCTTCGTCACCTCGCGGCCTTCGTCCCTGACCCTCGTCCCCGGCCTTTTGGTTTTATTTCCGACCCTTTGACATCAAAACGGCCTTCTGTGCATTCTGTGTGTCAAAGGGTAGCAGCTCTTTTTCTGGAATCGGCAATCAGCGCTCTCAGTGGCACTTTGCCCGAAATTTGTCCCGACCCTTTGACATCAAATCGGCCTCCTGTGCAATCTGTGTGTCAAAGGGTAGCAGCTCTTTTTCTGGAATCGGCAACCAGCGCCCTCAGTGGCACTTTGCCCGAAATTTGTCCCGACCCTTTGATGCGAAAGCACCGTTCTATGCATTATAGCCGTCAAAGGGTAAGCGGCGTTCTTACTCGACAGCAGCATCAAGCGCAAGCGAGCCTTTAACAGAGCTCGCTGCGTCTTGATTGCAGTCGCCGCAGCTCGTATATTGAGGCGACGGTGCCGAGACCAAGTATTTGATACAGTAATTGTCTTAATATTTTAGCCAAAGTCGCATTATCACCTACGTGGGACAATCCAAGACAACATCATCAGTTCTCATTATTTAGTTCCACTCGTCCTTAGGGTAGCGCACACGAAAGTGCCATCCAACCCCAAAGCACGTTGGGAGATGAATGAGAAGGAGATGGGAGGTCACTCCAACGCCCGTTACATAAATGAACATATCTCTTTGATGCGAATTAAGCGTGCCAACAAGCAGTGATTCAAAACTAATTTGCTATTTTTGCCTGAGAACTGATGCGCCGATATGGAGAAATATGAAATGGTTTTCGTTTCGGACTCTATTGACGGGTTATGCACTGATGCCTGTAAAGAACATTTGGCACACCCTGCTGTCTCGGTTGCGAATGATGTCTTTCAATGCGCCAGACGGCTATCAATCCGACCGAATGTAGAGAATAACAGTTGATGCCTTATGAAACGGTTTTTATTGATTATGCTTGCAACAATCTTTTTATCAACTAATTGCAGCGGGAGAACACAAGAAAAATCAGACACGAAAATGAATAGCGAGATTTATTTTGCAGGTGGATGCTTCTGGGGTACGGAGCACTTTATGAAACAGATAAACGGCGTTCTACGGACAGAAGTCGGCTATGCCAATGGCAGGAAGGACATCTCCAATCCTTCCTACAAACAGGTCTGCGGCAACGACACCGGATTCGCCGAGACCGTTAAAGTGGAATATGATCCTCAGGTGGTGAGCCTTCAACTTCTCCTCGAATTGTATTTCAAGACAATAGACCCGACCACTGTCAACAGGCAGGGGAATGATTGCGGCACGCAGTACAGAACGGGGATATATTACACATCCAAAGAGGACCTCTCTGTTATACAATCAGCTGTGAGTCAATTGTCTAAGCAATACACCGAGCCTATAAGAATCGAGGTTGAGCCCTTGACGAATTTCTACAAAGCGGAAGATCACCATCAGGACTATCTCGGTAAGAACCCGAATGGCTACTGCCACATCAATCCGGTACTTTTCGAGTTGGCGAGGAAGGCCAATTCTTCGGAGCAAATCTACAAAAAGCCATCCGAGGCAAAATTGCGGAGCACGCTTACTAACAGGCAATATGCTGTCACTCAGCAGAATGCGACGGAGCCTGCTTTCGACAATGAGTATTGGGACGAAAAGAGGGAAGGAATATATGTCGACATAACCACAGGAGAGCCTTTGTTCATATCCTCGGACAAATTCGATTCCGGCTGCGGATGGCCGAGTTTCTCAAAACCAATAACTGAAGACCTTCTTAAAGAGATCACTGACAGTTCGCACGGAATGGTAAGAACAGAGGTCCGCAGCAGAATCGGCAATGCGCATTTGGGGCACGTGTTCAATGACGGGCCTTCAGACAGAGGAGGGCTTCGTTACTGCATCAACAGCGCCTCTCTGCGATTCATTCCTAAGGACACGATGGTCTCCGAGGGATATGGAAAGTATCTCCCATTGCTTGGAAAATGACGATTTCAAGCGAAGATCGGTCGGAAAAGTGTGGACTTTCGTCAAAAGATCGGTCGGAAAAGTGTATATGCGCAAATAATACACTAAAAATCACTGATTAATATGTATAGAAACGTCATAACTAAAGAAAAACAAGGATCATCGGAAACCATTGATTCTTGCCGGCGCCCGTCAAGTAAGCAAAACTTACATTCTTAAAAAGTCGGGGAACAAGAATTTACCAATGTCGCCTATATCAATTGCGACGATAATGAGTTAGCTAAGGATCTGTTCGCTCAAGATAATGATATGCAGCGTATTATCCTCGCTATAGGCGCAATTACAGGACAAATCATCGAAGCAGACAAAACATTGATTATCCTTGATGAGATTCAGGAACTCTCACGCGGATTGTCCGCGCTTAAATATTTTAGCGAAAATGCCCCTGACTATCATATCGCTGTAGCCGGGTCTTTGTTAGGAATCGCTATGCATTCGGGAGAATCATTTCCTGTTGGAAAGGTTGACGTGCTTCATATTTATCCAATGACGTTTGATGAGTTCCTTTTGGCAAAAGGTAAAAAACAGATGTTGGACCTTCTGCGCTCCAAGGATTGGTCAACCGTAAAACTTCTTAGAGGAGAATACATAAAGATACTGCGTGAGGACTATTTCGTTGGAGGTATGCCTGAAGCTGTTCGTGAGTTCATCGAAACCAATGATGCTGTGAAAGTGAGAGAGGTCCAGAACAATATTCTTTTTTCTTATCAAAAAGACATTTCCAAGCACGTGTCTGTCGCCGAGTCAAACAGAATCAATATGGTTTGGCGTTCCTTGCCGTCGCAGCTTGTTAAAGAGAACAAAAAGTGTTTATATGGCGTTGTCAGGCCTGGAGGAAGGACAAAAGAATTTGAGGTTGCCATACAATGGCTAATGGATGCCGGCCTTGTCTATAAAGCCGAAAGGGTGCAGCAACCTAATATTCCTTAAAAGTTTTATGCTGACATATCTTCTTTTAAGTTATTTCTTTTAGATTGCGGGTTGTTAGGTGCGATGAGTGAGACGCCCCCAATGAATCTGTTAGTAGCTGAGAACGGTATGGAAGAATCAAAGGGTGCTTTTACAGAGAACTATGTGATGAGCCAATTAACTGCGACCAGCGACACCTCAGTGTACTATTATAGCAATGATTCGAAGTTGGAAATTGACTTTTTACTTCAGCATAACAGTGAGATTGTCCCGATTGAAGCAAAGGCCGAAGAAAATCTTCGTTCGAAATCACTTGCGACTTTTATTGTCTCTCACCCTCAGTTGCACGGACTGAGATTTTCAATGTCTGACTATCGTGAGCAAGAATGGGTGACGAATGTGCCGCTCTATGCAGTAGGCATTTATTTTACGGACAACGATTAAACCATATAATTATGTATATGAATTACAGACAGAAACTTATTGAAAAATGGGAGACTTATTTCCCTGGGACCTCGTTGCCGGTAGGAGTGTTTTACTCTGATGAATTGTGCGGGGCCGAATATCTCAGGAAACCGTAACCGAGTCAGCGTGGCTACACTTGCCTCTTCGCCCAGACTGCGAAGCTGCATCAAGGCCGCAGTCTTGCTCTCGACTGTGACAACATTGGCTGTTTCGGGGCTGTGAAGACATTATTCGGCGGGTTTTATGATGAAGAGAAGACTGTCAGACTGCTTTGCGAGGTAGAGCGTTTCAAGATTGACGCCAATCAGGCTAATAAGATGAATCGGATCAATCCTAAGGCCCGCCCGACAGGCAAATATGTCATCTTCAAGCCGGCTGCTGAACTGACTAAAAAGGCGACCGGAGAAATGACGAGAGCCGTCTTTTAAACGTTTTATTGTAGAGCGCAAAAAAAAGTGGCATCCTGAGTTTTGCCTCAGAACTCCACATTCTAAAAAAATAAAGCATCTTTCGACGCTTTGGTACGGGCTAAATAACTGTTAAAAAATTATTCAGCTACAACAGTTGTGTCAGCAGCAGTTGAGTCAGCTACAGCAGCAGTTGTGTCAGCGGCTGTCTCACACATTGTTGAGTCAGCGGCTTCTGCTTCAGCTTTCTTTGTGTTGTTTCCACAAGAAACAGCAGCTACCATAAGAGCAACTACTGCCAAAGACATAAATACCTTCTTCATGGTCTTTAAATTAACTAGTTAAACGAACAATATTTTTTTGTGGTGCAGAATTACATATTATTTAATTAAATGCAAATTATTTTAAGTTATTTGTCGCCATTAATTAGTTTATCGGTCGTTTATATAGTGGTATTCTTATCCCGTTTAATCTCAAACACCTCCATATCGTGGATTTTGCCATCGTCTATGTGGAAGCGAAGCGCCGTTCTCACGACCTGCCACCCCTGCACGCCTGCCGCTCCCGGGTTAATCACAAGCATATTCCGTTTTGCGTCATTGATGACCTTCAGGATGTGCGAGTGCCCGCAGACGAAGATGTCCGGATGGTGGGCCTCAATCAGAGCCAGAGCCCTGTTGTCATAATGGCCCGGATAGCCTCCGATGTGAGTCATCAGGACTTTCAACCCCTCGCAGTTGAAAAGCTGGACGAGAGGATGCTCGTAGCGAAGATCGTGAGAATCGCAGTTGCCGCTTACCCCGATCAGAGGCTTGAAGGCGGCAATCTCCTTAGCCGTCTCCAGACCTCCGCCGAAGTCCCCGGCGTGCCAGATCTGGTCCACCGGAGCAAGAAAATCCTTGAACTCCTGACTGAACACCCCGTGGGTGTCCGAAATGACCCCTATGTACATAGGGCCTTACAGTTTGATGACAATCTTCTTCTTGTACAATATCCATTGAATGCTGAAGATTACCAGCATAAAGAGGATTGCGTACACGAGGGAAGTGAAATTGTTCGCTCCGAATGTAACTGAATGATCCCAGCCCGTGAACCCGATGATGGTGACAAGCAGAGCGCAGTTCACGAATGCCACGAGAGGATTGGTCCCCATAGCGATGAGAGGCGTAAACGCTTTGGCGTCACCCTTGACATCCAGCAGGAATGCGAAGAATGCCAGTACCAGCATTGCCCACCCGCCTGCGAAGAACACGTAGGAAGCCGACCATAGCGGCTTGCTGATAGGTATCCAGATGCTCAAAATCTCACCGATAACAAGGCACACAACCGAACTAACGAATATCCTTGACACAAGATAAGACGGTGCGTCTTTCATCGAAGACGGGTCTTTCGCGTGTCGTCGCGATGAGCGCAGGATCATTGAGCCTATAAGAAAGCCGAGAAGAGCGGTGCAGGCTCCGGTCATAGCCCCGAGAGGCCCCTCAGGGTCGAAGTCAGCCCTGGTTGAGATGTGGTCGTCATCGGCAATGACAGTGTGATTGTCCATAAGCTCCTGTGAGACAACATAATCCCTTGAATAATGGTAGCCGTGGTAAACGTGGTTCGAGCCTACGAGAGCGACGTCAATCTTTCTTGACACGTTACCCTCAAGAGTGAACGGACCGGGATAATTCCCGAAAGCAACCAGAATTCCAGTGTACAATCCGCACATAACCACGATCGCGCACATAATCTTGAGCGGTTTCTTTAGCCAAAGGGCGATCACTCCGGCCAAAATGTAGGAGAGGCCGATTCTCTGGAGCACCCCGAATATCCTCTTGTGGTCAAGCCAGTAGAGATAGTTTTGTCCGAAAGACCACGTGTCATCGTGAGGGCTTGTCGGGAAGAAAGGCAGCATATTCAGCAAAAGGCCGACAAGGAATATTGCGATGCCTCTTTTGAATATCTTCCAGGTGGCTTCTTTGGTTAGGCCATCGTATTTTGACAGTGAGAAGGCCATTGCGCATCCCATACAGAAGATAAAGAATGGGTAAACCAGATCCGTTGGCGTGCAGCCCATCCAAGTGGTGTGTCTTAACGGCGCATAGACGTGAGACCAAGAGCCGGGGTTGTTGACTATACACATAAAAGCGACCGTCAAGCCCCTGAGAACATCAAGAGAAAGATATCTTTTTTTCATATACGTTAAATGTGGAGGTTTGAAACATTCCGCTAATTTAACGGTTTTTGACAACCAATGCAATGATTAAATATTCTATTTTCCGATTATCTGATTTCCGTACAGTAAAGTTCGACCTGATTGCATCAGGTCATTGTTTGCGACATCTTGCGATGTCGAGTCTGTTGTCAATTCCCCGCAGGATAAAGTTGTTGTGCGCTTCGCTGTCTTCGCGCAGAGCGCTCATCCGCTTCGCAGATGAGCGCTCTATGGCTATCTAACCCCCCGCCAGCAGAGCTGGCTGCCCCAAAGGGGCATGCGCAGCCATTCGCCTGCGGTCGGCTGATGCCGACTGGCACCGAGGCGGTGGGTCCCTCCCGTTCACGAGGCCACGGGCGGCCACGGACACTCAGCGCATCAACAACTTTATCTACTCATAGCCTGCTGCCCCAGGGCACACGCTGACATACGTCAACGGTCGCTTGGCAGCGACAACGTCGGCTCACAATGCTCGCTCACTTTCCTGCCTGCCAAATTATAAGCGGCGAAAATGCCGCTTCAAGTTTCGCAAGTCAAAATCCTTTCTCCGGAATCTTCCTTGTGTGCTAAAATAGAAACACTTTTGTCTGCGACGCTTTTCAAGATTTTTGAATTCCGTGAAAAATTCGCCTGTTTTCCGATACTCTTTGTTGATTGCGTGCACATCAAGATTCATAGAAAAAGGAGCGTTGACACAGAAGCTTTTTATGTGATGCTGGCGGTTAAGGAGGACAAGACACGAGAAGTGATAGGGATATA
>Ga0172377_10002672_pt1 | contig 18255 bp, 14 predicted proteins | sample Pumphouse3metaG_FD_119749 | JGI IMG/M metagenome (GOLD analysis project Ga0172377, IMG submission 119749) | Leachate microbial communities from a municipal landfill in Southern Ontario, Canada - Pumphouse #3 metaG | ecosystem: Engineered > Solid waste > Landfill > Unclassified | place: Canada...
AGCTAACTTTTCGGTCACTTCCGGACTCTTATCGATGCCCATTTCCAGAGCTTTCCTGTAGAAAACATCTTCGGTACTGATGATGTCCAAGATTTGAAGCTGGCCATCCGTTGTGAGAAAACGACCACGGTGTACAGCAGGGATTTTTTCTATCCTAGCCATGATATCTGCGCGTAGTATTTGGCCACCGTCATATTCAGCAAGGATATCGCGGTCGTCCAACAAATTGGAATTGGTAACTGCTGTGGGACTGATCTCAACCGCGCCTAGCATTGCGGATAGTAGTAATGTCAGGCTGCATAATAGTAGTTTCTGTAAGGATGATGACATTCTGGCTCCTTCATTTTTATCAGTAATTATGTTTGAATAATGACACAAACTCAAAGTCACAAAATGCGTCAAGCCTTTTGTTTATAGTTTTATCGGTACAAAAATGCAGAGCATTTGATTCTTATTACCTGCATGCATGGGTTTTCACTGCACAATAAATTCTGTTGCGGCTATGTCTTTGTCGGTTGAATGCTCGCTTGCCATTCATTCTCATTATTTCAAGCAGTGCTGAAACAGATATCAAGCCGTTATCAAGCAGTGACCACTCGATGATCACCCGATGATATCTGCTTCATATCAAGACGAAGCACTGACCATTTATCTTGGATAATGCGATTGGGGTTCATTTGGTCTTATGTATCTTATTGTATACCTAAATGTTATATATTAAATAGAGTTCAATATCGGGGGTGGATTCTATGTATTGCCCGAAGTCCAGGTCACCCCATTTCTTATATTAACAGAGACAGAAAGCATAGGTATTTTGAACTTAGGGCATTATTTGGGTTAATGTGGATAGTCCCCTAGACCCTGAAGAATTTGTTCACGAATTGCTACAGATCACCACCAAATCAATGGAAGGGAAACGATACGGATAAATAGAGATTGACAAATATAATGAATTGGGAAAAAGTGAATTTACGCCTTGTTCTGATGCACTGATGAGTTTCTTTTCACTGATTTTTGGCACGCATCGTGCATATATAGATTGGCAAGAAATAAAACGATCCCCTAGGAGGATACAAAAATGCTCAGAAACCTGAAAAACCAAAAGGGTTTTACCCTTATCGAAGTGTTGGTGGTGGTTATCATAGTTGCCATCTTGGCTGCTATCGCCGTTCCGCGTTACTTGCGTTATGTTGAAAAATCCCGCAGCACAGAAGCACAGACTGCAATATCAACACTCCGCAAGGCCTTCGATATTCATCTGCAAACCACTGGTTCCACCGATGGCTACTCCATTGATGAAGCTCTCAAAGATGCCAACATTGGTGTATCCACTCTGAAGAACTGGAAGTTTGAAGTAACTGGTAATCCGCCCCGTCAGTATGTCGCAACATCCTTACAGGACTTCGCTGGTGGTGAAGGCAAACAAGTGATTTACGACGTAGTGGAAGCTCAATTCCACGGCTATGGAATCGATACCTGGACAAACCCTGAGTCCGGAGGAATGGAAGCCGACTAATCAAGGGAGGACGGTACTTTGACAATTCATGAACTATTACGCTTCACCGCCGAGGCGGGAGCGTCTGACCTTCATGTTGCCGTAGGCTCGCACCCCATGGTGCGAGTCAACGGTAGAATGAAAAAACTCAACCTTCCGGTCCTAAATTTGGAAGATGTTGAGAATCTCGTAGATGGAGTGATGAACGAAGTGCAACAGGAGATGTTTAGAAAGAATCTGGAAATCGACTTTTCCACAAAGCTTTCAAACGATGTTCGCTTCCGTGTAAATGCATTCCATCAGATAAACGGTATTTCTGCTGCTTTCCGCGTGATTCCAAACGAAATCAAGAGTTACGATGAGCTACGCCTACCCGAGATTCTCAAACGCCTTACAAAAAAGGAAAAGGGACTTATACTGGTTACTGGGCCCACCGGAAGCGGCAAATCTACCACTTTAGCTACAATGATCGACAGTATCAACGACAGTAGATACTGCCATATTATTACAGTGGAAGACCCCATCGAATTCGTACATCGCAGCAAAAACAGCCTGATCAACCAACGTGAGTTGGGCCACGATACTTGGAGCTTCACCGCGGCGCTTCGCAGTGCCTTACGTGAAGACCCGGACGTAATCCTGGTAGGTGAAATGCGCGATCTGGAGACTGTGTCACTTGCGTTGACAGCTGCAGAAACCGGTCACTTGGTTTTTGCCACGCTGCATACCGGAAGCTGCACCAAATCCATAGACCGTATCATCGATATGTTCCCCAAGGAGCAACAGCAACAAGTGCGCTCCATGCTTTCGGAATCTCTGGAAGCAGTGATCTCACAAACCCTGTTACCCACAAAAGACGGCAAAGGCCGCGTGCCCGCAGTGGAAATTATGCTGGCTAACGCCGCCGTGAGAAACCTGATTCGCGAAGAAAAGACCTACCAGATACCCTCCATCATTCAAGCCTCTACCAAGGAAGGTATGCAAACCAGAGATCAATCTCTTTACAATCTGGTAATGAACAACTACGTGGAACGTACAGTGGCCGAAGAAGTGGCGGAAAATCCCAAACTCTTTGCCACGGGTGCCGGTTTCTAAAGGGATGGCTTAGGATGACACCCCGCTGTTTAAAAGACAAAACCTGCCTGCTCATGAATGAGCGGGGGGTCACTCTGCTTGAAGTATTGGTAAGCGCTGCTGTACTGGCGGTTCTGATACTCACTGCCTATATTGGCATCATGTATGCTGAACGGCAGGCCGAACGGAATCATCAGTACCGCGCCGCTACCAACATTGTATCTGGAGAATTGGATCGCCAATACGTCTACAACCGCTACAACCTGAATCAAACCCAAATGCGTATTCTTGAAGTTGTAAGAAGAGAAGTTGAGATATGTACTTTGGATAATGATGAGAAGCTGATGGGATTGCTTAGTGTGAAAGCAAGAGAGATGAGTGAACATTATGGCAACGATCTCTTCCCATTTGTCAGAGTAACTGCGACTCTGGAATGGACTTTTCCCACAAAGAAAGACAAGCATAAGGTAGAATTGCAGGAAGACCATTACCCACGGTAACCGAAAATGATGAAAATGATAAAAAATGAAAAGGGAAGCACTCTGATTGAGCTGATCGTAGTAATAATTATCTCAACGGTGCTGATTATGGTTTCTGCAATTGGAATCGTAACGTTTTTCAGGTCTTATAGCCGTATCAAAAAGAACATTGATTTGCAGCAAGGTGTAATGGAATGTATGCACTTGTTGCGGCACGGGCTCTTGATGCCGGCAAAGAATGAAAACCTGATAACCTTGTTGGAATATAATCCTACTTCCACTGAATACTGGGGCATATCTACCGCTAGAAAGATTCAGATATCGAACGTGAACACTACCTACGGATATGGTACCACGTTAAGGATTACTCCCCCAATAAGCACGGCACAGCAAAGAAATGATTACTTGGAGTATTATCTGCGCGAAGGTGCTATACGAGCCCAGTATTCTTATAATGGAACACAAGTCTCCGTTCCCCTGTATATCTTTCCCAAAGAAGCCGATGTCGATAATATCGAAGTTACTCGTTTTGAAATATATGACGCCAACAAGCCCAATCTCGCCGGCGCTTATTACGCTCCTACCAGCGATAAACGTGAAGTCCCCATTGTGAGGGTCGTAATTGAAGCACGCATGCTGCTTCGCGATGCTCCCTTACCTCGCGACCGTGAGTATGAGACGGTTGTTTACGAAACTTACATTGCCAAGAAGTATGTAACAGATTGATTATGAATAAACTGATAACTAAGCCTGAGGTAACATAATATGCTAAGCATACTAAGAAAAGAGAATGGAAATCTTTCCATTGTAATGCTCATGGCTGTGATCGGAATGGTCTCCGGGCTTTCAATGTCCAGCTTGGTTTTGCGCGATTTTCGGAACTATACCTATGAGTTCGAAAATGTGCAGGCAAAACATCTGCTGCGCAGCGACGCGTATCGGGGACAGAACTTTCTGGTAAGCAATCCGCTTACTCTGAACGAAGTTTTTGTTCTCCCGGAACGCAGAATCAGTGTCTCTTCCGGAAGGCTCGTACGCTCTTTCAAGCTGCGTAGCTTTGTGGAAAAGACCAGAGAAAACACTCTCATCGGCTCCAGTACCGGAACGGTGGGCACGGATGACATGGATGTGTTCAGATTGAATACTATGGTAAGCACAGCCGTAGGCAGTTCATTCAACAATTTTGACACCAACAGCACCAGAGTAGTGCTGGGATCGTCCCTTACATTGAATCAATCTTCGTTTGCAGAATTCATGTATTTTACCGATCAAGACACTTCCCCCGCAGGCAAGAATGTTTATTTCTGGGGACCGGACGTTATTGAAGGTAAAGTGCATAGTAATTCCGATATCCAGATCAAAAATGGTGGTGGCGGAAACAATGGCGGTTGGCCAACGTTCTTGAACCTGGTAACTACCACAGGGCATATAGTGAGTTTTAGCGGAGATTATCCCGAGGAAGATGTATTCCAAGGCGGATTGATCGAGGAGTATGATAGCTACGTATTCCCCACAGAAGCTACTACTCTCAAGACGAATGCTCGAATCAGATTTGACGGTGGTGACCCCCAAAAAAGAATATATATGCTAAGAGTAGATCAGGAATCTGCGAATGGTATGAAGGGGACCGTGTTAGAAGCCTACCCGGAAAGTGCCATTGTGTGGGAGTCTTATCCTCCAGCTAGTGGTGACTCATTATTTATGAACCGTTATGCTGTATCTGATACACTTTGGATGCCAATCTCAAGAAGCGGTTTGTCAAACAAAGGCATCTGGGTGGACGGTATTCTCTGGATAGAGGGAACATTTTCTGGCAACCAGACCTGGGGTGCATCGCAGAATATCTATCTTATCGGAGATATCTTACTGAAAGCCACTTCTCCGGGTCAATCTCCTCTTTCAAATCCCAGGGATTTTGTTGGCTTGGTTTCCGAGAAATCGATCCTGATAAAATACGGTTATAAAGATCCAACTGATATGGTACGGCATCATCCCAATATGGGAGCGGACGGTAGCGGGGGTCCCGGTGAAGGGATTTATATCTATGCGGCTTTGTGCGCATTGGGAGACGGAGGGGCCACTGATGCAGCTGAACCCAATTTCAACCATGGGGTGTTTACTTTTGAGTATCAGCATCCCCATGGGTCAACACCAGCAGTAAAACTACAAGTTGGCGAAGAATTGGTATTGTTCGAAAATATAGATTTGCATCGTTATCGTTTTCCGCCCACATCATCTGATCCCTGGCCTATAGGCCCTCCTTTCAATGCTAATGAACCACGTCTGGATTATCCTTGGTACAATCCGCTGTGGCCGGAAGCGCAACCGTATCTGGAAAGAGGTACTATCAATCTATTTGGCGCAATAGCTCAACGCAGACGCGGTTTTGTGCACCGCAGCGGAAATGATACTGAGTATCCTTCAAATGATGGCATCTGGGATATTCCGATGGATAAGTGCGGTGGGCCTGCTACACCTCCCGTTCCTTATGTGGATCCTGTGATATCTGGATTGGTTTTGCTACCCCGTAACTATCCTGGTGCTGCGGGAAGCGGAGTAGGTTACAAGTATAAGAATTATCACTTCGATTACCGCTTTCTGAACACTCAACCAATTTACTATCCGGAAGCTCAACTGACCGGTGGAAAGAAACCCGTGGAACACGGATCATGGCGTGTGATAATTCCCGATAAGCAAAGATTCGACCGTTACTTTTAACTGATAGATATATAATGTATGTGGTATAAAGAGGAAATATGAAGAAGAACAAAGCAGTTCGATTCAAAGAGTCTGTGGGGATCGATATCGGTACCCACAGCGTGAAAATCGTACACCTCAAGAAGCTTCATGATGGCTTCAAACTCTTGAACTATGAGGTGCGCCCAACCGTACCTCAGGGAGTAGAGTACACATTGAGCGATCTTCGGCCGGAGCGTTTTGCCCCCGTGATCGTGGAAATGATGAAGACTCTGAAGATATCTCCAAAGTCCATTAAGCACCTGGTTTCATCGATAGGTGGCGATAATACCAGTATCAAGCAGATTAAGACCATCTTCTTACCGGATGAAGAATTGGAATCCGCCCTGTTCTTCGAAGCAAAAAAGCATATTCCAATCAGCGGATCCGACATGGTTCTAGATTATCAGGTGCTCTCTGTGGAAGAAAAGACAAACAACATGAATATCTTGCTGTCTGCTACTTCCAAAGAAGTTCTGAATGAGCATACCGGGATATTGTCCACTGCCGGCTTGAATCCGCATATTGTGGATATTGATTCCCTGGCGGTAGCAAACAGCTTCATTATGAATGCCTTTGTAGAAGAAGGCGTGTATGTGTTGCTGAATGTAGGAGCTCACAGAACAAACATGGTCATTTGGGGCCCTGAAGCCAAACTCTTTGCCCGCGATATTCCTTATGGTGGTTTCAACTTCACACAGGATATCATGCGCAAGCGTCAGATGGAATGGGCTGAAGCCGAGGAATACAAATTTGCTCACGGCCTGCTGGATGATCCGAATAATCCTGCTGTACAGACCATCAGCATGCTGGATATTTCGGAAAAACCCACTGAAGAAGCCATTGCCGAAGAACTACGCCGTTCCTTGCGCTTCTATGTAAAGGAAGCAGGGAACAGCGATTTTCGCAAGATCCTGATTACCGGTGGAAGCGCTAAATTGAAAGGTTTACCGGAATATCTGCAGGATAAAGTGAACGTTCCTACAGAAGTGTTTATACCCTTCACAAACGTGGAAATGCCGGAAAAATTCCAAGATAAAAAGGATCCGCAACTTGCCCTTGCCATCGGCTTGGCAATGAGGATGGAGTAAGGGGAGAGCGATGACATACGATTTCTACTTCAAAATAAACCTGAATAAATATGGCGAACAGCGCTTGGAGCAAGAACGCGAAACCAGAACTTTCCGCAATGCTTGCATAGTGTTTGCCATTGGATTCATTTTGACACTGGTTGCTTGGTTCTATATTATCGGTAATGTGAAGACCAAGGTGGAAGCCCGCCGTGCTTACCTTGCTGAGATTCAAGCCGAACTGAAAAGCTACCAGACCAGCAGCGATTACCTGTCTTCAAACGATGTTGATCGCTTGGCACAGACCTTCAACAACCGTATCTTCTGGGCCAAAAAAATGGTGGCTCTGGGTCAGGAAGTGGATGAGAAACTGGCAATTCGAATATTCAGCTATGCCAATGGTATCCTTACCATTAATGGCATTACTGAGGTCGATTCCAAAGTAAAAGAGTTCGACTTGATCAATGAGTTTATCCAACGCTTAAAAGCCAATCCCGAGATTTCCAACGATTTTCCGGAAATCAAGAGCGGACAGGTGTTGAAACAAATAGTGCGTGATACCACAATCTTCGAGTTTGTGATTGAATGCTACACAGCAAGCGCCGCAGGAGGTTTGAAATGAGAGAACATTATTTGATCCTCATAGTGATAATACTCGGCCTTACGGTAGCTTTTGTGATGCTCAGTTCTGAAACCCTGAACAAAAACATCGCCCAAGTCCAGAATCTGGACAGCCAGATCAAGTCTTCTCAGGAAAAACTGAACAGTGCACGCATCATGGACCAGGAGCTTAGTCAGTTTGCCATGATTATCGACAACAGTCTCAGTAAAGAAAATAAGTTTAGTTTCGACGAAATCAACGCCTTTAAAACCGGTATTGGTCAGATGGCTCACGAACGTCAGATCTCCATCACAAAGCTTTCCGATACCAGTAAATGGTCTTTACCAAACCTCATCGAGATTACTTTCAATATGGAATTGGAAGCCACATACCGCCAGATCGGCCAGTTTATCTCCGATTTGGAATCTCAAGATTTCATCATCAAGATCCAGAATCTGGATATCAGCCCCATTCAAAGCAGCGATGAAGAAATCATGGCTAATGCGGAATCTCGCTATCGGGTATTGCTTGAGATCTCGGTATTTAAAGTGAAGAAGGAGGTATAAGATGCAGACAAGATTTGTAAAAGACTTTGCCATCGCGCTTATCGTGATCCTTCTAGGCTTCCTGATAATCAGATTGGTAATCATCGATAATAAGGTTTCAGATATTCCGGATACTTCGGTGTATAGCCGTGAATCCGTGTCAGATACTCTGATGGCCAGAATCCGCTCGATTGAAAACTCCATTCAGGACCGTAAGAACTTCGTCTTCAAATCCGGTACCGATCCCCTGCGTCAAGGCAACATCATTAAGGATAAAGCCGATCGCGCCAGAGAAATGCAAGAGATGATCCGAAACACCTTCCGTCTGGCAACAACCGCACTGGATGAATTGGGGAACAAGATTGCCTACATCGAGTACCAGGACGCCCTGCATGAAGCCCGCATTGGAGAGATCGTGGCTGGCCGTAAGATTATCGAGATAAATGAAAAGAGCATCCGCTACACTATGGGCGGAAATACCTATACAGCAAATCTAATGCCTCGTCCAGTTATTGATCTGGATAACCCTGCTACATCCGGGGTCCAGTACAACGGTAATTGGTAAAAAAATATTATAATAGTGGGAGTAAATATGAAACACATGCTTGCAACTAAGCAATATCTGTGCCTGATCCTGGTGCTACTCTTCGCATTTTCAGCGCTTGTTGCTCAGGAGAATCCATTGACCAGAAAAGTTACATTCAATGCCGATGACGCTACTCTGTCATCCGTTTTGAATGCCCTGTCTCGTCTTTCCGGAACAAACATCGTTCTTGCCGAAGAGCAGACTGGTGGTACCGACAAAGAAAACGAGAAACGCGTTACTATAAATATCAAAGAGGTTCCCATTGAGACTGCGGTTTCTTTAGTAGCCAGAACCACCGGCCTTTCCTATCGGATCATAGCCGGAAACACTTTTGTGGTAGGTCCCAAACAAAATATCATGGAAGAAGTCGGTGAACGTAGCAATGTTCTGTATCTGAACAATCTGGATGCCAACAAAGTGGCAGCTTCTCTGCAAGAAGCCGGTGGCAAGATCGTTCCAGTAGAAGGTCAGAACGCTATAATGGTATATGCCAACCAAGAGACTTTTGAGCAGATTCGCACTCTCGTAGAAGGGATGGATATAGCTCAAGACCAGATTGAGATTCGGGTACGCCTCATTGAGATCAACCTCAGCAATGCAAAGCAAGTGGGTATAGACTGGAGCCGCTTGAATCACCTTACCACCATCATTGCTGAAGATCCTATCGGTGCAGACGGACAAGGCCTTCCTTTCAACTACACAGATGATACTGGTTATCTACCTCATGGCGATCTGCTGGAATTTGAAATGTTACCGGAAACCCAGTATTTCCAGAAGATCAATGGTTTTGATGACATCGGTCACTTCAGCCGTCAACTTACAGCCTTCGATATCACCATCGATTGGTTGTTGGAAAACAACGCCGCAAAGCTTCTTACCGACACTCGTGTGACAGCTCTTAACGGTGAAGAAGCCGTACTGCACATTGGCGAAGTGATTCCTTTCGTAGTCATGGACAATGAAAAACAAGTACAAGTAGAACGCGAAGAAGTGGGCATTATGCTGGCCGTTACTCCCACAGTGAATAAAGACGGCAATATCACTGCCAAGATTGCTCCCGAAGTATCTTCCATTACCGAGCTCGTAGGCGGATACGTTCCCCGTACCAAAGTACGTCGCGTAGCTTCTACTGTTACCGTTCCCAACGAGCATAAAATCATCGTTGGCGGTCTGTTGAACTCCACAATTACACAAAAAACAAATAAAGTTCCTTTATTGGGTGACATTCCATTTATTGGCCGTTTGTTCCAGCACCGCTATGAGCTGGTGGAGAACACCGATTTGATCATGGAAATTACTCCCAGATTAGTCTCTATGAGTGAGGAAAGCCCTGAACCCATAGTTGATGAAAGACTCACTCGTACTCTAATCGAATATGAGAGTGAGGAGGAATAATGAAGAGGCTTCATTCCTTAATACCTATTTTAACACTGATTGCCATTATCCTGGTAAGCTTTTCAGCTTCTTGCGATAAGCGCAACCCACCTCCTATCTTACCCGCACCTCCTATACCCCCAGATACGTCAGATTTGCGCATCATTACCAACATTACAGCCAGTCCGAATATCATCTATGCAGATAACGGAGTTACCTTCTCCACCATAGCTGTTACGGTAAAGGATGGTGAAGGCTTTGGTGTACGCAATCAAGTAGTGAACTTTAAGTGTGATATTGGCAGCATCATCACTGATCCGCATACCGATAGTACCGGTGTAGCCAAAACCAGTTTCTGGGATACCGGCACAACAGGTTTGGCTACCATCACAGCCATCGTACGCAATTACCACGATTCTATTGAAGACTCCATAGTCTCTGCCGATACTACTTCCATCAAGGTTCGTATTGATGAGGCACCTGTAATTGATATCATCAAACTTGAAGCCAACAATACACCTGTCGTTACTGGTGTTCCGTTGGATATGAAAGTAATGCAAGAGATTCCTTTGACTGCCAAACCCCTGTACGCAGACGGATCATCCCTACCGGACAATTCGCTGGTAACCTTTAGCTGTACCCAAGGCTACTTTGCAGCATCGGATGGAACTGATCTGGGCATGGATACTGTGGTAAAGACAGTGAACGGCAGATCGACCGTGAAATACAACGCTGGCACAAAATCGAACATTGGCCCCAACGGTGAATTGGGTCAAGTAAAAGCACAGATCAGCGGAGTTGAATCTGTGGCTCTTGTTTCCATTCGGCCGGATACCCCCAGTGCGATCGAACTGAAGAGCTATGTAGATGGATTGCCCGCTCAGACCAGTGAAGTGGGAAGCTCCAGCGAAATAATGATTAAGGCCACTCTGAAAGATGTGCACACCAATGAATGCCCTGAACAGATTGTACGGTTTACTACAGATTTGGGCACTTTCGCCAATACTGCGCAAAACGCCTCAAGCACTACCGACGCTTCCGGAGTAGCCTCTGTGCGCTTCACTCCCGGTTTACTCGCCGGCGCTGCTACTATCAAAGCTTTTGCAAACAACGATACCCTGAATACACAGATCATCTTTACCATCTCCTCAGATGATGTTCAATCCATGGACTTTACTCAGGAAGATGCCATTGAGTTGAATGTGGCTGAAACTGGTGGTGTGTCTTCTGCCATTCTTAGAGTTAAACTGAGAGACATCAACTATAACTTGGTTGACAGACCCTTCGACGTACGCTTCAGAATCATGAACCAAAGCATCCCTACCGGAGCAAACCTGAATGGTCATCTCCCGGCTAACGATTGGGTAACAGTAACCTCCAATGGCGGTGAAGCTCAGATCTCGGTGAATGCCGGTACTGGTTCTGGTGTATTGAGAATTCAGGCAGAATGCACAAATGATGCCGGACAAACGATTACCGCAAACAAACCCAATGTGATCATCCATGCCGGTGCACCAGAAACAATTTCCACGCTCATGGCCGGTTACAACAGACCCGTATCCATGGATGCAGGTATGTGGAGAGTGGTTGCCGGAGCTAATGTGAGAGATAAACACAACAATCCTGTAGCATTGAATACAGCTGTTTGGTTTAGCATTATCAGTTGTGACGAATACGGCAACCCTGCAGACAGTGTGCATGCTCAGATTGAAGCCCTTGGCACGGTTGGCAACCTTAGTATTGAAGGAGACTCCTTACAGGGAATGGCTTACACCACGGTTACATATCACGGATCTCAAACCAACAAGTATGTCAGAATTGTGGCATCCAGCGGAGACGCGATGTCTTCCGTTATCGGAGATTCTGGCGTGTTCCAACTGCCTCTCAAAGATCCTGAGCTGTTCGTATATACCGATCCCCAGGTCTTGAACTTTGGTAATGCTGGTACTTCTACCACTCCTGCATTCAAAACCGCCAATGTTATGATATGGCTGTTGGATGGTCAAGGAATACCGATTTCAGATAGTCATCTTTTGGTAACATCAGATAAAGGACAGGTAAACATCACGAATCCGTCTCCCGGACCAAATGATCCCAATTTTATAGATTGGTGTCTCAATCCGGCTACTCCACAATACTTGTTTACTACTAGTGGATACTCTGTTACCAGAATAAAAACATTTGAGGCGGAACATCCGGATCCTGCGGATCCAACCATGAGCCCCGAACAGAGTTTGTTAACAGTTTACGTGCGTTTGCTGGAAACAACTCTGGAGCCTCAATCAGCTGAGGTTGTAGTCTGGACATTCTGGAATGCACCTCCCTTCTAAACAATTAAGCTAAGTATAGCGTCTGGGGGAGCTTGTCTCCCCCGGGCGAATTTAAACAAGACAGGAGATACTATAGAGAAGAAGTTCGGCCGAGGCCACCAGTATTTTTTGAGAAATAAAACGATATAAGGATAAAAAAAATGAGTTTCAACCCCCAATTTGCCAGGCTGGGTGAAGTACTGCTTCACGAAGGTTATGTAAGCGAAGAAAAGCTCAAAGAGGCTTTAATAAAGCAAACCAATTTTGGCCTCAAGCTTGGAGATACGCTCATCAAGCTCGGCTATATTTCAGAAAAACAGCTGCTTAACGCACTGCACATGCAGCTGGGTTACAACATTGTAAAAGAAAGTGAACTGATGGATCTGGATCTGAAAGTAGTATCCCTGATACCGGAACCTTATTCTCTGGAAAACAGAGTAATTGCCCTGCGCGAAGAAGGTGATGGCGTTGTGGTAGCTTTGGCCGATCCTGAAAACCTTACTGTACTGGACAGCTTGAAAAAGCTCATCGGCAAGAACATAAAGCCAGAACTCATCGGCGACACCATGTTGCACGACACCATAGAGAAGTATTACAAGAGCATCCGCACCACCAGCCAAGTGGAAGATGCAGTAGGCGATTTTGACTTCGTAGCAGTGGACGAAGAAGAAAATGAGATTTCTATCGCCTCCGCATCCAGCAATGCCGATGCCCCGGTCGTAAAGCTTTTGAACCTGATTATAAACGAAGGTATCAAAGCAAATACCACCGATATTCACATCGAACCATTGATCAAGCATACCCGCGTACGCTATCGTATCGACGGCGCTCTACGTGAAGTGATGACTCCACCTATTGGCATGCACCCAGGTTTGATTTCTTTGGTGAAAGTAATGAGTAAACTTAATATAGCCGAACGGCGCTTGCCGCAAGATGGCCATATCTCCCTAAAAACATCCCTGAAGAGCGTGGACGTCCGCGTATCCATCACTCCCACAGTCTTGGGTGAGAAAGTGGTGATGCGTCTATTGGATAAGGGTGACTTTGGTTTCAAGCTCAGTACTTTGGGCTTTGAACCAGAAGACATGGTGATCTTTGACAGGATTATCCGTCGTCCTTATGGTATCATCATCGTTTCAGGCCCCACCGGAAGCGGTAAATCCACCTCATTGCACGCTGCCTTGAAGGAGATTCAAGATCCCGAAACCAATATTATTACCGTGGAAGACCCAGTAGAATACCGCTTGGAAGGTATTACTCAGATCGAAACCAAAGAACAGATCGGACTTACCTTCGGTTCCGCACTGCGCTCCGTTCTGCGTCAGGACCCCGACATCGTTCTGATCGGTGAAATCCGTGACGAAGAAACAGCGGACATCGCTATCAAGTTCTCACTTACCGGTCACCTTGTGTTCTCAACTTTGCACGCTAACGACGCTCCCTCCACAGTTACCCGTCTCATCGACATCGGCATTAAACCATATTTGGTGGGTTCCTCTTTATCCTTGGTGATGGCTCAACGTTTGGTACGTAAGATCTGCCCGTATTGCATAACAGATTATAAACCCACAGAGCAGGAAATCATCGACGCTGGTCTTACCGAACAAGACGTAAAAGAAGCTCATTTCAAGCTGGGTGAAGGCTGCGTTCACTGCGATAACACCGGTTTTTCCGGACGTACCGGTATCTTTGAATTGCTCACTGTGGACAAAGAAATCCGCAGGCTCATTTATGAAGGTGGCAATCAGGATCTCATCCGGGCATCCGCTCTCAATTCAGGAATGCGCACCTTGCACGATGCAGCTGTATCCAAAATGAAACGTGGTATCACTACCATCCGCGAAGTCATCAAGATGACAATAGTAGAATAAGATAAATAGAAGGTAAACTCATATGCCAAATTTTGCCTACATAGTAAAGGACGCCAAAGGTGCCCGAGTAGAAGGCATGATAAAAGCTGATACTCTGGATATGGCGGTGGATAAACTAGCCAAAGAAGGCTCCACCATCATCTCCGTGAAAGCAGCAGCAGAAGGAGCGTTTAAAGGTAAGCTTTCGCTCTTTGACAAAGTCATGCTTGCTATCTACAAGATCCGCACGGGCGTTACTCTCAAAGTCCTCGTGTTCTTCACTCGTCAGCTTTCGACCATGTTCTCTGCTGGTCTCACCATCGAAAAGGCTATCACAGACTTGGAAAAAGAGGAAAAAAACAAAAAGTTCGCCAAAGTCTTGCGTAAGATCGGAGACGATATCCGCAAGGGATATTCGCTTTCTGAGGCTATGGAACAGCACCCCGGTGTGTTTAACCCGTTATATGTAGCTCTGGTTCAAGCCGGTGAAGCTTCGGGTACTTTGCACACTGTGTTGGATGAGCTCTCAGATTACCTGGAAAAGATTGAGGATACCAAACGCAAAGTTACCAGTGCCATGGCATATCCAGTATTCATTCTTATCTTCCTTATCGGTGTGATCTGGGGTATGTTCTACTTTATTATTCCTATGTTTGCTGAAGTTTACGCTGATTTCGGTGCCGGACTACCCACACCAACCGTTATTGCCATCAATATTAGTGACTTCATCGTGAGCCATTTATTCATGGCTATTCTGTTCTTCATCCTGGCTATTATAGCGCTATTCCTGGTCTATCTAACCGATCGCGGAAGATATGTCATGGATACTATTAAACTGCGTATTCCGGTAGTCGGAGGTGTGATCACAAACTCCATCATGAGTAAGTTTTCCCGCACATTCAGCATTCTGATGGCTGCCGGTGTTCCCATTATGGACACCATGGAGCTTACCGAAAACGTAGTTCAAAACGCAGTGGTAGAAGGAGCCGTACGTAGAGCCAGAGTGCTGATTAAAGAAGGCTATGGTGTAGCCAATGCATTCCGTAAAACCGGAGAATTCCCTCCCACGCTGCTACAAATGTTGTCCACCGGTGAAGAAACCGGGGATATGGATAAATTGCTCAGTAAAGCAGCCCAGTTCTACGAGAAGCTGGTTGATAGCGTTATTGATCGTCTAACCTCTCTGATCGAGCCGCTGTTGATTGTTATGATGGCTCTCGTGGTAGGAACCATCATTATCGTGATCTACCTGCCCATCTTCGATCTGGGTGAAGCAATATCTCAAGGCTACAATTAATACCAAAAATCCAATACATTAACCCCGGGTGATTCCGGGGTTTTTTAGTTTGAATGCTGCTAAATAGTATAACTCGGATAAAAAGATTGGAGAACATTTTACCTTATGTATATTATTGTCTGCCTGTATGTTATACGGTCGAATGGACTTCAATAGCAGGGGTGGTAATTATGAATTGTCTGAAGTAATAAACCACTCCTTAACTTATTTTAACAGTGATAGATAGCATAGGTGGTTTGTTACTCCAGCACATTGATACTTCTACCAAACGGTTCAACAGCTTCATTCCTCCTCTGGTTTATCGATACTTGAACCTGATATTATCGGGTGATCATCGAGTGAACACAGGATGATAACGGCTTGATATCAGCTTCAACACTGCATAGAACAAAGGGAAAGAGAAGAATGATTCAAAAGCTCTCTTCGGTCGCTGTGGTAATTCGGAGATTGCCACACCAAGCTTGGCAGGACACAAGAATGAACCTTCTCAATCGGCAAAAACAGGGTCAATGCTAAGCTGAAGAGTCAGACACCTGTCCTAAATCAGCATGTGCAGTATCAGTTTAAGGCCTTGATGATAGCCTCAGGAGTTGCGGGGAAGCATAGATCCGCCTTTGGTTTACAGGCTCTGATGGCGTTTTTCAAGGCGAAGAACACGGCCATGCCATAGATTAAGGGAGGTTCGCCCACAGCCTTAGATCCGAACACACTGGCTTCTTTGGATTGGCTGGGGATCAATTGCACGTCAATGGTTTCCGGTAGATCCCTGATCCCGGGTATCTTGTATGTACTGGGATTCCCGCTCAGATATTGCCCTTTGTCATCTACTACCAATTCCTCCATTGTACACCAGCCCATACCCTGGATAAATGCACCCATCACCTGCCCTTTGTCTATTTCAGGATGCAGGCTCTGTCCGCATTCGTGTATTATATGCGTACTCAATAGACGATGCTCGCCGGAAAGAGTATTTAGCTCCACTCTGGCGATTGCCGCACCATAAACATAATAATGAAAGGGCTGTCCCTTACCCATGTCGCGGTCAAAGTATAGATTCGGAGTAGCATAATACCCGTAGGAACCCAGCGATACCCTTTCCAGATGTGCTCGCTGTACCATTTCCTTGAATGTGATTGCCCACTCTTCGTTTTCCTGGGCATATATCATTCCATCTCTAAAGACAAGCTCCTGAGGCTCTATATTATATCGTTCTTTCAGGATTGCTATAGCGATGGGGTATAGATTACTTATTAGTCTTTCAGCGGCGATGCGAGCGGCATTCCCATTGATGTCGCTGCCGGTGGACGCTGCTGTGGGCGATGCATTTCCAGTTCTTTGACTGTGGGATGATTCTACCCGTATTTGCTCGAAAGGTAAGCCCAACACTCGTGCCACCACCATTGCTACTTTGGAATTCAGCTCTTGTCCCATCTCAACGCCGCCAGTGGAGACAGATACGCTACCATCGATATATATCCAGATCAATGCCGATCCTTGATTCAAGAAAGCCGTGGTGAAGGATATGCCAAATTTGACCGGCATTATGCCCAATCCCTGCTTCAACAAACGGTTCTCTGCATTGAAAAGTTCTATTTGCTGCCGTATTTCTCGATACATGGATCTGTCTGCAAGCATATCCAGGATGTTTCCTGCGCTTGCCTCGTTGATGGTTTGACCGTAGGCTGTCTTGTCGTTATTCCTATAGGCGTTCAATTTCCTGATTTCCAGAGGATCTTTGCCAAGCTTGGCAGCGATTTCTTCGATTACAGTTTCTATGACAAAGATGCCTTGCGGACCGCCAAAGCCACGAAAAGCAGTATTTGGTGGTAGATTGGTGCGGCAAGCCCTTCCCCGAATGCGGGTATTGGGTATATGATAGATGTTTTCAGCGTGAAACATGGCACGTTCCAGGATTGCTATGGACAGATCCGCATAGGCTCCTCCATTGCACATCAATTCCACATCCCAGGCCTGTATTCTACCGCTGGCGTCAAAGCCCACCTGCCAATTGCTTTTGAATGGATGCCGTTTGCCTGTGGCGTGCATATCTTCATCTCTGGTCAGTAGCACCTGCACCGGTTTTCCGGTAAGATATGCACCCAGAGCTGCCATGGTTGCCCAGATCGTGGCTCCACGCTCCTTCCCACCGAAAGCGCCTCCTAATCGCGGTACCTCTACAACTATGCGATGGGCGGGAATACCCAGGACTACCGAGACTACTTCCTGAACCTCCATTGTGCTTTGCGTGGCACAGAACAGGTGGATAAGCTCGTGATCGGTGGGAACAGCGCGCACACGCTGGCTCTCCATGTAAAAGTGTTCCTGACCGCCGCTGTAGCTGCAGCCTGAAAGGCAGTACTCACTCTGTGATAATGCCGTATGCACATCCCCGCTCTCGATTGTGCGTTCCGGTATATACCATTCCTTGCGGGCTTCCGCTGTCTCAATATCCAGGATGGGCTCCAACTCCTCATATCCTGCAATGATCAACGACGCGGCTGCTTCCGCAATGCTCTCATCCTCGGCCAAAACCATTGCCAGAGGTTGATATAGATACATGATCTCGTTATCGGGAAACAGTGGCTCATCTTTAATCACGTGGCCGATCATATTCGCCCCGGGGATATCTTTGGCACTTAGCACCGCATGAACTCCCGGAAATGCTTTGGCAGCAGATGTATCCAGCGATATAAGGCGCGCATGAGCAATAGGGGAAAAGAAGAATTTGGCGTGCAGCATGCCTTGTAAAGCGGCTTCATCACCTATGAAGCGAGAGCGTCCGCTCACGTGTAATTTGCCGTTTATGTGCCAGGGCAATCTAGTCATCATAAACCTCCCC